>Ga0207712_10000043_pt1 | contig 173580 bp, 160 predicted proteins | sample KBSS44metaG_FD_184402 | JGI IMG/M metagenome (GOLD analysis project Ga0207712, IMG submission 184402) | Switchgrass rhizosphere microbial communities from Kellogg Biological Station, Michigan, USA - KBS S4-4 metaG (SPAdes) (version 2) | ecosystem: Host-associated > Plants > Roots >... | reverse complement strand
TCGAATCCAGACCATCCAGCGAGCCTACTGGCCCAAATTAGTGCCTAGCGTGCGCACTAAGCCCAGACATCACAGCAGGTCAGCGCACTTCCATCCTCAGAAAATGAGCAACGTGACCCAACCCAGGTCGTTCGCAGGTGATGGAAGGCCTAGAGAAGCAGCTTGGATCAGTGCAGTATCAGTGGGACACAACGAACACTGGAGTTTTCGAACCCTCGACGTGGTCCGGCTGGGCGTCCGGAGCCGCGAAGGGTCGGACGGACTCCCACAGTGGAGCCATGCTTACAGTGACCCATCTGCTCAGAGACGCAAAGACATTCTATGACAATACGCACACGACAATCGTCAACGCCAACAACCGAATCATCGAAATCTGTAACCATTACCAAGCAATAATTGACGGTCTTTCCCAACAAAATTTTGATAAGGAAGAAGACCGTAAGACGGCAATAAATGCAAAGATCCAGGCGGCTTTGAACGAGAACACTGAAGTCGTCAATGCAGCTGCATTAGCATTGCGTACCGGGCAAATATACGCTCCTCCTCCCTATACGCCCCCCCAGACAAGCGGGGGCCCTCAGTTACTGAGTAGCCAACTTCCGGCAGCCCCACCGGCTGCGGCGGTTGGCACCACGGGAGCAGGTTTGCAGACAGGGACCGTCGCCCCCGGAGCGACCGCTGGCCCTGTTTCCGCAGCCGCAGGCACTGATGGCAACGCGGGCCAATCTGTCGCGCCCCCGATGGCCACAACAAACATTGTGCCTGTAGCCAATACCAATACCAGTGGTCTCGCTGGCCAACCTCAGACTCCGCCAATCTCCGGGACAACCTCGATTCCCGCCGCTGCGACTGGTACCGGATCGGCTACTTTGCAACAGCAGACTCCACCCCCCGCCGGCGTCGTCACCCCTCCCCCTCCCCCTTCCCCTGCACCACTCCCAGCCATCCCCAAAACCGGAACCCCTCCCCCAGTCAGCGTGGGCTCGGGCTCGGGCTCAGGCTCCGGTGGCGGCGGATCGGTAGGCGCAGGATCGGGCGGCGCCGGCGGACCCGGCGCCGGCGGATCGTCGAGCGGCGGCAGCGCCTCGCCACTGTCGGACGCCAAGACCGGCGATCAGAAGGCAGAGGCAGGCCCCGGCCAAGACCTTGCCGGTCAAACCCCCGACGATCTGGCGCGACTCGCGGCGCCCGCGGCCCAACCGGCCGTCGCACCCGCCGCCTTCAGCGCGCCCGCTCTGTCGGCTCCCCTTGCGCCCCCGATCGACCCCGCCTCGATCGCCTCCGCAGCCATCAACCACACTTCCGCCGCCGTCCCCGACGGCCCCGGACCTCCAAGCGGCCCCGGGGGCGGTGGCTCCGGCGGTGGCGGCGGCCCGATCCCTCCGGGAGGCGGTGGCGGCGGCGGGATCGCACCGCCGGTCAACAGCATGCCCGCAGTACCGCCGATGCCGCTCCTCCCGCCGGCCACGCCACCACCAGCTGGCCCGCCCCCTCCACCGCCGCCGAGTCCCAACGTGAATCCCGCTGCGAACAAACCGCCGGACGTCCTTCCGGCGCCGATCCCCGTGTCGGCCGTGCGCGCCGAGCGCGACGCAATCCTGGCCGCGTCGGCCGCGGGCACGATGGCCGCTGGCGGCGCCAACGCCGCACTCACGTTGGCGCGACGGATCGCTGCTGCACTCAACGTGGGCGCAACCGACTTCGGCTTCTTCTGGATCACCGGCCTGACCGCCGACGGCACGATCGTCGTGGCGAACAGCTATGGCCTCGGCTACATCCCCCAAGGGGTGAACCTGCCCGAGAACGTCAAGTTGGCCACCGCCGACGAGTCCATCCCGATGGCCGACCGCGCCAAGTGGGCGACGTATCCGATTCTGGCAGTACAGGGTTGGGCCCAGGCACACGCGCAGAAGCTAAGGGCCGTCATCGCCACCGAGACGCAGTTCGCGAACTTCGACCCCGGCGCGGCCAAGATCGTGCTGCAAGCCGAGGACATCCCCGACACGGGGGCCATGCAGGGCCGCAGCCGCCTCGAGGTCATCGCACCGGGCGTCGCTGCTCACCTCGCAGCCGTACCCGATGCAGGGCTCAACGACCTCCTCCCCGCGGCGCCCGCCGATGCTTCAGCGCCCGAAGACCGTTCTGCTGCAATGTGGTTCGACATGGCCGTGCCTTTGATGAGCACCACCTCGGACCGCGGCATAGTGCACATGGAGCTGATGGTGCAGTACGCCGACCACGCGCAAGAACTAGCGCTCTACCGCGCCCACACCGCAGCCGACGCCGCGCTTCAGCGCGATGCGATCGCCGATTGGGTGTATTGGCAACACCTCAGCGTGTTGATGTCCGACGCGATCGACGCCACCGCGCGGGTGTAGTTACGCCGAGCGCAGCACCAACCACTCGCCCGTCAGCGTTCCGTCGTCGGGCAGGTGGCCGATCGACGCGCTCACGCTTCGGCCAGACCCGGGCATCGTCGCCGTCCTTCTCACGCAGCATTGTTGGGCAACAAGTACCCGACCCAAATCACCCCGCGCATTCAATCGGTAGCGCGTGGGTAGTCAACGGACATGAAGGGTTCCGACATCGTCGCCTTGCCGCTACAGCTGGGTTCCGCGGTTCGGCACAGAAGGGTGTTCCATCCGCTCGGAGTGCTTGCAACGGGCCACATCGAGCGGTTGGCGCCCGTGGGCCAGGGACTTCCGATCGAATCCGCCGGCGTCCTGGGTCGAGTGTCCAAGGCCGTCGGGATTCCAGGCGGGTTTCCCGATCTGATTGGCCTCGCCTGGCGAATGCCTCCCCAAGAGCCTGCCTCGACACCGTGGGACGTGCTGATGGTGTCAGCCGGATCCGGTGTGCTCACCCGCTATGCACTTCGGCCGGTGTTGTCGTGGACGGGGACGACGTTGTCGACCCTCATGCCGCTGCGCCGCGACGACGGGTGGTGGGGGCTGAAGGCTGAGCTCACCACGAAGCTGGCTCGTGGCCTCTCGCTGGACGCCGTGACAGACCAGATCAGCACCGGCGGTGTCACTTTCGACATACGTCAGGCGCACGGAACGGGTGCCTTCGAGCCGTTGGCCGAACTCGCGTTGACGGCGGTGATCCCCACCGACGAACAGCACGACGTGTCCTTCGACCCCACTCGAAACTCCGGACCGGGCGTCGCTCTGGGCCCGGAGTGGTTGACCCACCTGCGCGAGCGTGCGTATCTCCGAAGCCGCAGCGGGCGCCACGCTCCGAACGACGAGTCCGTCTGGAGGCTTGGCATCGCGACGGTAGCCGATTGTGGCGGCCGCGCGTCGGGTACGTCATGACGCATGGACCACTCTGAGACACCACTGCTCGACGCGCTCGCCGACTACCACTCCCTTGGCCGATACGGTTTCACTCCGCCTGCTCATCGGCAAGGCCGCGGGGTGGACAAGCGCGTCATCGACGTTCTCGGGCGTGAACCGTTCCGCGACGACGTGCTGGCGAGCAACGGTCTAGACGACAGACGCAGCAGCGGTCGCTTCCTGGCTCGGGCAGAGGAGCTCATGGCGGACGCGGTAGGCGCGTCGGACGCGTTCTTCTCCACCTGCGGCAGTTCGCTTTCGGTGAAGGCGGCGATGCTGGCCGTCGCCGGTGGACGCGGTGATCTGCTGCTGGGGCGCGACAGCCACAAGTCCGTCGTCGCGGGGCTCGTCTTCGCGGGCGTGCAGCCCCGATGGATCTCGCCGCAGTGGGACGAGGAGCGCCATCTGTCACACCCGCCGTCGCCCGAGCAGGTTGCCGCTGCGTGGCGGGACTACCCCGACGCCGCGGGGGCACTGATCGTCAGCCCGAGCCCGTACGGCACGTGCGCGGACCTAACGGGCATCGCCGAGGTGTGCCATGAGCGGGGCAAGCCGCTGATCGTCGACGAGGCCTGGGGCGCCCATCTGCCATTTCACGATCAGCTGCCGACGTGGGCGATGGACGCGGGGGCGGACGTCTGCGTGGTCAGCGTGCACAAGATGGGAGCCGGCTTCGAGCAGGGCTCGGTGTTTCACGTCCAGGGCGACCTCGTAGATAGACAACGCCTGTCCAAGTGCGCCGACCTGTTGATGACGACGAGCCCCAACGTGCTGGTGTACGCCGCAATGGACGGGTGGCGCAGGCAGATGGTCGAGTTCGGCAACGGACTGCTCGGCGCGGCGCTCGACCTGGCCGCCAAGACTCGCGAAGCAATAGACGAAATCCCCGACGTCGAAGTGCTCGACGCGGAACTACTCGGCGCGCAGGCATCCCACGACCTCGATCGACTGCAGGTCCTGATCGACGTGTTGGATACGGGATGCTCTGGCTACCAGGTGGCTGACTGGCTGCGCGAACACACGCGACTCGACGTGGGCCTGTCAGATCACCGTCGAGTCCTGGCGACCTTGTCCATCGCCGACGACGACGAGAGTGCCGAGCGTTTGGTCGACGCGTTGTGGCGTTGGCGCGAGTCGGCCGACGAACTCGAGCGACCACCGGCCATTCATCTGCCGTCGCCAAGTCAGCTCGAACTCGAGACCGTCATGGTCCCGCGCGACGCATTCTTCGGTAACACCGAAATGGTGTCGTACGAGGAGGCGCCCGGCCGGATCGCCGCCGAGCAGATCACGCCCTATCCACCGGGTATCCCGGCGGTCGTCCCCGGTGAGCGCCTCAATGGTGCCGTCGTCGACTACTTGCGTACGGGTTCGGAATCCGGCATGACCCTTCCCGACCCGGTCGACCCGACGATGCGAACATTCCGCGTCCTAAGTTGAGCCGCCGCAACCACTTACGGTTTCAGGATCACCTTGACGGCGCCATCCTCCTTCTTCTGGAAGATGTCGTAGGCGTGCGGCGCTTGGTCCAGCGGAACCACATGGGTCGCGAAGGTGTCGACCCCGAGCGGGTCGTCGTCGGTGAGCAAGGGCATGATGTCGTCGACCCACTTCTTCACGTTGGCCTGCCCCATCCGGACCTGCACCTGCTTGTCGAACATCGTGAGCATCGGCAGCGGATCGGCCGCGCCACCGTAGACACCGATGAGCGAGATCGTGCCGCCGCGCCGCACGATGTCGATCGCCGAGTACAACGCGTCCAGACGGTCGACGCCCGCCTCCTGCATCATCGGCTTGGCAAGCGCGTCGGGCAGCAGTCCAGTGACCTGCTGAGCGAACTTCGCGACGGGAGAACCGTGGGCTTCCATGCCAACGGCGTCGATGACCGCGTCGGTACCGCGACCATCCGTCATCGATCGGATCGCGTCGCCCACCGGGAAGTCGAGTTGGCCGAGGTCGACGGTCTGGATGCCGAACGCGGCGGTCCGAGCAAGACGCTCCGGCACCAGGTCGACGGCGATCACGCGGTAGCCGAGGTGGTGAGCGATGCGCGCAGCCATGTCGCCGATTGGCCCTAGACCCAAAACGGTCACCGATCCACCGTCGGGAATGTCGGCATACGCGACGGCCTGCCAGGCCGTTGGCAACACGTCGGAGAGGTACACGAACCGAGAATCCGGCGGGCCCTCCGGCACCCTGATGTGCGTGAACTGCGCTTGCGGAACGCGCAGCAACTCGGCCTGTCCGCCGGGCACGGAGCCGTACAGCTCGGAGTAACCGAACAGCGCGGCGCCCGTGCCCTGCTCGCGCACTTGCGTGGTCTCGCATTGCGTGTACAGCTGCATGTCGCACATGTAGCAACTGCCGCAAGAGATTTGGAAGGGGATCACCACACGGTCACCGACGGCGAGGTTGGTGACGTCGTCGCCGACCTCCCGCACCACGCCCATCGGTTCGTGGCCGAGGATGTCGCCGGGTGTCATGAACGCGCCGAGCACCTCGTAGAGGTGCAGATCGGACCCGCATATGTTGGTCGACGTGATCTCGATGATCGCGTCGGTGGCCACTTCGATCTTGGGGTCTGGCACCTCTTCGACGCGTACGTCCCTCTTACCGTGCCACGTCACTGCCTTCATCTTCGCGGTCCCATCTGTCGCCGTGTCGCCAGCGCTTACCGCCAGCGACGGCTAGATACCCCGCGCGGGGGGCGCGAAACAGTCGCAGTCGACGTGAGGACGTCGGAGAGGGGCCGGTCTGGCGCCCTCAGCCGCTGTTGACCAGGATCGCGTACTGCGCGGCCGCTCGCTGGCGGACGTCGCTTTCGTCGTTGGAGCCGACGTAGGCGACGTACCGCCCGAAGGCAACTAGACAGGTGAACTGGTGGCCGGGATCGTCGGCCGATTCGGACTGCATTTTTTCATAGCACCGCGATTGATCGCTCAGGCCGACGGGGGAATCTATGGTTCGGTCGATTGAGGGTGGGTGTACCACACGCATTAGTTCGTTCATCAGCGTGGTCGCCGCACCGTCATCTCGCGCGCGCACAAGGAGGGTGTCGGGTGTGGTCGAGCACCGATCAACGCCCGCCTTTGCGAACAAGCCGGCCTCCAGGATCTTCCCGCCGTCACATATCACGACCGCTCGGGGGCCAAGAGTGCGGTAGGTGTTCGAGATCGTCGGTTGGGCGCCCGCAACGAACAGTCTGCTCAGCATGTCGTCGGGGTCTGTTGCCTGGACGGCGAGTGCGGAGTCACGAATCGGTGCGGCGTCCGACATCAATGGCATCTGGAGATCGAGAATGCGCTGGACCTTCCGTGCCAGTTCATCGAAGTATCCGTCGTGCTTACCGATGCCAGCCTCCGTGTACCTGATCGAAACGGTGAAGTAGCCGCTGGCGATGGTGGCTGCCATCGACGAGGCTGCGGGATCGTAGTGGGCACGCGCTTCCGGGTAGCCGGGGATCATCTGGTGCTGGTTGTTCGGGTTCGCCGCGAAGTCCGCATCGTCGATCGCAGGTGCGGCCTTCGAGGCCGCGTCCCGGTTTCGGAAGGCCGTCACCATCACGGTTAGAACGTGTCCAACCTCCTTGGATTGTGTCGAGCGACCCGTCATGATGAAGGCAGTAGTCATTCCGTACTGCTCCAAGACCGGTTGAATGACCGGTACCGCATTGCCCGATATTGACGCCGCGGCAATCTTCGCATCGGGCGCGGCGACCCCGGCGAAGCTATCCATCGCCGTTTCCACGTCGTGGGGATTGACGACGTTCTCGGCCAAGCGGAACGCCGCCAGAAACCGGCCTTCGTCCTCAGTGGCAAAGGCTGGCAGGGTCCGGGGTTGTGTTGAGTACTTTCCGACGTCAAGCTTGCTGAGATCGACGCCAGACGCCGTCGTGTGCTTGGCCGGGCCGCTGGTCACCTTCCAGATCACGACACCCACTACCAATGCCACGACTAGGACCGTCGCCGCCACGACTAGCGGCCAGCGCTTCCGCTGCCTGCGTGGTTGCGGGGCCACCGGGGTTGCCCAGTAATTGGGTGGCGGACCCGTTGGAAACGCCGGGCCCGCGCCAGTCGGATTCCGCGTCGTGCCCGGTGGCTGCGGAGGGCCTGGCGGTCCCAGCCGTAGTTGGGCCGTAGGCCCATGCATTGGCGGCGGCCGCTGCATCGAGGTCGCTCCCGACCGAATCGCGGCCTCCGCCGCGCGGGCCAGAGCGCCCGCAGTGGCATACCGGTGCCCGGGGTCCTTGGCCATGCCTCTAGCGATCACCTCGTCCAGCGCGGCTGGAATCCCGCCCTGGGCGCTGGGGCGCGGCGGCGGCTGGGTTATGTGCGCTCCGGCGACGCTGATCGAATCGCCTTGGAACGGGGGCGAACCCGTCAGCGTTTCGTATAGAACACAAGCCAAGGCATAGACGTCGGCGCTGCCCGTCACCATGGCGGGGTCGCCGCCAAGCCGTTCTGGCGCCATGTAGGCCCAGGTGCCGATGACGTCACCCGCCTGGGTTAGCTTGCTCTCGGCGGCGGTGTTGGCGATCCCGAAGTCCACCAGATACGCAAAGTCGTTCTCCGTCAACAAGATGTTGGCGGGTTTCACGTCACGGTGCAGTACTCCGGCGGCGTGCGCATCGTCGAGTGCCGACGCGATCTGGCTCACGATCGCCACCGCTCGCTGCGGCGACATTCGACCCGACCGTGCGAGCGTCGTGTCCAGGTCGACGCCGTCGATCAGGCGCATGTCGACATAGAGCTGCCCGTCGATCTCACCGGCACCGTGAATGGGCACCACGTGCGGATTGCGCAAACGGCCCGCAATCCGCGCCTCGCGCTGCAAGCGCTCGCGGTACGAGGGATCCTGAGCATAGGTCGACGAAATCAGCTTCAACGCAACAGATCTCTGCAGCGTCGTGTCCTCAGCCTCGAAGACACTGCCCATCCCGCCACTGCCGACCATGCGGGTAAGACGATAGGGCCCAAACTGCGAGCCGACCTCCAACGAACCGGTCACAGATTCACCGATGGATCGGGAACAGCGTGCCGACCCGACTTCTGTTGCGGCACAGCAGTTCCGTCCGGCGTCTGAGCAACGGGTGCACGCTCCCCACCGGTCGAGCCCGCAGCCGCGTCATGCTCCCGCTCCCGCTCCCGCTCCTCGCGCGCCCGATTCTCGTCCGCACGATCCCGTGGTCCATCGATGCCCGTGCCGCCCGACAAACCAGATCCACCCGACGTACCATCACCCGCCATCTGGCTGATCTGCTGCACGCCCTGCACGACGCCCTGCGGAACAGATGCCAAGGCGCCCATCGCCTGCATCGGTACCTGTGCGGCCTGGCTAGCCATCTGCATCGGCATGCTCATGAACTGCCCCATTGAGCCAGCGCCGCCCCCAGCACCGGCGCCACCACCCGCTGAGCCTGCCCCCATGCCGGCGGCGTCGTCGAATCGGTGGGCGTCGTAGTCGGCGGCAAGCTGCTCGTCAGTGCGCTGATAGAGGCCCGCGGCAGTCACGATGTTGTTGGCCGTCTTCGTCGCCTCGGTCTTGAGCTTCGGCAACGCCGCCTGAATCGGATCCTCGATGGCGGGCAACGCATCGCGAATCGCCTGGCTCAATTCATCCGTCCCATTCTCGACGAAAGGCTCGGGCGCAGCCGGTAGTCCATTGGCGGCGGACACCAATTGGTTGCCAAGGCGGGTCAGTCTCTCCGGATCGACCCTCAGCGACGAGAGACCCTCGCCAACTACCACCGTGTCATCTCCCTTAGAACCGAATGTTTCGCAGGACGTCGTAAACGCTCGCGATCCACAGCAGCATCGGGATCACCGATGCGATCGCCAGCCCGTCGAGCAGTTCGAGTATTCGCTTGCTCACCGGGGACATCCGCCGCACGCCTTCCGACGCCCCGACGATGATCAGCGCCACGACGGCAACCACCAGATAAATGCTCAGAACCAGCCAGGCATTGTGCGGGTACCAGGAACACAGGCGGATGGCCACGCCCGTCGGTATCGCGACCACTGCCGCCAAAAGCGCCCAAGCGCACCACCGTTCGGCATAGAGGCGCGAGCGGAAGCCGCACACCACCGTTACCAACCCTGCGACGACGAGGCTGTGGACGAAGAAATGACCCTGCACCACCACGGTGATCGCACCGGCCGCGAGCGTCACCACGCCCGCAGTCAGGAAGCCGATCAGAAGCTGAGTCGCCAGGTGACTGCGTTCGGTGAGTCGGGCGGCTGACTCCGGCACCGAATCGATGATCGCCTGCCACGTCTGCGTTTCCTCGTCCGAGGCATCGGGAGTCAGCACCGGGTCCAGCAGTTCGTCGTTGGTCACCGTCTCACCGGGGGCCGGAATTGGAGGCAGGGCGATGCGGGCAACCGCGACGGTGAGTTTGGCCGCGTTCGTGACGACGACCAAACCGAAGGCGATCGCGCCCGCAGGCACCCAGTAGTTCCAGCCGTAGCCGAACGCGACGGCCGCAACCGTCACCGCAATGGCGCTCACCGCGAAGAAAGAGGCTACGGCAGCGCGCTTACGCGGGCCGCCACGCGTCGCCACCACCAACAGGAAGATCACCGCGGCGGCGCCCGCCACGTTCGGTGCGCCCAACCCGGCGATGCCGCGCGGCAACGGAACCGCCAGCGCCGCAGCCGCACCGAGCAACGGAACGGAGGCGATCAGCAGGCTCTCGGCCATGTCGAAGTTGCCGTAGCGGTTCTTCGCCAACACGCTGCCGAACAGCACGCTGATCCCGACGACACCCAGTGCCACGGCCCACCACCAGCCGTGGCCGGTCTGTGACCACGTCAGCAGCGAGATGACGGCGACCACCAGGGTGACGATGGGAATCGCAAGGCCGACAAACCGATTCAGCGCCGAACGGTCGAACTCTGGCGATTCGTCGAGCACCGCGATCGCGTCGATCACGTCCTCGACCAATGGCCGGTACCGCTCGGTCCGGCTCACCGAGACCAGCGTCAGCAGCGCGCCGTCGACCACGCCTGCGTCGTCGAGCGACTCACTGGCCCTCATCGGCGGAGCGCCAGGACGCGCGAACGCCCACACGCCTTGCGCCTTGAAGTCGAAGCCCGCCAAGACGTCTGCCGGGGTGTCCTCCAGCAACTCCGCCAAAACCGATACGGTTTCGTCGATGTACGTCTCGATCGGCGCCGCCGCCGGAAGGACCAGATCGGTCATGCGGCGGCCCGTCAGAACGGTGGCACGGGTCGTCGCGGGCCTGCCGGGAGTGACACTCGACGAGCTAGGTGCGGCGGCCGTAGTGGTCAACGACGTTCGAGCCTGTCAAAGTCGTCGGACAACGCCGCCGCCAACTCCACGATCCGTCGGCGGAACGTCTTGTCCAGCAGGTCGAGTTGAATCTCGGTACCTGCGGCGAGGTGCTTGTCCCACGGCAGGACGATGACCCGGCCAGGCGGGACGTGACGTTCGAACTGTTGCACCAGATCCTCGACATCGATGTTCGGCTTACCAGGCACGACGTGGTTGATCACGACGCACGACCGTCCAAGTAGATCTTGATAGCCGTTCTGCCGCAACCAGTCCATCGTCACCGCGGCCTGACGAGCGCCGTCGATCGACGCGCTCGCCACGATGACGAGCCCGGACACCGTGGAAAGAACACCGCGGGAGGCCGGTTGGAACAGGCCTGCGCCACAGTCTGCGAGTACGAGGTTGTAATACCTCGACACGATGCCGACGGCACCCTTCCAGTCCTCGTCGTCGAAGGCACGGCGAGCGCCGCTGTACTCCTCGGACGACAGCACCTCAAGGTTCGACCCGTTCATGCTGGTGTAAGCGCGGATGTCGTTGTAGCGGTTCAATTCCTTGTCCGACAACAGATCCGAGATCGTCGCAGCGGATTGCCTGCCCGCGCGATCCGCGAGATTGCCGCCATCCGGATCGGCGTCGATCGCGAGGATGCGGTCCCCGCGAACCTTGCTCAGGGCCGAGCCGAGCGCGACGGTCACCGCGGTCTTGCCGACGCCACCCTTGAGGCCGAAGATGCCGATCTGGTAAGAGTCGCGGGCGTTGCGGCGGATCCGCGCGAACAGATCCAATTCGTAGAGCTCATCGGGTGACAGACCCAGGTTGATGCGGGTCAACATGTAGATCAGATGCCGCCAACCGCGCTGCGAGGGCATCTTGACGGCAGTCCGCACGCCGACGTGCGAGAGGGCGTCGATCGCGCGGTGATTGCCCATCTGCGCCGCCGACGTCGGCGGAGGTGCAGCAAGCGCTGCCGCTTGGGCGGCGCGCGCGCTTCGTTGCTCCACCGCGGGCGCGGCGAACTGTTGCGAAGGGGCGGGAGCAGGCATCTGAGGCGCCAGCGGCGTCGGCGCGGAGCGCGGTTGTTCGAACCGCGCTCCGGTCGTCGAGGTGGCCTGCGGGGTCCGCATCATCCCGTTCGGCAGGCGCGTCGGCGCCGTCGTCATGGGTGGCCGCATCTGCGCAGTGACCTCGGTCTGCCGTGGTGGCGGCGCAGGCGCGGCTTGCGCCGCCAAGGGCGGAATGGGCATCGGCCCCGATGGAACTTCTGGGGGTCGCGGCGCCACGGGCGGCGGTGGCGGCGGAGTGGGTGCTGCGGACGGCCGGTCGTCGGTCGATGCCTCCTCCTCGGGCGGGAGTACCGCCTCCGGGGAGTGGAAGAGCCGGTCATAGTCGGCCGACATGGGAACCTCTCACAAATAATGTTGGGACGCGCTCGAGGTGGGCGAGATGACCAGAGATCGACTCGCCCACCTCCGTGCACGTGATGTTAGGCGAACATCGCAGTGACGCTCGCTTCGGTCTGAGACATGCCCTGGCCGGACTCGCTGATGGTGTGCGCGAGATTCTGCAGTGCGGAGTTCAGCTCTTGGGAGGTGCTGTCCCACCGCATCTGAACCTGGGTGTACGCCTCGTTGCCTGCGCCGCCCCACACTGAGGCCAGCGCTGCAAGCGAGCCCTTGCCCTCGTCGAGCAGGCCCGCGGTGGTCGCGACCGCGCCGTGGATCTCGGCGGAGCCGCCCTCGATGCCTGCGAAGTTCCATAGTTGTTCACTCATTGAATTCTCCGTTCTATGGGTTTCTAGTAGTGATTCTTATTAGCCGCCGTGGTGGCCGTCCAAGCTTCCCGCCATGGCGTCCAACATTCCCTTATGTTCCTGGTCGGTGACCGTGTAGTTCACACCCGAGGTATGGATGTTGCCCGAAATGTCGTTTAACTCCTGGACCTGACGGGCCGCCGCCTCGCGGAAGCGTTCGAGTGCGGACTGCGCGGCCATGCCGGCCTCCCCCTGCCACTGGCCGGCGAGCGAACCCGCCGTGCCTTCGACCTGTGCGATGATGCCCTTGAGCTCACCGGAGATGCGCTCGAAGTTGCTGGCCTCCTTAGCGAGGACAGCGGCATCAGTATTCATCTGGGCCATGCCTGTTTCCCTTTCTTCACCTGCGTCCTCACCAAGGAATGGCGAGTCTTCCAGCCCCCTTGGCCGGGAAGTCTGTCGTGACGACTACCAGTCGTCTGCTTCGTCTTCGCCCAGATCCTGGACGAGTACCGTCGGCGAGCGCAGCCCCGGCTTGGAACCGCCGCTCTTCTCGTTGTTGTGGGCCATCGGGCCCCCCATTGGGCCGCCAGCGCCTGCGCCGACCGGGGCGAGGCCTGCGCCACTGCCGCCAGCTGCCGCACCGGCAGCCACCAGCGGCTCGGCGTCCACCTTCTTCTCGACGAGGCTGGACATCAGCGGTGTGCGCGCCATCGATCCGCCAGCGCCAGGCAGCGAAGCCGCCCTCACCAGCCCGGAGCCGACGCTGGCACCAGAACCGCCGACCAGAGGGTGGTTCGACAGCGGGCTGGCGCCGATCAGTCCGATCTGCGCGGCGTTGTTGGAGCCGCCCATCGAGCTGAACATCGACGTCATCTGCTGCAGCGGCGCAGTGAGCTGCTGCATCGGTTGCATGGCCAACTGGCTGAGCTGCAGAGGAAGTTGCGCCACCTGCGAGCCGACCTGCGTGGCCATCTGGACGGCCATCTGCACGCCCTGCTGCGGCTTGTCCTGCTGATTGGCAGCTTGCTGACCTGCCTGCTGGGCCTGCTGGCCAGCGCTCTCCGCTCGCTGCGCGGCCATGTTCCCCATGTTCACCCCGCGGCCGATCTGCAGACCCGCCGATTCGACGGTGGCCTGTGCGGTGACGTGAGCGAAGGCCGTTTCGCGGAGTGCAGACCCGGCGCTGAGCGCCGCGATTTGCCCCAGCGCACTGCCGGCCGCCGCCTCACCGACTCCCGGGACGACGATCGGGGTCATCGGCAAGATCGGCTCGAAGATGGTGTTGGCCGACGTCTCGGCCTGATACCCCTCCATCGCCGCCGCCGCTTGATCCCACATTCGGACGAAGTAGTCCTCTTCATTGATTCCGATGGGAAGCGTGTTGATGCCGAGGAAGTTGGTCGCCTCCAGAACCGCATGGGTGACGTGGTTCATCTCGATCTCGGGGATCGGTGGCGTGGTGGCCATCGCCAGCATGTACGAGTTGGCCTGGGCTATCGCCTGCATCGCCCGCTTCTGCGCCTGCAGTGCCGTGGTCCTCAGCCACACGATCATCGGTGTGGTCGCCGTGATCGCCCGCTCGCTTGCCATGCCAGACCAGCTCGCCGTCAGCGCTGCCAGGCTGCCCGCTAGCTCCTCAGCCTGTGTCTCCAGGTTGATCGCCAGCGTCTCCCAACCAGCTGCCGCCTGGTACATCGGCGCCTCACCCGCGCCCGCCATGAGCCGAGCGGTGTTCACCTCTGGAGGCAATGCTCCATAGAACATCGCCAGCATGGCTGGGACAGCGGACATGGTTTGCTATACCCCAAATTCGACTAAAGGTATGAATTAGCTGGAAACTACGACAGGATGCCGGCGTTGGCCTCGTCGACCGTGGTGTAGATCGCGGCAGCCTCGGTGTAGGCAGCGCCCGCCCTGGAGAGCTCCTCCTGCGCGAAGGCGTTGAGCGCGTTGACCTCTAGCGCCTCGGTTCCGAACGCGAGCGCGGCCTGCACTGAAACCTCGTCGACACCGGCAGGAACGAGGCCAGTGGCTTCGGCGGTCGCCGCAGTTCCGGCAGCCAAACCACGAGCTCCGTTGGCGAAGACCTGGATACCAATTGCCGAGGCGTCGGGGTTATGGGACAAGGGTTCCATCTGTATGCCTTCCTTACCTATGTAGAGCAGGTCGAAGGCAAACGATCCCCATGCCGGATGCGGCTGATCCCCGCCCCTCCCGCAACACCTTGAATCGTTGACCCGACCCGTTTGCTGTTTTTTCGCCGCCAGCGTTGCTGTACGTCTGCGCAGAAGTTTACCGGCCCTGCAGGGATGGTGCTAACACTTCTTCGTCGGGTGGATCCACGTAGGCGGCCTGAATGACTTCCTTGCCCTCCGGCGAGACGAGAAGTGCCTGGCCAGGGGGCCGACGCTTCAACTTGAACTCGCTTGACGGGAACTCCATCTTCTCGCCCGAGAGGAACATCGTCGGTGATCCGGCACCGAACGCGGCTCCAACGAACTTGTCCATGGTCGCTCGGTGCGCTTGGCTCATTTGACAGGTGACCACCACGTGCAGCCCGATGTCTGCCGCCGCGGGGAGCAGCGGGCCGAGAGGCGCCATCGGCGGCATCATGCCCCCGGCGGCCACGATCATGTGCCAGTCGTCGACCAGCAACACGACGTCGGGTCCCGTCCACCACGACCGCGCCCGCAGCTGAGCCGTCGTGAGATCCGGCGGTGGAAGCCTCTTCTGCAGGTTGGCCGCGAGGGCCTTGATGGCCTCGTCGAGGCTCGCCGCGTTGCGGTTGACGGCTCCGGCGGCCAGCAAGTGACTCTCCGGCACCGCGTCCAACAGGCCCGATCGATAGTCGGCCAGCATGAACCTCACCTGCGATGGACTGTTCCGCGCACAGATCGCCTGCGACACGGCGTGCGCGATGCGCGTCTTGCCGGACTTGGGCGCGCCGAAGATCAGCAGGTGCGGCGAGGTATGCATCGGGCTGTACGCCACCGACAGGTCGGACTCGCGGATGCCGAGAGGGACGGTCCAGCGGGCGCGGTAGTCGGAGTCGGGTCCCGGCGGGTTCGGATCGAGCTCCTTGAGGTAGATCCGATCGGGCAGCACCCTGACCTTGGGTGCCTCGTCGGTATGCAGCGACGCGATGTGCTGCACGGCCGCCGAGATCGCAGGAACCAGGTCGTGCGCGCTGTGCACCCCGTCCAGTCGCGGCACGCCGATCATGAGATGGTGCTTCTCCATCGATACCGCGCGACCGGGTCGGTTGGCCGGGATCTCGCGCGTGATGCGATCCACCTGCGTCTCGTTGACGTCACCGAGTCGGAACTCCAGCTTGGTGCCGAGATAGTCGCGGACGCGCGACTTGAGCTCCGTCCACCGGGGCGTCGAGATCACCGTATGGACGCCGAACGCCAACCCCTGGCCCGCCAGGTCCTGGACCGTCGGCTCCAGGTCGGGGAACTCTGCGACGAAGGCGGGCCAGCCATCGATCACCAGGAACACGTCACCGAACGGATCCGCGGATGCGGGATGGTTGGGGTCTTCGCGCATCTGCCGGTAGGCCGCGATCGAGCCGACGCGGTGCTGCTTGAACATCGCTTCACGTTGGCGCAGAACCGATTTCATCTCCGCCACCATGCGGTTGACGCGGTCCGGCTCCGACCGCGTCGCGACACCGCCGACGTGAGGCAGGTCCTCGAGGTACATCAAGCCACCACCACCGAGGTCGACGCAGTAGAACTGCACTTGGCGCGGCGTATGGGTCGCAGCAGCGGACAGCACCAGTGTCTGCAGGAACGTCGATTTGCCTGTCTGCGGTGCGCCACCGACGGCGATGTTGCCGCCTGCCGCCGAGGCGTCGATGCCCCACACCTCCTGGCGATGCCTGCGCGGCTCGTCCATGATGCCGAGGCCGAACCGCAGTAGCGCCCGCCGGTCGCGCGCGACGAGTTCGTTGACCGGCGTCGGATCGGTCAACGGCGGCAACCACATTCGGTAGGCGTTGATCTCACCGGTGGTCAGCTGCTCCAGCACGACCTCGCGCAGTACCCGGTGTTCGGATTCGGTGCTCATGCCTCGCCCCCCACTCGCTCGTACCTCGCCGCGATCCCCACTCGCGCTAGTCTTCGGGGGCTCATGGGGTCACCGCCGCTTCGAAGATCGGCGCCGCAGTGAACGGTCGGATCCGCAACGGACTCGGTGCCACGTGCCGAGGCGCGGCGTCCCCGCGATCGGTGTGCGACGCGGTGGGCACGTAGGTGGTGCCGGTCCACACGCTGTGGAACTTGACCGGATCCTCCATGCCGACGCGTAGGAAGCCGACACCGCTCTCCTTGTTGGTGATGTACTGCGCCTCGGGCGTGCCGATCACCGCCTTGGACTCCGCGGAACTGGTGGTGCGCAACGCAATCCGATAGGTCAGGTTGGGCTCCAGCTTGTCGATGCGGACACCGCCGGTGTTGAGCGACTGCGTGGCGAGCAGCAGATGCACCCGCAGCGATCGTCCGACGCGGCAGATGCGATCGAACAGCCCGATGAAGTCCGGGTGATTCTGCAGCAACTCGGCGAACTCGTCGACGACGACGAAAAGCGTTGGCAGCGGCGGCAGGTCGGCGCCACGCTCACGATGCTTCTCGTATTCCGCCACGCCGGAGAGTGCTCCCGCGGCACCGACCTGGATGCCTGCCTGCCGCAAGATCGACTGACGACGATCGAGCTCGCCCGACAACACTTCGCCCATGCGGCTGACGAGCTCGGCCTCTTCCTCCATGTTGGTCACCACTGCGGCGGTGTGCGGCAGCTTCTCCATGCCGAGGAACGTCGAACCGCCCTTGAAGTCGGTCAGCAGGAGATTGATCTGATCCGGATGGTGGGTCGCGGCGAGCGAAAGGATCAGCGTGCGAAGAAATTCCGACTTGCCTGAGCCCGTCGTTCCGATGAGCATGCCGTGTGGACCCGCGCCGAACTCAGCACCCTCCTTGATGTCGAGGTACATGATGTCGCCGGTCTTGAGCTCGTGGCCGAACGGAATCTTGAGCCGGTCGTGATCCGTGTCGCTAAACATCCGCCAGCGGCTCGGGGTCACTTCCTCGACCGTTTGGGCACCGACGATCTGGTGCCACTCGGTGGCAACCTTCTTCTGCACCCGCGTGCTCTTGTCGATGATCGTGCCCGTGACCGACCAGCCCGCTAGCTTGCGGGCCACTCGCCCAGCCTCGCCCGGCGTCATGCTGTCGGTCTTGCTGGTGACGAGACGGAACGACGAGTTGGGCAACCGGTCGTCGGCGGTGCCGTCGGCGTCGACACGGATCCGGTAGGCCGAACCCCGATGGTTGCCCAGGGTCAGTACCGTGACGCCTGCCCTGCCGTCGACGGGGAAGCCCGCCCTGCCGCCACTCAGGTCGATGACGACGACGTAGGGCCCGCTTGGCGCGGAGTCCGCGGTGTGCGGGCCCCGCGCCGTCAGATCGCTGAGTCCGTCCGGGCGGGTGAACACCAGACGGGTCGCACCCGCGGCGTCGGTGTCGGTTTGGTGCTGGGTGTGCGGCAGCCACTTGAGCCACGCCCAGTCGGGATCTTCGGGATTGTCGGTGAGCACCCGCATCTGCAGCAGGTCCGGCGGATGGAACACGGCAAGGTGACAGATCATCGCGCGAAACAACCCAGCGGCACCCGCCGGGTTGCCGCCTATGGCGATGGTCGGAAACGTCCGCAGCTGAACGAGTTTCGGGCAATCGTGGATCAGGCCGTGCGTCCGCAGGAACTTCGTGAGCCACATGTGGCTGACCGGCTCCAGGTGCGGCTGCGGCGCGCCCTGCGGTCCGGCGAGCTCACCGCCGACGGCGGGTTTCAGCAGTCGGTCGACGGCAGGCTCCGAACCCAGCCCGATGCGCGTCGCCGCGTAGAAATCGGTGTTGGCTGGCCGCGACCACTGTCGGTTGGTGCCGATCAGCGACAGCAGATCCTCGGGGTCGGGTGCGTGATAGCTGAAGAACGTGACCTGTGCGGCGGCCGACGACGTCACCCGCGTGCGCAGTCCCGACAGGTAGCGCAGGTATTCCTTGCGGTCGGCGTTGATCTCGGGAACCTTCTTGCCGCCCGAGCCACCGCCAGCCATGAACCCGACGGTGCCCATCACCATCATGAGCGGCATCATCAGCATGTACGGGGACAGCTGCCGCACGCCGGTGAAGATCATGATCGCGATCATTCCCAGCATGCCGCCGCCCATCACGTACGGCAGGATCTTCTGCACGCCCGACGGCGGAATGTCGATGCCGAGGTCGTCTGGCGGCGTCACGTTGATCTCACCGGGAGTCAGACGCGGACCCCGCTTGATGATCGTGCTGAACTTCTTGGTCGTCATCAGCCACCTCCCGGTCGTGGCCCGGTTGGCAGGGCTCCAGGTAATGCGTTGCCGTCAGGGATCTTGCGCGGGCTGGGGTCCGACGGCAGCGTGTCGTGTTCCAACAGCGCGGCCGACTTGGACAGCACGGGCCCGTCGACGAGCAGCCCGACCACCTGCCATGGCGCGGTCAGCGGGCTAGAGAGCCCCAAGTTGCGGGCGGTCTCCTCGTTGGGGATTCCGTAGCGAACACCCTGCGGGTCGATGTAGTAGAGGCTCTCGCCGTACCGCGGGTCAGGCGACTGCAGTCGAACGTACTGGCCACCATCGATGAAAACCTTTGAGGGTCCACCGATTTGATCGATACCCGTGTTCATCACGGAGGCCGCGATCGGCAGATGCCGTCCCGTGATGACCGAGGTCTTCGGCGCCTGATCGCCTGGCTCACGCTGCCACGACCAGCACAGCGTGGGAGCGTCCTCGCGCAGCAGCATCTCGAGCGGCTTGTCGGGCAGGGGCGAGACGTACACCTGCTCGGTGATCTTTGCGACCAAGCTGGACTCCACCGACGGCGGCGCGATCAAACCGTAGGAGTTGGTGGCGCGCAGCGCGGCAGCGGTGGGGTCGTTGACCTTGGCCACGCCATCCGGCAGTACGACGTACTTCTGTTCGCCCTCGTCGGTCACCGTCTGGAACACCGATCCGATGACCAGATTCGGCGGCAGCCCAAGGGTATTCGGCGCGCCGTCGGCGGGAACCTCCGGCAACAGCCATGGCCCCGCGTTCGGCAGCGCGTTGAAAAGGCCCTCGGATATGGGTGTCGCCTTGGCGGTCACGGGGATTCCGACCGCCGAGGTGATCGCCCGGTCCGACAGATCGATCGCGTGCCTGCCGTCGTCGGTGACCAACCAGTCCTTGTCGCGGAACGTAATCAACGCACCCTGGTCGGCGCGCATCGGCGCCACCGAGTCGTCGGTGACGAGTGGCAGGACGACGATCGACGCGCTGACCGTCGGTGCGACGCTCTCGGGCTTGGTCACGGTGTCGCACAACGTCCACGTCGTTGCGGGCGCGGTGGCGATGGGTGTGGCGTACGGGGCGCCGGGAATGCCGATCGGCTGCCCCTTGGCCAGCCGATTCAGTTCATCTGACTTGACCGCCGACGGGTCGCTCGGATTGCCAAGCACCAGGCGTGCCGAGGTCAAATTGTAGACGGGCCGAAGTTGACCGTTGTTCGGCAGGGCGACGTAGAGCTGATTGGTGGTGCGGTCGACGAGCAGCGTGTCGCCGCCTCGCTTGCCCAACGGCTTGAAGTACGCCAAAAGCGCTGCACCCAAACAGATCAACACCGCGATGACGATGCCAAGGGATACGGCGCGGCTGTAGAACTGCAGCGGGTCGTCGAACATGCGGGTGTCGCGTCGGACGATGGCGTGCTCGACCCTGCGCAGCAGGAAGCGCCAACCGCTGACCTGCACCTTGGTGGTGAGCCGAAATCCCGCCATGCGTCAGTTCCCTATGCTGAGCCGTGCATGGACGGCGTCGATCGCAGTCGCCATGTCGTCGCCGTTGATCTCGCTGAGCGCCTCGACTCCGAGGCTGTCGAAGTCCGCAGACCTGGCCAATCGCATGTCGCGGCACTGCTCGCCCGCCTCCACCAACTGGCGCGCGTACCGACCATTCCCCGCGATGTCGAGGGCCGGCTTCCCGTTGAGCGATCGCTGACCAAGCAGGGTGGCCGCGTCGAGAACCCGCTTCGCCGCCTCATCGCTGAGCGTCGAATCATTGTTTGCAGCAAGTACTTTGGCGATCTCTACGATCTCGTCGGCCGAGTACGAGTCGAACTCGATCCTGGTCGAGAACCGTGACCGCAGGCCGTCGTTGCTCTCCAGCAGACGGTCGATGTCCGCGCTATACCCCGCGATGATTACCACCAGCCGGTCGCGATCGTTCTCCATCCGCGCCAACAGGGTGTCCAACGCCTCGGTGCCGAACGGGTCGGCCCTACCGTCGCGCTCCTGGACGAGCGTGTAGGCCTCGTCGATGAAGAGCACCCCGCCGACGGCGCGGTCGACGGTGCGGCCGGTCTTCACCGACGACTGGCCCTCGTACTCCGCGACGAAGTCCTTGCGCGACGTCTCCACGAGCTTGGGCTCGGCGATCACGCCGAGACCGGCAAGAATGTTGGCGACCACCCTCGCGATCGTCGTCTTGCCGGTACCCGGTGGGCCGGTGAAGATGATGTGCTTGGACTGCTGGGCGACCTTCATCCCGCGAGCGGCGCGGACCTTCGCCATTTGCGTTGCCGCACGGTAGGTCTCGATCTGTTCCTTGACCCGGCTGAGCCCGATCTGGCGGTCGAGTTCGGCCTGTGCCTCCGCGAGGAGAATCTCCCGACCAGAGGTGTCGGCCTCCACGCTGTTTGGATCCCACGGGTCCTTCCGCGATGCGATCTTCTCGGGCGTGGTGGTGGCCAGTCGGTAGCTCGGATCCCTCAGTGCCGCAGTAACTCTTGGCGACGGGTGCGTCGCCTGTAGCCACTCCAGCAGGGCGATCGCTGCCTCTTCATTGCCCTGGGTGCGCCGCGTCATAGCGAGGTACCACGCGATCGCGGTGGCACACGCCTCTCCGGCGGGCTCGGAATTCGATTCACTAAGCCGGCGTTCGGCCTCGGTGAACAGTCCCAGGTTGGCGGCCGCCACACCGTGCGCGACGCCCGCGGCGGCGGCAAGGAACTTGTCGGGCCAGCCAGCCGCGCCGCGCACCTCGTCGATCACGTCGGTCCACCTGTGCCCGGCTGCGTAGATCACCGCCTTGACCCACGCCACCAGATGCTCCGAGCCCCGCGACGGCGCGCCTTCCAGCGCCTCCATCGCGTCGGCGTAGTTGCCCTCGGAGGCCTCCTTGACGGCGAACCCCATGGTGATCGCCAGCGGTGAGGTGACGGGGTAGGTGATGTCGCCGAACTCACCTCCGATCGGCACTCGCGCGTTGAGGCTGTTCATCGAGATCTCTGCTACTCCGGACAGCTTTCCGAAGTTGCCGCGCGAGTACCACGCCCGGAACAGCGTGGCCCGATCGGTGTCGCCACAACGGATCCGGCCAACCCACGCGTCGCACGCGGTCTCGTCGACAGCCGTGATCTCGGAGAAGATCTCGAACGAGCGTGCAGGCGAGCTGGGCAACATGCCAACGGCACTGCCGAAGAGCCCGGCTAGTTGGTCACTCATGGTCACCGACATACCTGGTGGCGAACACCTCTGCGCGGGCGGCCTTGGCCTGCTCGGGGGACGGCAGGTCGAGTTCTCGACTCAGGAAGTCCCGTGTGGTGACATTGTCGTGGCCCTGTTCCTTCATGCCCTCCAGCATGAAGGCGTATTGAGCGGATCTGGCATCCTGAGTGGCCAGTCGCGCAATGACGACGATCTCTTCGGCCAGATGAGTTTCGGTCATCGTGGTCACTTTCGGCGATAGTTCGATTCGGTTGATGCGGCCATCCATGAAGCTCGTCACGGTCACCGTTCCCGGTGGATTCGTGACGGTGAACAGTGGTACGGAAAGGTCCTCGTCTTCTGGCGGCTCGACGCTCGGCTCATGACCATCCGCCGCACCGACGTAATCCCCGAACGCATCCAGATCCGAATCCTCCGAAGGGTATTCGGGCGTGTAGAACCCCAGCGCCGACAGGTCGTCGTGACCGTCGTCGCCGGTGTCGTGCGGCGGAGTGTCGCCCACCAGGGAGGAACCTTTCTCAGTCGGGGTAGAAGTGCTGGGCGGAGGCTTGCGCCGAAGTCTTGTCGAACCAGGAGCCTGACGGGAGGAACTCCATGAGTCCCTCGAGGGCACGCTGAAGGTTCTCGGTGGTACCTGGCAGGAAGCTGCCGAACAACTCGCCGTTGACACGCCGCGGCAGCGACACGACACGGCCAAGGGTCGCGTCCAGCACGCCCGCGGCCACCTCGGCCCTGCTATACGTTCCGCCCTCGTGCCGCTCGTTCGCCGTGAGCTCCACCCAACTATTGGGGTTGGCGAACATCTCGGAATAGGTTCTGGCCGAGCCTGGGTCAATCCCGAACTGCGCCAACTGGTTCGCACTTCTTGCCTCCGCCAGCCTGCTGGAGAGCGCGGTGAACGATTCGACGTCGGCAGCCGTCGCCGACCCCAACACGACGTTGACCATTCCCGCGAGTCCGACCTGCGGGGCGACGCGTTGCAGGACCAACATTTCATCGTCGCGCGCCGCGACCACATGCCGATCTCCCTTGCGGCACACCACGAAACGCACCATCTTGCCGCCGACATCACGTCGCCACCATCGGCCTTCCAGTGTGCGGTCGGCACGGCTGAGCGTGTCCACCATGGCGGCTACCTCGGGATGCGGCATGCCGAATACGTCGAGAACGCCTTGCGCGGCAAGGTCGCGGCGGACTTGCTCCCACACGATGTCTCGCAGCTCGAGCTGTGGGATGTTGGGCCGGATTCCCAGTGACGGCGGGAACTCCATCAGGTTGAGCTTGTCGGCGATGACGAGCATCCCGTCGATGGTCACCTCGACACCGACGACGTCGTCGAAGTGCGTCGGCTGGCCAGATCCGTGTGGGCCCACGGCGCTCACCGGGGATGCATCTGGTGGTCGAGAACCGCCCCTGCCGTGGCGTCCGACCGCTCGTAGGCGGCCGCGGATGCCTCCAGATCGGTGGCCATTCCTTGCGAAACCCCTTCCACTTCCAGGCCCGCTCCTCTGCGAGCGTGCGCTATCGCCTCCACCGCAGCGGCCGTCGACCAAGCGATCACGCCGTGCGTCTTCCGCACCGAGGTGTCGACACCTTCGGCAGTATCCGTCGCAGCCTTCACGACCGCGGCCGCCGCAACCTGCTTGGCGGCGAGCGCACGCAGGTGCTCGGTGGTGACACGAAGATCGCCGGACATGTCGAAACCCCTTCTCTCTATCTTCCTACTGCGCTGGCGCCGGCGTCGGCCCGATGGAAACTTTCTTGGTCCAAGGTAGCCGCGATCAGCCTGGCCAGTGGAGCTGGATCCGAATCCTTCGCTGGCCCGATCGGTGCCCGCCCAGCATCGACCTCGCCGACCGTGGCGACATCGTCGGCTTGCAAGTCGTCGGGGATGCCATCGCCGTTCTTGTCCTCGCCGTTCTTGTCCTCGCCGTTCTTGTCCTCGCCGTTCTTGTCCTCGCCGTCCTTGCGATCGCGTTCCTTGTCGTCGCGATCCTTGTCGTCGCGATCCTTGTCGTCGCGATCCTTCTCCTCGCGTTGCTTGTCTTCTCGACGCTGCTCGTCCAGCGCCTTCTCCACCGCGGACTGGACGGCGGCCTGCACCGCTTGGTTGATCAGGCCCGTCGGAACGCTCGATGCGGCGGCAGCCGGCGCCGCCGAAAGAGGAGCGGGAGCACCCATCGCCGCGGGCGCTGCACCACGTGCGGCAGGCGGAGGCGACGACGCACCTGCTGGCGGGGCGGGGGCCGCGGCAGGAACACTGCGCTGCATCACCGGGGGCATGACGGGCGCTGCACCGCCAGCGCCAGCGCCGGCGCCACGCGCTCCCGGACCCGCGCCCCCGGGATAGGGCGCTGGCACCGGAGGAGCTGCCGGGTTCGGCGGAGCCTGCGGGGGCGGCTGATCCGATTCCTTGCTCTTCGGCTCGCCATTGGTCGACGTCGGCGGGCGCGGCGGGTCGGGCGGCCGAGATCCGCGGTCGCCGTGCTCAGCCGACTTGCCGACGTCCTCGTAAGTGGGGAGCAGGCGCGTCAGAGCAGCGCTGTTCTCCTCGACCTCGGATGACAGCTGGTAGAGCTCGATGGAACAACTGCCGAGAGCGCCGATCACGGCGGCCAGTTCCACCGTGTCCTTGGCGGCCTTCCCGTACCCGGGTATGAGCCCAAGGGCGAAGGTGAAGAGCCCGACGTCGGCTAGGAAGTTCGACCACTGGTCGAGTCGGTCCCGGTGAAAGTCGACCTGGTAGGCCTCGGTCGCAACGATCCGATGTACTTCGTGGTCGGCGCCTGCCAGCTTGAAGGTGCCTGCCCGCTGCTTGGCATTCCTACCTGCGTAGGCCTCCGCCCCGACGCCGGACCAGTTTCCAGGATCAGGCTGCGCCAACGACAGTTTCAATCCCGCCTTGCGGAACTGTGCGCCACCCTTGCCAAACCGCTCGCCGGACTCTGGGTCACCCCAGCCCGTGGTCAGCCGCATGGCGCCGATCGCGGCTTGGCCTGCGTCGAGAATTGGTGAGTCGGCCGCGCGAAGCACCCGGTTGAGGCCGACCTTCTCTGCCCAGCCAGCGAGCCTGCCGCCAAGTATGGCCACGTCTTCCAGAGCGGCCCTGTCGCCGATCCTCTCGATCAGGTCACCGACCGCCTGGACACCGCTGAACACACCCGCGACGTCGCCAACGACGCTCACGGTTTCTTTTCCGATATCCCAAGCGGCTTTGCCAGCCTTCTCCAATACCCCCAGCAGACCCACGTATGCACCCCTTCGCCGGATGCGAGCGTACCAGCCGAATCGGTACCCCAAGTGCACAAATTCACTGCGGACCACCTGACCAGGACCACCACCCAGAGGCCCTCGCCCGGCTACTGCGCCTCTCGCCTTAGCTGCATTTCCAGCTGATGTAACCGTTTTGAGGCAAACCATCGACCTACCGGGAATCCTCCGACGATGGCGCGGATTGACGCGGCACGGCGTCGCGTCGGAGAGAGGCCTCGTCACGACACACCCGCCGGAGGACTCGGTCCCCGCTAGGCGGACCACAGCCGGAGGCGGCCCTTACCAGAGTTTGCTGCGACCTAACGTCAGCGAACCGGCCGCCGAAGGTTTGAGTAGTCACCGCAACATGTGGTTGATACTTGACTCAGAGGGTCGACAGTCGCGTCGTCTGACCCAACGAAAGGAGCATGGTGCCGTGAGCGACCGCGACGACGCCCTGCGCAGGCAACTTGGGTGGACGGGGCCCGAGGAGGCGGACTACGAGCCGGCGCCGGCGGAGCCGGCCTTCACCCCGGCGGCGACGCCGCTTCCTTCGCGTCCACCTGTCGACTTCGTGCCGCCGGAGAACCCTCCGCCCCCAGCCGAACCACCCCTGGCCCCCGCTCCGATGGAACCACCCGAACCGCGTGACGCCGAGCCACCCACTGGGGAGCTCCGCAGGCCGCCTGCGCGCTACGGTCCGGCCGACACGACGCAGGACATCGGACGGTTGAGTGAATCGCAATCCTGGGGAGGCCAATCCGGCCCGCCCCCGCCCCCACGTCAACCAGCCAATTGGCCACCGTCTCGCCCCCGCCAGGGTGGACCGCCTCTGCAGAACCAGCCGCCTCCGAATCACCCGCTGCAAGGCCAACCTCCGCCGAACCAACCTCCACAAGGCCAGCCACCGCAGAGCGGACCCCAACAGGGACAACCGCCACCGAACCAGCCCCCACCGGGACAACCACCACCAGGCCAACCACCGCAAGGCCAACCGCCGCAAGGCAATTGGCAGGGACAACCCCCGCAGGCCACCTGGCAGGGCCAGATGTACACCCAGGATTCCCGCGGCACACCGGCGGCGCCTCCCGCGTCGTATGCCGACCGCATCAGGGCCGATCAACTCGTCCCGTCTCGACGCGCAGTGCCGGCGAGAGGCTGGCGGCGCGCAGTGCACCGGTTGTCCTTCGGGCTGATCAATCCCGGACCGTCCGCCGACGAGCTTCACCAGGCTGAACTGGAGGCGCGGATCAAGGCGGTCCTTCGCGGCCACTACAAGGTCGGCGTCATGGGCAAGGGCGGAGTCGGCAAGACCACGATGTCCGCGAGCATCGGTTCGATATTCGCCGAACTGCGGCAAGAAGATCGGGTCGTGGCGATCGACGCCGACACCTCGTTCGGCAAGTTGGGCAGCCGCGTCGACCCGAAGGCCATGGGTTCGTACTGGGAACTCGCGGCCGATCAGAATCTCGAGACGTTCGCCGACGTGCGCAGTCGTGTGGGAAACAACGCCGCCGGTCTGTACGTACTGGCAGGCGAGGCGAGCCCGGCACGTAGGCGAGTCCTCGACCCTGCGATCTATCGCGAGGCAACGGCCCGCCTCGATCGCTACTTCTCGATCTCGATCATCGACTGCAGTTCGACGATGGACACTCCCGTCACCCAAGAGGTCTTGCGTGACCTCGACGCCCTCGTGGTGGTTTCCTCGCAATGGGTCGACGGCGCAGCCACCGCAGGCCAGACGATGGACTGGTTGGCCAATCGAGGCCTCGCTGCACTGTTGCAACGCACCGTCGTCGTCCTCAACGATTCCGACGGCCACGCCGACAAACGCACGCGCGCGGTCCTCGCACAGCAGTTCAACGGGCAGGGCCAGCCAGTCATCGAGGTCCCGTTCGACCCGTACCTACGCCCTGGCGGCGTCATCGAGCATCCCGCCCAGATGTCTCCCGCGACACGACGCAAGATCGTCGAAATCTGCGCGGCACTCGCGAACTACTTTCCCGCGAACGACGACCGCGGTGCTCGCAGTCGCGACCGCGACCGCTACTGATTGCGTCGAAACACCCTCAGCGCCAATCGATTTGCTCGATGAGCGCCTCGATGGCCTGTGCGTCAGCGGTCGTTACCTGCTGCCCCGATTCAACGGCGACGACAGTCGCCTCGGACACGCCAGCCGCCTGGGCGGTCTCCTCGATCGTCAGGTTGGCCCGCCGCCGCGCCGCGTAGACGAGCTGTCCAAGGGTCGCGGTTGGCGCCGTCGCTGCGAGCAAGGTCAGCTCGTCGATCTGACGTCGTACCGTGCTCAGCGCCTTCAACAGCGGTGGCGTCAGTCTGCCGATCCGGGTGGCCCGCGCCGCCACCTGTTCGAGCTGACGCAAGTCCGAAAGGGTCGCGGTGACGCGCGGAGTGAAGTCGGGATCGTCGATCGCGGGTAGCGAGCCGATCGTCACGGCCAGGGCTCCGACGGCCGTCTCGATGGCTTGGGCGATCAGAGAACCCTCGTCTGCTGCTTGCGGCCCTGGGACCGATCGCTCTTGCACGGGTTCGCCGTGCCTGATCCGAGCAATCGTCCCCGGCGGCCAGCGCAGCAGTTCCTCCAGCTTGGCCCGGGTCTTCTCTCGCGGCCAGCTTCGACCCTTCTCGAAGGCGATGAGTGCCCCCGCGTTGATGATTCCGTCGGCAGCGAGGCTCCTCTGACTGATGTCTAGCTCGCGGCGGCGTGCGGCGGCGGCAGCTCCGGCGCGCACCATGCCTTCGTCGACGGCGGCGATCTCGTCGGCCTCGTCGTTGGATTCGACGTCGACCAACGGGACCCTCCTGATTGACGGGACGTGATCCGAGGCGTCGTGCGCACCCTGCTGCACTGCTACGAATTGCTCTACCTTAACCGGTGCATCCTGGGAAGGAAACCGTTGCGTTAAGCGGTTTCCCCAAGTCAACGACATGCTGTTTCCGCACGCTAATGCCCTTTGAACTGCCGTTTCTGGTTGCCAAGATCAAACTGTTGCGACGCTACGGTTATTGCTATAGATTCGGCCCATCGCGCCGCACGAACTGCGGCGCTTGGACAAGGAGCAGAACCAATGAACGCAGTGGGCATTGACGGATTGCCGATCGGAGACTGCACCAGGGACCCGGACCGGTGGACGACGCTGGCCGACGAGGAGGCCAAGGCGATCTGCCGGATGTGCCCACGCCGCTGGGCCTGTGCGCGTGACGCGTGCGAGCTGCCACGCTCGGAGGGTCTCTGGGCAGGCGTCGTCATTCCCGAGGGAGGCCGGGGCCGTGGGCACGCCCTGCGCCAACTACGCGAGCTCGCCGAACGCAACGGTTACGAGGTTCGTGCGCGTCGCGTCTTCCTGGAGTCCGCCTGACCGTCCGTCGGCCTCGCTGCCGATTCGAGGGGGCGGCAGCGGGGACGGCGGTGCGGAATACCGTGAAGTGCTCTACGGTTGAGAACGTCGGCGGTGCCGTTCATCCCCCGGGTACCAACTAAAACAGTCGCCTAGAGCGACCACTTGCCGAGAGGCGCGATGCGGCATCGCCGACCCCGAGCCGTCGACGTATTCAACGTCGGCGGCTCGATCATTTATCAGCCGATTCAGATGCCTGTGGATAACTTCTGCTGACTGTCGGAGGACGCTCCTAGCGTTGCTGCCATGACGTTTTGGATAAACACCGTCAGCCGCGGTCACGTTCTGCGTGGCGTGGCGGGCGGCTTCACACAGGCCAACCACGGCAAACCACACATGTTGCGCAGGATGAAACGCGGCGACTGGATCGCCTTCTACTCACCCAAGACCGAATATCCGAAAGGCGAACCGCTGCAGGCGTTCACCGCGATCGGGCAGGTCGTCGACGATGAGGTGTACCAGGCGGATCTCGATCCCGAGTTCCAGCCGTGGCGACGCAAGATGGAGTTTCTGCCCTGCGTCGAGACACCCATCCGGCACTTGCTCGACGATCTGAACTTCGTCGTGGACAAGTCGCGTTGGGGCTACCGATTCCGGACCGGGGTGTTCGAGATCGACGAGCACGACTTCGAAGTGCTTCGCAGCGCGATGACGGAATGGCGTCGACGCACCGGCGTGAGCGCCGGCACACCCGACGGGAACTGACGACGAGGTAGGGGAACGCAAGGTTCGAGTCTTCGCGCTCACCAGCTGACGCGAATCAGTCGAGAAGCCCACGCATTTGGCGAAGAACTCCTCCGCAGGGAGGAGGCGCCGACGACGCCTGCGTGCTACGCGGTTAGTGTCGGGTATGGCTCTCGACAAGACCGGTGCGGAAGCGACAGTGACCGCCGAAGCCGACCGCTTCATCATCAGCGTCGACGGTCAGCGCGTCGGCCTCGCCGACTTCTCCGATCGCAACGGCCAGCGCAGCTTCTTCCACACCGAGACCTCGCCCGAATTCCAGGGCCGAGGCTTGGCCACGATTCTCGTCGCCGAGGCCGTCGCCGCCACCCGGGACGCTGGCCTGCGGATCACTGCACCGTGCTGGATGGTCGCCGAGTACCTGGCGAAGCACCGCGAGTACGACGACATCGTCGACCCGTCCTAGTTGCTCAGTAGCCACAGTGGGCGCCGCTATCGTCAGCCGCGTGACACGCCAGCTGCCGCCCGCATACTTCCTGCGCGACGGCGACGCCTTCGTGCCGACCTCGATGGCGCGGGGGCCGTGGGGATCGCAGATCAGCGGCAACTTCGTGGGCGGACTCCTAGGACATGCCATCGAGGCGGCCGTCGATGACCCCGACCTGCAACCTGCCCGGCTGACCGTCGACCTGCTCAGGCCCGCCGCCATGGAACCCGTGCGAGTGCGGACGTCCGTCGTACGGCAAGGCCGACGGTTGACCCTGGTCGACGCGGAGGTCACGCAAGCCGGCACCGTGGTGTCGCGCGCCAGCGCAGTTCTCCTTCGCAAGGGTGAACAACCGCCGGGAACCGTCTGGACGTCGCCGCTCGTCATGCCGCCGCTGCCTGCCGACATCGATCAATTGGTCGAGAACAGACCGCTGCTGGTGCTGGCATACGGCAAGGACCCGCAGGTGGCAGGCCCGAGCTTCGACCTGACGCAGTGGGGTCACGTCGGCCCGAAGTTCGTCTGGGTGCGCGACGTCAAGCCTCTCGTCGACGGCGCTCCCATGACGGCATTCACGCGCGCCGCGATGGCAGGCGACGTCGCGAGCTCCCTCACGCACTATGGCACCGAGGGACTTCAGTTCATCAACGCCGACTACACCTTGACTCTCAGCAGGCTTCCCGAAGGTCCGGACATCGGGCTGGCAGCGCTAACCCACTCGAGCCATGCGGGCATCGCTACCGGAACGGCTGCGCTGTTCGACCATCACGGACAGATCGGCGCGGCCACCGCGACCACGCTGGCCAACGGGGGCTTCGTGTCTCGGACGATCGGGTGAGCGGCCCTCAGGTCAGGTACTGCGCGGTCGATCCCGCGACGGGCATGTCGCCCATCCCCAGCTTGCGGTGGTCCCAGCTGCGCAACCGCGTCGGCACGACGCGCACCGCGATGCGGTTGTGCATCATCTGCTCGACGAACGGTTTCATCTCGTCGGTGTAGGGGCCGGTATAGCGCTCCCAGACGCTGACCCCAACTCGGTGGAGCAGATCCTCGTCGGCGTCCACGATCTCAGCGCGACCGTCGATCGAGACTCCCCGCAGCGTGGAGTACGTCAGCCCGTCCTCGATCATCACCGTGATCGTCGGGTCACGGCGCAGGTTGACGGCCTTCTGGGACTTTGCCTTCGTCTCGAACCAGATTTCGCCGTCGAGCACCGCGTACCACATCGCGACCAGGTGCGGTTTACCGCTCGCCGACAGCGTGGCCATGGTCGCGGTGCGACTGTGTTCGATGAACTCGGTGATCTCGTCGTCGGTCATGACGATCTTGGTGCGCTCGTTCTGTCCCACACCCCGATACTCGCAGGTACCCGCGACCAAGCGAGTCACCGGTACCCCACTTTCGGGATACGCTCTGCGCCAACGCCGAACCCGAACCACAGGATCTCCCAGCCCATGAAACGAAGTCGCAGCCTGGCGGCCGCAGTCAGCGCTGCCGCGCTCTTGATCGGCGGGTGTTCGGCCACCGTCACATCCGGCCAAGCCGTCTCCCCCGTGTACGACGCGTTCCGAGCGGGCGGGCTTCCGGTTCAAGAGGGTCCCAGCGGGGTCCGGGACGACGCCCCCGCGCCGGAGGGCGACGTGAAGGGCACCGACGGCGGCCCCATCGACAAGCTGGCGCTGCTGGCGGTCAACGACATCTCGGACTACTGGCAGAAGAACTTCTCCGAGTCACTCGACGGCAAGTTCACCCCCATCACGCGTTTCGTCTCATACGACTCGGACGACCCCAGCAGCCCGCCGGTGTGCGGCAGCAAGACGTACAGGAATCCGAACGCGTCCTACTGCCCAAGCAAGAAGCTGATGTCCTGGGATCGTGGCGTACTGGTGCCCACTGGAAAGAAGTACTTCGGCGAGACCTCCGTTGCGGCGCTGATCGCGCACGAATACGGGCACGCCGTCCAAACCATGGCGAACCTGGTCGAGGAGGACACCCCAGGAATCGTCTGGGAACAGCAGGCCGACTGCTTCGCGGGCACGTACATCCGTTGGGTGGCAGAGGGTCAGTCACCGCGGTTCCAGCTGAGTACTGGCGACGGCCTCAATCACGTTCTCGCGGCGATCACCACGATTCGCGACAGCGTCTACGGGCCCAACGACGCTGAGCTGATCCAGCAGGGCCACGGCACCGCGCTCGACCGCATCAGTGCGTTTCAAATCGGGTTCACCTCCGGCGCGTCCGAGTGCGCCAAGATCGACTACGACGAGATCAAGCAGCGTCGTGGCGACCTGCCCCTCGTCTTGAACGATCCGAGCGGCGAGGGCGGCAACGTCACCATCGACGAGGACAACCTGCAACAGTTGATGGAGGTTCTGGGGGCGGTCTTCAAGCTCGCAAATCCGCCCACACTGTCCTTTGACCAGCCCACGTGCAGCGATGCGAAACCCACCCCGCCGGCGTTCTACTGCCCATCGTCCAACACGATCTTCGCGGACCTCGACGCGCTGAAGGTTCTCGGCGCCCCTGCGGACCTGGAAGACGACATGCTGGTCAAGGGGGACAACACGGCGTTCGCCGCCGTCACGTCTCGCTACGCGCTCGCCGTCCAGCACCAGAAGAACCTGCCGCTCGACAACGCCGCCGCCGCGTTGCGGACCGCATGCCTGACGGGCTTTGCACAGGCCGCGATGATCGAGCCCGTCCAATTGCCAAGCGGCGAACAGGGTTTGACGCTCACGGCAGGCGACTTTGACGAGGCCGTCGCCAGCCTGCTCACCAGCGGCTTCGTCGCGAGCAACGTGAACGCCGAGACCGTGCCGTCGGGCTTCACCCGAATCATCGCCTTCCGGTCGGGGCTGGCGGGTGACGAGGACCTCTGCTTCAAGCGGTTCAAGTAAATGGACTATCCGGTCGTGGCGCCCCCACTGCCGCGTCCCGTCATACTCGACCAGCTCTGGACCGATCTGACGTTCATTCACTGGCCGGTCGACGCCGAGCGCATCGCTCACCTCTATCCACCGGGTACCCGGCCCGACGTCTTCGACGGCGCGACGTACGTCGCATTGGTGCCGTTCGCGATGCGGAAGACGCGACTGGGCCCGTCGCTGCCGCTGCCGTACTTCGGGACGTTCCTAGAGACCAACGTCCGGCTCTACTCCATCGACGATCGGGGTCGTCACGGAGTGCTGTTTTGTTCGTTGGAGACGGCCAGGCTCGCGGTGGTGCCCGTCACCCGGGTTGGCCTGGGCGTTCCGTACACCTGGGCGCGGATGCGCATGACGAAGCACGGTGACGAGGTGACGTACGAAAGCGTTCGGCGTTGGCCGCGGCGTGGCCTGCGAGCGCAGGTGACCGTTTCCGTCGGTCAGCCCGTCGAGCCGACGCCACTCGAGGTGTGGCTCACTGCACGCTGGGGTGCGCACACGCGCAAGCTCGGCAAGACGTGGTGGGTGCCCAATGACCACGAGACGTGGCCGTTGCGGGCTGCGACCGTCGTAGACCTCACCGACGACTTGGTCGCCGCGAGTGGGCTGGAACCCGCTGGCCCGCCGCTACGGGCCCTGTTCTCGACTGGTGTGCATGCCCGTTTCGGCCGTCCGCAGCTCGTCGACGCGAGCGCCCGTTGATGCAACAGATGATCGATTCGGGCCAGATTCAACTGGTACACAAGGAACTTGACGACGATGACGATCGCCAGCCATCCGCGCGGATGAGTGGCGGTGCAGACATGGGTGCGCCACGATGTGGAAGTGAGCAGTCAGCTCGATCCAGCCTTACCGGGATGGCAGTGGGAACCTGACGAGATACGAAGGTTGGCAAGCCGCGCAGCCGGTCTGGTTGCCGAAGCGCTCATCTCCGGCTCGGCTGATGACGTCATGCGGCGGCCGTCTCGAAACCGAGTCAATGCGTGGGCTACTGAATCGTGGCCAACCAGCGGTACTTCGGAAGATTCGTTGTGGGATGAGGTCCGCGCCGCCGTCATTCCCTACCCCTTCGGCAATGGCCACCCGCGCTTTTCGGCATGGGTGAACTCGCCACCGCACCCGCTGGCGGCGATGGCCGCTGGAATCGCTTCCGCCATGAACCCGAGCGTGGCTGGCGGAAACCATGCCGCGGTGCATCTCGAGCATCAAGTCGTCAGGTGGTTCTGCGAACTCCTCGGTTGGCCCGTTGCAGCAGGGGGACAACTGGTTTCGGGAGCCTCGGCGGCTGCCTTGACGGCGCTGACCGTCGCGCGACACCGCGCCGCTGCCAACATTGGTGTCGACGATCGCAGGACAGGCGTGAGCGGGCTTGGGCGTAGGCCGCTGATCTACGCGACTGCGCAGGCGCATGGCTGCCATACCAAAGCGGTTGAGGCGCTGGGCATCGGATCAGCCAACATCGTCGAAATCGCCGCCGACGATGGCCACCGAATGATTCCCGATCTACTGGATCGGCAACTTGCCGAAGATATTTCGAGCGGCCACCTTCCGATTGCCGTGATCGCGACAGTGGGCACGGTCAACACCGGCGCCGTTGACCCCATCGAGCAGATCGCCGCCGTATGCAAACGCCACGACGTGTGGATGCACGTCGATGCGGCCTACGGTGGGCCAGCGGTACTACTGACCGATGTCTGGCCGGTCGAGAAGGCAGCGCTGAGCGCGGCCGACAGCCTCGCCGTCGACCCCCACAAGTGGCTCTACGTGCCCGTCGACGCTGGGCTGGTGATGTTCTCCGACATGACCGTCGTCCGCGACACCTTTAGCCACATACCCGACTACCTACGTAGCGGCGGTGACCCCGACGAACCAGTCTGGTTCTCTGAGTTCGGCTTGGAGCAAACCCGACCCTTCCGCGCGCTCAAGGTGTGGATAACGCTCAAACACCTGGGACGACGACGGCTCGGGCAGTTGATCAATCGTGACATGGCCGTCGCAGCGGCTCTCGTGCGCGCGGTCGACGAGGCACCCGACTTCGAGCTGCTTGCTCACGGATTGTCCGTTGTCTGTTTCCGCCACCGCACTGCGGGACTGCCCGCCGACGCACTCGACGATCACAACCAATCCGCGCTGAGGCATCTTCAGCAGCGCGGCCACGCCTTCATCGCGGGTACTCGTGTCGACGATCATTTCGCGCTGCGTGCCTGCGTGGTCAACCCCGCGACCACAACCACCCATACCAACACGCTGCTGGATAACATCCGTTCGGCCGCAGCGAGCTAATCCAGCGTGGTGACCACCCCAAACACCGCGCCTTCGCATGACCTTTGAAGCGGCGCGCTTGCTGTCTGTCCCGTCGTCGCGTTGGTTTCAGCTAGGCCATCGTGGAGTGTGGCACGCGAAACTCCGGAGACCCGGAAGCTGGATCAGCGCGGCCATCGCGCAAAATTGCGTCGCGCCGATGCACTCGCTGGGCGAGACTGGCTTCGTGAATGAGCCGGGGACGGTCGTCGCCAAACAGTGTGTGCTGCAACGGTTTCCCGATGCCACGGTTCTGCGCGAATACTCGTGGGGCCAGCTGTGGCCCACCGGCCCGAGTTCTCCGTTTCGGTCAGCTACGCCTAATACGCGCCTCGAACGGTAGCGACGAGGCGTCTCAGCGAGGAAGCGGCTTGCGCCAGTCGTTCATCGTCAACAAGATCCGGCTCGATGGGGAGCCGGACCATTGGGGTTCGAGGCCGAAGTGGCGTGCGAGTTGAACCACCCGTTGGCCCACCATGGTGTCGGTTTGTTCGCGGACTTCTCGCTGGGCCTCGGGCTCGCCTCGACCTGCCGCGGCGATCAGCGACTGCGGCAGTGCGGGATGTGTACGAAAGGCACTGTAGCCCAGATACACCGACGGATTTGGCCCGCCCAGCGCTTGAGCGTCTTGCTCGTGAAAGAACGTGTACGCCCACTCTCGGTAGCGGTACCAATCGTCCGGATCCGGATTGGGTGTCCGCTCATCGTCGATCTCGCGGGTCGCACACTGCGTGCAACACGAGAAGCACATGCGCGCCAGGATGCCCTCGGATTCCAAGTGGTCGAAGGTTCTCTGAAGCCGGCCATAGTCACCGGTATCGGTCCACGACGCTTGCTCGGTTACTCGCGCATTCCACATCGACTCGAGCAAGGCGGTCGCCGAGTCCGGAGGCACGACACTGGAGTCATCGACCCATGCCAGCACCCATTCAAGAACATCGTCGTACTGCCAGAACCCTGCGACCAACAACGTGCTGATGAATTCGGCAAGCTCATCGCGGCTGCCTGTTTCCCAGTCAAGGATACGCATGGGTCAAGCGTATCGACGGTCAATCGACCTGCCGCACACCAAAATAAGCCAGGACGGTGCTGCCACACATGAAGTTCGTCGCGAACCAATAGTCATCTGATAGACCGTGACCCGACTGCAGCTTGACACCAATCATTGAGAGTCTCAGGCAGGCGCGGCCACCGCGCGTGCCGTACCTCCTGCTGGTACTGATGCCATATCGCGGGCGTACTCGGTGGGCGAGCATCCCGCCACCCGTGCGAACGCAGTCGTGAATGCGGTCGCAGACTGGTAGCCGACCGCCTGCGCCACGTGCGCGACGGTTGGCCGCTGGGTCCTCAGTAGGTCTTTGGCCAAGGCCACCCGCCACTCCAACAGGTACTGCATGGGCGTCAAACCCACTGTCCTGGTGAATCTTTGCGCGAACACTGCGCGCGATACCGCGGCCACGCTTGCAAGGTGTTCGACGGTCCAGCCGCGGGCGACGTCGGCGTGCATCGCACGCAACGCTGGGGCAAGCACTGGATCCGCGAGGCCGGCGATCAATCCTCTGCCGCGGCTGCCTAGCTCCGGCGCGGCGGGAACCCGTGTGGCTTCGATGACGAGCACCTCGACTAGGCGTTTGAGGATCACGTCGCGACTGGGGCCGTCGGTGTCTGCTTCTTCTGCGATGAGTTCGACCAAGCGGGTTAACCTCGCCGCGCCCGATTGGCCGCCCCGTACCAGGATGACCGGTGGAAGGAGCGCGACCAGCAGGGCAGCGCTGGCCTGGTCGAAGCGGAAGTACCCGCCGAGCATGCGCATGTTGATCGGTTCGGAGTTGTCGCCGTGATGGGCGTCACCTGAGTGGTCGAGCGGCGTGAAGATCGGGGTGGCGTCAGGGTGGCTGCGCATCGTGAACTCCGGTGTCTGCGGAAAGAACAGGAAGTCACCGCGGCGAAGTTCCATGTCGTCGAGGCCGTGCGGCTCCAGCAGGCACGACCCGTCGAGCATCAGGCAGAACGCGGGGTCGCCGTAACGAGGCTTCTGAACGCCCCATTTGCCATCACCGGTGATGATCTTGGCCAGGACCGCCTCAGGGCGCAGCAGCGACATCAGCTCCTCCATCGGTTCCGTGCCGCGCATGCTGCAGACGCTAGCGTGGACTCCGTTCCACCGCCGACGTCCATATCCGGACGAGTCCAGTCATGTCGACTGAGCCAGCGCGACGGCATCGGGGCCCGCGGGGAACCTCAGCTGATCTGATGTGTCGGTGGCGGCCTTGAACACTACGTCCGCGACGTCGCCGGGGGTGGTCACCTCGCCGGGCTGACCAAACGCTTCCATGATGGGTGCCGCGAACGGAAGGTAGTCCTCGGGGGTTTGGCTCATGCGGTCGGCGCCATTGCTGGTGAACGCCGTCGACGGTCCGTAACCCGGCTCGACGAGCTTGACCCGCACCCCGAAGAAGCCCAGCTCCAGAGCCAGCGATCCGGAGAAGCCCTCGACCGCGGACTTGCTCGCGGTGTAGACGGCGGCCAGCGGCATTGCCGCCAGCGTGGTGCTGGAGGTGACATTGACGATGACCCCAGAGCGGCGCGCCCGCATCTGCGGGACAACTGCCTGGGTCATGGCCATGGCGCCAAATGTATTGGTGTCGAAGAGTTCTCGTGTGGTACTCATGGGCGTGGCTTCGAACACGCCGATACCACCGATGCCCGCATTGTTGACCAGGACATCGATCGGACCGCTGGCCTGGACCGCACCGGCAATGCTGTCCGGGTTCGTCACGTCCAGCGCGAGTACTTTCACCCGATCTGAACTCGGCAGTATGTCTTGGCGCGGAGTTCGCATGGTGGCGACGACGTTCCAACCCTCGTCGTAGAACCTCTGCGCAGTGGCGAGGCCGTAACCCGAAGAGCAGCCGGTGATGAGCACTGTTGTCATGACTGAAAGTTAACGAGCGCAACCAGTCACGGACAACGCCGTCCCGTCTCGGATTGCTTCGTGATCGTCTTGACCGGCACACCGAGCTGGCCGGTGCAAACCCTCTCAGTTCCGGTCGGCAAGTGAGCAGGTGATCCCGGAACAGGCCGGAGCTGACAGGCCGCGGCTTGCCCACCACCATCGGGTACTGAAATCAACTGCGTCGCAACCCAAGCCGCGCGGTGACGATGTGAAGTTCGTCGGGGGTGTCGGCGAACGGATGCGAGCACCAGTCGCAGTCTGGCGGGCCTCTCCGTGCGTGCTGGTCTAGTTTGCAGGGGTGAACGGACGGTGGCATGTCGCTGAGGAGGTCACGTGACGACCTGGACGCGGGAGCAGATCCTCGAACAGTCCGCATCGTGGGTGTCTCCGTGGCGCCCACCAGAGTCCACTCATGCTGTGGTCGACGGCTACGAGTTCTACATCCTGGGTTCGGAGGCCACTGTGATGGCTTGTCCTGCAACGTTACCGGGTTCAGGAGACGGGATTCGAGGCGCACTCGGTGCAGCTGCCCGCTGCGGTGCCGAGTCGCTGCAGATCACGGTGGGGCCCGATTATCCGGGAGGTGACGCGACGTTGGAGGAGCTCGCGACGATGTCGGCGGTCGCCCTCGAGGTTGCCGACATCCTGGCGGTGGACCTGTCGAGCTCGACCGCCGAGACCGTGCCAGCACCATCAGATGTCGACGTGGTCGAGGTGGAGACCCTCAAGGAGGTCGCTGCGTTCGAACGCACGTCTGCGCTGGGGTGGGGGTACCCACTGCCGTCGGATGACGACATCCGCTCGGCCCATCGAAAGGTGACGCCGGGTTCATTCCTTGCGCATTGCGCCGGCGTTCCCGCTGGGACGGGCGGTTTCACCCTCGTGCAGCCGGTCGCGCGATTGTGGGGTGCAGCCGTGATACCGGCGATGCGGGGTCGGGGTGTCTATCGGGCACTGGTTGCTACCCGACTCTGCGCAGCCGCTGCGCGGGGCGCGACCCTCGCGTTGGTCCATGCCGGACCCATGTCCTCACCCATCCTTCAGCGGCTGGGTTTTCGAAAGTTTGGCGAGCGCCGCACATTCCGGGTCGACATCGGCTCCTGACCCGACGCGATGGCTGAACACCCCGCTACGCCACGGCGTCGCCGAGCGCGGCAGGCGGCGGTGCAGATGGGCGTCCACGCGCAGGATGTGCGCCAGCCCGCGAGACCACCCCGAGTGGGTAGCTGGCGAACAGGCTCACCGTCATGGACTCGATGACGGTTCGCACCCACGTGGATCTGATCGACCACGAATCTCTAGATCGAAAACAGACCGTCAAGTGGAAGTCGCGTTCACGTAGTCGCGAGTTCGAGCTGCACTTCCACGAGCCAATCCGAGTAGTCGGTGTCGTTGGTTTCCAGGTAGAGCTCGCGCCACCGTCCCCGTTGGACGCTGAGCAACTGGTCGTGGGCTTCGGCCCAGCGCGCGATGGACTGGTGAGCTTCGTTCATGTCCGCGACGGTCCCGCGTCGCACCACCGACGCGACCCAGACTCCCGGAAGCTCGACGACGTCGAGGCCGGGCACGCTCGCGGTCGGCGCGAGGAAACCGGCGTGCAGACGCAGAGTGTGCTCGTCGTCATCCCGCCACGAGATGGGTGACGCCCGGTCGGCGGAGGCGGCGTCCATCAGCTCGATGACGCGGCCGAAGAGTGCCTCGACATCGAGTTGTTCGTCATCAGACTCCTCGCCAATGAACTGGTGCAGCGCGAGAACCCGTTGCGGTGCAACGGTCTTCAGCTCGACATCTGTGATGGCCATCGTCTGCTCGCTTTCGATCAACCGCAACCGTGCGCGCACACGGTCGAGGGTCTGTCCATCTCGAAGTAATTGCGTCTCCAGATCGGCTGCGCGCATACGCAGCATTCCTCTGAGCTCGACGGCGTCGATGCCGTCGGCGAGAAGCGTCCTGACCTGCTCTAGCGGGAAACCGAGGTGCTTGAGCGCAACGAGTCGGTTGAGCCTCGTCAGCTGATTGGCGTCATAGCGGCGGCGTCCCGTGCTGGGATTGACCTCGGCCGGCACCAGCAGGCCGATCCGGTCATAGTGACGCAGCATGCGCACACTCACCCCGCCCAGCTGTGCGAATGCACCGATCGAATACATGAAGACCACGATCGCGCATGACACCGTGTCATGTGCAAGAGCTACGGGGTGGCCTGCGACCTTGAGTGGTCCAGGAATCGGCTGAAGACCGACGTGCGGGACCGGATCTGATCGACCTCGAATCTCTACGAACGCGACCACAGACAACGTGCGACGTGCCGCTGAGGCTTCGTACTGTGGCTAGATGACGTGGCGCTTCGTTCGACGTGTGGATGGATTGAGCTATGACTTCCTCCCTGAGGAGGACCCGAAATTCGGCCATCCGTCCTATCGCCGTGTGGATTTCGCCGTTCTTGAGCTCCCCTGCGGGGATGGTCCAGGCTTCCACCACCGCGCATCGTTGAAAGACCCCCCGGTCGTACCAGCCCTGGAGGATCGAGCCGGGGGGCGTGCTCGTCACGGGTCCCCCGGTGGAGACGGCCGGCGGGCACGATGCGGAGGCGTCCTTCAGCCACTTGTGTTCCCCTGCACCGGTTTTCGCGATGAACGCGTCGACGGCGGACCGTGGTGCGTTGAACGCTACCTCGACAGTTCGGGCCTCCGCACCCCAGTTCGTCGTGCGGCTGATGCCGCGGATCGGCACGAACGCATCGGAGATGCGCGCCGTGTTGAACGCGGCGTCGAGCTGTAGCACCGCCTCGCCATTGGAGAGGTCCGTCGTCGTCATGGCGGTGTCGGATTCACACGCCGCAACCATGTCGACAACGACGAATACCGTTGCCGCGAGACGCCGTGACGATGCCATCACCATGTCTAGGAACCCTTCCACAGACCGTCGGAGTGGCACAGATTCGGTGCCCGCGAAGTTTGGGCGAAGCCGGTCAGGCGATCGTGCTCATGATGAGGGTGGTCACCTGATCGGGGTTGGTGGGGGTGCCGGAGTTCTGGACGTAGACTGCTCCCGTGGACCGCGCGGTGTCCTGGTACTCGGTGGCAGCGATGGTCCGCGATTCAATCGCTTTGCAGCGCTAATGGATTCCACGGTCGAATCCGTCGTTCAGTGTTTGGTCACGGGTTTCTGCGGCCGTGTTGAGCGGACACGCCTCGGAGGCTTCGTTCAGCCGATTCGGACCTCCCTCGGTTCTGACGGTCGAGATGAACGGGTCGAACGCGGTTCGGCTGGCGTTGAAGCCCCCTGGACTGTTTCGGTTTCCGATCCCCAGGTGGTCGTACTGTCCGTTGCGGTCAGCGGGATGAAGGATTGCGGGATTCGGGTGCGGACACACAGCCAGTGGCTGTCAGCACGCCGAGGCTCAACAAGCACACCGCGGCTGCACGGCGCACGACCCGTGCGGCGGCGGTGACGATCACGGCACCGTTCCTCGGACCGTTTGCACTCCGCGGCTGCACTCGGCCCCTCGACAGCGACGATCACCGATTCATCATCGAGGTAGCTGATCGCACACTCAACCGCTCAAGCGACCTGCGCAACTCCCTGCGTAGGATTAGCGGCCGTCTCGTTTCTACGAAGTCCCGAACAGCCGTCCGCTCCGAGGGAGAATGCCTCTGTGCTGTCCGATCTGCGAGGTCATTCTGAGATTGGCGTTGCCTCGGGTGTGCGGTTCGTTCACCTTTGCGGCTTGGCCGCGGCAAATGCCTTTCTGGCCCGTGTCCCGGGCGGAGGGGTGGACTTCCCAGCAGGCGCCCTGGACGCCGTGCGCGCGTCGACGGCCTTGGCCACGTCGTAAGCGCGGGGGCGAAAATCCCGCGCGGAATCTAGCTTCCGCTCCGTTACCGTGGAATGGTGACTGACGCCGTCGATACGACCCGCAGGACCTTCCCCGGCATCAGCTCGCGCGCGTGGGAGCATCCAGCAGACCGCACGGCGTTGACTGCGTTGCGCAGGCTCAAGGGTTTCGACCAGGTGCTCAAGCTGCTGTCGGGCATGTTGCGCGAACGTCAGCACCGGCTGCTGTACCTGGCCAACAGCGCGAAGGTAGGGCCACGTCAGTTCCCTGATCTCGACACGCTGCTCGACGACTGCGTCGCGGTGCTGGATGCGCCCGTCAAGCCGCAGCTGTTCGTCCTGCAGTCGCCGCGCGCGGAGGCGGTCTGCATCGGCATGGATGAACCATTCATCGTCGTCAGCACGGGCCTCTACGACCTCATGACCTACGAGGAGATGCGTTTCGTCGTCGGTCACGAGCTGGGCCATGCCATGAGCGGCCATGCCGTGTACCGCACCATGCTCATGCACTTGATGCGGCTGGCGCGCTCGTTCGGTTTCATGCCGGTCGGCGGGTGGGCTCTGCGCGCGATCGTCGCCGCACTCATGGAGTGGCAGCGCAAGTCCGAATTATCCGGCGACCGAGCGGGTCTGCTCTGCGTGCAGGACATCGACACCGGCATCCGCGTGAACATGAAGCTGGCAGGCGGAAGGCACCTCGACCGGCTGGATACCCAGGCGTTCCTGGCGCAGGCCCGCGAGTACGACCGCGTCGGCGACATGCGCGACGGCGTGCTGAAGCTGCTCAACACCGAACTGCAGAGCCACCCCTTCTCGGTGCTACGCGTCGAGGCACTGAACACCTGGGTCGACTCCGGTGAATACGGTGACATCATGGCTGGCCGCTATCCCCTTCGCGCCGAAGATGATTCGGCCCGTTGGGTCGACGACGCCGCGGCAGGGGCTCGGTCCTACAAGAGTGGATTCGACGCCTCGGAGGACCCGTTGATCCGAGGATTGCGCGACGGGCTGTCCGGCATAGTCGACGGGGTCGGGCAGGCGGCCACCAACGCTGCGGGTGCGGTCGGCCGCAGGGTCTCGGAGTGGCGCAACAACTCGGGAAACTAACCGAGCCCCGACCCCCGCCACGGTTACGTCGCCAATGTCGGCGACGGCACTGCCTACGAGGTCAACGTCACGGCCTCCGACCGAGTCGTCGCCGCAGCGCAAAGCGTTCCGCCCTATCGCGCCGACCGTCTGTCCTCAACGTCAGGACCACCCTGTTACCTCAACTTCTGCGTTGACCAACGCCTCGAACGGCCAGTTCCCTTCGGTTCAGAGAGTGCGGCTATACCGAGTGCCCTGGACAAAACAGTTGACTCCGATCGGCGCGAGGTCGTCGTCCAAGTCAGCTGGCGGTCCGAGAACAGCGAGCATTTCACCCAGACTGTCCGCACCGGCACCTAAACGCCACAAACGGGTCGTCGACTACATGTCGGACTACGAAACCCGATACCGCACAACGTCTTACACATGTTACCGACGCTCAGATCAGCTCAATAAAGGCAATTGCTGCGAGACGTTACAGATAACGCCGGCGTGGTTGCGCTCCACGTCGATCTGGCTTCGAGCCCGGGACCACACAATCGGTGCATTCCGAGCGCTCGAAACCATCGTCGAAGAAGATCGCAACTGACAGCTGCACCCCCACCGCCGGCCGATGCGATGAGTATCACCGAGCTCTCCGCTGCGCTCGGTGTGCGCTCGTCCGCACTTCGTTTCTGGGAGGAGCAAGGACTTGTCACACCCGAACGAAAGTCTCCGCTAGGTGTACGAGGCCGATACGTCGTTGACGTGTATCGGCGCTAGCGATGCCGGGCTGAAACGACGAGACCCCGAGCCATTGACTCGGGGTCTCGCTCAGGCAGCGGATTTCGCCGATCACGTCAGTGGGCAGGTCGGTCCGCGTTCGCGTGGATCGCGTCGCGACAGTAGACCGCGAGGCCCGGAAGCCCGAATGATTCGTCGTATGTGGCGACGTACCTGGGGTCGCTCACGTACATGTCGCCCAGGTTGCGGTGGAAAGCCGGCGGGCACTCGTAGAACCAGCGATTCACGTGGAGCCGGTGTTGCTCGGCCGCATTCATCGCCTCTTCAGAGTCGGCCGGGAGCCCAGCGCGGAAGGCGTCGGACAAGGCCTTCTCAACAGCTTCTCCCTCGGCCTTGATCTGGACCCATTCATCCTTGCTGTAGGACTTCGCTCGGCGCTGCGATTCCTTCCACTCTGCGGTCTCGCCCCACTTCTGCTCGGCCTCTTTCTGGTAGTCGTCGAAGCCGTCACCGAAGAGTTCGCGCATGTCGTCGTCGGTCATGGCTGTGTTCGTCATTGCTTTCTCCAATGCCTGATCGATTGCCTCGACGAGGTCCTTCATCTCATCGAGCCGGGACATGACGCGTTCGCGCTGGCGAACCAGGTGGCTGACCTCGTCGCCCTCGTCCAGCAGGCTCGCGATCTCGTCAAGAGACAGCTCGAGCCGGCGGTAAACGATGACCTGCGACAAACGCGTCAGGTCCGCCGACGTGTAAACCCGATAACCCGAGGCTGCACGCCGACTCGGGGTTAACAATCCAATTTCGTCATAGTGGTGAAGCGTCCGGACCGTGATGCCAAATCGCCGCGCGACTTCGCCCACGGTGAGTTCGTCCACCTGCATCTCCTGCGTCACGTCGGTAAGGCTGGTGCATCACGTCGCGTGAGGGTCAAGTCTTGACAACAACGTCATCGCCAGCAACAGCTAGGCGGAGTGTTGAGCACGTGGATTTATCAGTAGGTTGATTGGTGTGTTTCTTGCTGTGCCCTGCGATACCGCGGATGGTTCTATCGATCATGAGGAACTTAATATCTCTAGGTGGGTTTCCATGCGCGGTCCGGGCGGGCCGCTGTCCTTAGGCGGGGCATGACGACCGTTTGGTCGTTCTGTGGAGCACTCGCAAGGGAGCGGGATTTGTCGCTAGGCTGACGGCATGCGGCGCGTGATTGTTGCTGTTGCTGCTATGGTGGCCGCCGCGTGCAGTTCGTCGCCGCCAACGCCGCCTCCAGCGAATCCCCCTCTCCCCGCGCCGCCCGCGATGGCCTTTCCGGCCACGTCGCTGCTGTGTCGCGTGGCCGATGACTTCAACGGAGCCAAAGCGACCTACTATCTCGAAATCCATTCCGCAGCATTCGATTTCAGTCCTTGCAACGCTGGTATCGCACGGATCGTGGTGCGCCCTGCAGATCTCAATCACCCCGATGCGGGGCTGGCGCCCGGTCCGCGGCATGGCTGCACTTATAGCGGGACCACCGACCGCAGTGTCAACGGCGTCATCACGGTCTTCACCACCTTCGAGCCTGCCAACCTGGCCACCGTCGACGCACTCTGTGCAGCACACCACGGACTGGGCCCTTTATCTGTAGCGACACAGCCTCATTAGGGTTTTGAGCAAGGTCGAGTCGTCAATCACATGTGTAATCCGCTAGGACCGGGCTGTTCCCTGGTGCACGTGTAACCGATGCCCCGCAGTGTGGCGATCTCGCGGTGTCGCTCGGTGACCCGGATGTTGTCATCGTCCAGTTCGCGGTTTTCGGCCAGACGCGCGGGATATTGGTCTCGCTGTGGTGCTCGCTGGCGGCCGATGGGAATGTCGTTAGAATTGGCCACAATTCGGTGCGGTCGGCTCACCGTTGAAGCGCGCGGCGATCCATTGCATTGCTGGTTCGCCGTCGACGAGCATCGGCAAGGCGTGGTTGATCACCAGCTTGTTCAGGAACGGTGGCTCCTCGTTGGTGCGGAACTCGACGTCGGCGCCCTTGCCGCACCAGTCCCGGCCCAGCTGATTGGCGGCCGTCCACGGCACCAGCGGGTCGTACCGGTTGCTGTTGATCAGGACCGGGGCGTTGGGTTTGTACTTGCCCAGCTTCTGCATCTCGAACAGCGACTTGAACGGTTCTTCCTCGACCAGCACGTTGATGTCGTCGGTGAAGTAGGGCTGCAGATGCCGGAACATGAAGTCGACGATGGTCTGCGCGACGCACTGTCGCGACACGCTTTCGAGCATGTCCTTACCCCGTTGCGTGAGCTTGGAGCGGATCAGGTCGGCGAACTCCGGGTAGGCATAGATCTCGCCGTTGAGCGCATAACCGACCACGCCGACCAGTGCGCTGCCGTCGGTGTACGGGAACAGCTCTTTGAGGTCGGCCACCGGGGCCCCGGCGTAGGTGCCGACGACGTGCAGTTCAGGTGCATAGGAGGAGGCCAGCTCGGCTGCCGACGCCGCGGCACCGCCGCCTTGCGAGTAACCCCAGAAGGCCACCGGCCCGTCGGGATCCAGCGAGGTGCCGGGGAGCTTCTTGGCGGCGCGAGCGGCGTCGAGCACCGCGGCGGCCTCGGCGACCCGGTTGACGTACGTGTGCATCCCCGGAGTGCCCAGGCCCTCGTAGTCGGTCATCACGATCGCGAAGCCGCGGGCCACCATGGTCGCGATGAACCCTTCTTCGTAGTTGACCATGATGTCCCAGCCGCCCGAATAGTGGATGCCCTGGTTGAACTGTCGCGACGGCGCACACTGGTTGCCCTGGCCCTGTGTGCCCACCGCGTAACTGATCAGTGGTCGCGGGCCCTTGCCCGGCCAGTCGTTGTGCGGCTCGAAATAGGTGCCCGTCACGGCGACCGGATTTCCGCGAGCATCGGTGCTGCGGTACATGATTCGCGTCCCGGTGGCCATAATCGCGCCGAGTTGACCTGATGGCTCCAGCACCAAGCGCGAGGGTTCGGTGCGGATGAGATCACCCGGGGCGCCCGGCGGCAGGGGGTCTGGGGGAAGGTAGAACGCCTCGTATTGGGGTTCGTCTCCGGTGTCGGCGGACGCCGGGCCTGCGGTCGAGAACAGTGAGCCCCACAGCAATAGGACGGCAAAGATCCCCCGAGTGCGGCGCATTACTGGACAGTAACAACGGCGTGGTCAAAGTGGCGGCATTTCGCTAACAATTTAGTGAAATGGGCGGTATGTGCAGGCCATGACCGCTTTTGATGATGCCTGGCGTTACTGGGCGGCGAGACCGCTGAGCATCGCCCGTATATGTCGGTCGAGGTCGTGCGCGTCGGTCACGGCCGGCCAGCCATACACGAAACTCAGCATCACGCCGCTGACGTAGGTCAACACCGTCACCGCGCGCTCTTCGATCGTCTCGACATCGGCAGGGGGCCTGTCGTCCGTCCATCCTGCGACGACATCGCGCGCCAGGCCATAGATCTGCGTGGTGACCTTCGACATGGTCGCGGCGAGGTCGGGGTCGCGGCGGGCGGCGAGAGCCAATTCGTGTCGAGCCCGAGCGCGGGTCAGCCCGGGGTCGGTCGCTGAGAACATCACCAACCGTGCGAAACCCAGCGTCCCGGAGAAGTGCCCATCGCCGTCCCCATCAGCGTCCAGCCCAGCTGCCAGCGCCAGATCGGCTACATCGAGTTCGGTTATCCGCTCGGCGATTCCGTGAACCAGCGCCTGACGGGTCGGAAAATGATAAGACGTGGTTCCGGCCGGCAGACCTGCCTTCTGATCAACTCGCGGGTGGCTCAAGCCGTGAGCGCCATCGGAGCCCAGCAACACGATGGCAGCGTCGGCGATATCGCGCCGACGCTGCGGGGCGTTGTAGCTTCGACGTGCAGCGATACCCCCGATGCTATCGAGGCGACCGCAGATCTCGGGCCGATTCCGATGGGCTGCGCGCGGCTGCGCAGCGAGGTTCGCCCGAGACCCCCGCGACTACCGGCCCACGCCCCGATCGGCCCGTCCGGATGGTTGCAGGTCATCGACGGCGGCGCCACCGACGAGCAGACCCAGGAAGGGCCGTGGTGAACAAAGCCGCCAAAGACGCTCTCACCGACCCGATCTCGGCGGACATGAACAAGGTGATCCGACAACTCAAACTCTCACCCATGCTCGACACGCTGCCCGAAAGGCTGGCCCTGGCCCGCCAACAACACCTGTCCCGCGCCGCGTTCCTCGAACTGGTCCTCGCCGATGAAGCTACCCGCGGCGACACCAGCTCCGCAGCCCGCCGGGCCCGCGCCGCGGGCCTGGACCCGGCCATGCGCATCGACACCTGGGACGACCACGCCACGGTGCGCTACGACCGCACGGTGTGGACTGATCTGACCAGTCTGCGGTTCCTCGGCGCCGCGCACGGGGCGGTCATCCTGGGTGCGGTCGGGGTCGGCAAGACCCACCTCGCCACCGCACTCGGCCACATCGCAGTGCGACGCCGGATCCCCACCCTCATGCTGCGTGCTGATGCAATGTTCAAGCGGCTCAGAGCATCTCGACTCGACCACAGCACCGAAGCCGAGATGCGGCGCCTCGCCCAAGTCCGCCTGCTCATCATCGACGACTTCGCACTGCAACCAGCTGGATGCCACCGCCACCGCCGACTTCTACGAACTCGTCGTCGCAAGCCACCAACGCAACGCGACCATCGTGACCTCCAACCGCGGCCCCGACGAATGGCTGACCGTCATGAGCGACGCGATGCTCGCCGAATCCGCCGTCGACCGACTCACCTCCACCGCCCACGAACTCGTCGTCGAAGGACCCTCCTACCGGCAACGCCAGAAGCCCTCAGTTGACAGTCCGTCACCGAGCACTGATCATCGCCACTGAGCCAAACAGGTGGTCCCTAGCCTCTGGCCAAACGGTGGTCCCATCACCCTGGCAAGCGACAGGAATCGCTTGCCGAAGCGGGCGGTAATTGTGGCGCAGCCGCGAGGTCAACTATTCCGGGTCACGCTGCCCAACCTGCAGGACGTGCCGTGGCTACCCAGTTGTTCCTCGCTGAGGGCAGGCAGCCACCACCACCTGCCAAATCCGTGGACCAGGACAGCTCCGGGCAGACACGGATCCCTCTCAATCGTCTGGATGGCGCACTGAAGCAGCCGTCGAAGCCGAAGCATGTTTGTGCGTCGACATCGGGGTTGGGCGGCGCTGTGGGCGTGGGCCGCGGTATGCGCCCCCGCGCAGGCACCCACGTGTCCGTCCGAGTGCCGACACTTAGTAGGTCGACCGCTCCGCGTCTCGGGACATACGCGATCAACTCCCGTGGCCACTGCCTCGACAGCCAGCGAGGTAGACAGTCGCAAAAACACAAAGGTCACGACCCGTTTGAGTTCGTGACCTTTAGCGCCGCAGTTCGTAGAACCGCTCATTGTGTGGGGAACGTTTCGGCTGTTCAGAGCGCCCTTTGCGGAATCGGTTCCAGCGGTTTTCTGCGGAATCTCCAGCGATTTATCCGGCGCACGTAGCGCGAACTGGATGACCCTGCGGTGCGGGCTGATGAGGCCAGGTACCGGCTTCTTGTGCGGTTTCAGCGCCGATGCAGGGTTGCGGATCTGCCGTGGGAGACGGCGCTGCCGGCGATCTTCCCCTCACAGGTAATTTTTGGCCGGGATTTATCCGGCGCATCGGACATGGCGCAGCGGGCCGGCGCGTTGTTCGCGCGGCCCGCTGCGGGTTGGGTCTCGTCAGGTCAGGGGCGGTGTTTTGGCGGGTTGGTGTCCGAGGTGGTCGCGGAGTTGGCGCCAGCGTACGTCGATGGATTCTTCGCGAGCCTGGCGTGACCGGTACGTCTTCTGGATGCGGTGATTGGTGCTGGCAACGGCCAGCGCCAACAGGAGCTTGACCATGGGTTCGCGTCGGGGACCCCATTTGAGGTCGACGAGCTTGGTGACGTGGGCGGATTTGAGGATGCTGAAGGTCTGTTCGGTTCGAGCACGCGCCGCCTCGAAGTACATCGTGTGTTCCCAACTCGCGCCGACCGGTCCCCACTGCGCCTTCTTGACCTGGCTGGGTGTCAAGGTGACGGTGACGATCGACTGGGCGCAGCATTGTCGATCGCCCGCTTGCCAGGTCGGCGCTGCCGTCGGGGCGCCGAAGGCGGCGCGTGTCATGGACGCCGGTTTGAGTGGGCATCGGACGCGTAGTTGCACCGCCGGGCAGACCTGTTCGACTTTTACGTCGAGTCGTGGCTCGACCCCCAGGGGTGGGCGCCCGCGTGGTCGGCTCAGTCGTGGCCGGGAATTCAGGCCCATCAGGAAGGGCAGGACACTAGCCAAGCGGCGATCGTGGGCTTCCCACCCGTTGTCTTTCAGCAGGTCGCGAGTCTTGGGCATGTGGTGTTGGCCAAGCAGGTCGGCGGCGGCTGGGCAGTAGAACGAGCCGGCGAATTGTATGGGTCCCGGTGGGACGTCTGCGGTACTGCCAGGTGGGTTGGCCGCGGTATCGGTGAGTGTCCAGTGTTGTGGGTAGCGCACGACGGCGGCGTATTGGTGGTCGAGCATGAGGCGGGCGAAGCCGTCGTTGGGGTTGTAGCCCATATCCGTAGTGAGACGGGGAGAGCGTGCTCGGCCAGTTCGCCTGGTGTCGAGGCCATTGCGTTTGGCGTGGGTGATGGCGACGTCGAGTCCATCGACGCTCCCGGAGGTGGGTGGATGGACGTCGATTCCGATCACGACGGGGGCGCCGCGTGCAGTTGGTCCGGTGGTCCAACGCGGATGACGGCGGTTAGTCCGACGCCGAAGCCCCGCTTGCCGCCGCCGCTGGCGTCTTGGTGCACGGTGGTGGAGTGCTTGTCGCGGGAGTAGTAGCTGCCGAAGTATGCGGCGGCGCGCTGTTTGTCGGGTTTTATCCCTAGCCCTGCCGAGGGGCCGGCGAGGTCGAAGATCGTCTCGTCGGCCACGATGTCACCGACGGCGCCGAGTGGTTGCGGATCGACGATGGACCCGAAGACGATGCGGTTCATGACCGTTCGCAAGCGTTCGGTGGCTTCTCCGCTCGCTGCGCGTTGTTGGGTGCTGCGGGCGGCGATGATGCGGCGGTGTTCGGCGTTGGTGATTCGTCGCGCCGGTTGGTCGGGGCTCGGATCGAGTGAGGCGAGGCGGCGGTTGAGCCAGGCGACGAAGCGTGTTCGCTCGCGGCGTTGCTCGGCCCGGTCGGCGAAGATGCGGGAGGTGTCTTGTCCTGCCATGCCGACTTCGGCGAGTTGTCGCGGGGTGAAGTCGCCGATGGCTTGCTGGATCGCCTTGTAGGTCGGGGTTCGCCCCAGCATCAGCAGTCCCAAGGCGGCGACCAAAACGGCGGAGATGGTGTAGCGGATGCCAGTGCAGTCCTGTCCCCCGCTGCCGCGGTGCTCGTCATGGAACTCGTCGATCATCTCAGCCGCTCGTGAGCGTTCGATGATGACCTTGGCTTCACGGAAGAGCTTGTCTGACAGGCGGTATGAGTTCTCGAAGTCGGTGATCATGGTTCAGCCTTCCGTCATGAGGGCGATCGCCCGGTGGATGCCGTAGGTGGGTAGTTGGCCGCGTTGGTCGGCGAGGACTTGGACGTCGATTACGTCGGCAAGTTGCAGCAGAAGTGCTGCCGGGACGCGTTCGTCGAGGTCGAGGATCCAGCGGTTGCGCAGCGCGGCAGCATTGATGGTGCGGTGACCGCGGACGCGGAGTTGCTCAGCGATGCGATTGGTCGCGTTGCGCTCCACCTCTCCCTTCGCGGCCGGTAACAGGTAGTCAGATCCCTTGCTCTGCGCAAGAGCCAACAATCGGCGCGAGATGTCGGGATCGGTTACCGGAACGAGCCGTGTCCCACCAACTCTGTTCTGCAAGCGCACGATGGCGACTTCTCAACCGTCGATGGTCTCGCTGGTGATGGAAGTGCCGCGCAAGACCTTGAAGTCGGGCGGTCGCGCGCCCGCCCCGTAACAGAGATCCAGTAGGAGGCTGAGGCGTCGTCGAATCCACTGCGGCAGAGTCGGAGCCAGGGCGTACCAGTCACGAATGTCCTGCGGCGAGGCCGCATCGATTCTCTTGGTGCGGGGCGCCGGCAGGGTGCGTGCCTCCGGGTATTCCCGGGGGTGCACCAATCGGCCGGCGTCATACAGGATCCACCTGATGGTGCGCATGGACCGGCTGGTTTTCCGAGTCGCGATGTCCATGAGGTGCCGGTCGACGTTGGCTCGCCGCAATGCTGTTCGATAATCGAAGGTGCCGACGCGTTCGGCCTCGAACGCCAGATACCGCGCGAGATGCGCTGCCGAGATGCGGTCGGTGGACAGCGCGAAGTCCCCCAGACGGCACCACAGACGTTTGGCCGATTCCAGCGCGGGCACCAGGTAGCGCGGATCGACGCCCCTGATCGTGAGGCCCGCCAACGCTCGATAGCGCTGCTCATCGACGTCCTGGTGAAACGGCGCGAGCACGTGGCGGTGGCCGCCGGCTCGGTCGTGTTTGGCCCTGGACATTGACTTCGCTGGCTCCGGCTCGTCTGCGGCGGAGGCCATGGCGCCGTGGCGGCCCATCAGCACACGCTCCGCGACACACCGGCGCAGCCGTTGACATGAGCATGCGGACACGATGAAATGAACAAAGTTCGCCCTGAGCGGATCTGGTGAAGGTTCCGAGGGAACGAAGTCGCCGCGAATCTGCGGCGGACGGAGAGCCGGGCTGCAACCCGGCTTTTCCCGTTTCTTGACGGTTTTCCGACGAAAAGTGCCTTACATCAACAGTTTCTGGTAGCCGTTCCTCCTCACTCTGTGGGCGCTCAGCCGGATGGCAGCGATCGACCGCAAGGAACAGGGCAAGGGCCTCGTCGCTGCGCTGCTGCGTGACGCGATCACCCGCGCGGTGGTGGCTGCGGAGATCATCGGCGTGGGGGCGCTGCTGGTGCACGCGCTGCACGATCAGGCGCGGGCGTTCTACGCCCACTTCGACTTCGAGCCCTCACCGACCGACCCGCTGCACCTGCTGCTGTTGATCAAAAACGCCCGCGCCCAACTCGACCCGCCGCAGAGGTGACCCGCGGATTCCGGATGACGCGGTGCCGCCGTCTTGTTCGTTGCCGCCGGGGCGCTCCTGTATCTTGCATTTCCCGGCTCTCCGCATCGTCTGGTCCGGGAGGAGTCTGCAACGGTAAGCTAGCAGAACGTGAGATGACGCTAGCCGCCACACCCCGGCAGGCCGCGGTGATGCTGCGCCGCGTGGTCGCAGTCACCGCGGCCGACGCCGAGATGGTGCGTTGCGCATACTGTGCGCTGCCCGTCTCCCACACCATGAAGCAGGACAGTCTTGCCGAACCGAAATAGCCCACGTGGTCTCACCGCCATCTGGTTACCGGGCCACCGCCGCTTTAGTGCTATCGCGGGGGCGCTGCTCATGACAATCGTGGCCGGATGCACGACACCGACTCTCGCGCCCACCGGACCGCCGGCGCCGACGCCGGTGTCAGCGCCGGCCACCCTGACCACCGATCCCACCCCCGACGCCGGAGGGTGCGCGCCTGATCGATTGGTGCGGTGCGTACCTGGGCTCGCCGATATCGAGCCCGGCCTGTTCGACATGGTGAGGGTCGGCCCGGCCGATGAGAGCTTCGGCTTCATCGCGTCGTCCGCTGCGAGCGGTGCCGTGCCACAATACTGCAGCCACCTGCCCGATCTGGGCGCCAAAGGCGCCCAGACGCTCGACGTCGCTTACCGGCCCGTGACCGATCCGGACCGGCGGCACTCCGATGACCGGTTTCCCAACGGGGTGTACTTCAACGTGCGATTCATGGCCGCCGGCACGGGCGAGGGCATCGCTGCCACGATGACCAACTGGGCTCACCGGTGCCCCATGTGGAGCTTCACTCCGGCGTTGAACGACGACCGTCTTCTGGGCTGGATGATCGCCGAGTCAGCCGACCGGTTCAAGCAATACGAGTCGGGAAATCTGGACGGTAACTGGCAAGGCGTCACGCACACAGCGGTCGCGGTGCTGGCCAACGGGGTCGTCGTGCAAGCGGCCTACGAGACTCCCGATCCCTCTGCGTCGTCGCGTCATCACATCCTCGCAGCGATACTGCAGTCCGCAGGCCACCACCGCGCGCGCTCAGCGCTGCCCGCAGAGTTGGCACGGTGGAGTCCGGGCGAGATCTCCACGCTGCTACCACCTTTAGCGTCCGACGTGACCATCGACCTTCATGGCAGCCCGATCGATAGCGGATGGCTGTTGTGCCCGCAGGCCGATCATGGGCAGGTACCGCTGTATGACAGCGTGGCGAGCTGGAAGGGACCACCGCCTAGCTCTGGGCCGTACGTGACGATCGACCGGTCACGGCCCGGCGTTCATTATCTGGACCAGATTCGACGTGAGATCACCACCTGTACAACGCATCTAGCTGACAACCCGCCGCTGTGCGCCTACCAGCCGTTTCACCAGTCGCTGACCTCGGATTCAGCGGTCGCCGAGGGTGAGAACGTGCTGCGGATTGTCCAGCGCTGGATTCGAGTCGAGAAGGTTCAGGGCTATGACCGATGTGTCGAAGGCACGCAGGCCCTTCGGATCGCCCAAGTTCGCGGACTAATCGTGACCAGCAGGGTCGACTACAGCGTCGTCAAGGGAGTAATCGGCGATCCGCCGCTCATGCTGGAGGACCTAGATCGTCTCATCGCGTACACGGTGCGCGCCGTGAAAGCTGCCTAGGAGGCTCGCCCGTCGAGAATGGGTGGCCGACGTGGTCGTCTTCGCCCGCCGCCAATTCATCAGTGCCCCAGGACCACCGCGGGCTGCTGCACCGTGCGGACGCCGACCCGGCTGATCAGGCCAGCACTGGTGCCGACGCTCCGGGACTCGGCCGGGTCTGGCCGAAGGAAACGTATGAAGCCAATCGGTAGACGCGGGTTCAAAAGGCGGCTGCCGTTTGCGGCATCACGCAGTGGTTCCGGTTTGTTCGCGCGGCTCGGCATCGGTGTCGTCGGTTTGGCTGCTATCCGGCTTCTCGATGCTCGGGTGTCGCATATTCGTCCCGCCCGAGGGGGGCAGCCAATCGGGGGCCAAAGGAGTCGCCCGAACTTTGCGCGCGCATCAAGGATTCGGTGTACAAGCGGCCCGACCCCATGATCTACTCGCAGCCGTTCCTCGGTGGCCAGGGGCTCGCGGTTAGGTGGGACAATCCGGACATCCATCTGGAACGCAACGGCGTTGTGGTCAACTCGTCGTCGTTGTCACCGGCGACGGAGTACGACATCGTTGCGCGCATCTGGAACGGATCGAACATTGCGCCCGCCATCGACTTTCCGGTGACGTTCTCCTACTTGGAGTTTGGGAGTAAAAAACAGATCAGCGCCTGGCTGCGCTCGGAGTATCCCGATCGCCCCCAGTGGCACATCTGTCACGTAACGATCTACCAGGCACTGTATCTCGGCCACAAGGGGGGTGGAGCAGGTCGTTGACGGCCAAGCTGCGCACCGGTCGGCCGCTGCGAAAGCGGCGCCGTAAAGCCGCCGAACGCACACCGCGCTTCATCGCTCCGGCGCTGTTGATCCATCGTCGACCGCCGATCGTCGAGACCCGCACGCGGATCGGCGACTGGGAGGGTGACTTAATCGTCGGTAAGCACAGCCGTTCGGCGATCGGGACTTTGGTCGATCGGACCAGTCGGGCGGTGTGCCCGATCCATCTTCCTTCGGTCATAGCGCTGAGCGTTGGTCGACGCGTTCGCCGATGTGCTGGCTGTCCTGCCCGAGGCCGCTCGGCGCACCCTGACGTGGGATCAGGGATCGGAGATGGCTCGCCATGACCTTCTCGCCGAGCACTTCGAGGACGGGGTGTTCTTCGCCGATCCGGGAAGCCCGTGGCAGCGGGGCACCAACGAGAACACCAATGGTCTTCTGCGCCAGTTCTTCCGAAGGGCAAAGACCTATCGGTCTACACACCCCAGGATCTAGCGCGTGCCGAGAAGCTCCTCAACAGCCGCCCACGCAAGATCCTCAACTGGCGCACACCCGACCTCGTCTTCGCCCACGGGCTAAGCTAATTACGTCCGTGTATTGCGAGGACCGGACGAATTCACCTTAGAACTCACCCGCTGAGAAGGGGTCAATTTTCAACCGGCGTTGACAGCCCGCGAGCGGATCGACAACGGAGCGGTGGTTTACCTGCCGGGCGGTCTGTACGTAGCGGGACCCGTTCCCCAGCAATGGAATTGGCTAGGAGAAATACAGCGCCGAACCAACCTGGCCACGGCTTTGATCAGCTACTGCAAACCAGCGCAGCATCCGCACCCGGCTGCTCTCGATGACGCAGTGGTCGCAATCCGCGCCTTGCATCGCAGTGGCGAACTCATCGATGGCCGGTGGATTCTCGCCGGCGGTAGTGGTCGCCTGCAGGCTGGCAATGGGTGGCCGCGCCGAATGCCCAAATCCATCCCGCGGCGGCCAACCGGTCGTTCTTGATGCGGCGGCGGGTGATGGACACGGACTTCCCGGAGGCTCGGGTAATGGGCGCGGACCCGGCGTAGGCCTTCAATGCACGGGCATCGACGAAACGACGGCGGTCATCCCCGATCTCAGCGAGCATGCGGGCACCGGTCGAGTCACCTAGCCCGGGGAAGCTGTGATGATGGCGTAGTCAGGATGGCGTTCGAACAGCTCGGCAGAGGCTTGGCCCAAGTCGTCCGCGCTGACGCATGCGGTGTTCTTCGCTGCGAGCAGCGCCGACGTCTGTCTACCCATCGCGGCCTCCACCTGGGGAAGGTGACGCATCTGGGGCTCGCGCAGGGCTGTCTTGATGTCGGCCCAAGGGATGTACGGAGGGCTGCCGCAGGACATGGGGTTCAGTGGTCCGCAACTCGGGCAGCTCGGCGCCTACGAGCCGATGATGACCAACTACCTGGTGGATTCACCGAGGGTGTCGGCGATATTTCAGAGCATGCAGCAACAGATGGTCGACCGGTTTCAGCGGGTTGTGCCCGCCGGCCAATCTGTCAGCGCGATCTATGTCGCGGACCCCGGCGAGGTGCGAGCCGACATCCAGTTCGCAGACGAGGTGGGCGATCTTTGGCGCCGCCCGTACGGGAAACCTCCTGAGCCGGTGCTCGTGGATGACGCCCCGGCTTAATCGACGTCTGTCTCATTTCTGACGTCTTCTCATTTCTGACGTCTGTCTCATTTCTAGAGAAACGAGACAGGGTTAGACGGCCCTCGACGGGCCTGCATCTCTCCAGGTCGTACTGTCTCGTTTCTTGTCTCATTCCGCGTATCTCAAACCTCCACTGTCGGCGGCCAATGAGACAGTCATCGCATGGCGGCGATCCTCGGCTACGCACGAGTCAGTACCACCGGCCAGGACCTTGCAGCCCAACTCGGTGTGCTGACCGCAGCTGGTGTCGACGCGGACCGCATCTTTACCGACAAGTTCTCTGGTGCGGTGGACACCGACAGGCCGGGTCTGGCTGCCCTGCTGCATTACGCCCGAGAAGGCGACACTGTGGTTGTCGCAGCAGTCGATCGGCTGGGCCGATCTGTTGCGGAAGTAACGCGCACCATCGCAGATCTTGGCGAGCGCCGAATTGTGTTGCGCGCCTTGCGGGAAAACGTGGATACAGGAACGCCGACTGGCCGGGCGGTGGCTGGCATCATGGCCACCCTGGCCGAACTGGAACTTGAGTTGGGTCGTGAGCGCCGCGTCGCTTCGCGGGCCTCTCGCCGAGCCCGGCAGTTGCCGGCAACTAAGCCGCGAAAGCTTTCAGCGGAGCGCCAGGACCAGCTGCGTCGGCTCGCCGCGACGGGCGAGCCGGTCAGCGAGCTGGCTGCTGCGTTCGGCATTGGCCGAGCGACTGCATACCGCTACATAAACGAGGTGTCTGCCTGAGCTAACTGGTCAGCTCGTGGCGGATGGATAGCCGCGCGGACGGATGCATGCTGAAGGCAGCGGTGATCGTCGAATAGATCACCAAATGCATCTCTAAACATGATATTTCGGGCCGATGCGAGTCTCCGTTCGCTATTCCCACCGAGGCAGTGCTTCGCTGACCGAGGGGGCGTTCTTGGCCAGTGTCGTGCGCCAGTCCAAGCGACCTCGTTTCTGCAACTGGCCAATCAGCACGATGCGCGCGAGTCCGAGTTTGGTTGTTGTTTGTTCTATCCATCCCGCGTTGATTCGAGAGGGCACTGGCGGGCACCCGTTGGGAAAGATCCAGTTGCTGGCGCCGTCGTTCGCTTCTTTCTCGCGGGTCGACTCTTGTGCATGACTGTCGTCCAAGTCCTCGACGATGGGGCCGTCGTCAACGTGTCCTCGGAGAATGTGTGCGATCTCGTGGAGCAAGGTGAATAGGACTTTGTCGAGTCGCTTGCCGCGTCCAGATAGTCCGATGACTGGGTAACCATCCACGAACAGCGCGCACCCGTCGATCTTGGCGCCCGGTAGCGCTTCGACGTAGATCAACCGGACGCCGACGTCACGCAATTGGTCAGGGAGCGTTGCGAAATCTTCGGCCGACTTCACCGACCGCGGCAGTGACGCGGCAAGTTTGGCAAGCATTTCGGCTGAATATTCACCGGCGGGAGGTAGCTGCCTGGCTTTTTTACGAACGCAGGCGACCCATGCTTGCTGCAGCATGGTGATGCCTTCGCCGTGGTTCGCGCGTTTGGCTGCTGCTCCGAGCTCGGGCTGGTCATTGATGGAGGTGAGTTCGAACAGGTCCATGACTTCGGCTTCTAGCTCGTCCAAGGTCGAACCGATGAGGATCTTTCTCTTCTGCAGAAGTTGAATGGGAGCGAGCTCATTTAGTCGCGCACGGCGGCGTACGTCGTCGAGTCTTGCCTGCGTCGTTTTGTTCTTCGCTTGTTGGGCCAGGAGGTACTGGTCCTGCAGTTTCAGCCAGAACTCCGGTGATTGGGAGAAGGCGGCGCCAATTTGGGCGGCCGACTCGCGGGTGATCTCCTTTTTCCCGGTCACGATCTCGGACACGAATTGGGTGGGGCGGTCGATTACGGCGGCGAAGTCGGCCTGAGACCATCCGCGGGCCTCGAGTTCATCGCCTAAGAGTTCGCCGACCGGCGTCTGATCAATGGGTAGTGGGTCGTTATGGGTGGTGTTGCTCATCGGTGGGGTTCCATCTCTACTGCCAAGACTCCGAAGACCACAGCGCCGTGGTCTTCAGAGTTCCTGAACGTGAGGTCAATAACGCGGCCCGAACTCAACGTGGCCCGTGCCCGTGTCGGGTCACCGGAGTAATCAGGTTCGATCCGCAGCAAGCGCATGTTCCGCAGGTCAGTTTCGACGTGAGCGGCACGTGCGCACTGGATGAGACGGTGGAACTCCCGGATCTCGCGGTCAGTCCAGCCTGCCGGCCGGAACTCGGGATCTAGAGCGAGGCGGCGCAGGCCCTCGTCCGAATACTCCCGTTCCACGCGTCTGTTCTCCATCACCCATCGGCTGATGACGGATATCAGCCGGTCCTAGCACCCTACCGCCACCTCGCTGACCTGCGACATTCCGACGCGGGAGACTATTCGTAATCAGTCCATCACCTAATGGGTGATTCAATGTTACACTTAGGATGAGCGGCCGGGTTCACCAATCCCCGTAGAGAGGCAAACGGTTATGACGGCAGTGACCCAAGAACTGGGCAAGAAGAAGGACAAGGAGTACGGGGTCGTCATCAACGGCACCGAGAGCTCCTTGGAACACGACACGATCACCTACGAGGAGCTGGGCGAACTGGCCTTTCCAGGCCACGATCCAGCCGCCATGTTCACCGTCACTTACCGCCACGCTGATCCGTCCCATGGCGGCAAGGCCAGCGGGACTCTGGTGGCCGGTGAATCCGTGAAGGTCAAAAAGAAGGGCACCGAATTCAATGTTCGACTCACGACTCGTTCGTAATAGCCCAGACCTGGCCCGCCTGGTGCAGGACGGCTTCGCCGTCCGCATCGTCCACGGGTTCCTCGTCGTTGATGACATCCCTTTCGTGGATGACAACGCTCAGGTCCAGTGGGGTTCCCTGTTGTGCCCCTTGGACCTGAGCGGTGACACCACCGCTCCCCCCGGCACCCACGTCATGTGTTTCATCGGCGGCATCCCCCGCGACAAGAACGGCCACGCCATCGACGGCCTGGTCAACGACGGCGTCGAGAAATGGTCCGCCACGGCCGAGCTCACGGCCAGCTGTGGCTTTTCCCAAAAGCCCGCTGCCGGCGGTTACTGCGACTTCTACGAGAAGGTCACGTACTACGCGGCCATGATCGTTGGTCCGGCTCAAGCCAACAATCCGGACGCGAGTCCGTACACATATAAGCCGGTGCAAACCGACGAAGACGACGGCGTGTTCCTCTACGTGGACACCTTCTCCAGTCGCGCCGGCATCACCGATCTGAACGACCGGCTCGCCCTCGACAAGCTGGTGATCATCGGTCTCGGCGGCACTGGCGGCCATCTCCTGGACGCCCTCGCCAAGACCCCGGTTCGGACCATCCACCTCTACGACGGTGACGTTTTCCGCACTCACAACGCCTTCCGTGCCCCTGGTGCCGCCACCCTCGAGGACCTCACCGCCGGCAAGAAGAAGGTGGACTACTACGCCGAGAGGTACTCCTTCATGCGGCACGGCATCGTCCCGCACCCTGTCAATATCACCGCCGAGAACGCGCACGAGCTTCTCGACGCTAACTTCGTGTTCCTCGCGATGGACTCCGGACCGGACAAGAAAGCCATCATCGACACCCTGACCGCGAACGGAATCTCGTTCATCGACACCGGTGTCGGCCTGAGCAAGGACCCCAACGGCATCAACGGCCAGCTCCGCGTCACTACCTCCACCCCCGGGCATAGCGAACACCTCGAAAGGGATGGCCTGATCTCCTATGTCGCCGGTGAGGATGCTGAGTACGACACCAACCTCCAGGTCGACGAACTCAACGCCATCACCGCCAACCTCGCCGTTATTCGCTACAAGAAGATCCTCGGCTTCTACGCCGACGCTGAAGGTGAACACCACACCGTCTACGTCGTCGACAGCGGCGAGCTGCACCACCGGTACGGCATCAGCGACAACCACGCTTCTGACACTGACGAGGACGACGCAGCATGAAGGAGGAGTTCCTCGTTCCGGTATTCACTGAGTCCATCCCCGCAAATCTCGAACCGGGAAGCCTCTACATCTCTATGCGCTACGAGACGGCAGTCCACTTGTGCGCCTGTGGCTGCGCCACCAAGGTGGTGACACCGTTCGGACGCCATGACTGGACACTCACTTTCGACGGCACCGTCTCGTTGCACCCATCCGTCGGCAACGGGCAACAGCCCTGCAGATCGCACTACAACGTCCGCAATGACCGCGTTGAGTGGCTCCCGCGCATCTCAAAGCGGGCGACCCAGCTCGCAAGCAACCGGGACCGAGCAGCCCACACCCAACCCCCCACTCCACTGCCCCCCAAGCCCTGGTGGCGCCGCATCTGGGACCACGTCACAGGCAGTCGGACAGCGACGGGAAGTTCGAGCTGATCAGGTCGACTGCAGCTCATCGAGCTGCTAGTTAGTCGCTGCATGTAATGTCGCCCTCGCTGGATTGAGCCCGGTAACGGGTTCGGCTCTGTTCATGGTTGTGGTGGCTGTACTGCTCAACGTCGTTCCCTGGCTGGTTTCTCGGTTTCGAGATCGCAAGCGGAAGGAGGCGGTGCATATGAACGGTGACCGCGTTCAGGATCAGATGCTTAAAGCATCTACAACTGTTGCTTCAGGTCTGTTGACCAACATCGCTGCCACAGCTGTAGTGCCGAGCTGAGTCCAGCAGCACTCAGACCTACGGCCTTTTTAATCTGTCAGCTCCGGTTGAATTGTGAGCAGCCTGTTCCGGAATCACCTGCTCACTTTTCGACCGGAACTGACATAATCGGCGGGTTCAACTCAGCCGAAACGCGGCGGCCTATGCAGCCCTAGACCATCAACAGCTTCTAGAAATGGCATCGGGAGCCTTGTAATCGGCTATGACCTCAGTCACATATCGACGTCGAACCCCTGCCGCGGCGAATTGTTCTAGCAAGATGCCGCTAATTCTGCAACGACGAACGCCGCTGCAAAACAAGGGGGCACTGTGGGTTATCGCTGGAACTACGTCAAAAAATGCGTCGCCGAGTATCGAAACGGTGGCCCGCTCGACGATGATTTCGACCATATCGCCGCGCTGCTCGAGCGACGCAATTCGACCCTGCGAACCTCCATGGCGGCCCTGAGTAAGGATTTTGAACATGCTGGCCCAAAGTTGAAGGCCGAAGCCGTATTTCAACTCGCCGCGGTGGATCTTTTCGTCGAAAAGGCCCAAGCCGTGCTTTCCGCTCGCGCGCGCAGGATGTCGCGCGCAGGGATTCTGGCGTCCTGCTGTTCTGTCGCCGCCCTCGCTTCCCTGAGCGTCTATATTGTGCTGCACGCCAGCGCGCCACCCGGCGATCATCCTCTCGACCGCAACACCCTCATCCTTCGCATCGTCACCGCAATCTCACTAGGGGCCGTCGTCCTCGTCGCGGTGAAATACCTCGTTGCGCTGGCCCGCTCGTTCTTCCACGAGAGCGTGACCCTGCTGTCGCGCCGTCACGCACTCCGGTTCGGGCGGATGTATGTGTACCTCAACAACGGCGAAGTGGACCTGAAAGAACTGCGCAGAGCATTCGACTGGAACCGCGGTGGTGACTCGTCGTTCCTTGACATCAAGCCCGACGAAATCGGAAAGACACCCTGGTCGATCGTGGCAAAGAGCCTGGGGGACGCCGTCGAGAAGGGCGTGGAAAAGGGCGTCGAGAAGATCGGAAGCAAGCTGGACGCGAGGCAAACCATTGACGCGAACAACCCAGCCTCGGTCAAGAGCTAGGGCGTGGCGTCGTCGACATCATCCGAGCAGCGTCTGCCCATCATGTCCGCCCTTATGAGTCGTCGTCCATGAGCCGGGACGGCCGGCTTTCGCGATCCTCTAGCCCTAGCACCGGGTCCGGACGAAAACAGCCAGGCGCGTGCGCGCCTTCATAAGCGCACAGATCCCGGTGCGTCTCTGGAGTAACCTCCCTGCCGGGCCTGCCAGTACCAAAAACCTTCGTTATCGGGACGCTTTCATACCTAGCCGCCACCGGATCCAACGATGACAAACTCAACGGGTTAGCCCTGTGGTGCTGGCGAGAGCTGGTCTGACGGGATCACGCTGCCGACTCGCCGACCCGGCGCCGGGTTTCCTGTGGGACAGGCGGAAGTGTCCTAGGAGTTCGGCAGGTCGTCGAGTTCGCGTTGAAGCCGAGCACGCACGCTCTCTAGGCGACTCTGGTCCCAGGCAGTGAGTTGGGCATCGTAGCTGTCGTCTTGGCGCAGCGTATCGGCGGCGCTGCCCAGGCGGGCCCTAGCTCCTGCGAGAGTTGCAGGGCCCCTGGCCGCGACAATCCGCCCCACCGCATCAAGCTGACAGCGTGTTGACGACGGTCGAAAACTAGGCCAGAAGCGACGGTGAAAAGTAGGCCACGTGGTCGTGGTTATTGTGCCGTGTTGTCGGCTCTGGCGGAGGGCAGGGTGTCGATTCCGGTGTCCTTGAGGCGGTAGCTGGAGCCTTTGAGGGTCAGGACGTCGGCGTGGTACACGATGCGGTCGATCATCGCTGCGGCGACGACTTGGTCTCCGAATACGTCGCCCCAGCGGGCGAAGGGCAGGTTCGAGGTCAGGATCAGCGAGGCGTGTTCGTAGCGACTGGAGACCAATTGAAAGAACAGGTTGGCGGCGTCTTGCTCGAAGGGGATGTAGCCGACCTCGTCGACGACGAGCAGTCCGATGCGGCGCAACTTGGCCAACTCGGCGAGCAGGCGCCCGGCGTTGTGGGCGGCCTTGAGTCGAGCGACCCAGTCCACGGCGGTGGCGAAGGCGATGCGGTGTCCGGCCTGGGCGGCCTTGATCGCCAACCCGATCGCGAGGTGGGTCTTGCCGGTGCCGGGCGGACCGAGCAGCACGACGTTTCGGGCCTTGGCCAGAAATGCCCCGGTCCCCAGATGGGCGACCATGTCCCGGTTGAGTGCGGGTTGATGATCGAAGTTGAAGTCCTCCAACGACTTCCGCGTCGGAAACCCAGCCGAGCGGATGCGGGTCGCCGCACCGGAGGCCTCACGGGCGGCGACCTCCCGCGAGAGCACCGCCGCCAGATACTCCTCATGGGTCCAACTGCCATCGCGGGCCTGCTCGGCCAAGCGGGCAGCGGACTCGCGGATGCGCGGCGCCTTGAGGGCTTGGGCGTAGTGCAGCACGGCCTTGATCGGATCCTCGGCCATGATCACGCCACCTCGCCGTCGGAAGTGGCTGTGCCAGTGGTGAAGTCGACTCCGAAAGCGCGGTCATAGTCGCTCAGGTCGCGCACCAGATGATCACCCGCCGCCCCCAGCGGTGGTGGTCCAGTTTGGAACTGTCGGCGCAACGCCGCCGCGGACTCGACATGGCTGGGGTCGGTCAGGGTTTGTCGCGCCGCCCAGCAGCGGTCATGGCCCGCCAGCAGGCGCCCGGCTCTACTCACCGTCACGTGGTTCAGGGTGGCGCTCACCTCGACGAGTTGGCCGATCGCGCCCGGATCGACGGAGTAGTCGTTGCCGGCCACCCGTACGTAATAGTCGCGGCCCAGCCGAACCGAGGTCACCGTCTCGGTGACCGGAGCCACCGGCGGCAGAGTCAGCATCTGGGCTCGATCGGCATCCAGGAAGTCGATCGGACGACCATCCAGGATCCGCACCCGGCGACCGTTCGCAATTGGAAGCCATTGCCCCAGTTGATCATTGAAGTCCCGGGGTGAGGTGAAGCTGCGCCCGGGAAGGAACGAGGTCTCCAGATACCGGTTTGCCCGCTCCACCATCCCCTTGGATTCGGGGTCATAAGGTTTGAGTTGCACCAGCCGAGATCCCAGCGTGCCCATCAACGCGGTGACCGGATCGGTCAACCGACCCCGACGGCCGATCCCGGCCTCGTTGTCCCACCACAACTCGTGGGGCACCGCGAGAAAGTTCTGCGAAAGCAGCTGCCACATCCCGGCCACCAGATCCATCGTCTGGCGTGAGGGCAGCATCACCGCGGCGATGAACCGCGAGAACGCCGCGACCATCACCAGTACCGGAAGCATCGCCTCCTGACCGAATCCGACAGGGATCTTGGGTGCGGGGAACGGTGGATGCTCGAGCCGGTCGACCGGATCAGCAGGCAGGTACTCCGGGCGGATCGCCCGCACCCGCTCCCGAAACCACGAGATCGACCCCGTCCAGCCCACCCGCTCGGCGATCACCGTCGCCGGCAGCTGGGGATAGGTCGACAACAACGCCCGAATCCGCGGTTCCACGGCGTCGATCGCCGACGGCGCAGCAGCCCGCTCGTACTTCGGCGGGCCATCGCTGGCCACCGCGGCCGCCACGGTGTCACGCGCGATGCCCAGCTGGCGTGCAATGGCCCGCTGCGACAAACCCTCGCTGTGGTGAAGATGCCGGATCAAGGCCCAGTCTTCCAAGGAGATCACCCATCCAATCTGATTGGGTGGCCTACTTTTCAACCGTCGCGACTGGCCGGACTTTCAACCGTCGTCAACACAGCGGTCTCAGTGGGTGCTCCGTACTCCACTGCCGCTGACGTCCACATCGGCGCATTGAGACCGTGCATCTCCCGCGCAAGGGTCTGCGCGGCCGCCCACGTCCAGCTCCCCGGGTAGCCGATGCGCGATGTGTATTCCGCGACATCAGAGACCCGGCTCGACGGTTCACTGCTGGCGAAGAGGCCAGTCCTACCGAATGTTGGCATGGTGTCGGCAATGTCGGCCAGAGACTCCCCGGCGATCCACAGTGCCAATGCGTTAACTTCAGCCCAGAAAATCTCGCTTCCCAAATGTTCTTCGGCCCGCATGGAAGCGAATGCGGTGAGATAGCTCGTGCGGGCTCTTTCACCGCTATGGGTTCTTCGCAGCCACAGCGAATTCATCATCGTCTCGGTGGATTCGAAGACGGTGCGAGCTATCTGTTCTAGCTGAGCCATTTCTAGGGTGTACGCGTCCGCGAGGGTGGGCAGCCATCCGTTGACTCCGGCATTGAGCGCTGTCTCTAGGCGCACGACGCTGTGGGTGCTCAGACCGGTCATCCGAGCGCGTTCACCACGTTCAGTGAGGCGATACGGGCTGCCGGCGACGGCGAAACCGCGCCGTTCGAGCGAATCGAAGACGGTCTCGGTGAGGTTTTCGACGTACCGCCGGTCGGAAGTGTTTCCGGAGTGATGGGTGTAGGTGCCCGAAGCAAGTGCAACGGCCTGGTCCTCGTGGTAGCTGTTGCCGTCACCGAGCCACCCCAGAATCTGCGACTCGAATTCCCCAAACCATGCGTTTTCTTCGGGGGTGCCGGGCGTGCTGGTGATGCCGACAAGTTGGCCGCGGACGCGACCTACGTCAGCAGCCGTCCAGAGGCTCTGCGCGATGTACCCTTGTAACGTTGGCGCCGGGGAATCCAGGATGAAGACGATGCCTTCCAGGGCGACGTTGACACGCCCGGCCCGCCCGATGATGTTCAGGTAGAGATCGCGTTCAAGTTTTCGTGTGCTGCTCTGGAAGTTTAGGTGCGGTACGACCACCGCCCGGAATGGAAGGTCGGCGCCTTCGGCAACGGTTGTCGTCGCGGCCACGGCTCGGAGCACCCGGTGGGTGGCGAGGTCTTCGATGATGCCCAGCACAAGCGTCGGCACGCCGGCGTGATGAAAACCCACCCCGTTGCGCAATGCGTGGGTCAGCGGATGCCGTGACCCCATCATCGCGGAGATGATCTCGACGGCGTTCTCGAGCCGTTCCTCTTGATCGGGCGTCAAATCGTCGATCCACAGCCGATTTCCCATGGGGTCGCCGTCGACTAAAAGCGCGGCCAGACTCTCGGCATAGGCGCGTTGGGTGCACACCGCGAGCACTGGGCGATAGTCCGCGGACAGCCGCGCGATCAACAAGGCGGCGTCTTTGAGCGGCTTCGTAGTTCGCTGCAGTTCGCCCACGGGCGTCGGCGCCCGGCGTTCGACGCGCTGCACAAGGCGACCATCGGTTCGCCATGCGACTTCGATGGTTCCTGTTGGCCGGCGCGCTCCTCGGGTCAGTCGCCCCTCCGTTAGCCAGTCTGCGACTTCGTCAACGCCTTGGCTCGCCGCGGACAGCGCCAGGAATCGCAAGTCGGTGTAGCGGAGCTTTAGTCTGGTGAGCAGCATCTCGAATCTCGGACCGCGGCCAGCGCGACCGATCAGGTGCATCTCGTCGAGAACAACCAGCCGGCATCGGTTTAGCGCGTCGGCGGCTCCGGATTCGGTCGCGGCCTGCCGCATCAGGGCATCGAGCCTTTCGGGTGTGCAGACCAAGACGTCACCGAAGCGGCCGGGGGTATCCAGGTCGTACCCACTGCCAAGGTCTTGCACAACGTGCCCGAGTCGGCTGAGCCGCCGGGTGAATTCGCGGGTGACTTGTCGGGAGAGCAGTCGGTACGGCGCGACGTAGATGACTACCGCGTTGGGGTGACGCCGCAGCGTCGCCGCAATCTTGAACTCGGCGAGCAGGGTCTTCCCGCTAGAGGTGGGCAGCGACACCGTGAGCGCGTCATCCGTGGTCAGGCCCTCGCGCACAGCAGCCATCTGGGACGGGAACAGGACTTCGATGCCACGTCGGCGTACGTATTCGGCGAGGTCCGGATTGGCGAGGTGCTATCTGCGGTTCTGAGGTTTGTGAGCGGGTCCGCCGCAGTGCGGGCCTGATGCCACGCCACTGCACTGTCAAGCAGCGAAACTGACAACCCGTCGCTCAATCGGATAGCGATGTCGCGGGTCCTGTCCGCGAAGCTCACTTCACCGTCGACGAGCGCCGCCCTGATCACCGCCGCAACAGCAAGATCGAGGCGGGTGTGGGCGCTGTGATGGCGCTGGTCGCCCCGTGCGTGAGGGCCGAGGCCGCGGTGCAGGTCGCTGACCGTCCGGTCAGAGTGGCCGGCCAGGCTCGACGCGATCGCCGAGATGCTCATCCGTAGATACGGCCGTCCCTCGGACGCTGGCGCCGCCACGCTGGCGAGTCGATCGGCGAGTAGTTTCATACGGGCGAACTGCCCGTCGCGGATCAGCAGGTTTAAGCACTCCAGCAGGACAAACGCGCGGTCTTGAGGATCGTCGGCGATTTCCGCGAGCGCGATGGCCACCAGCGTCTCGACCTGATCCTCGGCCAAGGTTTCGAACGACGTCTGCCGGTCAAGCCGCTCCAAGGCAAGCGGTTCGAGCAACCGGTCACGATTCGTCCGGCTGTTGGCGTTGTTCTTAGGCATCGTCAGAGCGCTTTGAATCCGCGCCTGTCTCAGCTGGCGTCGCGAGGCCGCGAAGTCGGGCTCAGCCACCGGGGATGAGCTTTTCGTGCAGTGCACTGTCGTTCGGGATGAATAGCATCCGGAAGTGAGCGTCGGGCATCTGCGTCTGGGCGAGTTGGTTCGGCTGATCGGGCAGATTGCAGTTGGGCGGAGGCGCGGCGGCACCGACGCATACAACGCGCACACGCGGATGCTGCAGTGTGTCCCGAAGGAAATAGAAAACTCTGCGGGCGGTTTCCTTGCTCACACCGGACTGACACATACGGCCGTGGAGTGTGGTCAGTTGACGATGAAGCTACGGGGCTGGCCACTCGTCGGTAACCGATTTCTCAAGCTCACCACGTAGGCCCGACGCATACCTGTCGATTGTGTGCTTGGCGCTTGACCAGAATGAGGCGTTCGCCGTCAACGATTGGGCCCGATCCGTCGCGGTTGAGCTCGATGCCCATGATGTCGATGCCACTGTCGCTCTTGAACGTCGCCATTTTCGGTACGTTCGGCATGTGCAGGTTGTCGAGGTCGGCTTCGTCGAACGCGACTACCGTGGCGGCGGCTATGAGTTCGACAGCATCAGCACGAACGACGCGCTCGTGCTGATCGATGTCCGGCGGAGGGCCTAGTCGGTCCACGCCCAGATCGACCAGCAACGCGTCGAGCTCGTCATCGAGGTCGACGGCCAGTAGGGCGCGATAGGCCGCGACAGCTCGCTCCACGTCGTCATCGGTCAAGGTCCACTGCTGTATGTTCCAGCCGTTCACCGACGCGAGCGTGGCAATGGCGCTGTGGTCGGCGAGCGCCGTGATCTCCTCGCGGGCATGGGGTAGCACATCAATCAGACTAAGACGCGCGGGCGACACCTACCGCTGCAAGTAGACGCGACGATAGTCTTCGCTGCACCGCACGGTACGACCGTCGACATCCTGGCCGCCGTGGCATTCAGCCGACTTCCCGGGGGGCCGCCTTCTACTTTCCGATGCGAAGGGCGATGAAGCGCTGGTGAATAGCACCTTGCGCGCTGCCCAGGGCCACCACTTCAATGTCGGGTAAGAGCTGATCGCCAGGGTCGATCGCGAGTCCCGCCTCGACCGCTTGCTGGAATTCGAGCACAAATGGCTCGTTAACCGTGTCCAGAGCTCTAGGCAGGTGAACTTCGATCTGGGAGACGGTCGCCTGCCCTGCGATCAGCAGGAGGATCCGTTCGTGGGGCCCGTAGTCGACCGTTTGATAGATGATGCGCATAAGGGTTGCCGCCGCAGCCTGGCGCGCCTGCAACGCTCGCAGATCGGCGACAATGATGGCCTTGCGCGGACTGCTGTGTAGCTCCATAGCACGGCTGTGTTCGATTGAAACATCAACGTATTCAAGGTAATTGGCTGGCACACCGCTTACGCCCAATGCATCGGCCAGCTGGTATCGGTAGGTGTCCGCTGTCAGCAAGTGCTGCCGTTGTGAGTCGTACTCCCCAACGTCATATACAGCCAACGCATGCGTGACCGCAGCCCAGTCGATTGCACCAGTGCCCTGGTCAATAAATGTGGGTAGGACGCCTACCCCTGGTTGCCAGTGCGCGAGCAGTGGGCCGAAAGCGGCCGGGAACAGGTCGGCTTCCCGGCACGGCAACGCATCGAGGACATCCGCACCTAAGAGGGCGGCAAGAGCCAATACGTCGGCTAACGTCAGCGGCTGTTCTCCGGCGAGACGCTTTTGCACAGGGCGCACCGATTGACCGAGCTTGCTGGCCAAGGCTTGTCCACAGAACGTCTCGCCTGGGTAGACCCGCGGCCAGGTGGAACGGACTGCGGACAGAACACGGTGTGCGGCGTGGGTCGACAGGATAGTGACGGGATCGTCGTGTTCGGCGGAAGGCTGCCAGTAGGGTTCTGGCTCCCGGCCAAACCCTGGCGGCGGCTTGATAGATCCGCGCGCCATCTATCCAGTGTGAGCGTCGATAATCGACGTGTCAACGTCGGACATCGACGCTGATTTCGGGTAACGTACGACTGTATGAAGTCCGGCCCCACCTATGTTGACCAGGCGCAACGCCGGATGATCCTGACCGGAGTTGCCGATCGGTTAGGCCGACCCTCGGTCGGCATCGTCATTGAAGCGTCGATTTTCGACGTCTGTGCGGACCTAGCGATCGAGTTCGACGAGGATGAACACACCCGCCGTCTTCATGCGGGTGCGGACCGCCTGGATGATTTCGACACTTTGATGTTCTTGATGGGATTGCCTCACCACGAGCCAGTTCCGATCACGACGCTCAGCGCCGAGGAGCAAGAGATTCTGAGCCGGGCACCGCGCGGTTCGGTCGAAATACGCGGGGACTTTGTGATCCGACGGGCTTGCTCACCGACGCGGTCGGTGCTGGCTTTGGTCTACGACGAAGACTGGCTACGCGGGCTGCGCTCGGCGAGCGTCTTCGCCCCCGTGGCAACACGGATGCTGATCCTGCCAGCAATGCCGTCGGATGCAGGGATGCTTCTTGCCGAAGCTGCGAACTACGGAATCGGTGTGGGAACGCCGTCCGAGACAGGCGTGTCGATACAGCTCGAGCCCGAGGTGTGGCGGCAACGCTACTTCACGCCCGGCGGTTGGCTGTTCCGCGAGCAGGTCTTTGAGTTGACAGCATCCCCGGGAGTCACCGCCCCAGGCTGAGCCAAGTGGCCTGGCTGTCGTCCATTTCTATAGTCATGACGCCGGTCCGTCTGCGCAGGGCCGCGTAATTCAGATCAACGTCGATGCGATAGTTGTGCAACCAGTGCGCCCGATACGAAGGTGGTTGTGCCAGAAGCGTTTCTGCGACCGGCATCCAGTTACGTACGTTATGCGTGCACGCGTCGGCATGATCTGCAGGTTTGTCCCTCAGCCACGCTAGATTCCGACCGCAGCAGCCCGGGGTGACGCATAGCGGAGGTGCCGTGTTACGGAACCACGGTTCGATGACGGCCGTGTGGCGCAAACTGTCGATTTCGGGCACCAGCACCACGGGCGATCGGTCCGGCGGATCCTTCCGTGTCTCTGCGGGCTTGAATCCCGGAACGGCGTGTCGGAGCCTCGTGCACCACCCGATCGACCCTCCGAGGCCACCGTGCGCAATTGCCTCGAACGCGGCGAAATCGGTGCGGTGCAGAAAAATTTCTCTTGCTTCAGCGACCCCGCGCAGACCCTCAGAAACGTCTGGATCCTTGAACGGGTCAAATTGGCCTGTTACCACCAGCGCCACCTGATGCCGCGACTCGGCGAGCGTTGCGACCGTCTCGGCGACGTACCGGGCCTTAAGTAATCTGCCCGGGAGCGCGACCGGCAGTACGACGTTCGGCGCGGCCACGTCGTTGGCCGACCCGACAATCGCCTTGAGCACATCGTGGTCGCGAACCCTGCCTGCCGGCATGAACGCGATATCTTGACCGCTAGCCAACTGGGCGTCCATGTACTCGTTCAGCGACATTTCTGGGCTATCGAGAATCCTCGGCAGATCCATCGGCCGGTCGATCGTCGCCCGGTAGTGCATGTAGGTAGCCGGATCGGTAGCGATCGTGAGAGAGCTCGGGTAGATCGTCTTGAGAGGACGGATCAACCGGGACGCCACCTTGTCGACGATGACCAGTCCACTGTTGGGCGTGGCGGCGATGCTAGCTGCCGTCCCGATGGCGTCGTCGGCACTCACGGCCACGAACACGCGGTCCCGCAGCGCTGTCCGGGCATCGGTCCGCTGGAGCTCGCTGTATGCGGTCATCTGTCTCCTCGGACTAGTTGCAGCGGCTTCCACCAATGATGGCGCATACGCCCGACGCGGACGCCGACTGACACGCGGCCTACGTGCTCAGGACATCGGCCCCCTTGCTGGGGACTCTGGCGTCGGAGATCCCCACCCACACAAAAGGGAGCCGACCATGAAACCAATCGCGCAAAACACAAAGGTCACGACCTCTTTTGAGTTCGTGACCTTTACGCTGGCAGTTCGTTGAACCGCTCATTGTGGGCGAAGGGGGACTTGAACCCCCACGTCCCGAAGGACACTGGCACCTGAAGCCAGCGCGTCTGCCATTCCGCCACTCGCCCCAACAACCGGGGGAGCCTATCACGCACCCTTGCGGTCACTCCAAACTCCGCAGCTGGTGCCGGTAGTCATCGCGATCTGCCGCTGACCAGCCTCGATCCGATTCTTAGCGTTCTGAGGGTGCGATGTCTCGACGTTTGGCCGATACCATGGGTGCAGGTAGTGCGGCTGCGCGACACGCGGGTGCGCTGTGACCTACGAGAACCGTGAGGCGGGTGAGCGAACGCATGGGTCTGGTCGACCGCATCGAACGCCGCCTCGAGGCCGGCGTCGGAGACGTCTTCGCGCGCGTTTTCGGTGGGTCCATAGTTCCTGAAGAAGTCGAGGCCCTCCTTCAGCGCGAAGCCGAGGCAGGCGCACGAGAAGTCGCGGGCGGCCGCATTTTGGCACCGAACGCCTACGTCATTACCCTCAGTGTGCCCGACCAACAGAAGCTGAGTGCCGATTCAGCCCTCACTTCGAACACTTTTGCCAGATACCTGGAGGGATTCATCCATGACCAAGGATGGCAAACGTATGGTGAGGTGGTCGTCAGATTCGACTCGTCACCGACTCTGCACACCGGCCAGTTCCGCGCACGTGGAGCGGTTGACCCTGACTCGACCAGCGGCGATTCAGCCGGGACCACACACGGACGCGCACACACCGCAGAACCAGGAGTACCTCCGATGAGCGACAACCCGAGCTACCGCGGCCAGGGACAAGGGCAGCCTGGCGACGACTACTACGACTACGGCCGCCAGGATCCGCGCGGCCAGTATCCGCCTGACCAGGGCGGCTACCCACCGCCGCGCTCCGGCACGCCCGCGTATCCGCCCGCACCGCAAGGCGGTTACGAGCAGGGTGGCGGCTACCCCGATCAGGGCTACCCACCCCCAGGCGGCTACGGCCAGCCGGCACAGGGCGGCTACGGCCAGCCCGCGCCTGGCGGCTATCCCGATCAGGGTTACCCGCCCGGCGGCTACGGCCAGCCGGCACAGGGCGGTTACGGACAGCCCGCGCCTGGCGGTTACGGCCAACCCGCCCCTGGCGGCTACGGACAGCCGCCCGCAGGTGAATACGACTACGGCCGTCAGCCAGCACCCGCCGACGAGTACGGCAGGCCTGCCTACCCCGGTCAGGGCGGCGGCTATCCCGACGCCGGCTACCCCGACCAAGGTGGTTACGGCGCCCAGGCCTATGGTCGCCAGGACTACGCGCAGCCCGCTGGCTACGACTACGGCGGCGGCCAACCCGGCTACGCTGATCCCGGTTACGGTCAGCCGGCCGACGCCGGTTATGGCCAGCCCGCAGGCGGCTACGACTACGGCCAGCCCCCCGCGCAACCCGCCGCCCCGAGCTACGGCCCCGGCTACGGCGGTGCTGGCGCGACGATCACGCTGGAGCTCGATGACGGCAGCGGCCGGACGTACGAACTTCGCGAAGGCGCCAACGTCATCGGCCGAGGTCAGGACGCTCAGTTCCGGCTACCGGACACCGGGGTGTCGCGTCGGCACGTCGAGATCCGGTGGGACGGCGCGATGGCGCTGCTCTCCGACCTCAACTCGACCAACGGCACCACGGTCAACGGAGCGCCCGTCGAGACGTGGGAGCTTGCGAACGGCGACGTGATTCGGCTGGGCCATTCCGAGATCATCGTTCGCGTGCATTGAGGTTTTGGCCTAAGTCTCGTCCCGATCACGGGCGGACTGCAGGTCGCCGCTTCGCCCGCACGGCGAACACCGCCGAAGTATCGTGACGTTGCCGAAGGCCGCTCGCGAGGGGTCTGGCGTCGGCGCAAGGGCATCCGGAAGGTGATGGAGAGGACGTCAGATGCAGGGGCTAGTTCTGCAGCTGACGCGCGTCGGCTTCCTGATGCTGCTGTGGCTCTTCATCTGGTCTGTGCTGCGGATCCTGCGAACCGACATCTACGCACCCACCGGAACCGTGATGGTGCGTCGCGGGCTAACGTTGCGCGGCACGCTGCTACCGAGCCGGCAAGGCCGCAACACCGCGCGTCAGCTGGTGGTAACCGAGGGCGCCCTGACCGGCACTCGCATCACGTTGGGTTCTCAGCCCGTTTTGATCGGCAGAGCCGACGACTCCACGTTGGTCCTCACCGACGATTACGCATCGACTCGGCACGCCCGGCTATCGCAGCGAGGCTCCGAATGGTACGTAGAAGACCTAGGATCGACCAACGGCACATACCTTGACAGGGCGAAGGTGACAACGGCGGTAAGAGTTCCCATGGGTACGCCGGTGAGAGTCGGCAAGACGGTAATCGAGCTGCGGCCATGACACTTGCGCTCCGGTACGCCGCACGCAGTGATCGTGGCCTCGTGCGGGCAAACAACGAAGACTCGGTGTATGCGGGTCCGCGGCTGCTTGCCCTCGCCGACGGAATGGGCGGCCACGCGGCTGGCGAGGTCGCCTCTCAACTGGTGATCGGCGCCCTCGCTCCCCTCGACAACGACGAGCCAAGCGGTGACATGCTCAGCCAGCTCAACGCCGCGGTCCACCAGGGCAACGCCACCATCGCGGCGCAGGTCGAGACTGATCCCGCACTGGACGGCATGGGCACGACGCTCACCGCAATCCTGTTCGCGGGCAACAGGCTTGGGCTCGTCCACATCGGTGACTCGCGCGGTTATCTGCTCCGCGACGGCGAGCTCACGCAGATCACCAAGGACGACACCTTCGTCCAGACGCTCGTCGACGAAGGCCGGATCACCGCTGAGGAGGCGCACAGCCATCCGCAGCGGTCGCTGATCATGCGGGCGCTGACGGGCCACGAGGTCGATCCGACGCTGACGATGCGCGAGGCTCTCGTCGGCGACCGCTATCTGTTGTGCTCTGACGGCCTTTCCGATCCGGTCAGCTTCGAGACCATCCAGGACGTCATGCGCATCCCGGACGTCGAGAAGGCCGCCGACAAGCTCATCGAGATGGCGCTAAAGGGCGGCGGGCCAGACAACGTCACCGTCGTCGTCGCCGAAGTGATCGACTCCGCGATCGCCCAGACCGTACCGATCCTGCTCGGCGCGGTTTCTGGCATCGACGACCAGACCGCGCCCCCCAACACCGCGGCCGGCCGCGCATCGGCGTTCAACCCGCGCCGCAACGCCCCGCCCAAGCCTTCGGTGGAGCCCGCTCCCCCGCCGGCCAAGCGTCGATCGGGCCGCCGGTACGTCTTCGCGGCCATCCTGGTGGTGCTCTTGCTCGTCGCGGCGCTCGGAGCCGGCTACTACTTCGTGCGAAGCAACTACTACGTCGCCCAGCGGGCAGGTGACGACAACATCGTCTACCTCATGCGCGGGCTCCCGGGTTCGCTACTGAACGTCACGCTGGCCGATCCGTCTGAAATCGCATGTCTCGAAAACGACCGCGGCGACGTCCGCTTCATCTCCGTCGGTGACCCGCGGGACGGCTGCCGGGTGTTGAAGGTCGACGACCTAGACGGCTCCGGCCAGCAGCAGGTGAAGACCGGGTTGCAGGGCGGCAGCGTCGACCACGCGCGCCAGTCGCTCAAGGACCTGATCCACACGTCACTGTTGCCGGTCTGCCCGCCAGCGCCGAGGGCACCAGAGCTGCCGTCGCCAATTCCGCCCTCGGAGGCCCCCGCGGGGCCCGCACCGGAGGATCCGACCCGCGTCGAGCCGCGCGAGCAACCACATGAGCCGCCCGATGCCCCCAACAACGCGCCAACGACCGTGCCGCCCATTGCGGGACAACCTCCGGCCCAAACCCCGCCGGGATTGACACCTCCTGCGCAGACTCCTCCACCGGTGTCGTCGCCGCCACCCTCGTCGTCGGCCTCTCCGGGCCCGACGTCGACCGAGCCACCTGCCGCCCAGCCGGAGGGTAAGAAGCAGTGCCGGACGGCCGCGTGAACACAGAACCGCAGGCACCCGTGACCCTGGTGCCTCCGATGCCAACCCGGCGCAACTCCGAGTTGTACCTGCTTGGCTTCGCGGCGGTCATCACGATGGTGGCGCTGCTCATCGTCGAGGCGAACCAGGAACAGGGCCTGAGCTGGGACCTGGCCAAGTACGCGGTGGGCTACGTCGGGCTGTTCGGTGTCGCGCATCTCGCGGTGCGGCGCTTCGCGCCATACGCTGATCCGCTGCTGCTGCCGGTGGTAGCCCTGTTGAACGGCCTTGGCCTGGTGATGATCCATCGCCTCGACCTTGCAGCGGGACCCCTCGCCGCAGGTGGCTCAGACGGGCCGAGCGCCACCCAGCAGATGCTGTGGACGCTCGTCGGCGTCGTCGCCTTCTCCCTGGTTCTGATCTTCCTCGGCGACCATCGCATCCTGGCTCGCTACGGCTACGTCTGCGGTCTGACGGGTCTGATCCTGCTGGTGATCCCTGCGGTCCTGCCGCGGTCAATGTCCGAGCAGAACGGGGCCAAGATCTGGATTCGGTTGCCCGGCTTCTCGATTCAGCCCGCCGAGTTCTCCAAGATTCTGCTTCTGATCTTCTTCGCGTCCGTCCTCGTTGCCAAGCGCAACCTGTTCACCAGCGCCGGCCAACACATCTTCGGCATGGACCTACCGCGGCCAAGAGACCTGGCGCCGCTGCTCGTCGCCTGGATCGCCTCCGTCGGGGTGATGGTCTTCGAGAAGGACCTCGGCACCTCGCTGCTGCTGTACTCGTCGTTCCTGGTGCTCGTCTACATCGCCACGAACCGGCTCAGCTGGGTCCTGCTCGGCCTGACCCTGTTCGCGGCGGGAAGCGTGGTGGCCTACTACGCCTTCTCGCACGTACAAGTCCGCGTGCAGAACTGGCTGGACCCGTTCGCCGACCCCGACGGTTCCGGATATCAGATGGTGCAGGCGCTGTTCAGCTTCGCCACGGGTGGCATCTTCGGCACCGGCCTCGGCAATGGGCAACCCTTCACCGTTCCAGCCGCATCCACGGACTTCATCATCGCAGCGATCGGCGAGGAACTCGGCCTGGTCGGCGTTGCCGGCGTGCTGATGCTGTACACGATCCTGCTGATCCGCGGCCTCCGAACCGCGCTGGCGGTGCGTGACAGCTTCGGCAAGCTGCTGGCCGCAGGGCTGGCATCCACGCTGGCGATCCAGCTGTTCATCGTGGTCGGCGGCGTGACGAAGCTGATTCCTCTGACGGGGCTCACGACACCGTGGATGTCCTACGGCGGGTCGTCGCTGCTGGCGAACTACGTCCTGCTCGCGATCCTGATCCGCATCTCGCACTCGGCCCGCAAGCCCATCACCACCCCGCCGCCGAACCCCACGCCGATCGCATCGGCAAGCACCGAGGTCATTCAGAAGGTATGAACACCTCCCTGCGCAGAATTTCCGTCACGATCATGGCCCTGGTCGTTCTCCTGCTGGCCAACGCAACGCTGACACAGGTCTTCACAGCAGGCGGACTCCGAAGCGACCCGCGCAACCAGCGAGTCCTCCTCGACGAGTACTCCCGCCAACGCGGCCAGATCTCGGCGGGCGGTCAGTTGCTGGCCTACTCGGTGTCGACCAACGGCCGCTTCCGCTTTCTGCGGGTGTACCCCGAACCGCAGATGTATGCCCCTGTGACCGGCTTCTATTCGCTCCAGTATTCGAGCACTGGGCTAGAGCGCGCGGAGGACTCGATTCTCAACGGGTCCGACGAAAGACTGTTCGGACGACGCATCGCGGACTTCTTCACCGGCCGCGACCCGCGCGGCGGCAACGTCGAGACCACGCTCAACCCACAGGTACAGCAGGCCGCGTGGGAAGCCCTGGCCAGTGGCTGCAACGGGCCGTGCAAGGGCTCGGTCGTCGCGCTGGAACCGTCGACGGGAAAGATCCTCGCGATGGTGTCGGCGCCGTCGTACGACCCCAATCTGCTTGCATCGCATGACGCCGAGGAGCAGTCCGCCGCGTGGCAGCGTTTCCGCGACGATCCGAACTCGCCGTTGGTCAACCGAGCCATCGCCGAAACCTATCCCCCCGGCTCGACGTTCAAGGTGATCACCACGGCCGCCGCCTTGCAAGCGGGTGCGACGCCCGACACCTTGGTCACGTCCGCAGCACGAATTACGTTGCCGGACAGCACCGCAACGCTGGAGAACTACGGCGGGGCCGCGTGCGGAGACGGGCCGACGGTGCCATTGAAGGTCGCGTTCGCGAAATCGTGCAACACCGCCTTCGTCCAGCTCGGCATCGACACCGGAACCGACGCGGTGCGCAACGCCGCACGGGCCTTCGGTCTCGATGCAGCCCCAGAGCCGATCCCGCTTCAGGTCGCCGAATCGAGGCTCGGCCCGATCAGCGATGCCGCCGCGCTCGGCATTACGAGCATCGGGCAGAAGGACGTTGCGCTCACGCCGTTGCAGAATGCGATGATCGCCGCGACAATCGCCAACGGCGGGCTGACGATGCAGCCGTATCTCGTTCAAGACGTCAAGGGTCCTGACCTGGCCAACATCAGCACGACGGCCCCTACTGAAGTCCGGCGGGCGGTGTCATCCCAGGTCGCAGCTACACTTACGGATCTGATGATTGACGCCGAACAGGTGACTCAGCAGAAAGGAGCCATCGCCGGCGTGCAGATCGCATCCAAGACCGGCACGGCCGAGCACGGTACCGACCCGCGGAACACCCCACCGCACGCTTGGTACATCGCGTTCGCGCCTGCCAAGGCGCCCAAGATCGCTGTCGCCGTCCTCGTGGAGGACGGTGGCGACAGGCTGTCCGCGACCGGCGGTGCGCTGGCCGCGCCGATTGGGCGGGCCACCATCGCCGCTGCGCTAGGGGCACCATCGTGACCGCGCGCGTCGGGGTGACCCTGTCCGACCGGTACCGGTTGGAACGCCTCATCGCCACGGGCGGCATGGGCCAGGTGTGGGAAGGCAAGGACTCCCGTCTCGGCCGCCAGGTCGCCATCAAGGTCCTCAAGGCGGAGTTCTCCACCGACGCCGAGTTCGTCGAGAGGTTCCGTGCGGAGGCGCGCACCGTGGCGATGTTGAACCATCCCGGCATCGCCAGCGTGTATGACTACGGCGAGACGGAGCTGGCCGACGCGGGCCGAACCGCATACCTGGTGATGGAACTCGTCAACGGCGAGCCGCTCAACTCCGTGATCAAGCGCACGGGCCGGTTGTCGCTGCGGCATTCCCTCGACATGCTCGAGCAGACCGGCCGCGCGCTTCAGGTCGCCCACAACGCCGGTTTGGTGCATCGCGACGTCAAGCCAGGCAACATCATGATCACCCCGACCGGGCAGGTCAAGCTCACCGACTTCGGCATCGCCAAGGCCGTCGACGCCGCCCCCGTTACGCAGACCGGCATGGTGATGGGCACCGCCCAGTACATCGCACCCGAGCAGGCCCTCGGCCGCGACGCCACGGCGGCCAGCGACGTGTACTCGCTGGGAGTCGTTGGCTACGAATCGGTTTCAGGGCGCCGCCCGTTCACCGGCGACGGCGCGCTCACCGTGGCGATGAAGCACATCAAGGAACAGCCGCCACCACTGCCTGCCGACCTGCCTCCGAACGTTCGCGAGCTCATCGAGATCACGCTGTCGAAGGAGCCCTCGCAGCGGTACCGCACGGGCGGCGCGTTCGCCGACGCGGTCGCCGCGGTGCGCGCAGGACGACGCCCACCCCGTCCCAATCAAGCGCCGACGATCGGCAGGGCGAGCCCCGCGTCCGTCGGCGCCACCCAGATGCGGCCTGCGGTCGATCCGGGTCGTCCTCCCACCGTCGTGCGTCAGCGGCCACCGGTCACCGGCACCCATCGCACTCCGCCTGCGCCGAGCCGCAGCATGTTCTCGCCGGGTCAGCGGGCGTTGCTCTGGGCCGCAGGCGTGCTCGGCGCGCTCGCCATCGTCATCGCCGTCGTACTGTTGATGAATTGGCGTGACGAACGCAAGACGACGCCCCCACCGCCGACCATCACGAACACGACGGTGATACCCGTGTCGCCGCCTCCGGAGTCTCCAGCGCCCGCACCGCCAGCCACACCGGGTGCGCTGCCGTCGCTGGCATCGATCGATCCCGCGCCAGATCGGCCTTGGGCGTACGGATGACCACTCCGCAGCAGTTGTCCGATCGCTACGAAATCGGCGAGATCCTCGGTTTTGGCGGCATGTCCGAGGTGCACCTCGCCCGCGACATCCGTTTGCATCGCGACGTCGCCGTGAAGGTCCTGCGCGCCGACCTCGCCCGCGATCCGAGCTTCTATCTCCGCTTCCGTCGCGAGGCACAGAACGCCGCCGCGCTGAATCATCCGGCGATCGTGGCGGTGTACGACACCGGGGAGGCCGAAACGCCTGCGGGTCCCCTCCCCTACATCGTGATGGAGTACGTCGACGGCGTCACGCTGCGCGACATCGTGCACGGCGACGGACCAATCCCCCCGCGTCAGGCCATCGAGATCATCGCCGACGCCTGCCAAGCCCTGAACTTCAGCCACCAGCACGGCATCATCCACCGCGACGTCAAGCCCGCGAACATCATGATCAGCAAGGCTGGCGCGGTGAAGGTGATGGACTTCGGCATCGCCCGCGCGCTCGCCGACAGCGGCAACAGCGTCACCCAGACCTCCGCCGTCATCGGCACCGCTCAGTACCTTTCGCCGGAACAGGCGCGCGGAGAGACCGTCGACTCCCGTTCCGACGTGTACTCACTGGGCTGTGTTCTCTACGAAATCCTCACGGGGGAACCACCTTTCGTCGGTGACTCCCCCGTCGCGGTGGCCTACCAGCACGTCCGCGAAGATCCCGTCCCGCCGTCCGAGCGGTACGACGGAATCTCCCCGGAGCTCGACGCCGTCGTATTGAAGGCTCTCGCCAAGAACCCCGAGAACCGCTACCAGACCGCGGCGGAGATGCGTACAGACCTCATTCGCGTGCACAGCGGCCAAGCGCCCGAGGCGCCGAAGATCCTCACCGACGCCGAACGCACCAGCCTGATCTCGGCCAGCCCCGTGTTCGGTCGCACCCCGCCCACCGACACGTCCCACCGCACGAGCTACGAGGAACGGGATGGCAACGGCTCCATCGCCCGGTGGCTCGCCATCGTCGCGGTGCTCGCGGTGCTGACCGTCGTCGTGACGATCTCGATCAACCTCATCGGCGGCGGCCCGCGAGACCTACAGGTACCCGACGTCAGCGGTCAGGCGCGAGACGATGCGATCGCCACGCTGCAGAACCGTGGCTTCAAGACGCGCACCAACCAGGAGTCCGACTCCACGGTGCCGGTTGATCACGTCATCAGCACTGACCCTGGCGCGAACAGCGCCGTCAGCGCCGGCGACGACATCACGATCAACGTGTCATCGGGTCCCGAGCAGCGCGAGGTACCCGACGTGTCGGGCCTCAGCTATGCCGAGGCCGTGCGCAAGCTGAAGGCGGCGGGTTTCGAGAAGGTGAAGGAGAGTACGTCGGCGTCGGCGCCGGAGATGAAGGACCGCGTCGTCGGTACCAATCCGCCTGCTAACCAAACGTCGGCGGTCACGAACGTCGTCACCATCATCGTGGGCTCTGGCCCCGACACCAAACCGATACCCGACTGTGCCAACCTGTCCGCGGACGATTGCACGAGGGTCCTCACCCAAGCCGGCTTCGCCACCATCGCCCGCGTCGACGTCGACAGCACCAAGCCGCTCGGCCAGGTCGTGGGTACCAATCCCCCTGCTGGACAAGTAGTTCCGTTGGACATGCTGATTCAGATCCAGGTGTCCAAGGGCAACCAGTTCACGATGCCCAACTTGGTCGGGAAGTTCTGGGTCGATGCCGAGCCCATCTTGCGTTCGCTCGGCTGGACGGGCGGGCTGGTGCCAGGTCCCGACGTGCAGAACAGCGGCCAGAAGACCAACGCCGTGGTGACTCAGAACCCGCCCGCAGGCACCGGGGTCAACCTCGGCAGCCCCATTACGCTGAGCTTCGCGTCGTAGCCGCTCGAACCGCGTCGGCCACTTCCTGCTCCAGTCGGGTCACCAGGCCCTCGGACGGCGCTTCGCCGCATGCCCCAAGCCAATTGGCGAGCATCCGGTGTCCACCCTCGGTCAGGATCGACTCTGGGTGGAATTGGACGCCGTGGATGGGTAGGTCGACGTGCTGCACGCCCATGATCACGCCGCCTGCCGTGCGGGCCGTCACCTTGAGGTCCACGGGCAAAGTCTCGGGCAGAATCGTCAGGGAGTGATACCTCGTAGCGGTGAAGGGATCTGGAAGTCCTTTCAGCACACCGCTATTGGTGTGAAAGACCTCGCTGGTCTTACCGTGTAGCAGCTCCGGGGCCCTGTCCACCGTGCCCCCGAATGCGACACCGATGGCCTGGTGTCCCAGGCACACCCCGAGCAGCGGTGTCACTGCCTCGGCGCACGCACGCACCAACGGAATGGACGCCCCGGCCCGCTCTGGCGTTCCAGGGCCGGGGCTGAGCAGGATGCCGTCGAACTCCTTGACCGCCGAGCCGACGCCCGACTCGGTCGAGAGGTTGGCGTCGTCGTTGCGCCACACGACGGCCTCGACGCCCAGCTGCCCCAGATACTGGACGAGGTTGAACACGAAGCTGTCGTAGTTGTCGACGACGAGGACTCGCATGCGCTCAGGCTACTTCGCCCGGCGTCGTCAGTAGCCCAGCGGGCCTGCCGGCTTGGCCCACTGCATGCGGACCGGCGGCCGGTACCCGACCAACTCCACGTCGTTCGTCGGCCGTTCCGAGTAGCCGAGGCCGAACCGCACGACGTACTGCTTGTACAGCGTGACCAGGGGAGCCGCTGCGAGCGCCGCCTGCATCGCGGAGACGTCGCCGATGGCCGACACGACGTACGGCGGACTGTAGGTCCGGCCGTTCAGCAGCAGTGTGTTCCCGACGCACTGCGGCGCAGACGTCGCGATGATGCGTTGATCCTGCACCTGAATTCCCTCGGCGCCCGCCGACCACAGTGCGTTCAGAACCGCCGAGATGTCCTGCTGGTGCACGACCAGGTCGTCGGGGGAGGCATCGCGTGGAAACCGCCCGTCGATGTCGCGCTGCGCGTCGTCAAGGGTCACGACGAGACCAGGACCCCGAACTGGGTCGAGGCCGGCATCCATCGCCAGCATTCCTGCCCTGGCCGTGATCGCGTCAAGAGCCGCGTGGACCGTAGGCGAGCCTCCGTGGTGTGAGTCGATCTCCGTCACCAGTGCGTCGCGCTCGGAGCTCATCCGATCCACCGCATGCTGGGCCTCACGGACGAGGTCGACGAGACGGGGGGCATCGCTGCGTCTGATCTCGCCGCCCTTCGACACAGTGTGGGTGGCCGCGAGGAGTAGACCGGCGCAAAGGCACACCGCTGGCACCCCGAGCCGCCACGGGGACTTTCGCTTCCCTTCCGACATCGGCCTCTCCCCCGTTCCTGCGGACTTCGCTGGCTGACGCGTCGCTGCGTTAGGCTCTTGAATGCACCCGCATCATCGTCGCAGAGTGTGACGCCGACTGTCTCGAAGGTATCCATGCCCAAGTCCAAGGTTCGCAAGAAGAACGATTTCACCATCAGCCCGGTGAGCCGGATTCCGGTCAAGGTGAAGGCCGGCCCCTCCAGCGTGTGGTTCGTGGTGCTCTTCATCGGCCTGATGCTGATCGGCCTCATGTGGCTCCTCGTCTTCCAGCTGGCTGCGACCAACCCCGTCGACGCGCCGTCGTTCCTGCAGTGGATGGCCAACCTCGCCCAGTGGAACTATGCGATCGCGTTTGCCTTCATGATCTCCGGCCTGTTGCTCACCATGCGTTGGCGGTAGGCGTTTACGCCACGGTTATGCATTCAACTTGGTCCAAACCCGTTACCCGTTCCGCAACCTTCTGGTCACCCAATCACACGGTTGTGATTCATCCCCATTGGGGATAGCACCTGTGGATAAGCCCATCAGACACGCGTAGAGGCTGTTCAACGACCATGCAGCAAACTCAATGGAGCCCGTCTAGTGCGGGAATCGCAGCGTGTGCCATCTTCGGCGCAGTGATGGCTACCGCCTGTGTGACCGTAGTCACAGATGGTCCCGGGCGCCTACTCGCCGGGATCGCTGCAGTAGGTCTGCTGGTGTTTGCAACGCTGTCCTGGCGGGCGCGCCCAAAGCTGGCAATCACGCCAGAGGGGATTCAAATCAAGGGTTGGCTGAGCACGCACGTGCTCGAGCGCGCCGACATCGCGAACGTCCGGATCACCGAGTTTCGCCGGATCGCGCGCAAGGTCCGCCTACTCGAGATCGACGGCGTCGACGACAGGCTTCACGTCTTCACCCGATGGGATCTGGGAACGGATCCGATCGACGTGCTGGACGCGCTCACCGAAGCCGGCTACGCGGGCAAGAACTAGTACGACATCTCCCTGTCACGGCGCGCGAACGTGCGGATTGAGACGCATCGCCCGAGAGAGGGCGGACGAATCCGCACGTTGGGCGCGCCTCGACAGCGTGCCTAGGAGATGGTGACCGACTCGATCACGACGGGCTCCAGCGGCCGGTCGCTGCCGTCGACCGGGGTGGTCGCGATGGCGTCGACGACCTTCTGCGAGTCCGCGTCGACGACCTCACCGAAGATCGTGTGCTTGCGGTTGAGGTGCGGGGTCTTGCCAACCGTGATGAAGAACTGAGATCCATTGGTGCCTGGGCCGGCGTTGGCCATGGCCAGCAGGTAGGGCTTGTCGAAGACGAGTTCGGGGTGGAATTCGTCGGCGAACCTGTAGCCGGGTCCCCCGCGACCGCTGCCAGTCGGATCGCCGCCCTGAAGCATGAAGCCCTCGATGACCCGGTGGAAGATCGCGCCGTCGTAGAACGGACCTGAGGTGCCGCCCGAGGCGTTCTCGGTGCTGTAATCCTTGGTGCCCTGGGCCAATCCGACGAAGTTGCCGACCGTCTTGGGGGCGTGGTTGCCGAAGAGTGCGATCTTGATGTCACCGCGGTTGGTGTGCAGGGTCGCGGTCGCTGTCTGTATTGGACTCGTCACGGCATGCCAGTGTGCCATCCGCGATTGAACGCCTGATCTCGCCCCCGCGGTACGGCGATGATGGCAGGCTGAAGGGCATGAGCTCGAAGACCAAGGCCGATCGGTTGACCTCTAGGGAGAGGTTCGCGCGCGGTATGAAGCACTCGGCGTCCGGGCCCGTCGATCTCACGTGGGGCGCAGCGGGGTTGGGTCTGACGTCAGCGCGGTCCACTGCGGCGTGGCTGGGTAGCCGCTACGCGAAGGGCCGACGCGCGGCGAAGGAAGCGCTCGAGACCGAGCTCGCCGCCGCTCAGGAGGTGGTCGCCAGCCTGCCTGCGGTGTACCAGGAGGCTCGGAGGGCCAGGCGGCGTCCTCGCCCTCTCGTGCTCGCGGTCGCCGCCGTGGGAGTGTTGGCCGTCGGCGGTGTTGCGTTCTCGATCATCAGACGCTCCACGCAGCCCGACCCGTCGCCGCGTCCCCCGAGCGTGGACGTCACGCCAAAGCCATAGTGGGACGCAGGCTTTCGGACACCGACGTCGAACGACTATGGGCGGCATGGACACCCAGCGACGTCGCACCCCGGCTGGCGGGCGTCGCAGCCCCGTGGTGCATCGCGGCGGGCTGGGCACTGGAGTTGTTCACACCCGATGCGGCCCGCGCCCACGATGATCTCGAAATCGCGGTGCCAGCATCGCATTTCGACGAAGTACTCGCCGCATTCCCGGGCTTCGAGTGGGACGTCGTCGGCGATGGTCAGGTCTGGCCGTTCCCGGAGCAGCTCGCCCAACAACACCAGACATGGCTGCGGGAACCCGCGACCGGGCTCTATCGCCTCGACGTCTTTCGCGAGCCGCATCTGGGCGACCGCTGGGTGTGCAGGCGCGACCCATCGATCACGCTGCCCTACGGTGAACTCATCCTTCACACCAACGACGGCGTCCCTTACGCCGCTCCCGAGGTGGTGCTGCTGTTCAAGGCCAAACACCTGCGCGACAAGGACTCTCTCGACTTTCAGAGGGTGGTGCCAGCGATGGGTCGGACGCGGCGATCACGACTACGCGATTGGCTTGGCCAGGTTCACCCCGGCCACCCGTGGATCGAAGCGCTCGCGGACTAGAACCAGGGCCCCGGATAGACGCCGTCGCTGATCTTCTGGACGGTGACGTCTGATTCATCGCACCCGCTGGTGCGGCGTCATTTGAAGCTTGTGGAGCCTAGGAGATTCGAACTCCTGACATCTGCCTTGCAAAGGCAGCGCTCTACCAACTGAGCTAAGGCCCCTCTATGGGCGATGATCAGCCCGGCTGATCCGCGGCGACGTGCCAAACCTCGACACCCTGGCGCTGCCGCCAGATCAACACTGCCACGGTCACCGCGACGAACAGCAGTACTGCTCGACGCACCGTCCACCTCCCGTGTGGGTCTGCCGGTAAACCGGCAACCGTGGGCCTAGGAGGACTCGAACCTCCGACCTCTTCGTTATCAGCGAAGCGCTCTAACCACCTGAGCTATAGGCCCGTAGTCGCATGGGGCCGAGCGACGAGATTACCGCAATGCGTACCGTGCTCCCAAACCGCTATCGATCACGGCGGCCCACCGTCGATTCAATCCCTGTCGGCGAGGGTGACCTCGATGCCTCCGACGATGTCCGTGGTGAGGTTGTAGATGAACGCACCGCAGGTCGCCATCGCCGTCAGCAGCACGATGTTGACCAACCCGATCAGCAGCGCGCCGCCGAAGATCGTTCCGCTGGAGACCAATTCGCCACCGCTACCGCTCGCGCTCGTCAAGAGATCGCCGACGTTGCTGTTGAGCTTGCTCCACACGCCCATCGCGCCGAGTACCAGGTAGAGGAACGCGACGGCGATCATCCAGACGAAGAACAAGGCGACGGAGAGCACCAGCGAGACCTTGAGCACACTCCACGGATCCAACCGCCGGATCTGCATGCTCGCCCGAACCGGGCCGGCGGTCTTGTTGATCACCTGGGTGCGAGCGCCGCCCCGCGCCGACCGAGCGGGAGGGTCGGCCGCAGCTTGCTCCCCGGCGGACCGACGCTGTCCGGCGCGCGGTGCCGGGCTCGACAGGTCCGGCAGTTCGGAGGCGTACGCCTCGGGACGCACCGGTTCGGGTTCGCGCACCGGGGGAGCAGGCTCACGTGCCGCTGCGGGCTCGCGTACCGGGGCCTCGCGCTTCGGAGGAGCTTCGCGAGGGGGAGCCTCACGTGTCGGGATTGGCGGGGACGTGTCGCGTGGCGGACTCGCAGGACCACCCGACATGAACCGGTTGATCCGCGCGTCGACGGGAGACTGTCCGGTCGCCGTGTTCCCGCGTCCGCCCTCGGGCCTCGGGGTGGGCTCCTTCGTGCGCTGCGCAGGCCGGCCACGTGAGGCGCCGCGCTCCCACGGTGGCACGTCCCCGTGATCGGCGGGACCGTTCGGGGCACCGTCGAAGCCATTGCCGGGCAGTCCGTTGCCGTTGCCGTTGCCGTCACCGGGACTGTCGCCCGGGTACCCCGGGTCGTTCGGTGAGCTCAACTGCGACTCCTTAGCTCGGGCCGGCTGCCCTTGGCAGCCGGCTTGCCCACGTCCGGGGCGTTACGTCGCGTCGGACTCATCGCCTTCCGACTCACCCTCGTCGGCGTTGCGCGCAACGGCAACCAGTGTGTCGCCCTCGCCGAGGTTCATCAACCGCACCCCCTTGGTCTGCCGCCCGGCCTTGCGTACTTGGCGTGCCGCGGTCCGGATGACACCCCCACCAGAGGTGATGGCGTAGAGCTCGGTGTCGTCGTCGACGATCAACGCTCCAACCAGACTGCCACGTCGGCGGTCGTACTGGATCGTAAGGATGCCCTTGCCGCCGCGCCCTTGCACCGTGTACTCCTCGATGGCGGTTCGCTTCGCGTAGCCGCCGGCCGTCGCGACCAGCAGGTACGTACCTTCTTGGACGACGTTGAGGGACAGCAGCTCGTCTTCGTCGTTGAATCGCATGCCCTGGACGCCGGAGGTTGCTCGGCCCATCGGACGCAGCGCCTCGTCGGTCGCCGAGAACCGGATCGACTGGCCCTTGGCGGACACCAACAGCAGGTCTTCGTCTGCAGAGCAGAGGACGACGCCGACGAGTTCGTCTTGGTCGCGGAGGTTGATCGCGACGATGCCTCCCGAGCGATTCGAATCGAAGTCGGTGAGCTTCGACTTCTTCACCAGACCGTTGCGCGTCGCAAGCACGAGGTACGGCGCATCCTCGTAGCTCTTTATCTGGATGACCTGGGCGATGCGCTCCTCTGGCTGGAAGGCCAGCAGATTCGCGACGTGCTGTCCGCGGGCGGTCCGCGACGCCTCGGGGAGCTCGTATGCCTTCGCGCGGTACACCCGCCCCTGCGTGGTGAAGAACAGGATCCAGTCATGAGTCGAGCTGACGAAGAAGTGCTTAACGATGTCGTCCTGCTTGAGGCCGGCACCTTGTACGCCCTTGCCGCCACGCTTCTGGCTGCGGTACAGGTCGGACTTGGTCCGCTTGGCGTAGCCGGTCTCGGTGATCGTGACGACCACCTCTTCGCGGGCGATCAGGTCCTCGTCGGCGACGTCGCCGTCTGCCGGGATGATCCGCGTGCGACGGTCGTCGCCGTACTTCTCCACCAGCTCGGCCAGCTCGTCGTGGACGATGGCGCGCTGGCGCTCCGGCTTGGCCAGGATGTCCTCGAGGTCGGCGATTTCAGCCTCGATCTTGGCAAGGTCGTCGACGATGCGCTGGCGCTCCAACGCCGCGAGGCGACGCAGCTGCATGTCGAGGATCGCCTGCGCCTGGATTTCGTCGATGTCGAGCAGCTCGATCAATCCCTGGCGTGCGACGTCGACGGTCTCTGATGCCCGGATCAGCGCGATCACCTCGTCGAGGGCGTCCAGTGCCTTGACCAAGCCTCGCAAGATGTGCGCTCGCTCGTTGGCCTTGCGCAACCGGTAGGTGGTGCGGCGGACGATCACGTCGAGCTGGTGGACGACGTAATGTCGGATCAGCTGGTCGAGCCGCAGCGTGCGGGGCACGCCGTCGACGATCGACAGCATGTTGGCGCCGAAGCTGGTCTGCAGCTGGGTGTGCTTGTAGAGGTTGTTCAGCACGACCTTCGCCACGGCATCGCGTTTGATCTCGACGACGATGCGCAAGCCAACGCGGTCACTGCTCTGGTCCTCGATGTTGGAGATGCCCGCGAGCCTGCCGTCGCGGACCTGCTCGGCGATCGAGGTGATGAAGTTGTCGTGGTTCACCTGGTAGGGGAGCTCGGTGATGACCAGCAGGGTGCGGCCGCGGGAGTCCTCTTCGATCTCGACGACGCCGCGCATGCGGATCGACCCGCGGCCGGTGGTGTACGCGTCGTGGATGCCCTGCGACCCGACGATCAATCCGTAGGTGGGGAAGTCGGGTCCCTTGACGCACTCGGTGACGGCGGCCAGCGTGGCCTCTTCGTCCGCCTCGTAGTTGTCCAGGCACCAGAACACGGCCTCGGCCAACTCGCGCAGATTGTGGGGCGGCATGTTGGTGGCCATGCCGACCGCGATGCCACCGGAGCCGTTGGCGAGCAGGTTCGGGAACCGGCTGGGGAGAACGGTCGGCTCTTGTACGCGGCCGTCGTAGTTGGGGATGAAATCGACTGTCTCCTCGTCGATTTCACGCAACATCTCCATCGCGAGCGGAGTGAGCCGTGCTTCGGTGTTGTGGCTGACGAATCCGTTCGTGATGAAGCTGTGGTCGTCGGTGTCGACCCGCAAACTGTAGACGGGCTGCACGCCAGCATCGGTGACGCTGGCGACACGGGCATAGTAGAACCGCCCGTCGGTGAGTTCACTTGCGATGGCCCGAACCTCGGGATCGGCGATGTGCGAAAGGATTTCGGCGCCATCGCGCTGCCAGCGCGAGAGTCGATCAACGTTGTGCTTCCGCAACCATTCCTTGTCGACCCATCGGCCTCCACTGTGGTTGCGAATGAAGCTCGCGAGACCTGGAACGTGGTCCCCATCCATTCCAGCTGCACGTTCGGGCAGAGCAGCGAGAAGTTCGATGAGCTTCTTCTGCTTACGGCCCCAGAACCCGATCTGCTTTGCGAACCATTCCGCCTGCGCCCGGTTCGTGATGACCACTTTGTGCTCACCGGTGGCATGTACGTAGCGGCGCGAGATGACGCCGAACTCGAGCAGCATCTGCTGGACGTCCTTCGCCAACTGAACGCTGCGTGTCGAGTAGGACACCTGGATCGTGTGGCGGGGGAGCGCCGAGCAAGATCCATCGCCTTCGAACAATGCCTGCAGGAAGGCCCGCTTCACCGCGGACGGCGCCTGCCACAACCACTCCGGGACGACCTTGTCCGCAGAGCGAGTACCTTTCAGCTCCGCGAGGCAGCTTTGGTCCAAGGCCTCGAGATTCTGGATGTCCAGTTCATGCAAAAGCCCGCCCGACGCGATGGTTCGCGAATAGACGTAACGATTGCCACCCACGACTGCGTCATACGCAGCAACCACCATGTTGAAGTAGTCGCGATCGAGGTTGTTGAATCCCGCACGCTTGCCGGAGACGAGGCCCTCGCTGACGAACGCCCCGAGCAGCAGGGCTTCCATGGTCGGACGCCAATCGGCGGGTCCAAACTCCGTTGGCGGCGTGCGCTGTATGACAACGCGATCATTTGGCCGAATTTCCTCGATGAGCCTCCAAAGCAGCGTCGGCACGCCGGCGACGTCAACTAGGCACAGCAACGGGTGATTCTCCGTGCCCGTGACCGTGTATCCCTCATCGGTTTCGACGAGGTAGCTCTGATGCTCACCAGAGTGAAACAGGGTATCGGCCAGTACTGGATTGCCATGTCGATCAAGGGCTTTGAGCTCGACGGCATTGTCCGAATTCGGCTTCGCGCCAGGAACGACGTCGCCAATGCGAACCGACCGCCCGAACGGCAAACGCACCAGCGCATCCGCCGTCACGCAGTACCTCATTGCCGCCGGAGGATCGTTGCCCGGCGAGCCGAAGTTGCCCTGCCCGTCGACTAGCGGATAGCGAAGCGACCACGGCTGCGCCATCCGGACGAGGGTGTCGTAGATCGAGGAGTCACCGTGCGGGTGATAGTTGCCCATCGTCTCGGCTACGGAGCGTGCGGATTTCGCGTGGCCGCGGTCTGGGCGGAAGCCCGAGTCGTACATCGCATACAGCACCCGACGGTGCACGGGCTTGAGGCCGTCACGAACCTCGGGCAGCGCACGACCGACGATGACGCTCATCGCGTAGTCGATGTAGCTGCGCTGCATCTCCTGCTGGATGTCGACCGGTTCGATGCGATCGCCGGTGTCGTCGTCGCCTGGCGGAAGGGTGGTGTCTGTCATCTGTTCCTCGTCTGATCGTCAGTACGCGCGGATGTGGTTGTCGCGCTTACACATCCAGGAAACGGACGTCCTTGGCATTACGGGTGATGAAGCTGCGTCGAGCCTCCACGTCCTCGCCCATCAGGATCGAGAACAACTCGTCGGCGGCAGCAGCGTCGTCCAGGGTGATCTGACGAAGCACCCGGACCGAAGGATCCATCGTGGTTTCCCACAGTTCCTTGGCGTCCATCTCGCCAAGGCCCTTGTAGCGCTGAATGCCGTCCTCGGTGTTGATCTTCCTGCCTGCGGCCCGCCCGGTCTCCAGAAGGCCGTCGCGTTCACGGTCGGAGTAGGCGAACTCGGGTTCGGAGCGCTGCCACTTCAGCTTGTACAGCGGAGGCTGTGCGAGGAAGACGTGACCGTTCTCGATCAGCGGCCGCATGAACCGGAACAACAACGTCAGCAGCAGGGTCGAAATGTGTTGTCCGTCAACGTCTGCGTCGGCCATCAACACGATCTTGTGGTACCGCAGCTTGGTGAGATCGAACTCGTCATGAATGCCCGTACCCAACGCCGTGATGATGGCCTGGACTTCCGTGTTCTTCAGGACGCGGTCGATGCGGGCCTTCTCGACGTTGATGATCTTGCCGCGCAACGGCAGGATGGCCTGGAACATCGAGTCACGCCCGCTCTTCGCGGAGCCGCCCGCCGAGTCGCCCTCCACGACGTAGAGTTCGCACGCGCGCGGATCTGCCGACCGGCAGTCTGCGAGCTTGCCCGGAAGGCCACCGATGTCGGTTGCGCTCTTGCGGCGCACCAGATCTCGTGCCTTGCGCGCTGCGGCCCGAGCCTGCGCCGACTGGACTGCCTTGTTGACGACGGTCTTCGCTTCGGCGGGATTGGCCTCGAACCAGTGGGCGATCTGCTCGTTGCAGACCTTCTGGACGAATGACTTTACCTCGGTGTTGCCGAGCTTGGTCTTGGTCTGACCTTCGAACTGAGGCTGCGATACCTTGACCGAGATGACGGCGGCGAGCCCTTCGCGGATGTCCTCACCGCTGAGGTTGGGATCCTTGTCCTTCAGCAGCTTCTTGTCCTTGGCGTACTTGTTCACCACCGACGTCAACGCTGCGCGGAACCCTTCTTCGTGCGTGCCGCCCTCGTGCGTGTTGATGGTGTTGGCGAACGTGTGCACGGACTCGGAATAGCCGCCGTTCCACTGCATGGCGATCTCGACCTCGTGGCCTTCGCCCTTGCCGTCGAAGTCGATGACACTCGGCTGAATTGGATTCTTGGTGCGGTTGATGTGCTTGACGAAGTCGACCAGGCCACCGGGGTAGTGGAAGACCCTGTGTTTCACCTTGTGCGGACTTGCCGCCTCGGCCGCCTTCTCCTCGGCGGACTTTGGCGCCTCGGCCTGGTCGCTGACGATGTCGTCGACGACTTCTTCTGGGGCAACTCGCTCATCGGTGAGCTCGATCGTCAGGCCCTTGTTGAGGAAGGCCATCTCCTGTAGGCGCCTGGCGATGGTCTCGAAGTCATAGTTCGTCGTCTCGAAGATGTCCGGGTCCGCCCAGAATCGGATCGTGGTGCCCGTCTTGCGCGTCTTCTCACCCTGCTTGAGGGTGCCGGGAACCGAACGGTCGTAGGTCTGAAACCACTCGTAGCCGTCCTTGAAGATGTCGGCCTCGAGGCGTAGCGACAGTGCGTTCACGACGGACACGCCCACGCCGTGCAACCCGCCGGACACCTGGTAGGCGCCTTGCTCGAACTTGCCGCCTGCGTGCAAGACGGTCATGACGACGTCGACGGTCGGGATGCCAGTCGAGTGCATGGCGACGGGGATGCCGCGGCCGTCGTCCGTCACCGATACGCCGCCGTCTTCGAGGATCCGCACGTCGACCCTGGTGGCGAAGCCGGCCATCGCCTCGTCCACCGCGTTGTCCACGACCTCCCACACGAGATGGTGTAGACCGCGCTCACCGGTGGACCCGATGTACATGCCAGGACGTTTGCGGACCGCCTCCAGACCTTCGAGGACCTTGATCGAATCGGCACCGTATTCGGTCGGAGCGTTCTTCTTTGGGGCAGCCACGTTGGACGCGTCTCCTAGGGGTTCGCAAAGCGAGGGACGAGGGCCCTCGCAGATTCCCTTGCCAGTCTACCGTCAACGACCATCAGGACCGATTCTGTGGCGGCGTTTCTGCACAGCTAAATGAGCCGTGCGTCGAATATCTCGGCCTCAGGTGCCTCATGACGCTTCAGCTGTGAATAAATTCGTTTCTGACGCCTCTGGGCGGATAGGATGTGCGGCCGTCATCCGTAGGTGTCGCGCGGCCCTCGGCCCGCGATGTGCAGAGGCCCCTTTCGCCATGACGGAGCCGTCGGACCGGTGATCTTCAGTGTCGTCACCACGCCGTCTCCCACCGCCGCGGCGATCTTGGCCAACAGTTGCGATTGGACCATCCGCAACTGCGTCGCCCAGGCCGTGGACTCGGCCACCACGGTCAACACCCCGTCGCGCAGCACACTGGGTGCGGCGTGCTCGGCGATCTGGTCGCCGACGACCTCCGACCATTTCCCGAAGACCGCGCCTTCGGCGACGCGACCTGACCAGCCACGGGTACGCGCCAGGTCCATGGTCGCCGCACCCAGCGGTTGAGGATCACGCACGTCGGGACCGGGACCCGACCACGATCGGCGCTTTCCGCGGCCCGCCACCCGGCGCGCGGGCGTCGTACGGCCGCGCCCGACGTCCTTGCCTTGACTGCGCGCAGCGCCGCGCGCCTCTTCGAGCGTCCGGCGAACCAAATCCATGCCCTGCAGCCCGGCCAGGTGCTCCGGCGGTCCGAGCCGTTCCGGCCCGTCCTCGTCGTCGTTCATCCGATCACCTCCGACTTTCGGCCCGTCTCATCGTCGGCCATTCCAATCTCGACCCGTCTCGCATCCCAGTCGGCAGGGATGTCGTCCGCCACCGCTGCAGTGACGAGCACCTGCTCGGCTGAGGCAACGGCTCCGGCCAAGGCCCGCCGACGAGACGTATCGAGCTCGGCGAAGACGTCATCGAGGAGAAGTACGGGATCGCTGCCCTCGCCTCGAAGCAATTCGTAGGAAGCGAGCCTAAGCGACAGCGCCATGGACCACGATTCACCATGGCTCGCAAAGCCTTTCGCTGGTTCGTCTCCCAAGCGCAGTTCGAGATCGTCCCGATGCGGACCGACGAGGCAGACACCGCGTTCCAGCTCGGCCCGTCGTTTCCTTGCAAGCTCCGCCAGCAGCGCCGCCTCGAAGAGGTCGGCATCAGCGGTGCCGACGGCCGCCTCCGCTTCGATGATCTCCACCGAACTGCGATACCTCAGGGCCGCGGGCCGAGACGAGGGCGCCAACAGTTGGTACGCCTTCTCGACTTCGGGATGCAATTCGTTGACGAGGGCGACGCGGGCCGCCACGAGCCTGGCGCCATGCGCGGCGAGGTGTCCATCCCAGACGTCGAGTGTCTCCAATGCGCTCGAGTCGCCTCTAAACTTCGGGGCCAACGTCTTCAGTAGAGCCGTGCGCTGACGAAGCACCTTCTCGTAGTCCGCGCGTACACCCGCCAACGACGGCCGCCGCGTCGTGGCCAACTCGTCGAGGTAGCGCCTGCGCTCGGCGGGGTCCCCGCGAACCAGGGCCAAGTCCTCGGGAGCGAAGAGCACGCACTTGAGAACGCCCAGCACCTCGCGCGCGCTCCGTACCGGCGAACGGTTGAGCCTCGCCTTGTTCGCGCGGCCAGCGGTGATCTCGACGTCCACCGCGAGTTCCCGACCGTCGTTGACCACTATCGTCGACACCACCGCACGTTCGGCTCCCGAGCGGATCAGTGGCGCGTCCGACGCCACGCGATGCGAACCCAACGTTGACGAATACCAAAGAGCCTCAATGATATTCGTCTTTCCGAAGCCATTGGGACCGACGAACACGGTCCGCCCGACATCGAGATCGATGTCCAAGCTCGACCAGGACCGAAAGTCGGTCAACCCCACATGACGTACGTACAAACCAAGTCAGCCAGACGTACTAACCCTCTTGACGGCATGTCCGCCAAACTGGTTGCGTAACGCGGCGACTGCCTTCATCGTCGGCGAATCATCCTGTCGCGAAAGGAATCTGGCGAACAACGACGCGGCGATGCCCGGCACCGGTACGCGTAGGCGGATGGCCTCCTCGACCGTCCACCTGCCCTCGCCGGAATCCTCGGTGTAGCCGGTGATGTCGGCGAGGTTCGGATCTTCCTTGAGCGCCTTCGCAAGCAGCGTCTGCAACCAAGAGCGAACGACGGTTCCGTTGGTCCACGCTTGGTACACCTCGGCGGGACTCTTCACCAGTGGCTCGGCGGCCAAGATCTCGTAGCCCTCTGCGTATGCCGTCATCAGCGCGTACTCGATACCGTTGTGGACCATCTTGGTGAAGTGCCCGGCACCCACCGGTCCCGCGTGCACGAACCCGTCCTCGACTGGACCCTCGGGGCGCAACGTGTCGAAGATCGGCATGGCGCGCGCAACGTCGGCGTCGCTGCCACCAACCATCAGCCCGTAACCCTCGGTCAAACCCCAGATACCACCGGAGACGCCAGCGTCGATGTAGCCAATACCCTTGTCGCCCAACAACTTCGCGTGAGGTGCGTCATCGGTATACCGAGAGTTGCCACCGTCGATCACCAGGTCGCCCTCGCCGAGAACATCCGCGAGCGACTCGATCGTGCTCTGCGTCACCTCGCCCGAGGGCACCATGACCCACACGACCCGCGGCACAGTGAGCGCTTCTGCCAGTGCCGCAAGCGTCGGAACGTCGGTCACCTCTGGCCGTGGGTCGAAGCCCACTACCTCGTGTCCGCCCTGACGCAAGCGTTCCCGCATGTTGAAGCCCATTTTGCCGAGACCGATCAACCCCAGTTGCATGTGCGCCTCTTTCGTGGCGATAGTGCCGGTCAGCCTGGAAGCCGCACCGGCATCAACAGATAGACGTAATCGGTTTGGGCGGCCGGGAAGGGGCCGTCTGCGCCGACGTACCCCTCATCATCTCCCGCCGGGCGTAACACTGCGGGACGACTAGGTGTCGTGAAACCAAAGGTTACTTTCTCGGAGTGCAGCGATCCGAGTCCATCGGTCAGGTAGGTCGGATTGAACGCGATCGTGAGTGGCTCACCGGAGAAGCTGACCGGCAGATCCTCCTCTGCGCGGCCGACGTCGTCGCCACCTGCCGACAGTCTCAGTGAATCGTCGGCGAACTCCATCCGCACCTGGGCCCCGCGATCGGCGACCAACGCGACGCGCTTGATGGCTTCGGTGAGTTCCGCCACGCCGATGGTCGCTACGGCCGTGTGCTCGGCGGGCAGCAGCTGACGGAACTTCGGGAACTCTGCATCGAGAAGCCGACTCGTCGTGCGTTTGCCGTCGCTGCGAATTCCGAGCAGGCCGTCTTGGCCCACCGTCGCACCCGCGCCGAGCGACAGATGGACGTCGGAACCGTCGGTTCCTGCCTTTGCCGCTTCTGCCAATGTCTTCGCCGGAACCAACACCGCTGCTTCCAGGTCTGCCGAATCAGTGGACCAGGTGAGTTCGCGAACGGCCAATCGGAATCGATCCGTCGCCGCCAAAACCACCTTCTCTCCAGCAATCTCGACGCGGATACCGGTCAACATGGGCAGTGTGTCGTCTCGACCGGCGGCGACGGCAACCTGACCGATCGCCTCCGAGAACAGGTCCGTCGACACCACACCCGTCTCGTCGGGCAGGGCAGGCAGGCTGGGATAGTCCTCGACGGCCATGGTTGGCAAGGAGAATCTGGCACTTCCGCAGCTCAACAGCACCCTGGTGCCTTCGACGCTGAGATCCACCGGTTTGGCAGGCAGCGACCGCGAGATGTCGGACAACAGCCGCCCAGACACCAAAACGCTTCCAGCGGAAGCTATTTCGGCCGAAACGCGGACTTCGGCCGAAACTTCGTAGTCGTAGCCCGAGATGGTCAAGCCATCGTCGGATCCCGTGAGCAGCACGCCGGCGAGCACGGGCACGGTGGGCCTCGTCGGCAGGATCCGTGCGACCCAGGCCACCGCGTCGGCGAAGTCTTCGCGTACCAGCCGGCACTTCAAATCGGTGAGACCAACTGTCGTCGTCACCACGTCCATAACGTCCCTTCGCCCATACCCGTACGACAAGCCTTACCAGCCAATTCCCGACGACCGATCGACTTGTCGAAGACCCACCGTAGAGCCTTCAGCCCCAACTTGAAAGCTAATCGATCGGAGTGACAGAAGGCCCCTGGAGACGCTCCTCAGCGTGTGTTCCCAAGCCCCTTCTTCGAAGGTAGTTACTAGGAAGATAGATCAGTAACAGTAATAGGGGCTGTGGAAGTTGTGGATGGATGCGTTGGTTCGCTGGTGGGAGCGCTTGGAGGTTGTGACTGAACTGTGGACGGCCGGCGGGGTACTCGTGAGCGGATGTGGACGGCGTGGGATTGGATCACGAGCTGACGGCGCAACGGGATTCCATGCACAGCTGTATCCACGAGGTTTTCCTGTGACGAGTGGTGCAGACGCGGCGCAAGTTTTTTACAGATGGCGAGCAGGTTGACGGGTTTCAGCGCTTGGATCGCTGCCGGATGCGCGTCGTGAGCTCCTTGACGTGATCGAAGACCTCACGCCGTTGGGCCATTTCGCCGCGAATCTTCTTCTCGGCGTACATGACGGTCGTGTGATCTCGGCCGAACGCCTGGCCGATCTTGGGCAGCGAGAGGTCCGTGAGCTCCCGGCACAGATACATCGCAATTTGACGAGCCTGCGCCAGGGCTCGCGTCTTGCCCGGCCCCCGCAACTCCTCGACCGTGGTTTCGAAGTACTCGGCGGTGGCCGCCATGATGGTGGCGGTACTGATCTGGATGGTGCTGGAATCCGAGATCAAGTCGCGCAGAACGATCTCGGCGAGGGACTTGTCGATCGCGGTCCTATTCAGGGACGCGAACGCAGTGACGCGGATGAGGGCACCCTCTAGCTCGCGGATGTTGCGCTCGATGCTGCTCGCGATGAGCTCGAGAACGTCGGCGGGCACGTCGAGTCGGTCCATCTGCGCCTTCTTGCGAAGGATGGCGATTCGAGTCTCTAGCTCGGGGGGCTGGACGTCGGTGATCAAGCCCCATTCGAATCTCGTCCGAAGCCTGTCCTCCAACGTGGCGAGTTGCTTCGGCGGCCGATCCGAGGAGATGACGATCTGCTTGTTGGCGTTGTGCAAGGTATTGAAGGTGTGGAAGAACTCCTCCTGGATACCTTCCTTGCCCTCGATGAATTGAATGTCGTCGACCAGGAGTACGTCGATGTCGCGGTAACTGCGCTTGAACGAGGCACGCCGGTCGTCGCGCAGGGAATTGATGAAGTCGTTGGTGAACTCTTCGGTCGAGACGTACTTCACGCGCATGCCAGGAAACAGTCGCTGCGCGTAGTTGCCCGCGGCGTGGAGTAGATGAGTCTTGCCAAGCCCGGACTCGCCCCAGATGAACAGGGGGTTGTAAGCGCGGGCGGGTGCTTCGGCGATCGCGAGGCTCGCAGCGTGTGCGAAACGGTTGGATGCGCCGATGACGAAGGTGTCGAAGGTATAGCGCCGGTTGAGGCTGACGTCGGTCGACGACGGTGTCTGCGGCCGGCTGGTGAAGTAGCGCGGCCAGCTTTCCTCTGCGCTGGCGAGCGCTTCCCGATCCTCGTCGACCTCGTCGCTGTCCGCTTCGAAGCCAGGTTCGGGCTCGTTGATCATTTCTCCCTGCGGATCCGGCTCGGGAGTGGCGATCCGGACACCGAGCTCGACCCGTTGTCCGAGTCGACGGCTGAGGCTCGCGATGATCCGCTCGCGGAGGTGCCGCTCGATCTCGTTTTGCACGAATGGCGTAGGAACCGAGAGAAGAGCAAACCCTTCTGCGATGACCAACGGCGTGACGAGTTGGAGCCAGGCCCTTTGCTGAGGTGTGAGGGTGGGCGCGCTGGATGGACCGCCGTTGACGTCCTGGGGTGGGAGGTCGCCATTGAGTTCGGCGACGACGTCGTTCCAGATCGCAACGAACGGTGGGTCGGGGTCGGTTGTCAAATAAAACGTGCCCCCTCGGAGGCCGATCGCGAGGACGGCCAGATGAGCGATGACAAACTGTCCACATGGTTATCCACAGATTGTGGATAACCAGACAGCGCCGTCGCCGTGTCGTTGTCTATGTGTCGGACGGACGTGACCCGGGGCTCGTCACAGTCCGTACGTGTTCTGTGGGCTCGCGGGGGAACGGCCATCCTGCATTGTGGTCTGTCGCCGCGTCACTGTCGAAACGGCACTGCCAGAAGCTAACAGTTTTCTCCCGACCTGCCAACAGTTCTGCAACATTGACGGAGCCACGGTTGCGATGTCCCGGACGGTGGTGAATGTTGTGACGAATGAGGTATTGCGAAGGTCATACGAGGGTGGTTTGACCTAGGGAAATCTCGTCAGTACCCTCGAACAGTCGCCCGAACGTGGCGATACGGCTGCGACCGCGTTGCATCGGTACCGCGCCGGGGCTAGCAAGCGTGACACATGATTGTACGAACCGTGCTTGTGTCCGCCACCAACGAGGATCACTTCGTGTTGGTGACGGGCGCAGACGCAAGGCCTTAACTGAGGAGATGTAGTCGTGGCCAAGGGCAAGCGGACCTTTCAGCCCAACAACCGACGCCGTGCACGTGTGCACGGGTTCCGGCTGCGGATGCGTACGCGCGCGGGCCGGGCAATCGTGACGGGTCGCCGTCGCAAGGGCCGTCACTCCCTGACTGCGTGATTCGACTCGGGAGCTAGCGCGGTGCTTCCGGCTCAGTACCGGATGACACGTTCGGCTGATTTCGGGCAGACGGTGAGCCGGGGAGTTCGGGCCGTCCAGCCCGACCTCGTCGTGCACGCGCTACGAGTCGACGATCCTGCCTCGGCGGCTCCCAAGATCGGGCTCGTCGTCGCCAAGTCCGTTGGCAATGCAGTAGTGCGGCACAGAGTCTCGCGCAGGCTTCGCCACGTGGCACGTGACGTCCTCGACGAACTCGCCGCGGGCGACAGGATCGTAATTCGCGCTCTCCCCAGCAGTAGGCACGCAATCTCTGCGCGACTCGAGCAAGAGCTGAGGCTTGCGCTCGAACGAACGCGTGCGGGTGCTGGGAGGCGAAGGCAATGACTGCCAGTCCGGCAGGGCGTCGATCGGCGAGGCTTCTGATTGGCGCCATCGAGTTGTACCGAAACATGATCTCGCCGCTGCGACCTCCGTCGTGCCGGTTCACCCCGACGTGTAGTCAGTACGCCGTCGACGCGCTCCGCGCCCATGGATTGATCCGCGGCACGTGGTTGGCTGCGGTTCGACTCGCCAAGTGCGGACCATGGCACCGTGGGGGATGGGATCCGATTCCGGAGAAGACCCCAGAGGCCGACCCAGGCGTGACGTTGAGGAGCGATTCTTTTGTCTAGTTTTGACTTCAATTGGGCCAGCCTGGACTACATCTACTATCCGGTCTCCGCGATCATGTGGCTCTGGTACAAGCTGTTCGGCTTCTTGCTCGGGCCTTCGAACTTCTTCGCATGGGCCCTGTCGGTGATGTTCCTCGTCTTCACGCTCCGCGCCATCCTCTATCGGCCCTTCGTGCGCCAGATCGAGACGACGCGCCAGATGCAGGAGCTGCAGCCCCAGATCAAGGCGCTGCAGAAGAAGTACGGCAAAGACCGTCAGCGCATGGCGGTCGAGATGCAGAAGCTGCAGAAGGACCACGGCTTCAATCCGATTCTCGGATGTCTGCCGATGCTGGCTCAGATACCGGTGTTCCTGGGTCTGTATCACGTGTTGCGTTCGTTCAACCGAACTCAGGGCGGCTTTGGTCAGCCGCAGCTGACACCGGAACTGAACCGGTCGCTGGGCAACTACTTCTTCAGCGCGACGGACGTCGGTCACTTCCTGGACGCCAACCTGTTCGGCGCTCCGATCGGCGCCTCGATGATTCAGACGACGGGCCTCGGCGCGTTCACCGAATTCGACAGGGCCGCAGTCATCGCTGTCGGCGTGCCACTGATGATCATCGCCGGCATCGCAACTCACTTCAACAGCCGAGCGTCCGTGGAGAGGCAGAGTCCCGAGGCGGCGGCCAATCCCCAGACCGCGATGATGAACAAGCTCGCGCTCTACGTGTTCCCGCTCGGCGTCGTGGTCGGCGGTCCCTTCCTTCCGCTCGCGATCATCCTCTACTGGGTGTCCAACAACATCTGGACGTACGGCCAGCAGCACTACGTGTTCGGCAAGATCGAGAAGCGCGAAGAGGAAAAGAAGCGGGAGGCGCAAGAGCGCCGCAACGCCAATGCGCCAGCCCCTGGGGCACGGCCGAAGCGCCCACGCAAGACACCGGCCAATGCCGACGCCGGCTCCGAAGTATCCGAGGAGACGGTCACTGCCGCGGCACTCGACGCCGTGGAACCGGAGGAATCCGGCGAAGAGATCACCAGCACGGGATCCACGAATGGGACTTCGAACAAGCCGAAGCCAGGAGCCAAGGCGGGCGGGGCGCGGAATGGTGCTGCGAACCGAACGCCGCGCCGCACCAACAACAAACCTAGGAAACGCAGGTAGTGACCGGACTCGAGCGCGGAGTGGACTTCGTGGGCTCGACCGGTGAGTGAGGAAGAAGGACGAACATGACAGATGCCGATACGGCCGAACGGACCGAGACGGACGCGCAAGCTCCCAAGACGGGTGACCTCGAAGAGCGCTTGGTGGTGGAGGGGGAGATCGCCGGCGACTATTTGGAAGAGCTCCTCGACCTGTTGGACTTCGACGGAGACATCGATCTCGACGTCGAGGGGGACAGGGCAGTCGTCAGCATCGACGGCGGAACCGATCTCAACAAGCTCGTCGGCCGCAAGGGTGAGGTGTTGGATGCGTTGCAGGAGCTGACTCGGCTGGCCGTCCATCAGAAGACGGGGGAGCGCAGCCGGTTGATGCTCGACATCGCACGTTGGCGTCGCGGCCGGCGTGAGGAGTTGGCGACGTTGGGCGAGCGGATCGCGCGCCGGGTGCTGGAGAGCGGTGTCCGCGAAGAGCTGGACCCGATGACGCCGTTCGAGCGGAAGATCGTCCACGACGCCGTCGCAGCGGTTGATGGCGTGCACAGCGAGAGCGAGGGCGTGGAGCCGTCGCGCCGGGTTGTCGTGCTCCCCGGTTGACCACCCACCGTTTCGAAGATCTTCAGAGTTACATAGATGTAGTTAGTGCGGCGGCCGGCGGTGGACCGGAAGGATGTTTCACGTGAAACATGGCGATATTCCCGCCACCCCGTCCGCCGCTGCGATCGTCTTCGGCGCCGGGCTTCCGGCGGCCGAGCGCTACGCGCGGATCCTCGCCGGCGACGGCATCGAACGCGGACTCCTCGGCCCGTCTGAAGTAGGTCGCGTGTGGGAGCGCCACATCCTGAATTCAGTCGCCGTCGCCGAGCTTCTCGAGCCCGATACTTCGGTAGCCGACATCGGGAGCGGCGCGGGCCTTCCCGGTATCCCGATCGCGTTGGCGCGGCCCGACCTTCGCGTGACGCTGATCGAGCCACTGCTGCGACGAGCCGACTTCCTCCGCGAGGTCGTGACCGAGTTGGAGTTGAGCGTCGAAGTGATCCGTGGCCGCGCCGAGGATCGTAACGTCCGCGAGGAACTCGGAGAGGTCGACGCGGTCACGTCACGGGCCGTCGCATCACTCGATAAGTTGGCACGGTGGGGCATACCGCTGTTGCGCGACGGCGGACTGATGTTGGCATTGAAGGGCGATCGAGCCGAGGAAGAAGTCGGTGAACACCGAGGGGTCTTGAACTCGTTGGGTGCCGTCGACATAGGGGTGGTGAAATGTGGCGTGAACTATTTGACTCCGCCCGCGACCGTAGTGGTAGCTCGGCGCGGAACAAGGCGAGCACGGCCGGGTCGAGTGGCTCGTTCGGACAGGAGTCGACGATGAACCCACCGCAGGACGAAGGCGCCGGGCCGCCGGAAGGGCCGTCGAATGTTTCACGTGAAACGTGGACTCCGCCGACCGACGAGGGCTGGGTGAATCCGACGGCCGACACTCCCATCGGAGCCGAGGCCGAACGCGCGGTCCGTCTGCTTCACGGGGCCAAGGGCCACCAACTGCCACGCCCCACTCGGCAGCGCGTCTTCACGATCGCCAACCAGAAGGGCGGTGTGGGAAAGACGACCACCGCCGTCAACGTCGCCGCGGCGCTCGCGCTCCAGGGACTACGCGCCCTGGTGATCGACCTCGACCCGCAGGGCAACGCCAGCACCGCGCTCGGTGTCGAACACCGGCCAGGAACGCCGTCGTCGTACGAGGTCCTCATTGGCGAGGTCACGGTGGAGGAGGCATTGCAGCGCAGTCCCTACAACGAACGCCTGTATTGCATCCCCGCAACGATCGACCTCGCCGGAGCCGAGATCGAGTTGGTCAGCATGGTGGCTCGCGAGGGTCGGTTGCGCAACGCCCTGGCCGGACTTCAGACCTACGACTTCGACTACGTGTTCATCGACTGCCCGCCGTCGCTCGGTCTCCTCACCGTCAACGCGCTAGTGGCGGCCCCGGAGGTGCTGATCCCGATCCAGTGCGAGTACTACGCGCTAGAGGGGGTGGGCCAGCTTCTCCGCAACATCGAGTTGGTGAAGGCTCACCTGAACCCACTCCTGAACGTCAGCACCGTCATTCTCACCATGTACGACGGTCGGACGAAGCTGGCGGACCAGGTCGCGGACGACGTGCGGAGCCACTTCGGCGACAAGGTATTGAAGACGATCATTCCGCGCAGCGTGAAGGTGTCCGAGGCGCCTGGATACGGAATGACGATCCTGGAGTACGACCCAGGCTCGCGCGGTGCGATGAGCTATCTGGATGCAAGCAGAGAGATCGCAGAGCGAGGGCAACGGCAATGAGCGGCTGCACGAGGAGCAAGGGGTGGCGATGAGTACCAAGAAGAGCGGCCTCGGACGTGGGCTCGCCTCGTTGATTCCGACGGGCCCAAGCGATCAAGATGGCTCTAGCCATTACAGCCCCGGCATGGGCGACGCAGCGGCCGACGTCATGTACGGGGCAACGCCCCAGGGGAAGACGGTATCCGAGGTCGGCGCCGAGTACCGCGAGATTGCTCCGTCGCTCATCGAGCCGAACCCGCGGCAGCCACGCCAGGTGTTCGACGGCGAAGCGCTTGCCGAACTGGTGCACTCGATCCGCGAGTTCGGGCTCATGCAGCCGATCGTCGTCCGGACCGTTGAGTCGACGCCAGGCACGCAGCGCTATCAACTGGTCATGGGGGAGCGGCGTTGGCGCGCCGCCCAGCAGGCAGGCTTGGAGACGATCCCGGCGATCGTGCGCCAGACCGCCGACGACAGCATGCTGCGGGACGCCTTGCTGGAGAACATCCATCGGGCACAGCTCAACCCGTTGGAAGAGGCGGCGGCCTATCAGCAGCTGCTCGACGAGTTCGACGTGACACACGACGAGCTCGCTGCTCGCATCGGTCGCTCGCGACCCGTCATCACCAACATGATCAGGTTGATGAAGTTGCCGATCGCGGTCCAGCGCCGTGTGGCGGCAGGGGTGCTTTCCGCGGGCCACGCTCGAGCGCTGTTGGCATTGGAGGGTGGGTCCGAGCGGCAGGAGGAGCTCGCGGCACGGATCGTCGCGGAGGGCCTGTCGGTGCGGGCGACCGAAGAGGCAGTCACCTTGGCGAATCGTGCGGGTCCCGCCACCGGACCGACTCCGCGCCGCAAGCCGATCCAGATGCCGGGCCTTCAAGACGTTGCCGAACGACTGTCGTCAGCCTTCGATACGCGCGTGACGGTGTCGCTTGGCAAACGCAAGGGCAAGATCGTGGTCGAGTTCGGCTCGGTCGACGACCTTCAGCGAATAGTGGACCTAATGAACGCGTCGAAGGCATGACCAACCACACGAGGTAATTACGTCACTGTGACACTACTGGTCCAGCGCGGGCCGGCAATCACTCCTCCAGAAGGAAATACCCTGTGCGACAACGTGATTCGGTTGGCGGCCGATTAACGTCGGATGGTCGGCCCGAAATCGGGCTCGCCGCGGTCAGCTCTTCTAAACTGGTGGGGTCGCAGCGGCCGCCAGGTCCGATTGAAACTCCGGGAGACTAGTGTCTGCACGAATTACGCAGCTGCGGCTCGAGGCCTTCGAGCAGCTGCCCAAGCACGCGCGTCGGTGTGTGTTCTGGGAGGTCGATCCGTCGACGCTTCAGCGCGACGACCATCTCGCGGACCCCGAGTTCGAGAAGGAAGCCTGGCTCTCCATGGTGATGTTGGAGTGGGGCTCCTGCGGCCAGATGGCAGTCGAGTGCGGGCCCGATGGCGATGCGTCCGCCTTGGACGAAGCTCCCTGTCTCGGCTACGCCTACTACGCACCGCCGCGCGCCGTGCCGCGGGCGGGGCTCTTTCCCACCAGTCCGGTCAGCGCTGACGCCGTCTTGTTGACGTCGATGGGATTCGAGTCCGCCGCCGCGAGCGAGACCATCTCGCGCAATTTGATGGCAGGCGTGATCTCCGACTTGGTTCGCCGCGGCGTACGTGCGTTAGAGGCCTTCGGCCGAACGCAGGAAGCGTCTGAGCTGGCTGACCCGCGACTCGTTCCGCAGGAGCTCGGGCCGACGGTCGCGGTGCTCGGCGATTGTTCGATCGACCAGTGCATCATCGAGGCCGACTACCTTGCCGACGTCGGCTTCGAGGTCGTTGCCCCGCACAGGTACTTTCCGCGGCTGCGGCTCGAGTTGGAGCAGGGGCTCGGTTGGAAGGCAGACGTCGAGGCGGCGTTGGAGCGCCTGCTGGAGAGCGAGAAGCTGCGTTACCCGGTCGGTGCAGGCGCAGGCCCCTGCATCTAGCCTTGTGCGGCGCGTCCCGCTTCGACCGAGCGTTCGTGCGCCAGTAGTTCGGCGAAGGTGAACGTTCCGGTGGGCCGGTCGTTCTTGCCGAGAAGGTAGAGACGCTTCACCGCGGCGAGGATGCCCTCGGAAATCGCATCGCGGGCTTGCGGGGTGACGAGCAGCTTGCGGTCGTCCAAGTTGGTGAGGTATCCGACGTCCACCTGGACGGTGGGCATGCGGGTCAGCCGCAGCAGATCCCACGTTCTGCCGTGCGTGCGGCAGTCACGTAATCCAGTGCGCGCCACCACTTCTCGCTGAATGAAGTCGGCAAGATTGCGGCCTATCGTCGACACTGAGCCGTGCGAGTTGCCGAAGTGGAACGACGCCACCCCGTTGGCGGCCGAGCCGGGCAGTGAGGCACAGCGCAGGCTGATCATCAGATCGGCGCCGACGGTGTTCGCCGTGTCGGCGCGCTCGGGATCGGACGGACTGCGTCCCACGGGCCTTGACAGGAACGTCTCCATGCCGATCGCGGTCATGCGTCCCTCTAGCCGACTGGCCAGATCCCACAGGATGTCGGCTTCACTGATCGGTCCTTGGGGACCGTTGACGACCGGGCCCGGATCATCCGCGCCGCGGCCCGGATCGATGATGATCCGCTTGCCGGAGAGGCGGGGGCCGGAACGTCGGACGAGTTCTTCTTCCCGGATCGCGTGCGGCGATCCGCCGGTGACCCGTGAACCGAGGAAGTACAGCGAGCGGAGCGTCTCCGGACCGCAGATGCCGTCGGGATACAGTCCGTACTCTCGCTGGTAGGACATCAGCCCGTTGTGCGTCTGCAGCCCGAAGTGGCCGTCGACAAGTCCGGTGTAGAAACCGAGGTCCTGGAGCCGCGCCTGCAAGGTCGCCACGTCGTCGCCGTACATCGGCGCCCCGAACTGATGGGCCAACGTGCGTGCGCCGAGCCGGTAGGAAGCTTCCCGCAGCGCGCGATGCGTGGCAGCGCCGACGATTCCGTCGACGAGCAATCCGCGATCCTGCTGGAAGGCACGGACCGCCTGATCGAGGTCGTCGTCGAACGCGTCCCACGCGATGTGCTTGCCGGTGGTCAGCTCGGCGTCGGGGCTGTCGATGAGTCCAAGCGCCGCGAGGGCGGCCCGAATCTCGGTGACCGGAAGTCCCCGGTCACCGCGACGCAGACTCGACATATCGGGGCCTTTCGGTCACGGATGCAGCGAGTGTTGCCGCTGGCAATTGCATATCAGGCCCGGCTTCTCGGACGAACCCATAGACAGCATTGTCGCAGACACCTGCGTGAATACGGAAACCTACAGGCCACTGGTGAGCCTGGCGACTACCTGTTTACGGCGGCGTCCCCGGGGGTTGGTTACACGACGTCTGCGAGTTCGCGCAGGAGCGCGGCCTTGCCCTTGGCCCCCACGATGCGCTTCACCGGGGCGCCATCCTTGAACAGGATCATCGTCGGGATCGAGACGACCTGGAAGTCGCGGGCGGTGCCAGGGTTTGCGTCCACGTCGAGCTTGGCAACGGTCAGCTGGCCGGCCTTCTCCGTGGCGATCTCCTCGAGCACGGGAGCGACCATCTTGCACGGCCCGCACCAGGTGGCCCAGAAGTCGACAAGCACCGGGGTGCTGCTGGACAGCACGTCGGTCGCGAACGAGTCGTCGGTTACGGCGACCGTTGCTGAGGTGTCATTGCCCATGATTGCTCCTAATGGTTGAAATCGTTTGTCGTCATTGATGATTCACTCATGATCGGCGAGCCAGCGTTCGGCGTCGATTGCGGCCGAACATCCGCTGCCCGCAGCGGTGATGGCCTGCCGGTAGGTGTGGTCGACGAGGTCGCCGCACGCGAACACGCCATCGAGAGACGTACCGGTGGTTCGGCCGGCGACCGCGACGTAGCCTTCGTCGTCGAGGTCGACCTGGCCACGCACCAGGCTAGAGCGAGGATCGTGGCCGATCGCCACGAAGACGCCGGTGACGGCCAGCTTCGACTCCTCGCCCGTGACGGTGTCCTTCAACCGCAGGCCGGTGACCTTGGGGTTGCCCTCGACCTCGGTGACGGCGGTGTTGGTGAGGAAGGTGATCTTCTCGTTCGCTTGAGCGCGCTCCAGCATGATTCGCGAGGCTCGGAACTCGTCGCGACGGTGAATCAGCGTCACGCTGCGGGCGAAGCGGGTCAGGAAGGTGGCCTCTTCCATCGCGGAGTCGCCTCCGCCGATGACGGCGATGTCCTGGTCGCGGAAGAAGAACCCATCGCAGGTCGCGCAGGTGCTGACACCAAGCCCGATGAGGTCGGACTCGCCGGGAACGCCGAGGTGGCGTGCTGCGGCGCCCATCGCGAGGATCACGGAGCGCGCCTGGTGAACCTCGTCGCCGACGGTGACCGTCTTGATCGGACCGTCTAGGGAGACCTCGTCGACGTCCTCCATCCGCAGGTCTGCGCCAAACCGCAGTGCCTGCTCGCGCATCTCGTCCATCAGTTCTGGGCCGGTGATGCCCTCTTTGAAGCCCGGGTAGTTCTCCACCTCGGTGGTGGTCATGAGCGCGCCGCCATACTGCACGCCTTCGAACACCAGCGGCTTGAGCTGAGCACGCGCTGCGTACACGGCTGCGGTGTATCCGGCAGGGCCGGAACCGATGATGATCACGTCATGGACCGTGGGATGGGTGGTCATTTTCGCCTTTCCGCCGGCAGAAGCCGGCACGCGTATAACGCCAGCCTAGGCTGGGCTGTTCCTCGTGCGCTGCCTGGACGCGTCACGGTCGTGTCACCATGGTTTCGGCGAGCAGACCGGTGTCGACCGAGCTGCAGTTCGGTGCGACGACCAGGGCAGTCACCGTGCGCGGACTGGCTCCGCTCAGCAGTAGCAGCACACCCGGTCGACCATTGACCGCGAGTTGACGGGCACCGACGACGGCCGCCGCTGATGAGTACCCAAGGCCGCTGAGGCACGACGACCGCCGTTGAGGATCCGCAAGGGCACCCAGGTCGGGCTTTTCGGTGAGCACCGCGAGGATCTCGGGGTCCGACAGCGGGATGGGGTTCGACGACGGTGCGACGGTCAGCGATTCGACGGTAGGACCGGACGACGGGACGGGTGTCGACGTGCCGACGAGCGCCAGCGTTCCCACCCCGACGGCGACGAGTGCCGCCGCCGCGCCGATGCCTGCGACGATCAGACGGACGCGGTCCAGCTTCCGCCGCGCCGCGTGCGCAGGTCCGTCCGACGACGTGGCCTGCAGCGCAGTGGCCATCCGGGCGGCGACGTCGTCGGGAACCGCTGGGGCTGAATCGGCATCGGTACCCAGGTCGGCGAGGTCACGCCGCACTCGATCGAGTGCCGCGACCATCCGCCTGGCCTCTGGGTCCTCTCGCGCCTGCCGACGAACACGAGCGGCGGTGTCGTCGTCGAGGAGACCCGCCTGCAGATCGGCGAGGAGAGCGGGCGTGACGGGCGTGGTGGGTCCGCCAGCGTCGTCCGAGTCGCCGTCCACCACGCTTCCTTCCTGGCTCGGCTCACCCCGATCCGCCATCGTGGCGAGCCGCTGCCGCGCCGTCGCCCAAGTATTCCAGCGACTCGGCGAGCTTGGCCCTGGCCCGCGAACACCTGCTCTTGACGGTGCCCTCGGGCACGCCGAGCAGTCGCGCCGTCTCGGCGACGGAGAAGCCCTGCATGTCAACGGCGACGATCGCGGCCCGCTGTTCGATTGGCAGCCGCATGAGCGCGCGCTCCACCATGACGGTCGTGTCGACGCGTGGCGTGGGATCGCCGACGTGGCACTCGTCCTCCATCAGCTCGACGGTCGGGCGAACCTTGTTGTGCCGCAAGCGATCCAAGCAAGAGTTCACGACGATGCGGTACAGCCAGCTTGCAACCGACGCATCGTGGCGAAACCCCGCCGCGTTGCGGTGGGCCGAAAAGAGGGCGTCCTGAAGCGAATCAGCGGCATCTTCCCGGTTCTTGCTGGTGATCACCGCGAGGCGATAGAGCTGACGCTGGTGACGGTAGAACAGTTCCTCGAACGCGTAGCGGTCGCCTGCGACATGGGCGGCCAGCAACTCTGCATCTGACCGGCCCCGATCAGCCATTCCCCCGAATGTCCCCACAGCCGAACCTTAGTGAACGCTGCGGACCCCTCGTGACACTTGTTGGCGCCAGCGCTCCGAGCTGCGGCGACGCCTTAGCCGTCTGGGGAAGGAGCGGTGAGGTAGGCCCTCGACGCGGCGAGAGCGAACACCGTCGCTGCCACGAGCACGTAGACGGGCAGCAAGTGCTCGAAGTGCGTGTAGCCGATGGCGAAGTGAATGATCAAGACGGGCACGGTCCCGAACGCGCAGCCCAACGCAAGGCTCCACCAGATCCACCAGTGCCCACGTCGCCAACCCCACAGGCTGATCAGCAGCACCGCGAGGCCGGCGCCGATCAGTGCTCCGCCGAACCCCGCCCGATCGTGTGCGATGAACGACGGCAGGTGCGGATCGGCCATGGCCAGATGTTCGGCGTGGGTGCCCATGAAGGCGAGATCCGTCGGGACGAACACCGACGTCATCCCGACGAAGGAGATCACCACGCCGGCAACGGCCAGACCGCCACCGACACCGATCATCACCAGCTGACCCCATAGGGCGCGTCGGCGCTCTGCCGCGGGACCTTCGGTGACGGGCGGCCAGTGCGGGTCTGTCGGGTGGCGGCACAGGGCGAGGACGAGCATCGGTGTCAAGACGATGATGACCAACGTATGCAACGGCTCCACGAAGCCGCCCGTCGTGAGGAAGTAGAAGTAGCTGCCGAACACCACGACGCTGGACACGAGCAATGCCCGACGTCCCCACCGGTACCCGAGCCGCATCGCCTGCGCCATCGCAAGGTAGAGGATCCCGATCCCGATCATGTTGCCCGCCATGGTTATTCGATCGTGCTGGAGGAATCCGATCAGGTGTGGGTTGATCTGCTCCAGATCGGTCACCGTGGCACCGAGGTAACTGCGGTCGTAGAAGAGGAGGACGGGGCCCAACGCTATCGCGGCCGCGCCGATGCCCGCGACGATCAGCCCGACGGATGTCAGTACGGCCCACAACCAGTTCGGCCAGTGCCGCAGCGGTGGCGGTGGCGTGGTCGGGGTGGCAGCCTCGATGACGCGGTTGAACCAGCCAGGTCCTGCCGCCGTCAGCGCCGTCGTGGTGGCCAGGACGGTCAGCGCGGGATCGGCGAGGGCGCGTAGCGCAGGCCCGAGCTCGCCGTCGTCGAGGCGCACCGTGTCCGTCGGGGAACCGACGGTTGCGGCGTCGACGTGAGGGGCGATCGCCGCGCACGTCTCAGCGGTGTCGGCCACGACGGTGACGCGGCAGCGCCTGCCGGCGGCAGCCAGACGGACGAGCTCGACGTCGGCGGCGCGGACGGGGATCACCTCGACGACGCTCGCGCCTTGCACGGGCAGCACGGTGATCGCCTCTTGCGCAATCCACGCCGGGACCGACGCGCCGAATCTGTTGCGCCACTGGGGCGGAACGTCCGGATGGTCGAACACGATGGGGATCCAACGGCGGCCGCCGGTTCGACGGATCAGGAACGTCAGCAACCGCAGCGCGAACAGCCGCGTACGGCGCTCGCCGAGTACGCTGGCCGCGATCGGGCCCAGGGGATGGTAGGTCCAGTCGGGCAGGGGTCAGCCTGCCGCCTTGACCGTGATCTCCGCGATCTCCGCCCTGTGCTTGTCGCCGACGTCGCCGAGCTGGGTTATCCACACCAACACGTTCGAGGTTGGGGTGGGGCTGGTGATCGCGAAGGTGTTGGGTCCGGGGTTCATCGCCTGGGGCGGAGTGAGCTGAGTGGTGTCCTCGAGCGTCGCCGGTGAGGAGGTGTCGGAGGAGCGGATCTGTATCGACGTCCCCGTGCCGTTGACCACCACGGTCACACTGCCCAGGACGACGGCCTTGGGAAGCTCAAGCAGGATGCCTTCGCCGTTCTTCACCGTTGGGAACGGCCGCGGGCTCGAGTAGTCCTCGGACTTCCATGCCGTGGTGGGATCGCCGTCGATCGACAGGCTCACCGCGTCGGCGTTCTCCAACGTGCCTTCTGGCGAAAACGCCGTTGCCTTAATGGGTTTCACGTCGGTGGTGGGGGGACTGCTCGTCTGCGGAGCGCTTGACACCGCGCTGCCGCCGATCGCCCGGGGGTCAAGAGGGCCGTCGACGTCGCTGACGAGGCTCTTCACGAAGAGGCCGATGCCGACGACGGTCGCGGCGAGGACCAAGCCAGCGACGCCGAGCCCGATGAGAAGCCCCTTGCTACGTCGTGAGCCGCGCCCGCGGCGGCGGACACGTGCCACGGGCACGTCGGGTTCGTCGACGGGGGTGATCACCTCGGTGCGGTCGGCAACGGCGGTGGCCTGTCGAAGCAGATTCAGCAGCGTGGGCGCCGAACGGATGCCGCCGCCCTCCTGAACGGCCCTGAACGCGGCCGCGGAGATCTGGAAGGGGATGTCGCGGTCGATCAGGCGCGGTTCGACGGGTTGGCCGTTGGGGTCCAGGATCGCTGGTGCGAAACCGCTCGCCACGCCGGTCTCTGGCAGCGGCCAGCGGTCGGTGAGCAGCGCGTAGAGCACGGCCCCGATGCCCCGCGTGTCGTCCTCGGGGGTAGTGGTCAGCATCGTGGCGGGGAATGCGAGCACGACGTCGCCTTCGACGCTGACCCGCACCCTGCCGGGGTGGTCGATCGAGAGCCCGACGCCGGAGCGGTGCGCGGCTTCCGCCGCCGCAGCGAGTGTCTGCGCGGCGCGTGCCGCCCCGACCGCCGACGGAATCGCCGCGGCGACCTCCTTGAGTGAGCCGCCACGGATCCATTCGGAGATCACGACGCCGCCAGAGCCGGTGAGCGCCACGTCGAGAATCCGCGCGACACCGGGGGTCTCGATCTGGGCCAGCTTCAACGTCCTGCCGAGGATCTCTTGAAGGTGTGCGTCGGGGAGTTCCGCGTCGGGATCGACGAACGTCAGCGCGACCTGGACGTCGTTGGAGGTATCCAACGCGTGCCAGAACTGCAGGTGCTCGGGTCCGCCGTGGAAGACGAGAAGACGGTAGCGGCCGCCGGCGATGGTGGCGCCGGGACGCAGGTTGACGTCTTCCTCGGCTGTGGCCGCTTCGATTGGCGGCTCGGTCGGGAGGCCGAACACCACCGGTTCTCGCGTCGGGTCGCCGCCGTAGTCGGCGGGAGGCCGCCCAGACGTAGGAGGAGGGGGCGGCGGAGGAGGAGGTGCCTTCTCCGGCGGCACGTCGGGCAGGAAGTCGTCGGCAGACGAACGCGGAATGCGGGTCGTCGCGCCGCCGTCGGGACCGAATCCGGAGCCACCCGCGAAGTCGTCGGTCACCGCTGGTCCTCTCCGCAGTCTGACTCCGGCACTCGCCGCCGGAGGTCCCGGGTACGAATCGCTCTGCTCAGAGTACGTGAGGGGTCCGCGCGGCGGGGGCCGGTGAGACGGCATTGGTACCCCAATCGAGACCGCAGCAGGCGCGGCGACGCCTGGCCCGGATGCTGCGCGTCGTGGCCGCAGCCGCCGCCGGATCGCGTCAACGGCCGCCAACGCCTCGGGTACCCGGGCCCCTGTCAACACTGCCGCGACGATGGGCAACATGATCAACCCCAGCGCCAGCAACCGCAGCACGGAGCCGCCGCCGCCACCCCATTTCGTGAGCAACTCGAGCCCGGAGAGCTGGTCGACGACGTACGCGGTGAGGCCTGCGAGCAACGAGGCGGCAACCGTCACCAGGATGGTCCGGACCACCTGCACGTCGAGTAACCGGCCGCCCCGCGGGTTCAGGTTGGCCCGCAACATGACGTGGCCGACGGCAGCGCCCGCCAGGAAGCCGAGGCCGTTGGCCGTGCCGAGGTAGCCGGCGACGAGGTCGGGGTCGCTGGTGAGGAACGGTGCGACGAGCGATGCGGCGATCTTTACCACGGTGATGACGACGATCAAGATGATCGGCGTCCACGGCTGCTCCCTCGCGTAGAACACCCTGAGCTGCAGAAGCACCATCGAGTACGGGATCAACGTGAACGCCGAAAGCGTGATGGCGATGCCCAGATAGCCTGCGTCGGTATCGCCGAAGTTGCCGTAGGCGAACAGCGCACTTCCCATCGCGGGGCCGCCCACTGTCATGAACGCAACGACGGGTATCAAGGTCACCATCGTGAGCCGAGTCGCAAGCGATAGGTCGGCCAGCACGGCGGGGGTGTCCTCGGCCGCTGCGTTGCGGGACAAACGCGGCATCACGACCGTCAGAACGGTCACGCCGATGATGCCGAAGGGCAGCATCAGGATGAGCCAGGTGTAGTTGTAGATCGCCGGGCCGGAAGCGGCTGCGGTACTGGCGATTTGGGTTCCGACGACGAGGCCGACCTGGCTGATCAGGACGTAGAGCATCATCGCGGCGGCCATCGTGCCGAACTTCTTCAGCCGATCGTCGATCCCCCATAGGGGTCGCAGGCTGACCCTTTCTCGTCGGATCGCCACGAAGAGCACTGTGTTCTGGGCGAATACGCCCAGTGTGGTGCCGATGCCGAGGACGAGGAGTTTGGCGTTGCCCATCTCGACGGGATCCAGCGACAGCTCGCCGGGCACCAGCAGATACACGCCGAGCGTCGCGATCGCCACGACGTTGTTGACGACAGGCGCCCAGGCGGGTGGACCAAACACGTTGCGGGTGTTCAGGATTGCCATGAACACGGCCGAGAGACCGTAGAAGATGACCTGTGGCAAGAGCAGGTAGGCGAAGGCCGTCGTCAGCGGCACGTTGACCTGGGCGTCGTCGCCGAGCATCAGGTGAACGAGCAGGGGCGCCCCTGCCACCGACAACACCGTGGCCACCAGCAGCAACAGCGTCGCCAACGTGACGAGTCGCCGCACGAACGCCGTGCCGCCGTCCGCGTCGTCGCGTTCGGCGCGCGCAAGCACCGGCACGAAGATCGCCGTGAACGTCGCCTCCAGGACAAGGGCGGCAACGAGGTTCGGCAGCTGGTTGGCTACCGTGAACGAGCTAGAGAGAGCCGCGCCGAGGATCGCCGCGAGCAAGACGATGCGCACGAAGCCGGTGATCCGGCTGACGAGCGTCGCAAGGGCCATGCCCCATGACCGCGATACGACGGCGGAGTCGGACATCTCGCCCTCGCGACGGGTGGGCGTGGCCAGCTGTCCTGCTCGTCTGCGCGGTGCGGGGCTGCGGGGGATCCGCTGACGCGGCGGCGCAGGACCCTGGCGCCCGACCGTGCTCACTTGGTGTCCGGTGCGTGAGCGATCGCCACGTCGAGCGGGTCGGGGCGGGTTTCTTCGGCCTGCTCCTTGCGCACTCGGCGTGGCCGGTCGAGATCGGCACGGTCCGGCTGACCGCGGAACCGATGCCACAGCCGTCGTCCAGCCAGAAGGACGAGGACCGCGCCTGCCGACAGAGTGATGAAGAACAGGACCTTGCCGTAGGCGTTGGAGTGGACCGATAGCCGCACGGGATCGCCGAGGGGGAGTCCGTCCGCGGTGCGTAGGGAGACGTCGATCGCCACCTTTTGGGTGAAGCGGACTTCGATGGGCACCTTGAGTGGCAGATACCCCGGGGGCAGGACGATCTCGCCCATGTCGCCGACGGTCATGCCAGGAGGGGCGTCGACCCCAAGGCGTACCCGGATGGTGACGGGCAGATCGTTGCGCAGAGCGAGCGGCAACGGGCTGTGCTCGGTCGCAAGGGTGTATGAGTCGCCAGGGTTCACGATGCTGACGGCGTGGAACAGATCGTTGACCGTTGCATTCACCGTCGTGACGCGCTGTGCAGCGAGACCGTTGCGGGCAGCGGGCGGGTCCGAGAGGCTCAACGCTCGCAACATGTCCTCGCGCAGCGGCGCGGTGTATTGCACGCCGGTGAGGCCGGTGCGCGGGTCCTCCGTCAGCGCTGCCGTGAGACCCCACAGTCGTCCGGTGACTGCGCGCACGTCCGAGGTCACCGAATCGTCGAAGTGCGCGGTGGAGCCGCCCCCTGGCAATCCGGTGTCCTGGGCGGGCGGCGCGGAGCCGCTTTCGGCGATGACGGCCGTCAACGGTCTCGGCACAGCAAGGCCGGACTGGATCGAGGTGGCGAGCGCGGTGAGTATCGAGGAGGCGTCGTCGGGGCTGAGGTCCCAGCCGAGCGGGGGCGCGAGGATCTGCGTGCGAGGCGCCTCATCGGGCCGCAGACCGCTCCACAACAGCGATGCGACGGCATCCTGGCGGCGCGCCACCGCTGAATCGTGTTCGAGCGGAACGCCGATGGACGGGTCCACGTACGAAGGCGACGAAGGAATGATGCCCGCACCCGCCAGCGCCGCGGCGACGGCGGGATCGAAGGGTGCGACGACGACCTGCGGCGTGAACCTTCTGGCGGTGAGGTCGAAGGTCGGCACGGAGGCGTCGCTGGGATTCCCCTTGGCGAACTGCGCCGCAGCGATCGCCACCGTCGGGCCTCCTTCGGAAAGCAGGCGGAGGGCGCCGTCGGTGAGTGGCCGCTCGCCGACGACCGTCGCCCCCCGCACCGACTGGATGCCGAGGATCTGATCGACGACGGCGGGCGCGTCGGTGGTGGCCGCAACCGCTAGACCCGGATCGCCGACCCGATCCAGCGCGCTGAGATCCGATTGCGAATACACCGTCGACGTCACGCACATCCGCTGGGCAAGGGTCTTCAGCCTGCCGAGCCAGTCGACGGCCGCGTCCTGGCCAACGCCGGGGTGCGTCGCGGAATTGGGTCCAGCCTTCGGATCGTCGTTGACGAGGTAGCCGTTGGTCATCGCGTTCACGGTGACGAGGAGGTCGGGGTCGACGGCGAGACACAGGGCGCTGCGCACCTGGCCGCCCGGATCGACGGCGGGGCTGCTGGCGAAGTCGACCGCGGATAGCAGGGTGTCCAGGCGGCCGCCGCCTGCCAGCGACGATGCGAGGTCGTCGTCGGTCAGACGCACCGGCGTCGTGCCACCGGGGGCGCCCGCGACCAGTCGGGGCTTGTCGGCGAGTGGCCACAGCATCGTGACCCGCGTCGGGCGCGACGTATCGGGCGGCACGATCCCTCCGTCGTCCGACAGAGAGTCCGACGTCTTGTTGGCCGGTTCGGGTGGCACCCCGAGGACGGGCAGCAGGAAGCGCGCGTCGTCGAGGCGGGCCGCGGCGCCGTAGTCGGGGGTGCCGTTGACGTTGACCAGAAGCGGATAGATGCCGGGCTTGTCGATGCCGAGTGCTGGCCCGTCTGCCGCGCGCATCGGATAGCTCAGGGTGAATTCGACGCGCTGGCCCTGCGACAGTTCGGGCGACACCGTCTTGAAGTCGGCAACGCCCTCGAATTGATCGACAGAGCCGGTCAGGTCCTGTCGAAGGCTTGCGGAGCTGCTGACGGCAGGCGCGCGCTCCAGGCGAATCATGACGTCGCGGACGGGTCGGTCGCCGACGTTGGTCACCGAACCGGTCACCGTGACGAGCGGCGCACTGGTGGTCGTCACGAGATCGGGGGTCACCTTGTTGATGTGCAGCGCGAGGAAGGTGGGGCCATCGGGTTCTGCTGCCGCACGAGGGGGGCCGACGGGTGCGACGATCATCGTCAGCAATGCGGCGGCGGCCAACAACCGCAACAGCGCCGACAGGCCGGTCATGGTCCCTGGCCGCAGCCGTTCGCCCGCCGGCCGGGTTTGGGCTGCGCGGGCTCGTCGGGGCGACGATTCCTGGCGTGCGAGTGCGTCTGGGTGCGGCGTCGCGGGGACGAGTGAGGCAGTGGGGGAAGAGAGCCGGGGCCCTCGGAGTGCAGCTTGTCGATCAGGCCGTTGGCGACTTCGGCGAGCCTGCGCTCGTCGGCGTAGGCGAGCCGCGACGGCAGGTCCCGCAGGGGCACCCATGCGACCTCGCTCACCTCGACGTCTTCGTCGGACAGCTCGCCGCCGAGGAAGCGCAGCAGGTAGTGGTGCACGGTCTTGTGCACGCGGCGTCCCTCGGTGACGAACCAGTAGTCGATGCTTCCGAGCGCGGCGAGAACGCTGCCCTCGATGCCCGTCTCCTCGGCGACTTCTCGGATTGCGGTCTGCTCGGCAGTCTCGCCGAGTTCGATATGTCCCTTTGGCAGCGACCACAGCATGCGACCGCGGCGATCGATCCGTCCGATGAGCGCGGCCACCTGGTCGTCCTTGGGGCCGTCGATGCCGTCGATGACCAATCCGCCTGCCGAGGTCTCGTGGACGGTCTTGAGTCGTTCGGGAACGCGACGGTCGGGTCGGGGGGCGGGTCTATTCGGCCGCGGAGCCGGGCTGCCGGCGACATTCGACCGCGGAGCCGGGCTGCCGGCGACATTCGGCCGCGGAGCGGGAATGGGGTGTGGCGTCACGGCGGGGGAATCGGTACTAGTGGGTTTCGCGTCGGCCTCGGGCGGAGCCGCAGAGCGTCGGCCGCGGCGCCTTCCTCGGCGCCGTCGTGGTTTGGCCTGCTCGCCCTCCGACACCCAAGCGATAGTAGCTGCAGGCGGGATTCGTTCCCGCCCTACTCGCCGACCGCTGCGAGACCGTGACCATCTAGGCTCATCGAACGTGTCCGAGCCTCGCGCCGATAGCGCCACCGATACCGAGCTGCTGGCCGGTGCTGCAGTCGCGCTGAATCGTCAGGCCGACATCCTGCGCGACCTCGGCCGGCTGTTTGCTGACGCCGGGCACCAGCTGTATCTGGTCGGCGGAAGCGTGCGCGACGCGTTGATCGGCCGCCTCAGCACGGACCTCGACTTCACCACCGATGCACGACCCGATCGGATACAGCGGATCGTGGGTCCCTGGGCCGACGCGCTGTGGGACACGGGCATCGAGTTCGGCACCGTCGGCGCCGGCAAGGGTGAGCACCGCATCGAGATCACCACGTTCCGTGCCGACAGTTACGACAAGGTCTCTCGGAACCCGGAGGTGCGCTTCGGTGATCGGCTCGACGACGATCTGCTGCGCCGCGACTTCAAGGTCAACGCGATGGCGGTCGCGATCACGCCAGAGGGGCCAGGTGAATTCCTCGATCCCCTAAGGGGTTTGGCCGACTTGAGGAACCGCGTCATCGATACGCCCGCGGCACCGGAGGTGTCCTTCGGTGACGATCCGCTGCGCATGTTGCGGGCGGCGAGGTTCGTCTCGCAGCTGGGTTTCACCGTCGCGCCGAGGGTCCGCGCCGCGATGACGGCGATGGCTGCCGAACTGGGCCGCATCACCGCGGAGCGGGTGGCCGTCGAGTTGGACAAGACCCTGCTCGGCGCGGATCCGCTGGCGGGAGTGGACCTGATGGTGCAGACGGGGCTCGGTGGCGTCGTGTTACCGGAGGTCGGCGAGATGCGGATGGCGATCGACGAGCACCACCAGCACAAGGACGTCTATCAGCATTCGCTGACGGTGCTGCGCCAGGCCATCGACTTGGAGAGCTCTGGAGGCGTTCAGGGCCCCCCGGATCTCGTGCTGCGCTGGGCTGCGTTGCTGCACGACATCGGCAAGCCCGCGACGCGGCGCCACGAGCCCGACGGCGGGGTCAGCTTCCATCACCACGAGGTGGTTGGCGCCAAGATGGTCCGCAAGCGGATGCGCGCGCTGAAGTACTCCAAGCAGATGGTCGACGACGTCTCGCAGCTGGTCTACCTCCATCTGCGGTTCCACGGCTACGGCGACGGGAAGTGGACGGACTCGGCCGTGCGGCGCTACGTGACCGATGCGGGCCCGCTGTTGCCGAGGCTGCACAAGCTGGTGCGCGCCGACTGCACGACCCGCAATGCGCGCCGCGCGGCTCGGCTGCAGGCCAACTACGACGACCTGGAGAACCGGATCGCCGAGTTGTCCGCCGCCGAGGATCTGCAACGGGTGCGCCCCGACCTCAACGGCGACGAGATCATGGCGATCCTCGGAATCCCCGCAGGCCCGCAGGTTGGGCAGGCGTGGCGCTACCTCAAGGAGTTGCGGCTGGACCGCGGCCCCCTCGAGCACGACGAGGCCGTCGCCGAACTTCAGAAGTGGTGGAACGCGAGGGGCTGAGGCCGCGTCCTAATTGCGTGGACTACTGCCTTGGTGACGGTGACGGTTCGGCGGCGATCTGGTCGGGTGAGCCGGTGCTCGACGTCGACGGGGACGGTCAACTCGACGCCATCGGGTTGGACGTCGACGGCGACGGCCGCTTCGACGACGCCGTTGCGGACTTCGACCACGACGGGTTCGCCGATCACGTGGTGTTCGATCTGGACGACGACGGCCGCGCGGAGGCGTACTTCACCGACGACGGATCCGGCACGTGGACCGTCGGCGTGGACGGCCGAACCGAGCAGTTGCGCTGGTTTGGCGTCGACGGTGTCGAGCATCCCGCGGGCGGGTCGGTCGTGGACTTCGACGGTGACGGTCAGGCCGACGACAGGCTGCTGGACGTGAACCGCGACGGGTTGGCCGACCGCGTGCTCGTCGACGGGAAGGCGCTCGTCGACACCGATGGGGATGGCAGGTGGGACGTGACGCTGTTGGACAGCGACGGAGACGGGCGCGCGGACGCCGCCACGCAGGTGTGACGCCGAACTCTAGAAGGATGCGACGCATTCTTGGAGGCGTTTGATGACGTCGGGGGTGTTGGCGCGGCGTTCGGTGTCGATGCGCTGGGCGCGGTCGTGCTGTCGGATGGTGGCGCGTCGGGGCATGGTCAACCCGGTGGTGTGCTTGGGCGGGGCCGGGCCGCGGGCGGTGACCGTCGCGGTCGGTTCGCACAGTTCGGGAAACAGCGTCTTGCAGCCCGGGTTGGTCAGGTAGGTGTGGCCTTCGGGGTCGGTCCAGATCACGTCGCCGTTGGGCAGTTGTCGGTCCGACCAGCCTGGCCAGAACGTCTTCAGCAAATGATGTGGGCGGCATAGACATTTCAGGTTCGACGCCTGCGTCGGCCCACACGGGTAGGGGATCGTGTGGTCGATATCGGCGGCCGTGGCGGTGCGCGTGCAGCCCGGAAACCTACAGGTCAAGTCCCGGGCTCGGACGAACTCGGCCAGCGTCGTCGACGGCCGGTAGCGCGGTTCGGGGGGCGCCTGGCCGGGATGAATCACCGGCTTGATGGTGGCGTGCATGGCGGCTTGGGCGATCACCGGTGCGGGCACGACTGCGCCACCAAGGATCACCCCCGGGCTGGCCGGGCACAGTTGGCCGGGGTCGGCGTTGATCGCGGCGAGCAGTCCCGACCAGCTGTAGGCGGACAAGGGCTTGGGCAGCGGATTGAGCGTGCCGCCGACTAGCCCGCGGCGCTGGGCGGTGAGGTCACCCACCGGCGGGCCAGCGGCCTCGCGCCCACCGACCGGCTCGGCCTCGCGCCCCAGATTCGATTCGACTGCAGCGCAATCATTTTCGGTGCCGCCGACGGCGTCGTTCTCGGTGACGGGCTCGTCGGCCTCGGTAGCCGCGTCGGTTTCGTCGTTCTGGTCCCGAGGCCGGTCGCGGTCATCGGGTTGCGTACCTTGGCGGGCGTCGGGCCCCGGGTTCGCCAGCCCGTCACCGGGGCCGCCGTCGTCGCGGGGACCGCCGGCCGGATCGCTCGCGCCGCCATCGAGGGCGTTCTGGCGGGCGATCACGTGGACGATCACCCCGCCGCTGGCCGGGGTGAACTCCGCCTCGCAGTTGGCGGACTGGCACAGGCACGGCAGCCTGTCCCACCCGAAGGCCATCGCCCCCATCGCCGCCGAGCGCCGCGCGTCGAGATCTCGCGGATCGCGGTGGCACACCGTGCGCGCCAACGCATCGGCGCGTTGATCGAACGCCTCGGCGTCGGTGACCGACAGGCACGCGTCCACCTGCGCGGTACCGCTGGCGTCGTCGACGTACACATCGACCCGATGGGCGCGGGCCTTGGCCTGGGTGCGGCGCACCGCGAACGGATCCAGCGTCAGCACCAACGCGTCGACGGTGGTCTGCACCGCATCCATCGACATCACGGACCCCGCCCCGAACACCTCGGCCAACGCGGTATCCAACGCTGTGATGGCATCGGGGTCGCGCACCAGCATGGTTCGCGAACAGATCAGGTGCACCACCCGATAGGACAGCTCACCCGACGCGAACAGCGCGGCCAGCGTGCTCAACCGTTCCCGCAACACGACCGCATCGGTCAACAAGCCGGTGGCCACCCCGCTGGTCACGCCGTGAGCGGCGCCGATCGCCGCGCACACCGCAGCCCAGTTGTCGCAACGCCACTGTTCCCGATCAGCCGACCCATCTGCCGATTGGGCGGCGGCCAGCATGTCGGCCATCGCCGACAGCCGCGCTGCGCACGCCGAGTTCTCCGCACGGGTAAACGCGCGGACCCGCTCGGTGGGGGTACGCGCCGTGCTGGCGGCAGTGGCTAATTGATCGAACACACCACCGACGCTAACCAGCAGCCCCGACCGAAACCAGTCTCCAACAGCCCACCTGTGGATGAACCTCCGACTGTGGACAACCCAGGGCCACAACACCTTTCGTGTCAGTACCCCATGCTAGGAGCGACCAGCACCTGGCGGTCCCGCGAACGCCTGCGCAATCGTCAACCACTTCTGCGCGTCGGGGCCATTCGCGATCACGTCCAGATCCGCGTGCGGTCGACGCTGCGTCACGAGCATGCAGAAGTCCTCTGCGGAGCCCGTCACCGACTGGGCGGCGTCGGCAGGCCCCCATGACCACGTCTGTCCGTCGGGTGCGAGCAGCTCGACACGAAACGGCTCGGCCGGCGGGGTCAGGCCGTGGACGGCGTACGCGAAGTCGCGGGTCCGCACGCCGATGTGTGCGATGGACCGCAGCCGGGCCGTCGCCGGGCGTCGAACTTCAAGCGCGTCGGCGACGTCGAGACCGTGCGCCCACGTCTCCATCAGCCGGGCCGTCGCCATGGACGCCGCGCTCATCGGCGGCCCGAACCACGGCAGCTTGCGGCCGTCCTCGACGCGCAGCAACTCGTCGTGCAGCGCTGTCCGGGTGCTACGCCACTCGGCGAGCATGTCCGCAGGCGGGGTGACGGCGAGTTGCTCGGCCCCTTCGTCGACGAACGTGGTTGCCCGTGGCGCGGCCTCTGCCACCAGCTTCGCGAAGGCCGGTTCGTCCGTGACAGCGACGACGGCCACTCGATCCGTCCACCACAGATGCGCGATCTGGTGGGCGATGGTCCAACCTGGCGCAGGTGTCTCGGTGCGCCAACCGTCAGCGGACAGTTCGGCGACCAGTTCGTCGAGCGAGTCGCTTTCGGCGCGAAGGTCTTCCACCACCGAGTCTGCCGACGCCATGGCGCCAGACTAGTTGTCCGTACGGTGCGCCCGTCGCCCGATGGTCGCATGGGCTGCGAGGCCAAGGAGATAAAGCACCGAACCCGCAATGACGAGCCCCAGCGAGTGCCCGTCGGCGGGTATGACGGCCGCCGATACCGTCAGAGCAAGGACGAACGACACCCAGAACACCGAGTCCTGAACGGTGAAGACGTGGCCGCGAAGTGCGTCGTCGACGTCGATCTGCATCGCGGAGTCTGCGCACAACTTGACCACCTGTCCGGCGAAGCCGAGCGCGAAGCCGCACGCGAGCATCACGGGGAGATGCAGTCCTAGTCCGCAGAGTTGGATCAGCGCGGCGACGAGGAGCGCGCCGTTCGCAGAGGCGTAGCGGCCCCACCGCTGGACGGCGGATGGCGTCGCGAAGTTGGCGAGGAAGGTCCCCAAACCCGCGGCCCCTCCGAACGCCGCGGCGGTGCCAATCCCTGGGGCGTCGTGAAGGTCGGTGTGCCGCACGATGACCAACACCAGCATGGTGTTGATCGCGAACACCATGCGGTGCGCGATGAGCCCCGCCAGCGTGGCGCCGACGGTGCGTACCCCGAACACCGTCCGCAACCCGTACACCCAACCGGTGGCCACGGCGTAGGCGACGGAGCCGTGCACCGCGCGGGCCGAGTCGTCGGGCCCCAGCACGTGCGGCTTGAACCGGACCGACAGCCACAGGGCCAGGGCGACCGGTAGCACCGCGGCGAAGATGGCCGCAGACGAACCGGTGTCTCCAGTGCCGAACAACCACCGAGGAACGAACATGAAGAACGCGCCAAGTGCGTAGGCGGCCGATCCGCACGCAGTGGCGAGGGAGTTCATCGCCACGACGCGTTCCTGCGGCACGACGTGAGGCAGTGCCGCTGACAGCCCGGAGGCGACGAATCGGGTGAACCCGTTCACGATCAGTGCACCGAAGAGAAGCGTCAGATCGGTCGCCCCCACGGCCAGAAAGGTGCCGACGCAGACCGTCAAGATCAGGCGAGCCAGGTTGGCGCCGATCAAGACCTTCCTGCGGTCCCACCTGTCGAGGAGCGCCCCCGCGAACGGACCCAGAAGCGAATAGGGCAGGAACAGCACCGCCGATGACCCAGCGATTGCCCACGGGGTAGCGGCTCGCTCGGGATTGAACAGCAGCGCGCCGACGAGGCCGGCCTGGAACAGGCCGTCACCGAATTGGCTCACCATGCGCAGTTCGAGTAGGCGACGGAACTCGGTCAGCCCGCGAATCGACCGCCACACCGCAGCGGGTGCTAGGGATTCAGTCACGGGGGATCCGATCCTGTCGAATGGAGTTACTCGATGATCGGCAACTCGCTCCAGCCTACAAACCAAGTACCCAAATACCTCGGCAGGCCGCGCCCGTTCGCCACGTCAGGGGCGGCGTGATGACATGATGGTCAAGTGGCGCCGTCAGAGGACCCGGAGGACTACACCGCCCCTGCGATGCACCGTGTCCGCGCGGGAACGCTACTGCTCGCCAATACCGATCTGCACGAGCCGACCTTCCGCCGCAGCGTCATCTACGTCGTCGAACACAACGACGGCGGCACTCTCGGAGTGGTGCTGAACCGGCCGAGCGAAACCGCGGTCTACAACGTGCTGCCGCAGTGGGCGAAGTTGGCCACCAAACCGAAGACGATGTTCATCGGTGGTCCGGTCAAGCGCGACGCCGCGCTCTGCCTTGCGACGCTGCGAGTCGGCGTCGACGTCAATGACGTGCCGGGTCTGCGTCACGTCCAGGGACGCATGGTGATGGTCGACCTCGACGCCGAGCCCGACGACATCGCACCGGTGGTCGAGGGCGTCCGAATCTATGCAGGCTACTCGGGTTGGACCATCGGACAGCTCGACGGTGAGATCGAGCGTGATGACTGGATCGTGTTGTCCGCGTTGCCTTCCGACGTTCTCGTCGAGCCGAGGGTGGACCTGTGGGCGAGGGTGTTGCGCCGTCAGCCGATGCCGCTCTCATTGCTCGCAACGCACCCGATCGAGGTCAGCCGCAACTAAGCGGGCGCGTTCTCGGATGGCGCGGCACGCGCCATCCGATTGGCCAGCCACGAGCACACCACTAGCTGGATCTGGTGATAGAGCATGAGCGGCAACATGATCAGGCCGACCGCAGCAGGGCCGAATAGCAGCAGCGCCATCGGTAGCCCAGACCCCATGCTCTTCTTCGAACCGCAGAACACGACGACGGTCATGTCGGCGCGGCTCAGTCCTGCCAGTCGCGAGATGCCATAGGTGATGCCCAGCATTGCGGCCAACAGGACTGCGCAGACCACCGCCATCTCGACGAGCCGCCACGGGCTGACCGCGCTGAAGACGTGGTGCGCGACGCCGAAGGAGAACGCGGAGTAGACGACGAGCAGGATCACCGCGCGGTCGTACACGCGGGTCACCCGGTCGTTGCGCTCCAGCCAGCCCGCGAGCCGAGGCCGCAACAGTTGGCCTATGGCGAAGGGCAACAGCAACAGCACGGCGATATTGAGCAGCGCCGACCCATCGACGTCCGGCGGGCGGTCGGGGTCGATCAGCAGAAGGACAAGAAGCGGGGTCAGCACGACCCCCAGCATGTTCGACAACGACGCCGTGACCATGGCCGCTGGGACGTTGCCCTTCGCGATGGAGACGAACGTGATCGACGACTGGAGGGTCGATGGGACGAGGCACAGGAACGCGATGCCGGTGTACAGACCCGGCGTCAGGACGGACGGCACCAACAGCCTCGCCGCGAAGGCGAGTAGTGGGAACGCGACGAAGGTCGCCCCGACGACGAGGATGTGTAGACGCCAGTGACGCAGCCCTTCCCACGCCTCACTCGGCGACAGGCGAGTGCCGTAGAGGACGAAGAGCACGAAGATTGCGGCTGCGGTGATGCCGGTGAGAACGTCGCCGAAGGTGCCCTCGACGGGAAAGAGAGCCGCCAGCGCGATGACGCCGATGACCGCGAAGACGAACCCGCCGCTCTTCAGGATCCGAATCATGGGCTACCGCAAGGCAGTACACACGACGCGCAGGAACCCGCACACCCGCTCGGTGCCGACTGGCTTCGTGCTGCCGCCTTGGCGGCCTGGTAACAGCCAGCCGCCACGGTGCCGATCGCTCCAACGACGCACACGACGAGGATCAGCACGCCGACGTGACGTGGCGCCACCAACGCGACGACACCGCCCGCTGCCAGCATCGCCGAGGCGGCCAGCTGTGTCGGCGCCACCGCTCGCAGGGTTTGCCTGACGGGATCGTCAGAGTGGTGGGCCAGTGACCAGAGTCCCGCGGCCGCCGTCGCTGCGGCGGCGCACGAGCAAAGCACCGCGGCGATCAGCATGGGCGAAAGGATACTAGCCGGGCAACACCAGCATCTGGTGCGTGATGGGCAACGAGGGGAGCGCGGCGGGCGCCGCGGCCGCTGCCGCTGGGACAGGTGCGGGTGCCGGCGGTGGGGGCGGCGCATCCGGCGAGGTGACCCGGAATCCCCGAACGACGGCGTCGGTCGCGTCACCTGCGGCAACGGCCACCGCGGCGCTGGTCGTCACCGACAGGGAGACCAGGTACTTGTCCCCACCGGAGGTGGCGAGGACGTGCCTGCGGGTGGTGTTCAGCGTCATGTTGTTCTGCCGGTAGGTGCCCTCGATCGCCGCGGATGGCATGCCACCGAAGTCGGCGAGCGACGCGTCGGTCGTCTTCCAAGCGGTCTGCTGCTGGCTGTCGATCAACCCGTGGCTGATGGCTTCCCTCGGGTCGAATTCGCCGCCGACGAGCTTGTAGACGACGAGCGCGGCGTTGGAGGTGTAGAGCCCGTCGCCGCCGACGCGATCGGCGATGACGGCGAACGCGTCGGGGACGTTGGGGTCGGGGACCTGACTCCAGCCCGTCGGCATCGGGAGCACGATGTTCAGCGCGGTGAAGCCCTTGCTCACCTGTGGCTCGAGCTTGACGTGCTTGTCCTTGAGGAAGTCGACGAGCGTCACCGACGTCGCCGCGACGACGCTGGGCGCGGCAGCGGGCACCGGCCCGGTCAGGGGGAGCGCTGCAGCCTGCTGCGCAATGGGAGACGGGGCAGGTAGGCCTGGCTGTGGGTAGGTGGGTTCGGCGGAGGCAGTCGTGCAGGCGAAGCCGACGACGCCTGCCATCGCGCTTGAGACAGCGCCGGCCAGAAGGCCACAGCGACGGGCATTCTCGAACATCTGACGTAGTCCCTTCGACGAGCTCACTGCGCGCGGGCCCAGACGGGTCCTGAATGATCAGGCGCCGACTGTATCCAGGCCAGACTCCTTGCCGATAGGTCTGGAATAGGTCCGGAATCGAGCTGCAACCATGCACAGACCGGTCTGCAACGGAACCGATACCAACCCGTAGCCGCAGGCCGTTTCGAGATCAGTGGCCCTTGCTGACTACCCTGTTCACGTGACTGAAGGCGATATGGCTACCGGCGGCAGCGACGCTTCTGGCGCACCGCAGTACCGCTATACCGCTACGTTGGCGGGCGACATCGAGCGGGAGTGGCAGGAGACCTGGGCTCGGCGCGGAACGTTCAACGTGCCCAACCCGGTCGGCACGCTTGCACCCACCGACGGTTCGGCGGTACCGGACGACAAGATGTTCGTTCAGGACATGTTCCCGTATCCCTCCGGAGACGGACTGCACGTGGGGCATCCGCTCGGCTACATCGCCACCGACGTCTACGCGAGATACTTCCGGATGACGGGCCGCAACGTGCTGCACGCCCTGGGCTTCGACTCGTTCGGCCTGCCTGCCGAGCAGTACGCAATCCAGACGGGCACACATCCGAAGACTCGAACCGATGCGAACATCGTCAACTTCCGCCGTCAGCTCGGCAGGTTGGGGCTGGGGCACGACGCCCGTCGTAGCTTCTCCACTACCGACGCCGACTTCTACAAGTGGACGCAGTGGATCTTCTTGCAGATCTACAACGCGTGGTTCGACGTCTCGTCTCAGAAGGCGCGACCCATCGCGGAGCTGATCGCCGAATTCGATTCGGGTGCACGCACTCTCGATGATGGCAGGGACTGGTCGAACATGACCGCTGGGGAGCGCGCCGACGTAGTCGACTCCTTCCGGCTGGTGTACCGGGCCGATTCGATCGTCAACTGGTGTCCAGGGCTTGGCACGGTGCTTGCCAACGAAGAGGTCACGTCGGACGGCAGAAGCGATCGCGGCAACTTTCCCGTGTTCCGGAAGCGATTGCGGCAGTGGATGATGCGCATCACGGCCTACTCCGACCGGCTGCTGGACGACCTCGAAGTCTTGGATTGGCCTGACAAGGTCAAGGCCATGCAGCGCAACTGGATCGGGCGTTCGATGGGCGCGTCGGTGTTGTTCGCCGCACCGGACGCGGAGATCGAGGTGTTCACGACGCGGCCCGACACGCTCTTCGGTGCGACGTATCTGGTGCTTGCCCCCGAGCACGACATGGTCGACGACCTGGTGGCTGCGGAATGGCCGGACGACGTCGATGCGCGGTGGACGTACGGCGCGGAGACTCCCGCGAAGGCGGTCGCCGCCTATCGCGAGGCCATCGCGGCGAAGACCGACCTGGAGCGGCAGGAGAACAAGACGAAGACGGGGGTGTTCCTCGGCACCTTCGCAACCAACCCCGTCGACGGCAAGCCGGTGCCGATCTTCATCGCCGATTACGTGTTGGCTGGATACGGCACGGGGGCGATCATGGCGGTGCCCGGCCACGATCAGCGAGATTGGGAGTTCGCCTCCGAATTCGGGCTACCGATCGTGGAAGTGATTGCGGGCGGCGATGTTTCAGAATCCGCCTACCTGGGTGACGGGGTGCTGGTGAATTCCGGTCACCTCGACGGCCTCGACGTCACCGCCGCCAAGGCCAAGGTGATCGAGGTACTGGAAGCCGATGGGCGGGGCCAGGCACGGATCGAGTACAAGCTGCGCGATTGGCTGTTCGCCCGCCAGCGGTACTGGGGCGAGCCGTTCCCGATCGTCTACGACGCCGAGGGCCGCGCACACGCATTGCCGGATTCTGCTCTGCCGGTAGAGCTTCCGGACATGGTGGACTATGCGCCCGTGCAGTTCGACCCCGACGACCCTGACAGCGAGCCGTCGCCTCCGCTGGGTAAGGCCACCGAGTGGGTGCACGTCGAACTCGACCTCGGTGACGGGCTCAAGTCCTACTCCCGCGACACCAACGTGATGCCGCAGTGGGCGGGCAGCTCGTGGTACGAGCTTCGCTACGCAGATCCACAGAACTCGGAAGAGTTCTGCGCCAAGGAGAACGAGGCGTACTGGATGGGTCCGCGTCCCGCCGAACACGGCGAGAACGACCCGGGCGGTGTCGACATCTACGTCGGCGGCGTCGAGCACGCGGTGCTGCACCTGCTGTACTGCAGGTTCTGGCACAAGGTGCTTCACGACCTCGGCCACGTCACTTCTCGCGAGCCCTACCGTCGGCTCGTCAACCAGGGTTACATCCAGGCGTTCGCCTACACCGATGCCAGAGGCAGCTACGTGCCGGCCGCGGAAGTCGTTGAGCGCCAAGGCAAGTTCTTCTGGACGGGGCCAGAAGGCGAGATAGAGGTCAACCAGGAGTTCGGCAAGATCGGCAAGAGCCTGAAGAACTCGGTGTCGCCCGACGAGATCTGCGAGGAGTACGGCGCAGACACGCTGCGGGTCTACGAGATGTCGATGGGTCCGCTGGAGGCGTCGCGCCCGTGGGCCGTCAAGGACGTCGTCGGCGCATACCGCTTCCTGCAGCGGGTATGGCGTGCGGTCGTCGACGAGGAGACCGGAAAGGAGAGGGTAGCCGAGCACGGTGAGCTCTCCGAGGAGACCTTGCGGCTGCTGAACCGCACCATCGCAGGGGTGGCCGACGACTACGCGGCACTACGCGACAACACGGCAGCGGCAAAGCTCATCGAGTACACCAACCATCTGACGAAGGAAGGCGTGACGGCCCGCGAGGCAGTCGAACCCCTCGTGCTCATGCTGGCGCCGCTCGCGCCACACATCGCCGAGGAGCTGTGGCGCAGGCTTGGCCACGAGACGTCGCTGGCGCACGGGCCGTTCCCGAAGGCCGATCCGGCCTACCTGGTCGATGACACGGTCGAGTATCCGGTGCAGGTCAACGGCAAGGTGCGAGGTCGCATCACGATCGCCGCCGACGCCGATGCCGCCGCTGCCGAAGCCGCCGCCCTCGCCGACGAGAAGGTGGCAGCGTTCCTCGCGGGGGCCGTACCGCGGAAGGTCATCGTCGTGCCAGGCAGGCTGGTCAACCTCGTCCTGTAGCCGAGGTCGCCGAAATCGCGGTTTTGAGGCAAGATGACCGCAAATGTTGGCACTTCCTTCGGACACCTCCGCCGGGGTGTTCCTCGTCCTCGTCCTGATGGCAGGCGTGCTTTCGGCCGCCGTTTGGGTGTATCGAGATGCGAGGGATCAAGCGGCGAAGGGCAATCCGGTCGTGTTCTCGGCGGACAGCTTCGAGATCCGTACGCCTTCGGGTTGGTTCCTCGCTTGTGCGCTCGCGTTCGAGATCTTCGTCCCGGCCTACCTGGACAGCCGACGGCCTGCCTAGCGAAGCGGCGGTGTGCGCGGCGGCGGCGTTCGCCGTGAGCCCGTCGCCTCGATCGCAGCGGCGTAACCCAGCAGCGCGACGTCGTCGTAGGCCTTGCCCGCGATCGTCAGTCCGATCGGCATGCCGATGTCGGCCATCGTCCCCATCGGCACCGTCACGGTCGGGATGCCGAGGTGCCGAATCGCCAAGTTGCCGTTGGCAACCCATACACCGTTGCGCCAGCCAAGGTCCGCCGAGGCGGGGTTGACGTCCATGTCGGCGGGCCCGACGTCGGCCACGGCTGGAAAGATCACTGCGTCCAAGCCCAACCTTGCCATCCACTCCTCGAGGTCGACCTGCCTGGTCCGCTCCAATCCATCCAATCCGGCAGCGAGGCAAGGAATTTCGAGGAACGATCCGATGGGATGCTCGCGGACGACGCGGGGGTACTCCGCGATGTCGTCGTCGAATCCGGTGTAGCGGTCTCCTAGCGCGCCCTCGGGGTGCGGGAAGATCCGCGTACCGTCGACGTCGGCAAGGCGATTCAGGGCTGGATCACCGTTGGCAGCCAAGAAGTCGTCCCACGACCATGCCGACAAGTCGATGATCTCGCGTCGCAGGTAATCGGCCGAGACGAACCCACGGGTCGCGATCGTCGGTGCGCCTGCCCGGTCGCCCTCGTAGTTGCTGACCACGGGGAAGTCGACTTCGACGACGTCGGCGCCCGCGTCGTTTAGATCGCGCCGGAGGGCCTCGAACAGCTCGATCGCCGACGCCCGCGTCTCTATCCGCTGACCGGTCGGTCCGCCGATGCCGGTCGCTCCGACACCCGCTTCCTTGTCGGCGTTGACGTACATTCGCGGCACCCCGAACCGCCGCCCGGTCAGGGTGGCGTCGTCGACGAGTGCCGGATAGGACGCCGGTCGCCCGCCCGAGGCCGATGGCAGCGGAATCCACGGCTGTGCACGCCAGAAGTCACCGCGAGTGTCTGGATCGTCGGCCACGACGACGTCGAGTACCTCGAGCAGATCTGCCATCGAACGCGTCTGCGGTACGACGACGTCCATCGTCGGCACCAGCGGCCATCCGCCTCTGGTGGAGATGACTCCTCGCGACGGCGTGTAGGCGCACAGCGCGTTGTTGGTGGCAGGCCCGCGACCGGACGACCAGGTCTCCTCGCCGATGCCGAACGCGCACAACGACGCCGCCGTCGCCGAGCCAGAGCCATTCGACGAACCCGAACCGAATGGCGCGGTGAGAAAGTCGGCGTTGTAAGGACTTTCGGCCCGACCGTAGACGCCACGCTGCATGCCGCCGTTGGCCATCGGCGGCATGTTGGTCAACCCGATGAGGACGGCGCCGCCGCCACGCAATCGCTCGATGACGAAGGAGTCCCGCTGCGCGATCAGGTCCGCGAACGCCGGGCTGCCTGCCGCGCAGGTCAGTCCGCGGGCCAGGTAACTGTCCTTCGCGGTGTAGGGGATGCCGTCCAGCGGGCCGAGGGTCGTGCCCGCTGCCCTGCGCGCATCGGAGGCCTCGGCGTCGGCGCGTGCATCGGGGTTCGCCACCACGATCGCATTCAATGCGCCGTCGTAGGCGGCGATGCGGGCGAGGTACGCCTCCAGCAAGCCGACGGCGGACACTCGACCCTCGGTCAACGCGCGGCGGAGGTCCGCGATGGACGCCTCGTGGACCTCGACGTGCTCCGTCATCTCGCTCCCTAGTGTGGCCGGATGACCACTTCGTGCACGTGCCCGTCGGCGGGCGTCGACACCACCTGTGCCACGACCCGTGCGACCGTCTCTGGTGACAGAAACTGCGAGGCGACGTACTCACGCTCCTCGTAGGCGATCAGGTCGCGCTGCATGTCGGTGTCGATCCGGCCTGGATGAACGGACGTCACGCGAAGGCCGGGCTCGTCGATGCGCAATGAGTCCGCGAACGCCCGAAGCGCGAACTTGCTGGCCGAGTAGGACGCCAGGCCCGGCGACACATTGTGTCCTGCACCGGAATTGATGAATACCACCTGACCGCGTGCACTCCGTAGTGCGGGCAGCAGCGCCAAGGTCAACGCGACGGCTCCTACGACGTTGACCGCCATGGTCGCGCGCCACTCGTCGACCGAGGACTCCGCGACCCGGCCAGGGTAGGCCACGCCCGCGTTGTGGATCAGGACGTCGAGGTCGGCGATCGGCTCTACGACCGCCTCCATCGCATCGGGGTCGGCAAGGTCGACGGGCCACGTCGTCGCCCCGAACCGGTTGGCCACCGCATCCAGTTCGGGAGAAGGGCGGCCCGCAAGGAACAGCGTGTGGGTAGGTGCCAAGGCGGCGGCGATGGCCGAGCCAAGCCCGCGCGCCGCCCCGGTGATCATCGCGGTCGGCATGGGATGTGACCCTACCGACCTGCGATTTCGGGCGGGAGGTCGCATGATGGAACGGATGCCACCCGATCCGAGTTTCGCGCCAACACAGCTCGCGGCCCGCGCCGCCTACCTGCTGCGTGGCAATGACCTGGGCGTGATGACCACCGCCGCGCCTCTTCTGTACCCGCACATGTGGAGCTGGGACGCCGCGTTCGTGGCCATCGGCCTCGCCCCGCTGAGCGTGGAGCGCGCCGTCGTCGAACTCGACACCCTGCTTTCTGCACAGTGGCGCAACGGAATGATCCCGCATATCGTGTTCGCCAACGGCGTCGACGGCTACTTCCCAGGCCCCGCGCGCTGGGCGACGTCGGCCCTGGCCGCCAACGCGCCGCGTACCCGGCACACCTCGGGCATCACCCAACCGCCCGTGCACGCGATCGCCGTTCAACGCATCCTCGATCACGCCCGCACCCGAGGCCGCTCGACGCGCAACGTCGCCGAGTCGTTCCTCGACCGCCGCTGGGACGATCTAGTGCGATGGCATCGCTGGTTGGCCGGGGCGCGAGATCCCAAGGCGCGCGGTCGGGTAACGCTGTACCACGGCTGGGAGTCCGGCATGGACAACTCGCCGCGGTGGGACAGCGCCTACGCCAACGTCGTGCCAGGCAACGTGCCGGAGTACCAGCGCGAGGACAACAAGATAAACACCGATGCCACCCAGCGGCCTTCGGACACCGAATACGACCGGTACCTATGGCTGCTGGAGGAGATGAAGTCGGCGCGCTACGACGACGATCTGTTGCCCAAGGTGATGAGCTTTCAGGTCGAGGATGTCTTCGTCTCGGCGATCCTCTCGGTTGCGTGCACAGTGCTCGCCGAGATCGGCGAGGATTACAAACGACCGCATGCCGACGTACGCGACCTCTACGCGTGGGCTGAGCGATTCCGCAAGGGCGTCGTCGAGAGCACGGATGAAAGGACCGGCGTAGCAAGGGATTACGACGTCAGGGCTGAGCGCTGGGTAGCCACCGAAACGGTCGCAGGGTTCGCCCCGCTGCTATGCGGCGGGCTGCCCCACGACAAGGAGCGCACGCTGTTGCGGCTGTTGGAGGGGCCACGGTTCTGCGGGCATCCGGACATGAAGTATTCGCTGATTCCCTCGACGTCACCCGTGTCGCGCGACTTCAGGGCGCGCGAGTATTGGCGTGGCCCCGTGTGGCCGGTGATGACGTGGCTGTTCTCGTGGTGCTTCGCGCGACGCGGCTGGGCGGAGCGCTCGTCGATCCTGCAGCGTGAGGGTCTGCGACAGGCCAGCGACGGGACGTTCGCGGAGTACTACGAGCCGTTCACCGGGGCGCCGCTGGGTAGCATGCAGCAGTCGTGGACGGCGGCAGCCGTACTCGACTGGCTGGGTTGATCAGTCGGTCTCGACCTGCTCGGCCAGTCGAGCAAGCGGTGCGAGCGCCGCAGCCAGGGTCTGACGTTCGTCGTCGCGCAGCTTGCTCAGCAGCGCTGCGAGTGCGGCGCGCCGAGTGGCCGTCGCCTCCCGATGTTGAACGAGCCCGCGCGGGGTGACGTCGACGAGGACGGCGCGCAGATCCGAAGGATCCCGCGACCGCTTCACCAGCCCGAGCTTCTCGAGCCTACGGATCGCCACGGTGGTCGTTGGAGTTCGGACGCGCTCGTGTGCGGCCAACTCCGTCATGCGGATGGGGCCCTGATCGAGCAGTGTCAGGAGGATCGACAATTGAGCGAGGGTGAGGTCCCCGGCGGTTCCACGGGTGGAGTCACCGCGGCGCAGTACGGAGAAGAGCTTGGAGAGCACCTGTTGCAGCTCTCCGGCCAGCTCAGTGACCTGCGGTTCGGTCTCGACCATAATTCGCTAGTCTAACCTCTCGTGCTCCGTCAGTATCGAAGGTCAGTGCGTTTTCCTCGTGATTGGCCTCATGCCGCCGACGTGCGCGCAAATCGTGCGGACTAGAGGACGTCCGAAAGAAACTGACGGAGCCGTTCGGTCTGCGCTCCGTCGAATATCTGCTCCGGCGGTCCGGACTCCACCACGGCGCCGTGATCCATGAACACCACGGCGTCGGCCGCCGACCTTGCGAAGCCCATCTCGTGGGTGACGGCGACGATCGTCATGCCGTCCTCGCCGAGATCGGTCATCAGCGACAGCACGCCCTTGACTAGCTCGGGATCCAGCGCCGAAGTCGCCTCGTCGAAGAACATCACCTGAGGAGCCATCGCCAGTGCGCGCGCGATCGCCACTCGCTGCTGCTGGCCGCCGGACAGCGTCGCGGGGCGGACGTCCGCCTTGTGCCGCAACCCGACCCGCTCCAACTGCGCGAGCGCAAGGGACCGAGCCTCCTCTGCGCCAAGGTTTTTGAGCTTGCGCGGTGCCAGCGTGATGTTGTCGAGGACGCTGCGGTGCGGGAAGAGGTTGAACTGCTGGAACACCATCCCGATGCGTTGGCGTAGTTGGTCGGGATCGTCGCGAAGCACGGACCTACCGTCGAGCAGGATGTCGCCCTTGTCCGGCTCGTACAGCCGGTTGAGCGTGCGCAGCAGAGTCGACTTTCCCGATCCGGACGGTCCGATGATCGCCGTCGTGGTGCCCGCGGGCACGTCGACGTCGACGCCGCGGAGAACTCGGTTGGACCCGAATGCGAGGTGAATGTCGTTGGCCGCCAGAGAGACTGGCTCGAACGCCGTCGTCGCTTTACTGCCAGCTGTTGGAGTACTCACACCATCTCCTGGGTTACGGCCGGATTGGCTGGGCTCGCCGGATCGCCGGAGTCGAGGCCTCTACCCTTGCGGAGGCGGTCGTCGATGTAGTTCACCAGGTGCGTCAGCGGGATCGTCAGCAATAGGTAGAACAAGCCAGCGGCCACCAAGGGCGACAGGCTGCCGGTCTGTGCGTTGAGATCGCGGCCGACTTGGAACAGCTCGCGTTGGCTGGCGATCAAGCCGAGGAAGTAGACGAGCGACGACGCCTTCAACAGCGAGATGAACTGGTTGACGAGTGCGGGCAGGACGCGCCGAATGCCTTGTGGCACAACGATCAACTGCATCGAAGACGAGTAGCTGAAGCCCAGCGCCCGCGCGGCTTCGAGCTGCCCCGACTCCACGCTCTGGATGCCTGACCGGAAGATCTCGCCGATGTAGGCGCCTGCCATGAGACCGAGCGCGACAATGCCGAGGGGATACGGGTTGTTGCCGGTCAATGGTCCGACGATCGGTCCGAAGCCAAGTCCGATGACGAGGATGATCACGACCTCCGGCAGCCCACGGAAGACGTCGGTGTACACGCGTGCGGGCCAACGCAGCCATCGGGACCTCGAGATTCCCGCAACGGCCAGAACCAAGCCGACGATCAGGCCGATGACGCTAGCGCTGACCGTGAGGATCAGGGTGTTGGGTAGTCCGGTCTTGAAGAGGTCGGGGATCGCCTTCTTGTAGAGGTCCCAGTTCAGGAACGCGCTCTTGAGCTGGCCGAGCGTCGAGGAAGGAGCAGATCCCGAGTTGTCCGCAGGCCCGTGGGAGGCGGCGATCGCCGCGAAGTCGGGCAGCTGCGGCAGGGGGGCGGCCTTCGAGCCTGGCTTCCAGCCGGGCGGCAACGCGCGGGGCACCCAGTCGGAGTACAGCCGCGCCCAGGTCCCGTCGGCGATGACCGCGTCCAGCCCGGAGTTCAGCGCGTCGATCAGGGGCTTGTTCTCCTTTGCCACGGCGTAGGCGACGAAATTGTCCAAGCTGAAGGTGTTTTCGACGATCTGCACGGGATCGCCCTTCTGCACGGTGCCGAGCGCCTGCTGCGACGGTGCGACCCATGCGTCGATCTGCCTGGTCTTCAGGTTGGCGTACACGGTGTTGTAGTCGGGGAACTTCACGGGGTCGAGCCCGAGCGTCTTGACCACGTACTCCTCTTGCACGGTTCCCTGCACGACGCCGATTCGTTGGCCGGCTGCGAGTTTGTCGAAGCCGGTGATCGACGAACCGGTCGGCACCACTAGCGAGAAGTAGCCGAAGTCGTAGCCGTTGGTGAAGCCGACGGTCTCCCTTCGCGCGTCGGTTGTGGTGATCGACGACGAGCCGACGTCGAAGCGGCGCGACGCCACCTGCGCGAGCAAGCCGGAGAAGTCGGTGCCGACGAAGTTCACCTTCAGTCCGAGCTTGTCCGCGATGGCGCGAAGCAGTTCGTTGTCGAAGCCGGTGAACTGGCCCTTCGCGTTGATGCAGATGCTCGGCGGGGCATCCGAGAGCGTGCCGACGGTCAGAACGCCAGGGGTGCCGAGCCGGAGCTTGCCGACGTCGACCGAGGTGAGAGGTTGAACGTTGAGTGTCGTGTAGTCGTCGTCATCCGGTCCCTTTGCCGCCGCGGCAAGGTTCGTCGGCAGCGCGCTCGCGCTCTGAGTGCCTGGCGGTGCGCATTGGTCGCCATCGGCTGCCGCGGTGGGTGCCATCCCGAAGCTCGCCACGATGAGCGCAACCAGGGTGATGACCAAAGCCTTCGGTGATCGGGCCATCCTGGCAACCTAGCCGCTTGCGCACGCCCGATAGCGTTTTGTGTTCACTCAGAACGCAACGAGGTGGGCTCGAGGACCCGGCGTCGCACCAGTTCGGCGAGCATGAGCCTGCCCGTAACCTCGGCTCTTCCGATGCACGCATCGCGCGCGGCGTCCGAGTCGTTGGCGTGAATGGCCGCCGTCTCCGCGGTGTAGGACGGCAGCAGTTCGGCCTGACCGTCGAGGCCCGTCGACCAGAACGAGGTGGGGACCAACAACCGCGCAGCCCTGATCGCGGCCTGCAGCCGCGGACCCGCGTATTCGTCGTTGATCGTCTTGCGGTAGGCCCAGGCTGTTTGGTGAAACTTGCGCGGCCCGTTGGCCGAACGCAGTTTGTCGTCGAGCTGCTCGAGCCGGTGCAGTAATCGTGGGCTCGGATTTGCCGCGGCGCGCGCGGAGGCCATCCCGTTGAGCACGCCGTAGAGCTCGTGATTCTCTAACACGGAGTCAGCGTCGAAGCGCTCGATGAACGCGCCCCGGTGATAGCGCGTGGACAACACGCCGTCGTGCTCCAGCTGAACGACGGCCTCTTGAATCGGGACGCGACTCAGCCCGAGCTGCTCGGCGATCTCATTGCGGTCCAACCGATCTCCCGAGCGCAGCTTGCCGGTGAGGACCAGGTTGACGACGTGAGATACGACCTGATCCTTCTCTTTGATCCCGTACTTCTTGGGCATGGCGCGCACATTTTCTCATGCCGTGAACGCTTGCGGACGACTCTCGACATCCGGCGTGGCGATCCGGCGAAACGAGACGGTCGTTATCGCATGGAGGACCGCGAAGGCGCCTACGACGTCAATACTGACATGACTCAGTCAAGCATGCACCGAACTGGCATCAAGGCAGATAAGCGCAGTTATGCCGATTTTTAGCTGAGTCACGTCATTGACATGAGTCATCAATCTGGACTAGAACTTGCGTCGGGGTCCGCGCCACCGAGGGCTCGTCAGGAGGACTGGAATGGCCTTGGAGCAGTTCAATCTGGAAGGTCAAGTCGCCATCGTCACCGGCGCAGGCAGGGGAGTGGGCGCCGGCATCGCGAAGGTGCTGGCCGAGGCGGGCGCCACCGTCGTCGGGACCGCTCGAACCACCGAACAGCTGGAGCAAACGGTCAAGGAGATCGAGGCGGCAGGTGGCAAGGCGGTGGGCATCCAGGCCGATGCGGTCGAACGCACCGATGGCGAGCGGGTGGTTGCGCAGACCATCGACCAGTTTGGCCGCATCGACATCCTGATCAACAACGTCGGCGGATCCACGTATGCGCCATTCCTTCAGATCACCGACGAAGACTTCCGCAACACCTTCGACTGGTGCGTGACGTCCGCCTTCATCATGAGCCAGCTGTCGGTTCCGCACATGCTCGCCGTTGGGCAAGGGAGCATCGTCAACATCTCCTCTGGCTCAGGACATCTCGGGATTCCCGCACTCGGCGCCTACTGCGTGGCCAAGGGCGGGCTGGAAGCGCTGACGAGGGCCATGGCGCAGGAGCTGGCACCGAAGATTCGCGTCAACGCCATCGCGCTGGGTTCGTTCATGACCGACGGACTGCAGATCGCCCTGGACATGATGCCGGAGGCGGGCGACAAGATGAGGGAACTGACGCCACTGCACCGCTTCGGCGACGTTGCCGACCTCGGGCGGCTCGCGCTCTACCTCTCGACGAAGGATTGCTACGCCACCAGCGCGGTCTTCCACGTCGACGGTGGCATCCAAACCCACAACTCGCCGCTGGTCCTTCCGGAGCTGTAACCGACCATGACGCTTTCAGAGCAGAAGCTCACCATCGACGAGCACATGGAGAAGTCGCGCCTGGCGCAGAGTCAGGCCGACAAGTGGTTGATCTCGGGCTCGTTGCTGATCGGCACGGCCGCCCTCGGCATCTTCGGACTGCCCCTGTTCTTGCGCGGAGTCTGGTTGCTGCGGCGCGCGCAGCGCGACGGGCTTTCGGTGCGGCCGATGATCGTCACGTTGATCGGCTACCTGGTCATCATCGATGCCGCGATCAACACCGTCGGATGGGCGCTCGACCTCGTCGCGAACCACACGATCCTGGCAAGGGTCCTGTTGAACGGCTGGGGCAACATGTTCGATGCCGGCTACTTCTGGCACTACAACGAACTCTGGGTCGGCGGTGCTGCAGGGCCGGGCGAGAAGGCCATGGAAGTCGGCATGATCCTGACCGTCTTCACCATGCGCATCGCAGCGGGGATCGGCTTCCTGCAGATGAAGCGGTGGGGCCAGCAGTGGATGATCGTGACCTGCTGGATGGGTGTCGTCATCTGGACTCTCTACATCTTCAACATGACGATGTTCGCCGACGTTCGGTTCGCCGGTGTGGTCCTGCCCGTGGTCGGCTGGTGGCTCTACGACATCTTCTACATCACTCCATTCCTCGCCATCCCGTATCTCCATACGGTCAACCGCGAGATCTTCTCCGACTGATGAAGACGCGTGAGGCCCGGCGGCTCCAGACTCGGGAGCGCATCCTTGGCGCCGCGGTCGCCGAGTTCACGCGATTGGGCATGGCAGGAGCCGAGGTGAACGAGATCGTCGCTGCAGCGGGCGTTGCGCACGGCACCTTCTACTTTCACTTCCCGACCAAGGAGCACGTGCTGCTCGAGCTGGAGCGCCGTGAGGAGGCGCGGATCGCGACCGAGCTGGAGCGGTTCCTCGATCGTCCCCACGATCTCGCAGGGGCGCTGGCCGAAGCGGTGGCACTGGTGACGGGTCTGGAACGACGGCTCGGCACGCTGCTCTTCAAAGAGTTTCTCGCACTGCACTTCTCGCCGTCACGGCCCGAGAAGGACGACTGGACCGACCATCCGGTGATCGTCCTACTGGTTCGCGAGATCGAACGCGCGCGAGGCGACGGCGCAGTACATCAGGAGGTCGACGCGTTCTACAGCGCGATCTTCTTCCTCCTCGGCGTCTACGGCGTGCTCACCACCACCGATGACGTCGAATCCCGTACCACCACGCTCAGCAAGTTGATCGCCTCGGCCCTTCGCGGGCTGGAGGTGCGATGAATCGCTTGCGGGAAGAGCCGTTGATCAAGAGCCGACGACAGAGATGAATGGGAGATCGGGCAATGGACTACGTTTGGGAAATCCTGCGATACGTCGCGGCTTGGGGCGGAACGGGACTGATCATCTGGTTCTGGTACTGGATGTTCTCCAACATCGGGACGTTCTGAGCGTTGTTCGTCATGTCTGACCTCACCGACGTCTCCGCAATGGAGATGGAGCGTAGCTGCTCGGTCACGGCCGTCGCACTGAGCGACGAGCGACGAGAAGGCGTCCGTCTGGTGACGGGGACCAGCCGTGGCTTCAGCCTCAACCCCTCGCGCACGTTCGTGCACGTCCCCCATCCCTCGATGGCTCGCGAGTGGACGCGCAGGACGCTGACATGTGGTGTGGCACTTCAGTGTTCGCCGTCCAAGGACAAGCTCGCAGAATACCGGCTCAACGAACTCTCGGCGCGTGAGCTGCGTGCCGTCACGCTGATCGAGGCTTCCGTTGCACTTGGCTGGGTGGCGTCGCGCTGGCCGGGGCTTCTTCCGGAGTTCGAACGGGTGCTGCCTGGACTGGACGTTCTCGACGCCGAACTCGACGGTGCCGCCATGTGCCAACGCGCGATCGAGATGGCGCGCGACGACGAACCGCTCGACGTGCACCCGCTGATCGGTCGGCTGCCCGCCGCGTACACGACGCCGACCGGGCTGGTCGACAAGCTGCGCCGCAGCTTCGGCAGGATGCCTTGGACCTCAACGCAAAAGCGCATGCCACGTCCCTACTCGGTGCCCGTCGGCGGCGACGGCGGAGTCCGCAACCCCAACCTGCCGCCTCCGAGTCGGCCAGAGGACAACGACATCGACGTGACGCCGGAGCATCGGCCAGGCATCCCGTATCCGGAATGGAACCAGTGGACGAAGAGCTTCATGCCCGACCACGTCGCCGTTCTCGAGCGTGCGCGCGACGCTCAGGTCGGTGCGTCGAAGACCGCGTCGGCCGATCTTCGCAAGTGGTTCGAGGAAGACACTCACCGTGCGATGACGAACGGGCAGGAGGACGGCTCCGATCTCGACGTCGACCGCTACGTCAGCCACTACATCGACCTGCGCACGGGTGAGGCTGCCGAACCCCGCGTGTTCAGAGAGCTGCTGCCGAGTGGCCGGGACGTCAGCACGGCGCTCCTTCTCGACGGCAGCTCGTCGTTGGGCGTGCACGGGGGTCGCGTCTTCAAGCTGGAACTCGAGTGCGCCGACGCGCTGTCGCGAGCCATGACCCGCGCCCGCGAGCGACACGGCATCTTCGTGTTCAGCGGCAACACCCGTCATCGCGTCGAAGTGCAGTGCCTGAAGGACTTTCACGACAGGCGGTTCGTCCCCCCGAGCGGCCTCGGACTCGTCACCGCCGGCTACACCAGGCTCGGTGCGCCCCTGCGGCACCTGACCTCTCGCCTGTTGACCCAACCGTCCGAGCGACGGTTGCTCATCGTGATCGGCGACGGTCTCATCTCGGACGAGGGCTATGAGGGCCGGTACGCATGGGCCGACACGGCTCATGCGGTGGAGGAGGCCAACGACGCGGGGGTCTCGGTCTACTACGTCGGTGTCGGTCCCGTCAGGGTCGATCCGCTTCCGGAGGTGTTCGGACCGCGGCGCTCCCAACGGATCCGACGCATCGAGGATCTTCCTCGCGTGCTGGCGCACGTCCATCGAGAGCTGGTTGCGGCATGAGCGACACGTACTTTGCGAACGGCAACGAGGTCAAGCTCTTCGAGCAGGCCTACGAGCGCATGATCCCGGTGATGCTCACTGGCCCAACGGGATGCGGCAAGACCCGCCTCGTCGAACACATGGGGGCTCTCCTTGGGCGGCCCGTCGTCACGATCAGCTGCCATGACGATCTGACGAGCTCTGATCTGGTCGGCAGGTTCATGGTGACCGGCGGTGACGTCGTGTGGACCGACGGGCCACTGACGCGAGCGGTCAAGGCAGGCGCCATCTGCTACCTCGACGAGGTGGTCGAGGCCCGGCACGACTCGCTGGCCGTGCTGCACTCGTTGACCGATCACCGGCGCGCGCTCTATCTCGACCGAGCCAGTGAGGTCGTCCAAGCACCTTCCGAGTTCATGCTCGTGTGCTCCTACAACCCGGCCTACCGAAGCTCGCTCAAGGAGCTCAAACCGTCCTTCCGGCAACGGTTTGCGACGCTCCCGATGAGCTACCTGCCGCCCGAACGCGAAGCCGAGGTGGTCGTCGCCGAGGCAGGCATCGCGATGGCCGCGGCGCAGAGGCTCGTGCGGTGCGCCATCGCGATCCGTACGGCCGACGATGCGTTTCACTTCGAGCCGCCGTCCACCCGCGTGCTCGTCACCGCTGCACAGCTGATCGCCGCAGGCGCAACCGAACTGGAAGCGGCCGACGCGTGCATCCTTGCACCGCTGAGCACCGACGGGGCCATCACCGACGGCCTACGTGAAGTCGCGGCGGCGAGCCTGCTCGCCGCCGACCCCTTGAACGGACGATCGCACTAGGAAGGAGTTCGACGCATGGTCGATCTAAAGGAGAAGAAGCGCAAGCGAGCGCTGATCGTGTTCCAGATCGTCATCTACGGCTACCTGCTGACGATGTTTCTGATCCAGCTCTACATGTCGTTCGCGCGAGGTTGGTGGAACTTGTGAACCTGCCGCTCCTGGGGCGGCGAAGCTCGAGCGAAACCGGCGCCGAGACAACGAATTTCGAGGATCACCACGACGAGTCCCGTGCTGCGCAGCGCAGGGCAGACAAGTGGATGATCGCGGGCGCGGCGCTGATGGGCATGTGGGCGCCGGGGCTGGTCGGCTTTCCGATCTTCATGCGCGGGGTGTGGCTGCAACGCCAAGCCTTGCGGGCGGGACTCTCGGTCCGGCCGATGATCGTCACGCTCATCGGATACCTCGTCCTGATCGACGGCATGCTCAACAGCCTCGGCTGGGCGCTGGACCTGGTCGCCAACCACACCTTGATCAACCGCGTGCTGATGGTCGGGTGGGGCCACATGTTCGATGCGGGCTACTTCTGGCATTACAACGAGCTGTGGATCGGCGGCGCTGCAGGGCCTGGCGAGAAGTCGATGGTCCTAGGCATGATCGTCACGGTCTTCGCGATGCGATGCGCCGCGGCGATCGGGTTCCTGCAGATGAAGCGGTGGGGCCACCAATGGATGGTGGTCACCTGCTGGATGGGCGTGCTCATCTGGATCCTCTACATCTTCAACATGACGATGTACGCCGACGTCCGCTATGCGGGAGTCATCTTCCCGGTCATCGGCTGGTGGCTCTACGACATCTTCTACATCACCCCATTCCTCGCGATCCCGTACCTGCACACGGTGAACCGCGAAATCTTTTCCGACTGAACATGTTTCAGCCAGCCGAAGGAGCAACACCGTGACCACTGCGCCGTCAACCGAGGAACTCAAACCGGACGAGAACCTACCCCCGGGTACCACGCCCTACTACGCCAACATGCACAAGTGGATCAAGCGCGCCGTGCTGGTGTGCCTCGTCGCGCTGGTCATCGAAGGCGCATTCACGTTGCCGTTCATGGCGATCTACTACGGCTACCCCACGCTCAGCCTCACCCAGATCTGCAGTGAGCTGCTGAAGGTGCGGTACTCAGACGACACCCTGGAGTGCAAGTACCCGTACCCGGCGTTCGGGCCGCCGGAGGGCGCCGAGGGCAAGGACACGGCCCAAGACCAATGGGGCATCCAGCCGATCCCGAAGTACCACCGCCTTGGTTTCCGCGAGCTGGTGCGCATTCACGACGAGCGCGAGGCGCGCAAGGCAGCCGAACAGCACGCCGGCCCCCACCCGTGACGGATTCAGCCAAGGACGATTCCGCCAAGGACACCGAGGCACATGCCGTCAAGTGGGACCTACGGCATCCAGACTTCAACGCTCCCTTCGCTCACACGGATGCGCCGTTTCTCAGCGCAACGCCTGGAGGTGCTTGGGTCGCGGTCGGCTACGACGAATTCATCGAATCCGGGAGTGGCGACTTGGCGCAGGTTGCGTGGCGCCAACCTGGCATCGTGTTCTTCAAGTACCTCCACGGCATGCGCTCGTCTGGAGTTCAGCGTGGGCGTGCAGCAGGTCCTTGTCCGGCTTCCCGACTACGCGCCGTCGCCCCTGGACGAAGCGGTGTTCCACGGCAACTCCGTCACCCGTGGCTACCGCGCGCTACCCGTCGTCTTCACCCCTGGTCGACGGTCGTCGCGGGTGGCGCAAGGAGCACGTGGATGACGTACACCCTGCCCATGCGGCTACCCCGAGGAGTCCTCAGTGTCTGAGAAGACCTATCGCGTCATCCAATGGGTCACCGGCCACGTCGGCTCCATCGGTTTGCGGCACGTCATCGCCAACCCCACCTACCGACTCGTCGGGCTGCTGGTGAAGAGCCCAGAGAAGGTCGGTAAGGATGCGGGCGATATCGCCGGTGTCGAGCCCGTGGGTGTGACCGCGACCGACGACGTCGAGGCGATCATCGACCTCGATGCCGACTGCGTGTTCTACACGCCGATGTACGCCGAGGTGGACGTCATCTGTCGCATCTTGAAGTCGGGCAAGAACGTCGTTGCCACCGGCGGATACTTCTATCCAACTGCAGATTTCGGAGATCACGGCGCCAAGATCGAAGCGGCCTGCAGGGTGGGTGGTACCAGCTTCTATTCCGGCGGCATACACCCCGGATATGCCGGCGACGTGCTGCCTCTGACGTTGGCCCGCGCAATGAACAGAGTCGACAAGATTCACGTGTACGAAGTCGTGAACGTGCTGACCGACGCGCCACTCGACCACATCGAAGGGATGGGCTTCGGAAAGGACAAGGACGCCTTCCTCTCCGAACCCACACTCCTTGGCATGGGCGTTCCGTTCTTCGCGCAGTCGATGCACATGATCGCCGACGGGTTGGGCGTCACCATCGAGGGCATCGCGGTGTCGTTGGAGGCGGCGGTCGCGACCCGCGACATTCCGCACGAACTCGGTGCGATCGCGTGCGGGACCGTCGCAGCGCAGCACCACGAGTGGACGGCAATGGTGGATGGCAAGCCGCGCATCGTGTTTCACGCTCAGTACTGGACGGGGGCCGCAGATGATCTGGATCCTGGTTGGGATTTCGGCAAGACGCGGTATCGGACTGTGATCGAAGGCGACCCTTCGACCGAGCTGACGATGCAGAGCGTCGAGCCGTCCGAGGGTGCCGCCGCCGCACACCCCGGCTACGACTGGACGGCGATGACGGCGCTGAATGCCGTTCCCGCCGTATGCGATGCCCAACCCGGCTGGGTTACCAATCTCGACCTGGGACTCGTCCAGCCGCGAGGGCTGATCCGGTGACCGCTCGGAACGAAAATCCCGTGATCGATGGAAAGCTCCACCGGCACTGGGGCTTCGGTGGCGGTGCACACCGCTGCCTCGGTTCACATCTCGCGCGCATGGAACTGAACCTCGTCATCACCGAGTGGCTGCGACTCGTGCCGGATTTCGAACTCGCCCCCGGCCACCGGCCGGAGGTGCGCTGGCCCTCGGCGACGCCCGTCCTGCCCACCCTGCCGCTGCAGATCCTGCCCGCTGGCTGACCTCCAGATCCAATTCGACGTGTAAGTCAGCCCGCCCGAACGCTGTCCAGCGTGCGCGCGACGTAGTCGGCGATCAGGGCGTCCCGCGTCTCCCAGGTATCGGTCGAGATCAGCAGCGCGTACAGCCCCAAGAGGAAGAAGATCGCGCTGTTTATCGGTGTGACCGTTTCGGCGACGTCGCCGCGTTCTTGGGCCAACTCGATCTCGCGCGCCACGAGCACGATCAGGGCATGGTCCTCGGTACCTTCGGCGGGTGGACGGGTCTGCGAAAAGTGCAGCGCGAGCAGGTTCTTGAACAGGACGTCGCCGAGTCGCCGTTCCAGCGCAAGAACCAATCGCACCGCTTCGCGAAACGCGCCAGCGAGATCGTGCGGGGTGTTGACGTAGCGACTGAATTGACCCGCGAGGCGCTCCTCCTCGCGATGCTCCATCTCCAGCAGCACGTGTTCCTTCGTCGGGAAGTGAAAGAAGAAGGTGCCGTGGGCAACTCCCGCGGCCGCGACGATGGCACCGACGTCGGCCTCGGCCATGCCCGCACGCTTGAACTCCGCGATGGCGGCGCCGAGCAACCGCTCACGAGTCTGCAGGCGCTTGGCCTCACGTACCGACACTCCGTCCGACCGCGCCATTCTCAAGCCATCCTCAACGTTCCCATCTGGCTGCTGACTCAACTCACCCAATCACCGGCGAGCGTTCCTCGAACATTAGCTTCACTTCGGAGTCAATACGATGCCATACTGCCGTCGGAACGCTATTGCTGACTTGACTCAGTGAAATCACAAACGACGGAGACTCATCGTGCGCAGAGTAGTCCAGTTCTCCACGGGAAATGTCGGACGACATTCGCTGACGGCGATCATCGGACGGCCGGACCTCGAATTGGTGGGGGTGCATGCGGCAAGCAAGGACAAGGTGGGCCGCGACGCCGCGGAACTCTGCGGCTCGACCGAGCCGACCGGGGTCATCGCGACCGACGACCTCGACGCGCTCATCGCGCTTCGGCCCGACTGCGTCGTCTACACCGCGTTGGGTGAGACCCGACCGATGGAGGCCATCGAACAGATGGCACGGTTCCTCGCCGCAGGCATCAACGTCGTAGCCACCTCGATGGTGTGGCTGGTCGCGCCGCGCCACGCCGACGATTGGTTGCGGACCCCCTTGGAAAGGGCTTGTACCGAGGGCAATTCGTCCTTGTACGTCAATGGCATCGACCCGGGTTACTCGGGCGACACGGAGGTACACGCCGCGCTTGGCCTGGTCACCCGCGCCCGCTCGATCTACGTACAGGAGATCTTCGACTACGGCAACTACGACGACTACGAGTTCACCGGGAAGTCGATGGGCTTCGGCTCGATACCCGACGACGATTCTCCGATGCTGTTCCTGCCGGGCGTGATCGCGTCGATGTGGGGTGGACCGGTGCGCAACCTGGCCGACCAACTCGGCATCGAACTCGACGAGGTGCGACAGCGCGCCGAGCCCTGGTACACGCCGGAGCGCATCGAGTGCAAGATGGTCACGGTCGAACCAGGACAGATGGCGGCCGCGAGATTCGCGGTCGAGGGCGTGCGCGACGGCGTTCCGGTGATCACGATGGAACACGTCAATCGGCTCACCTCTGCGGCCGCTCCTGACTGGGAGTTCCCGCCCGACAACCAGACCGGTGTGCACCGCGTCGTCGTGGATGGCGACCCGCGCGTCGAGGTCAACACCCATGTCTCCCATCCGGTCCTCGATTCGACGGACGCAGGCTGCATGGCCACGGCTGCCCGCGTCGTCAACGCGATCGACTGGGTGTGCCGCGCGCCAAGCGGACTGATCTCGGTGGAGGACATTCCGCAGGTCGCCTTGATCCGCGGCCTGATGTGGTGACCTAGCCCTTGGCCCTGTCGTCGCGCCACCGGCAGAGTGCCTCGGCAGCGGTGAGGTCGTAGTCGGGACCGTTGACCCCGACTGTGAGCAGCGAAACCCCAAGGCTCCGTAGCGCTTCGGCGTTGGCCAGCATCGCGTCGAGGCCTTCGCCGCGTGCGACGCCGCTGGTGTTCTCCACGCCTGCCGAACGCTCGATGGTGGCGGGGTCGCGACCGAACGTCGCGCAGTGCCCGTCGAGCACCTCGGCCTTGCCAGGATAGGTGTCCACCGTGGTGAACCCGTGCCACATGTGGGCATACTGGGCCACCAGTTTGAGCGTCTTCTGTTCGCCCTGCCCACCGATCAGGATCGGGATGTCGCGTAGCGGAGCAGGATTCAGCTTGGCCAGCCGCGACACGATCCGCGGCATCGCGTCGGCCAGGTCGTTGAGCCTGCTGCCCACGGTGCCGAACTCGTAGCCGTACTCGTCGTAGTCCTTCTGCTTCCAGCCGGAGCCGATCCCGAGGATCAGCCTGCCGTCGGAGATGTTGTCGACGGTTCTTGCCATGTCGGCCAACAGTTCCGGGTTGCGATACGAGTTGCACGTGACCAGTGCGCCGATCTCGATGCGCGAGGTCTGTTCGGCCCACGCGCCGAGCATCGTCCAACACTCGTAGTGCGCGCCGTCCGGATCGCCGTAGAGCGGATAGAAGTGGTCCCAGTTGAACGCGACGTCGACGCCGATGTCCTCGCAGCGCCGTACGGCATCGCGCAGATGACCGTAGTTGGGGGAGTGTTGCGGCTGGAGTTGGACGCCTATGCGGAGGGGGAAGGGCATGACTCCACGTTAGGCGGACTTTCCGGCGATTGTCTCTAGGATGTCGACCAGCGCCCGAGGCTGGTCGCCCTGTACCGAATGGCCCGAGTTCTCCACGACGTGGGTCCGTTGGAAACCCGGCGCTCGCTTGGCGAATTCGTCGGCATCCTCGTCGTTGACGAAGAACGAGTTGGCGCCGCGAACCAGGGTCGTTGGCATGGTGATCGACGGGACGTCGTCCCACAGGCCCGTGAAGGACTCGGGCAGCTGATCGGTCTCCTTGGCATCGGCGTCCTTGCGGAAGGAGTCGTACCGCCAGGTCCAGGTGCCGTCGTCGAGGCGCTTGGAGTTGTGGAATACGCCGCGGCGCAAGGACTTCCGATCACGGTTCGGTGATGCCGCAACGGTGACTTCGAGCATGGCCTCGAAGGATGGGAAGCTACGATCCCCCTGCACGAGCGCGACCGTGCCCATCTGAGCCTTCGTCATCTCGGTGTGGCGTTCGGGTGCCGACGGGGTGACGTCGACGAGCACCAACTCGGGGACGAGCGCGGGTTCGGTCGCGGCGATGCGCAACGCGGTCAGCCCACCCAGTGACATGCCGACGACCAGTCGCGCGCTCGGCGCCCACTCGCGAAGGATCGGCCGAAGGGTCTCGGCGTTGAGCTTCGGTCCGTAATCGCCGTCTTCGCGCCAGGCTGAGCGACCGTGCCCAGGCAGGTCGACGGCGAGCGCGGGGAGGCCGAGCCCGAGGATCACGGTGTCCCAGGTGTGCGCGTTCTGGCCGCCGCCGTGTAGGAAGACGACCTGCGGTGGCTCGTCACCCCATTTGATGGCGCTGATGGGACCAGACTCGATGCGCGCGACCGTTGGCAGTAGGCCCGTCGCCCCGATTTGCTCGGCATTCTCTTCAAGCAAGCCGAATTCGTCGAGGCCGACCAGCTCGTCGTCGTTGACCATGCACTCTTTATACGTCGAGGCGGCGCCGACGGCGACGGCCACCTGAAATTGGAATGCGATCGCCGGTTGGGTGTGCCACCGTCGAATCCGTGAGCGCACTGAACGGGTTGACGATTCGCAGCGTTGAGGATCGCGACTGGCCTGCCATCACGACGCTGGCCGCGGCGGGGTTCGGCGGGTTTCGCCCTCAGGAGACGACCGCGATGTGGCGGACGATGGTGCCAGAGGGCGGCGCGGTGGTCGCCTGCGACGGCCCCGACATCGTCGGGATGGCGTTGTTCCTCGACCTGCGTCTGACGGTTCCCGGCGGAGCGGTGCTGCCGATGGCTGGGGTGTCGTGGGTCGTCGTCGCGCCCACGCACCGCCGTCGGGGTGTTCTCACCGCGATGTTCGTCGAGTTGCATCGCCGGATGGGTGAAGCGTCGTATCCCATCGCCGGGTTGGAGGCCAGCGAGGACGGGATATACGCGAGGTTCGGCTACGGCCCCGCGACCATCCAGCAGTCCCTCAGCGTCGATCGCCGAGCCGCCAAATTCCACGCCGACGCGCCCGATCCCGGCGGCGTCCGACTGGTGCGACCGCAAGATCATCGGCGCGAGTTCGAGGACGTCTACGAGCGTTGGCGGCTTCGTACGCCAGGTGGTCTGCACACGCCGAGTGAGTTGTGGGACGAGGTGATGGCAGACAGGGCGGAGTCGCGCGGCGGTGGCACCGCGTTCTTGGCGCTGCTGCACGCCGACGGCTTCGCCATGTACCGCGTGCACGGCGGCGAGCGAAAGTCGGTGCAGATCACCAAGGTCGCCGCCGTGACGTCCGATGCCCACGCCGCGCTGTGGAGGGTGCTACTCGGCATGGACTTGATGAGCACCGTCGACGTGGCCACCCATCATGCCGAGCCGTTGCCCTACCTGTTGACCAACCCCCGTGTCGTTCGGCAGACCGGCAGCGAGGACGGGCTATGGCTGAGGATCCGCGACATCGCCGCCGTGCTGGAGGCCCGGACCTACGAAGCGGATCTCTCTGCCGTGCTGGACGTTTCGGATGGCGTGCTCGGCGGTGGTGGGCGGTTCTCGCTGGAGATCAGTGACGGTCGGGCGCGCTGTACTCCGACCGATGCGGAACCCGACGTCGAACTGAGCCTGTCGGTGCTTGGCAGCCTGTACCTCGGGGTGCACCGCGCTTCGTCGTTTGCCACCGCACATCGCCTGCGCTGCAACGATTCTGGATTGCTGCGACGGCTGGACGCCGCGTTCATCAGCACCGTTCCCGCAGAGCTTGGCTACGGCTTCTAGGAAAACGTTGCTACTCAGGTCGAACACACGGGTCGAACGCGTGGCGCGTCGTGAACCAAAACGTGGGCTCAGCCTTCGCGATAGTGAATCTGGCGACGCCACACTCGCGTGTCGCGTCGCCAGATTCACTATCGGGGTGCGGCGTGAGAAACGGCTTAGCCCTCGATGAATTCCTCTAGCTGAGCGCGGGCGACGTCGTCGGCCAGCTGCTTGGGCGGGCTCTTCATCAGATAGGCCGAGGCCGGGATGATGGGGCCGCCGAGGCCGCGATCCAATGCGATCTTGGCTGCGCGGACCGCGTCGATGATGATGCCCGCGGAGTTCGGCGAGTCCCATACCTCGAGCTTGTACTCAAGGTTCAGCGGCACGTCGCCGAAGGCGCGGCCCTCCAGGCGGACGTACGCCCACTTGCGGTCGTCGAGCCACGCGACGTGGTCCGACGGCCCGATGTGGACGTTCTTGTCGTCGATCTTTCCGGCGAGCGAGCCGGTCAGGTTCGACGTAACGGCCTGGGTCTTGGAGACCTTCTTGGACTCGAGGCGCTCGCGCTCGAGCATGTTCTTGAAGTCCATGTTGCCGCCGACGTTCAGCTGATAGGTCCGGTCGAGCGTGACGCCGCGATCCTCGAACAGCTTCGCCATCACGCGGTGGGTGATGGTGGCGCCGACCTGGCTCTTGATGTCGTCGCCGACGATCGGCACGCCGGCATCGGTGAACTTCTTGGCCCACTCGGGATCAGACGCGATGAAGACCGGCAGCGCATTGACGAACGCGACCTTTGCGTCGATCGCGCACTGCGCGTAGAACTTGTCCGCCTCGTCGGAGCCGACCGGTAGGTAGGACACCATGACGTCGACCTTCGCGTCCTTGAGCGCCTGAACGACGTCGACGGCCTTGGTGTCGGAGATCTCGATGGTCTCGGCGTAGTACTTGCCGATGCCATCCAGCGTCGGGCCGCGCTGCACCGTGACGTTGGTGGGCGGCACGTCGGCGATCTTGATGGTGTTGTTCTCGGACGCGAAGATCGCCTCGGACAGGTCGAAGCCGACCTTCTTGGCGTCGACGTCGAACGCGGCGACGAACTTCACGTCGCGGACGTGGTACTGGCCCAGCTTCACGTGCATCAGGCCGGGAACGGTGTTGTTCTCGTCGGCGTCTTGGTAGTACTGCACACCCTGGACGAGCGAGGACGCGCAGTTGCCGACGCCGACGATGGCGACCCGGACTTCATTCGACGGGCGTTCGGACATGGGACGGTCTCCTTCTCCTACTGGGATTCAGTGCTGGTTTGACTAGGGCTGTTGCTCTGGATTCTTTTCGATGCGGCCAAAGGCCACGCGTTCTGCCTGGATTAGATCGTTGAGCCACTTGACTTCACGTTCGCTCGATTCCAGCCCGAGCTGGTGTAGCTGTTTGGTGTAGCGGTCGAGCGAACTGCTCGCGCGCGCGATGGCGTCGCGCAGACCCTCGCGTCGTTCCTCTACCTGGCGGCGGCGTCCCTCGAGGATCCGCATCCTTGCCTCGGCGGGAGTCCGGTTGAAGAACGCGAGGTGCACGCCGAATCCGTCGTCGGTGTAGTTCTGCGGCCCCGTGTCGGCCACCAACTCGGCGAAGCGCTTCTGGCCCGCCTCCGTGAGCTGGTAGACGCGGCGCGCGCGACGGACCTTCACGGCGCCTGCCGGGGCGGCGTCCTCGACGATGAGGCCGTCGGCCTGCATGCGGCGCAAGGCGGGGTATAGGGAGCCATAGGAAAATGCGCGAAACGCACCCAACAACCCGGTTAGTCGCTTGCGCAACTCGTAGCCGTGCATGGGTGATTCGAGCAGGAGGCCGAGAATGGCGAGCTCCAACATGCGAATCACCTCCCCGCTACGACGACGCAACACGTCAACTCATTAGGTTGGCCCACTGTATCGCGCCGATATATTCGGCGCCAGTTTTGGAGCATCGCCGAGGCGGACGAAACTCTTCAGACGCCCGAACGTGCTCGAACTTCTACGGGCTGGGGCGGCTCACGCGCTTGATGGTGGCGTCGCCGTTGAGCTCGATAAAACCCGAACTGCCGAACTTCGGCGATACGTAAATCTGCAGGTCGATCGCACCCTGGGGGGCGGTGATGTCGCTGGTCGGCTTGATGGCGAGGTTGACGTCCTTGACGTCGTCGGGCCTGAAGCCCAACGTCTCCGGTGCGCCCCTGATCAGGCCGACGAGCGTTGGGATGTCGAACTGGAGAAGGTCGACCGGCGGGCCATTCGAACTGCGGCTGGTCTCCGACGGGTCGCCCCAGCCGCCGCGATACGGGTAGCTGAGCGTGCGACGGCTCTCGTTGGGATCGGGCCGCTCCAGCGACGCGTAGTCGGAGAAGATCCTGATGCCGAAGCCATTGGTGTCGCCGAACTTCTGCGTCATCTGGTCGAACAGCCCCTCGAGCCCATTGACCGATAGCAGTTGGCGGGGCGCGGGCAGCACTTTGGCAGGCACGCCGTCGGGCTGCGCACCGGGATCGCTCGCGGAGCTCACCGACGAAGTCGTGTCACCCCACAACCCCCACCCGATGCCGACGCCGAGCAGCACCAACACCCCTGCAACGGCGACGCGCATGCCCCAGCCCGCCCCAGCCACCCGAGTGATCGGCCGTGACGGCTCCTTCAGGTTCGGCATGCGAACGGGGGCATTCTCGGTCTGTAGGTCGTCGACGAGCGTCTGGAGATCGCCGAGCGTCGCTGCCGTGGTCGCGGACGTCACCCGCGTGCGGTGCTCCTCCATCGACAGCTGGCCATCGGCGAGCGCGCTGTCCAGAACCTGGCACGTGTTGGTGCGGTCGGAGTCCTTCGCACGCGTGCGCGCGCTCTGTTGCCTTGCCACGCAGTGATCGTAGAAGTTCGATCGCCATCGTCGCAGAACAGATGCCTCACTAGCGCGTGGCGCGGAGTGGTCACACGTCGGTTGCGAGAGGGCCGACGTACTCTGGTCATCGTGCGATTGCAGCGACAGGTGGTGGACTACGCGCTCAAGCGACGGTCACTGCTGGCCGAGGTCTATTCGGGGCGCACGGGCGTCTCGGAGGTCTGTGACGCCAATCCGTACCTTCTTCGCGCCGCGAAGTACCACGGGAAATCAAGCTCGGTGATGTGTCCGATCTGCCGCAAGGAACAGCTCACGCTCGTGTCGTGGGTGTTCGGCGATCATCTGGGACCCGCGTCGGGGTCTGCACGAAGCACCGAGGAGTTGGTACTGCTGGCCGCGCGCTTTGCAGAGTTCAAGGTTCACGTCGTCGAGGTGTGCCGCACGTGCAGCTGGAATCATCTGGTCAAGTCGTATGTGTTGGGAGCGCCAGTGCCCCCCACGGGTGCCGCGCGCACCAAGAGGACCCCGACGGCGCGTTCTGGCGCGCGCACGGCCAGTGAATAGCGAAGGGCGCCACGGCAAGTCAGCGAAAGACGTCCAGAACGGGACCGACGCTGACGAGCGTGGCGCACCCTCACCCAAAGCGTCCGAACCGCCAAGTTCTGCCGAACCCGGACTCACCAAACCGCTGCCGCCCGTGGAACCGCCTAGGCCGTCTAGACCATCTCAACCGCCGAGGGCGTCTCAACCGTCGAGGCCTGGGCAATCGTCCAAGCCCACGCAGCCACCCAAGCCCGTTGCCCCGCCGCCCAGACCTGCCGAACCGCTGCGTCGACGCCAGGACGGCCCCACCGGGCCACCTCGCCGTCGATCGACTCCGCCTCTGACGCCAGACAACCGCGAGACGACGGTCTTGCCGCCGGTCACCGATGCGACGCTCGATCCACGGCTGCGTGACCCGATTGACGTCGTCAAGGCTGCGCTCGACGGAACCCCGCCTCCCACGCCGCCGGGCCGACGGCCGCCGGGCCGATCGGATCCTTCTGGACCGCCTCCACCCGGAGGGCCTCGGCTGCCCAAGGTCAACTGGAAGATCAATTGGAAGTGGGTCCGACGCGGACTCGCGGCCGCGGTGGTGCTGGGGCTTCTGCTGCCGATCATCACCTTCTTCATGGCCTATGCGATTGTCGACGTGCCGAAGCCAGGCGATATCCGGACCAACCAGGTGTCGACGATCCTCGCCAGTGACGGCAGCGAGATCGCGAAGATCGTTCCCCCCGAGGGCAACCGGGTCGACGTCAGCATCGACCAGATACCCGCGCACGTCCGCGACGCGGCGATGGCGGCCGAGGACCGCGACTTCTATACCAACCCGGGCTTCTCGTTCAAGGGGTTCTTCCGCGCCTTCAAGAACAACCTCTTCGGCGGCGACCTGCAGGGCGGGTCGACCATCACCCAGCAGTACGTCAAGAACGCGTTGGTCGGCGACGCCCGCTCGGGCGTCGGCGGTCTCATCCGCAAGGCCAAGGAACTCGTCATCTCGACGAAGATGTCGCGGGAATGGTCCAAGGACCAGGTGATGCAGGCGTACCTGAACATCATCTACTTCGGCCGAGGGTCCTACGGCATCTCGGCGGCGTCGAAGGCGTACTTCGACAAACCGGTCGAACAGCTGACCGTCTCAGAGGGTGCACTGCTCGCCGCGTTGATTCAGCGGCCATCGACGCTCGATCCCGCGGTCGACCTGGAGGGTGCGACCGAGCGGTGGAACTGGGTGCTCGACGGCATGGTGACGATGGGCGCACTCTCGCCTGCCGACCGCGCGGCCCAGGTCTTCCCCACGACGGTGCCGCCGGAACAAGCCCGCGCACAGAACCAGACGACCGGCCCCAATGGGCTGATCGAGCGGCAGGTCACCAAGGAACTGCTCGACCTGTTCAACATCGACGAGCAGACGTTGAACACCGAGGGCCTACAGGTCACCACGACCATCGATCCGAAGGCACAGGCCGCTGCCGAGAACGCCGTTTCCAAGTACATGGATGGCCAAGACCCCGACATGCGCACGGCGGTGGTGTCCATCGACCCGAAGACCGGCGCGGTCAAGGCGTACTACGGCGGCTCGGACGCCCAAGGTTTCGACTTCGCTCAGGCGGGCCTGCCGACCGGTTCGTCGTTCAAGGTGTTCGCGCTCGTCGCCGCGCTGGAGCAGGGCATCGGGCTGGGCTACCAGATCGACAGCTCACCGGTCTCGCTCAACGGCGTCACCATCACCAACGTCGAGGGCGGTGGCTGCGGCACCTGCAGCATTGCGGAGGCGTTGAAGCGCTCGCTGAACACCAGCTACTACCGCCTGATGCTGAAGCTGAAGAACGGGCCACAGGACGTCGCCGACGCAGCTCATCGGGCCGGCATTGCCGAGAGCTTCCCCGGCGTCGAGCACACGCTGTCCGAGGACGGCAAGGGCGGACCGCCCTATGACGGAATCGTGTTGGGGCAGTATCAGTCTCGGGTGATCGACATGGCGTCGGCGTATGCGACCATCGCTGCTTCCGGTGTCTATCACCGACCGCACTTCGTGCAGAAGGTCGTCAACGCCGACGGCCAGGTGTTGTTCGACGCCAGCCAACAGGACAACAGCGGCGACCAGCGGATCGAAAAGGCCGTCGCGGACAACGTGACAGCGGCCATGCAGCCGATCGCGGGCTGGTCCAATGGCCACAACCTCGCAGGCGGCAGGCAGTCGGCAGCAAAGACCGGCACCAACCAGCTCGGCGATACCGGCGCCAACCGGGACGCCTGGATGGTCGGGTTCACGCCGTCGTTGTCGACGGCGGTATGGGTGGGCACCACCGAAGGCACCAAGCCACTGGAGAACAAGTCCGGCGGAGCCGTGTACGGGTCGGGCATTCCGTCCGACATCTGGAAGGCGACGATGGACGGTGCGCTCAAGGGCACCGACAACGAGACGTTCCCGAAGCCCACCGAGATCGGCGGATACGCGGGCGTGCCTGCGCCTCCGCCCGCACCGCCGCCGCCGCCCGCCGAGACGGTGATCCAACCGACTCTGGAAGTCGCTCCCGGCGTGACGATTCCGTTCGGACCGCCGACGACGATCACCCTTCCACCGGGTGCCCCACCTCCCCCAGGTGACCCCGGCGCTCCTCCTCCGCCTCCGCCCCCTCCGCCGCCGTGACCGTGGAGGAGCAGAGTCCGCCGAGTACCGAGTCGCCCACAGCCGTGTCACCGGCTCCGCTGGCACGCGACCTGCGTAGCGCCGACGATCGGGATCTGCCAAGTCGAACCGACGTCATCGGCGCCGCGCTGTCGAACCTCGTCGGCGGACCCGTCGGTAGGCGTGCGCTGATCGGGCGCACGGGATTCATGACCCCGCTGCGGGTGATGCTCGCCATCGCGGTGGTGTTCCTGGCATTTGGCTACTCGACCAAGGCTGCGTGTCTGCAGTCAACCAAGACGGGGACCGCCGAGCAGCGGGTCGCGATCTGGGAGAACCAACGGGCCTACTACGAGTTCTGCTACTCGGACACCGTCCCGCTCTACACCGCAGAACTGTTGAACCAGGGCAAGTTTCCGTACAAGTCGCACTGGACCGAACTCGACGACAAGCGGCAACCGCGCGTCCAGTACGACGGCAGCCCGGCAATCCGCTACATGGAGTATCCGGTCCTGACGGGCGTGTACCAGTACATGTCGATGGCATTGGCCAAGACCTACACCGCCTTCAGCAAGCTGGTGTCGATCCCGGTCGTCGCCGAGGTCGTGATGTTCTTCAGCATCTCGGCGTTCGGCTTGGCATTGGCATGGATGGCCACGGTGTGGGCGACGGCGTTGCTGTCGGGTCGACGGATATGGGATGCGGCCGTCGTAGCCGGATCACCGCTCCTGATCTTCCAGGTCTTCACCAACTTCGACGCGCTTGCGACGGCGGCGGCGGTCGGCGCCCTGCTCGCGTGGTCGCGACGAAAACCGTTGGTGGCAGGCGCTTTGATCGGTATCGGCGTCGCACTCAAGCTGTATCCACTGCTGCTGTTGTTCCCGTTGGTGATCCTCGGGATGCGGACCGGCAGGATGCGCGAGGTTGGCAAGACCGTGGCCGCCACGGTGGTGACGTGGCTCGTCGTGAATCTGCCCATCATGGTGCTGTATCCACGGGGCTGGTCGGAGTTCTTCCGGCTGAACGCCCGCCGCGGCGATGACATGGATTCGCTGTACAACGTGGTGAAGTCGTTCACCGGCTGGGGCGGCTTCGACCAGAACCTGGGCTTTTGGGAACCGCCGACGGTGCTCAACTCGGTGTCGGCCGTGCTGTTCGTATTGTGTTGTGCGGTGATCGCTTACATCGCCATGACCGCCCAGCAGCGGCCACGTCTTACGCAGTTGGTCTTCCTCGTCGTGGCGGCCTTCCTGCTGACGAACAAGGTGTGGAGTCCGCAGTACTCGCTGTGGCTCGTGCCGTTGGCTGCGTTGGCCTTGCCGCACCGCCGGATTCTTCTCGCGTGGATGACGGTCGACGCACTGGTATGGATTCCGCGGCTGCTCTTTCTCTATGGCGAACAGAACAAGGGCCTTCCCGAGCAGTGGTTCACCGGAACCGTGCTGATTCGCGACGTTGCCGTGATGACGTTGTGCGCCTTGGTAATTCGTCAGATCTATCGACCGGAACTCGACCTCGTCAGAGACCACGATCGCATCGACGACCCGTCGGGGGGTCCGTTCGAGTGGGCGCCCGACGATCCGCCGTCGTGGTGGCCCCGCAAGGGCTGGAGGCCACCACGCCGAGAGTTTCCTGTGGATCAGCTGTCAGGGCAGTCGAAGGACGCTATGCTCGGCGCGTGAACTCCCGGCGCCTCCTGGGAATCCTGGCCTGCACGTTTGCGGTTGGCCTCGGATTAGGTGGGTGCGCGAAGGATCCGGCGCCAGCGACGACCAGCCTTCCGAAGCAAAGCAGCGCGGCGGCCGACTCTAGTGGCCACGAGACAACGACCGCCGCGCCGGCGTCGGGTGCCGTTCGCTATCTCTCCCTTGGTGATTCGCTCACCCAGGGCGTCGGCGTCGAGAACTTGGACACCCAGGCGTTTCCGGCTCTGCTCGCCGAGAAGTGGCGCTCGGCGGGATGCGAGGTCGAACTGCTGAACGTCGGCATCAGCGGCTACACCGCGGGCCAGGTGCTGACCGACGAGGTCCCGAACATCGCCGACTTCGCGCCGACGGTGATCACGTTCCAGGCGGGTGGCAACGACATCGCCAACGGGATCTCGCTCGATGAGTACGAGAGGAACGTCAAGGCGGTACTCGACGCGGCGAGCGACAGCGGGGCGAAGGTCATCGTGCTCGCGCAGAACGAATGGTTCAGGTCGCCGGACGGCCAAAACTACGGCGAGAATCAAGCGGCCCAGCGAGTCGACTTCGACGCCGCGCTCATCGCCGAGGCTGAGTCACACGGTGCACAATTCGTTGACATGCGCCCGCTCTACAAGCAGCAGGCCGACGAGGGGCAGTGGGTGTCCGACGGTCTCCACCCGACGCCCGAGGCGTACGCGGCGTGGGCGGACGGGTTGGCGGAGGCCGTTCCGGCGCCGTGCAAGTGAGCGACGATTTCTCTGGTCAGGGCTCTGTGGAGTAACCTTGCCGGGTTGCCGACGCAGGCGACCCTCCTGCCACGGATACGCCGTGGCCGCACACGACCATAGGAGGTGATGGGTTTCTCATGCGTCCATACGAAATCATGGTCATTCTTGACCCGACTCTCGACGAGCGGACTGTAGCTCCGTCGCTAGAGACGTTCCTCAATGTCATTCGCAAGGATGGCGGCACCGTCGACAAGGTCGACATCTGGGGCCGTCGCAGGCTGGCATACGAGATCGCCAAGCACGGCGAGGGCATCTATGCCGTCGTCGACGTCAAGGCCGAGCCGGCCACCGTGTCCGAGTTGGATCGTCAGCTGAGCCTCAACGAGTCCGTGTTGCGGACCAAGGTCATGAGGACCGACAAGCACTGATCGAAGCGCCGCGTGCTGTCACGAGCCTTGCGTAGGCTCGCGCGTAACACGCTGCTCGCGATGAGCGCCTGCGGTAAAGCCGATAGCACTTCTTAGGAGGGGATCTCGTGGCTGGTGACACCACCATCACCGTCGTCGGAAATCTGACCGCCGACCCCGAACTGCGATTCACGCCGGCCGGAGCGGCCGTCGCGAACTTCACGGTCGCGTCGACGCCGCGGATGTTCGACCGGCAGACCAACGAGTGGAAGGACGGCGAAGCGCTGTTCCTCCGCTGCAGCATCTGGCGCGAGGCGGCCGAGAACGTCGCCGAGAGCCTCACCCGTGGTTCGCGAGTAATCGTCACGGGTCGGCTCAAGCAGCGTTCGTTCGAGACCCGCGAGGGCGAGAAGCGAACCGTCGTCGAGGTCGAGGTCGATGAGATCGGCCCTTCCCTGAAGTATGCGACTGCCAAGGTGAACAAGGCCAGCCGTAGCGGCGGTAACAGCGGCGGCGGCTTCGGTGGCGGTGGCGGTGGCGGTGCTCAGCGCAGTTCCGAGCCCAAGGACGATCCATGGGGCAGTGCGCCGGCATCCGGCTCGTTCAGCGGCGCCGACGACGAACCGCCCTTCTGACAACCCATTTAGCGAAGATTTAGCGAAACCAGGAAGAGATAGACAATGGCCAAGGCCCCCAAGCGGCGTCCGGCACCCGAGAAGCCGATCAAGACCCGCAAGTGTGTGTTCTGCTCCAAGAAGGGGCAGACCATCGACTACAAGGACACGGCGCTGCTGCGCACCTACATCAGCGAGCGAGGCAAGATCCGCGCCCGCCGGGTGACCGGTAACTGCGTGCAGCACCAGCGTGACATCGCGATCGCGGTCAAGAACGCCCGCGAGGTCGCGTTGCTCCCGTTCAGCTCGGCGACGCGGTAGATCGGAGAACCAAGATGAAGCTGATTCTCACCGCAGAGGTCGACCACCTCGGCACCGCAGGAGACACCGTAGAGGTCAAGGACGGCTACGGACGCAACTTCTTGCTGCCCCGTGGCCTCGCCATCGTGGCGACGCGTGGCGCCGAGCGCCAGGCCGACGAGATCCGTCGCGCTCGCGACGTCAAGAGCGTCCGCGACCTCGACCATGCCAACGAGCTCAAGGCCGAGCTCGAGGCGCTTGGGCCCGTGACGTTGGCCGCGCGGACCGCTTCCGACAAGGGCAAGCTGTTCGGTTCCGTCAGCGCAGCCGACGTCGTCGCAGCCATCAAGAAGGCGGGCGGTCCGAATCTGGACAAGCGGACCGTCGAACTGCCCAAGGCGCACATCAAGGCCATCGGTAACCACCCGATTACCGTGCGCCTGCACCCCGACGTCAACGTGTCGGTAGCCCTAAGCGTCGTCGCCGAGTAGTTACTCCAGCGTCAATACGCCCGGGTCGAAGGACATACACCTTCGGCCCGGGCGTTGCTGTGTTTTCTGGCGAACTTTCTCCCGCGGCCTTTGTGCAGTCCAGCTAACGAGTTGTTAACCTGCGAGGCCCTTGCCCGCAACACAACACGCCCGAGGCGGCAACCCGGGACGACACGCCGCACCAATTAACATCCACAACTAGGCGACGCATCCGTGACGCCCTCATCTGCAGGGATGTGGAAAACGGCGTAGTTACTCCACAGGTTGTCCCCAACGAGTCAACATGGCTGGCCGAAGCTATCCACACGCCATCCACGAGTCCGCTAACAGGATCGGTTTGCAGTGCATCCAGCAACGTCTACCGTGAGCCGTCGGTACCGATGACGCGAGATGTGTCGGTGGTCTGACTTACGGTCTCTGTCGAATACACGTTCGACTTGGGCATCAGGGGAGGTGGGTTAGTCCGTGGCGGTAGTTGACGATCTCGGTCATTCCGACGCCGGTCCCGCGCAGCCAAGCGAAGACTATGGCCGTCAACCGCCGCAGGACATGGTGGCAGAGCAGTCGGTGCTGGGCGGCATGCTGTTGAGCAAGGACGCGATCGCCGACGTGCTGGAGCGGTTGCGGCCCGGGGACTTCTACCGGCCCGCGCACCAGAACGTCTACGACGCGATCCTCGACCTCTACGGGCGCGGTGAACCCGCCGACGCGGTGACCGTGTCCGCCGAGCTGGACCGCAGGGGCCTGCTCAAGCGCGTCGGTGGTGCGCCGTATCTGCACACGCTGATCTCGACCGTGCCCACTGCGGCCAATGCGGGCTACTACGCGGGAATCGTCGCCGAGAAGGCATTGCTGCGCCGCCTAGTCGAAGCGGGCACCCGCGTCGTGCAGTACGGGTATGCGGGCGCCGACGGGGCCGACGTGGCCGACGTGGTGGACCGCGCGCAGGCGGAGATCTACGACGTGACCGAGGGCCGCAGCACGTCGGAGGACTACGTCGTCCTCGAGCAGCTGCTGCAGCCCACGATGGACGAGATCGACGCGATTGCCTCTCAGGGCGGCATCGCGCGCGGCGTGCCGACGGGCTTCACCGAACTCGACGAGGTGACCAACGGGCTGCACCCCGGACAGATGATCGTGGTGGCGGCCAGGCCCGGCGTCGGAAAGGCACTAGAGACCTGTACGCCCCTTCCGACGCCAACGGGCTGGACCACGATGGGGGAGGTCAAGGTCGGGGATTGCCTAGTCGGCGCGGACGGGCTACCGACGCGTGTCGTCGCTGCCACCGACGTCATGGTGGGCCGACCCTGCTTCGAGGTCGAGTTCTCCGACGGGACGCTGATCATCGCCGATGCCGACCATCAGTGGCCCACGGAGTCGGGCATCCGAACGACTGCCGAATTGCGTTGCGGTGCAGACAGACTCATCCCCGCCACGCTGCCCGCTCGCGCCGGACGCAGGACGGCGCTGCTCGAACTCGGCGTTCACGTCGCGTGGGTGCGCCCCGTCGACAGCGTTCCGGTGCGGTGCGTGCAGGTCGACAACGAGTCGCACCTGTACCTGGCGGGCGAAGGCATGGTGCCGACGCACAACTCGACCCTCGGCTTGGACTTTCTGCGGTCGTGCTCGATCAAGCACCGGATGGCCAGCGTCATCTTCTCGCTGGAGATGAGCAAGTCCGAGATCGTCATGCGCCTGCTGTCCGCAGAGGCGAAGATCAAGCTCGCCGACATGCGGTCGGGCCGGATGAGCGACGACGACTGGACGCGTCTGGCACGTCGCATGAGCGAGATCAGTGAGGCGCCGCTCTACATCGACGATTCTCCGAACCTGACCATGATGGAAATTCGTGCGAAGGCTCGGCGGCTGGCCCAGAAGTCCGATCTGCGCTTGATCGTCGTCGACTACCTCCAGCTGATGACGTCGGGCAAGAAGGTCGAGTCGCGGCAGCAGGAAGTGTCCGAGTTCTCCCGTCAGATCAAGCTATTGGCGAAGGAGATCAACGTCCCGGTGGTCGCGATGAGCCAGCTGAATCGCGGTCCCGAACAAAGGACTGACAAGCGCCCGATGCTCTCCGACCTCCGTGAGTCGGGGGCAATCGAGCAGGACAGCGACATGGTCATCCTCTTGCATCGGCCCGATGCCTTCGAACGCGACGATCCCCGTGGCGGCGAGGCGGACCTGATCATCGCTAAGCATCGCGCCGGTCCGACGAAGACGATAACCGTTGCGCACCAACTACATCTGTCGCGCTTTACGAACATGGCGCACTGACGGATGCCTTCTTGCTGCTGGTTGCATGAAGATATGCAGTGGCGGACCGCATCGCACAGCCGAGGGTGTTGGCTGAGCTCACGGTTGCATGTAGAGCAGTGGCAGCCGACCTCTAGCCCGTTTGGATACGAGGTCGGAGGCGAGGGGACCGCAGGGTTCATGTCCCGGTACTGCCACGATGAGCGGTTCTACGAACTCCAGGCACAAAGGTCACGAACCAGAGATGGTTCGTGACCTTTGTGTTTGGGTGGGGGCGGCTTTGCTGAGACCTGAGACGGCGCAGCGGGGACCCGAGCCCGCAGATCCCCGCCCAAGCTCGATTCATGACAATGGGAGACCGTTTCCAACCGCTAATGACATTCGCTCCGGCGCCGCAGTATGTGCGTATATCGGGGCGCTTATAACAAAATCGTTTGACGTCAGTGTTCCGAAGGTATGGACCTACGCTGGCGGCGGAGTGAACACCATCACGCGCTGGTCGGCGTCGAAGGACACCGAGCCGTCCCGCGTGCCGCAGCGCAGCGGAGACACGCGTACGCGGCCGCGGCGAGGGTTGACGACGACGGGTCCTGATCGGTCAGGCTTGGGGGGGCTGCTGACGGCTTAAAAAGAAGTTGGGCGAGATCCAGGAAGCTGCTCAGCGATTCGCAGGTGAGGGGCTACGGAGATTGCCGCCGGAGGCGGGCAAGTGGGCGGTCGCGCCTGGCGCGCCGTCCCCTCGGGTCTAGTCTGACGGCTCGTTGGCGACCCGTGTCGGAGTCAGTCTGTTGCGGTGGAGAATGCGTTGCTGCAGATGCTGACCGCCCGGGGAGGTCCGCTGTCGTCGGCGTGTCTGCGGTGGCTCGTTGACGGTGACGGATCGGCGCTTCGTCCTGCGGTTCGAAGCGACGTGCGGATGCCGGCGCCGGGGGTCCGTCCCCGTTCTGAGGGGGCGTGTCCGCGGCCGAACACCTTGCAGTGATCCGCGCCCTCGCGGTCGCGTTGATCTGGCCCGGATCCCCGATACGATCGGAGCATGGACGGTCCGCCCGCACCCGAGCGCGAGCCCATGGCACCGCCGCACCAACTCCCCAACGCACCGGTGCCGCCGCAGCCTCAATGGGCCTATCAGCCCGCGCCGCGCCCTGCCGTACGCCCAATCTGGATCATCGCCGCCGGCATCATCATCGCTGTCGCAGTCATCATCGCCGCGATCATCATCAGCCACGGCAACACCACCACCCAATCAACACCAACCGCTGCACCCACCCAAAGCAACGCGTCGCAGTCGGCGAATCTCTCGACGGCGAGCGCAGCGACCAGCTCCACGTGCACCGGCTGGCGCGCAGTGAGCCCTTCAATAAGCGAGATCGTGCCATTGCCGGACGGCTGGGACTACGACACTCCCAACATCGACCAGTACATCAACGACCACAACGCATCGGTAATCAAACTGATGGACATCTTCGAACCCCTCATCTCGGATGAGCCTGCCGACGTAGCCAAGATTGCGCATACTTTCGTCGACTCCCGACGCAACGAAGCAAAACTACTCGCCGCACACACTTATCGCGGCTCTGATGGTGCGGCGGGCAATGTGGCCGCTACGCAGCTGGATCAGCTGTGTGGGGCGGACACGAAGTAAAACGACGCGACGAGCCTCTCGATGACCACTACCCCCGGACCGACGGTCCGCAGCCGACGTCGAAGGACCGGGCCGATCGGTGCGACGCTGCCTGCGAATGCATCCTCTCCTTCGACTATGCCGACTTCCTCGACGAACTCACCCGCAACCCACACCTGTTCGACGAGAGCTACACCCGTTGGGGGCCGATCCAATGGATGCCCCCGGAGACCCTCCTCGCCGTGGGGGAACACCTCGGCAACAGGGGTTGGACTGACGCCGACATACAGGCCGTCACATGGCAGAACTTCCACCGAGTCGCCGAACAAGCATGGCAACCAACTGCGCTCTGAATATTGGGCCACTCGACCACTGCGGCGGATCGCAACGCAGTACGAACTCGGGCCAACCCGCATCAACAGCCAGCGTCGTCGCCCCAAGGGGTCAAAGTTCAGAAGTCGTTACGGGGTCAACTTTGGGAAGTTGTTGACACCTGGGTGCGGATCGTCGGGCGTGATGCGGATCAGGCTTTCAGCGCGCGGAGATAACGGCGCCGGATGAACCTGTTGCGCCAACCGCAACATCGGAAAACGCTGGCCGCCTGCCTCCGCGCTGGTCGGGTCAGCGTCTCTCAGCGACAACGAGACGACGCCGCATGACGCGGGTCACGATGAAGGCCTCCTGCCCGGATACCGGGTGGCCAAGCAATGTCCCGTAGGGAGCTTCGCGAGGTTCTACGCCGTACGCGTGCCGGGTTCCACCGGGCGGTGGCCGGTATGGCCCAGGCAGGCAATGACATCGTGATGGACCATGTCCTCGGCGAGCCATGGCGGCTGCATGATCTGTTGACCGTGATGCAGGGAATCGATGTCATCTTCGTCGGTGTTCACTGCCCGGCCGCCGACCTCACTGAACGCGAACGACGTCGGCTCGACCGAGTGAGCGGCACTGCGGTCGGTCAGAGCGCGACGGTTCATACACACGGCCTCTATGACATGGAAGTCGATACGAGCACCGCGACGGTGGAAAACTGCTCTGCGCGGATCCGAGAATACTTGCGACTCAACCCCAGTCCCACGCCCCGCGCTTTCGATCGCCTCCGTGATGTCGACACCGAGAACAGCGGGCCGTGAAGGACGGTGTCATGGTTCAGCGACGCGGCGAATTGCCGCCCCTGTCAACGGCTCGACGAACCGCCGCAAGTCGCCGACGTGACCGCCGGAGCGACCGGTCATGACCGCCTCACCCCCTGAGCCCGAAGGGAATGAAGCTAAGCCGGTTTGGGCCTATGAACCCGTCATGCTGGTCGACTACGACCACGGTTGGCCTGAGCTCGCGGCACGCGAATGCCACGAACTCCACCAATTGCTGACCACTTGGCTCACCGGCACCGTCCAGCATGTCGGGTCCACCGCCATCCCGGGGATGCCTGCCAAACCCATCCTTGATCTCCAGGCACCCGTCGACGACCTTGACTCCGCCGCCCAGATCGCCACGGTCCTCACCCCTTATGGCTGGCACTACGTGCCACCGGAGCTCGACCAGCGACCATTCCGCCGGTTCCTGGTCAAGGCTTTCGACGGCCGACGCGTGGCCCACCTGCACCTCATGACCGTGGGCAGCGCCCGTTGGCATCAGCAACTGGCCTTCCGCGACGCGCTGCGCACTAACCCGGAACTGATCCGCGCCTACTCGCACCTCAAACATGAACTGGCCGAGCGTTATCCCACCGATCGCGAAGCTTACTCGGCCAGCAAGCAGCAATTCGTCGAGCAGGTCCTCAGACGCGGCGCCCGCTGAGTCGACTCACCCCTCGGCTCGTCGCCGAAGCGACGGAAGGCGCACGTCCTCGAAGTAGAAGCGTCTCTACTGAGCCGCCTGAAATGCGGTTGCTCACCTCGACCGCAGCCGCCTACGGTCGACCCCATACCTGCGGACGGACCGGAGATCCTGGCGACCAGTGGCGGCATCGGTACGGGTATCCGAACCCGCTTCATCTTCACTGGCCTCACCGACTTCGCCGTAGACCTGTCAGGCATAACGGGTCGAGCGCCAAAAGTGTGCTCCTTGGCCACTGCGATGGGCGACGACAGTCCCGCGTTACCGCTGGATGTGACCGTTATCACTGTCGGAATGTGTCACCTTTCGCCGTGCGGTCGGTGTCTATGGTGCGGAACCTATTCGGGAGTGAGGTGGCGGTGTGGCTTCTGCTGCGGACTTCGGTGAGTACAGGCCGCTGCTGTTCACCATCGCCTACGAGATCTTGGGGACGGTGGTCGATGCCGAAGACGTGCTGCAGGACAGCTACCTCCGATGGATCGAGGTCGATCTCGGTGCGATCAATGATTCGCGTGGCTATCTCGCGCGGATCGTGACGCGGCAGGCGCTCAATCGGTTGCGCACGACTCGCCGCCGCCGCGAGCACTACGTTGGCAGCTGGTTGCCCGAGCCGTTTGTGACCTATGCCGACGTCGCCTCTGACGCCACGCTCGCGGAATCGGTTTCGATGGCGATGATGGTCGTGCTTGAGTCACTCGGCCCAGACGAACGCGCAGTTTTCCTCCTGCACAACGTCTTTGACTTCAGTCTGGCAGAGATTGCCGAATTCACCGGCAAGTCCGAGCCTGCCGTGCGCCAGATCGCGCATCGCGCTCGGGCGCATGTGAAGTCGCGCCGCCGAAGGTTCACCGCAACACCCGAAGACGCCGACGAGATCATCGCGCGCTTCCTCAAGTCTGCGAGCACCGGCGACTTTCAAGGCTTGATGGACGTGCTCGCACCCGATGTGGTGCAGATGTCGGACGGCGGCGGCAAGGCGGCCGCAACCCGTAAACCGCTGATGGGCCGCGAGCCTGTCGCACGGTTCGCGCTGGGCGTGGTCAAGGTCACCGCACCCGGCCTGCGTGCGGAATTCACGCGGTGCAACGCCATGCCCACCGTGGTGTTCCGGCGCGCGGACGCACCGACCCAAGCGTTGTTGTTCGACATCGCCGATGGGTGCATCCACGCCATCTACGCGGTCCGAAATCCAGACAAGCTCGGCTACATCAGCCACCACGAAAACCTGACTCGCTGAGAGGAATTGCGAATGGAAGCCAGCTCCTGCGAACACGGCGTGGTCGCGTCCGACGATCGGTTCAACCGGCGTATCGACAACACCGCCGGCACCTCGTACCTCATCCGCGAGGCGCTCGCCGAAACGATGGAGCCGGGGAAGTGACTCATGCCATGGGCGTGGCAGTGATCGGCGGTGGCTTGGCGGGGCTTACCGCGGCGATCTCGTGTGCTGAACGGGGCGCGGCCGTGGTGCTGCACGAGGCGCACAGCACTCTTGGCGGTCGCGCCCGCAGCACCTCGGCTCCCTACGTTGCCAACGACGGCACGCACGCGTTCTACGACGGGGCGCCCTGGCAGTGGTTGGCCGCACGCGATCTGGTCGCACCGGTGTACCGGCTGGGCACGCGCCAGCTGGCGCGCGTCCGTTTCCGACACCGGGGCCGACTGCGCACGACCCCGCCGCCGAGCTTCATCGCGATGGTGACCATTGGACGCGGGTGCCGTGCACCGGTCGATGTCCGCTTTCGAGACTGGGCCAGCGGGCGTTTCGGTGAAACGGCATGTCGTGCCGCTGAAGGGGTGGTGGGACCAGCCGTCTATGACGCCGATCCCGGTCGCCTCTCGGCAGCATTCGTGTTCGAACGACTCCTGCGCGTGACAACCCCGAGGTTCCCACCGCCCACGCGCTACCCACGGGGCGGCTGGGCAGCGGTCATCGACCGCATGCAACGCCGCGCTCGATCCCTTGGCGTACGAATCGAAACCGATTCCCGCATCACCGATCTACCCACAGCGGACTCCGTCATCGTGGCGACGTCACTGGATGCGGCACGGCTACTGCTCGACGACGACGCACTGCGCTGGGAGGGCGGACGAGCCGCGTTATTGGACGTCGGGCTAGTGCATTCCAGGCGGGACCCATTCGCGTTGTTCGACTGCGACGAGGGCGCCATGATCGAGCGCTTCACCAGCCAGGACCCCACGTTGGCGCCCCCCGGGCACGCCCTCCTTCAGGGTGAGATACCGCTGCGGCCAGACGAATCCAAGGCCGATGGCCTGACACGGTTGGAGTCGGTGTTGGACCTGGGGTTTCCAGGGTGGCGCGGGCGGGTCACCTGGCGCCGTGACCACATCGCCAACAACCGCACAGGGGCACTCGATCTGCCCGGCTACACCTGGCGCGACCGACCCTCGGTCGATCGAGGCGACAACTGCTACCTGGTCGGCGACGCCGTAGCCGCCCCAGGGCTGTTAGCCGAAGTGTCCATCAACAGCGCCCTGACTGCTAGCAAACTGGCCTGCCGCACGCTCCAGGCCCTGTGAATCCGCGGCAGTGAGCAATCGATGGTTGCACCGTATGCCGGGCTCATGTCAGTCACCTGCGATGGTGCGCCGCTGGTGAGGAGCCATTCTTGCCAGTCGGCCTCCGTTAGAAGACCACGTGCGCAGGCCAGTTACAGCCAACCGCGAACATCACTGTGCTGGATGGCCACCCCTGCACATGCTTCAGCAGGGTCAGGCGGAGGCCACCGTGAACAGTAAAGCTGTTGCCCGCCGCAGCACTTCCCAGCGACAACTACGCAGTGTAGTAATGGAGTAGCGGGAGGCGCGATGGCTGACTACGTCCACGACGACGGCTTCGATGAGCCGGCGGTCAACAAGGCCCGAGGCGTCCTTCGGCATGTCGCGGGGCTTGTCACGCCTGACGCGGCGGCCGGGCTGGGTGCGGTGTTGCAACGCGACGTGCCACTTCGTCTGTCACGGCTCGGTGGGCACGTCATCAACGGCGTCACTGACCGCGTGCGGCCCCGCGGTCCGCGGATGCGCGCCCTGGTCGTCGCTCCCGGCGGGCAGGTCCGGTGGCGCGACGTGCCCCAGCCGCGACTCCCGTCATCGCAGGCGGCCCTGGTTCGACCCATCGCTGTCGCTACCTGCGATCTGGATAGGCCGATGGGACTGGGCCGGACACCGATCCTGCTCCCGCTGCACCTCGGTCACGAATGCATCGCCGAGGTGATCGAGATCGGTGACGAGGTCGCCACCGTCCAGCCGGGCGATCGGGTCGTGGTTCCGTTCCAGATCAGCTGTGGGACGTGCGCGTCCTGCGTCGCAGGTTTCACCGCTCATTGCGTCGAGGTGCCGCCGTTGTCGATGTACGGGTTCGGCCTCACCGGCGGGCTCTGGGGTGGCGCCATTGCCGACCTGATGGCCGTTCCCTACGCCGCGTATCGATCTTTTCGGGGCGGCGGCGCGCGACGTCTTGCGTCATATGACGAGTGACCACATTCAGCGTCAGATGGTCGGCCTGCAGGCTGAGCACAACGTCGTGGCGCACCGTCGTCTCGACGCCAACAACCGCGGGGCGGGAGATGAATCTCGGTGAGAGTCGTCCGCACGCATCGTCGATGTGAAGAAGGTTGGAGGCAGCGGACCTATTCACATCGCCACGTTGCCGCATGTCGTAGCGCACGCGGGCTTGCGGGCCAGCCCGTCGACAGCGCTCATCCGACAACTTGAGGACTTTGGCGGAGCGCCTTCGGCCGGTGCCGGGTGATGGCCCGGCTGTCATGCCACCCGCTGGGCGCGGCCATGTCGATAGCTCGTTCGACGGCCCCGTTACGGAAGCCGATGCGTTCGATGAGGAGACGGAAGAGGCCGGGCGCTTTCGCGGTCAGGGTGAGGGTTTTCGGGATGATGATTTGGTCTGCGCGGCGCTCGATACCGTCGACGATGCCGGCGGTCACCGTCTGCAGCGGAATCATCTTCCACAGCCCCTTGTCGTTGCCGCCCCACAGTTCTCGGCCGGCGGGGTCGGCGACGACGTCGTCCATCATGGGCGTGCGAAAAAAGGTGGGGTGTGCGCTGCCGACACCGACTCCCAGGGAACGGAGTTCGAGCCGGATGCTGTCGCACATGGCCCACACGCCGGCCTTGCTGGCGGTGTAGGAACCCTGCAGTGGGGAGTGCACGAATGCGGCCATCGACGAAATCGCGAGCAGGTATCCGCGATGCGGCTGCACATGAGGCAGCGCCGCACGGAAGGTGCGCCAGACGCCGGTGAGGTTGATGTCGATGACCCGCTCGAATGCCGCCGGTTCCAGGGTGGCCATCGGTGCCATCGTGTCGACGCCGGCATTGGCGATCACGATGTCGAGCCGGCCGAAATGCTCGGCGGCGCCCGCCATGGCCGCTTCGAGGCTGGCGAGGTCGCGCACGTCGGCCCGGAATCCTTCCGCGACAGTTGCACCGCCCAACCGTTCGGCTTGGGCCCGGGCGGTGTCGAGGTCGAGGTCCAGCAGCGCCAAGTTGGCGCCGCGGGCGCGCAGCGTGTCGGCAAGGGCGGAGCCGAGCCCGCCCGTTGAGCCGGTGATCGCGACCGTACGCCCGGTGAGGTTGTAGCGGTTCATGGTGTTGTCCTGACTGTGATGGTTTACGGGGTCACGGGCACGTGCTGGCGCAAGAAGGCGATCTGATCGGCGACGACGCGCTCGAAGGGCTCACCGACATAGATGTCGAAATGGCCCTCGGGATACAGCCGCACCACGCCGCGGGGTGCGGTGCGCGCGTGGCGCAGGGTGGCCTTGGCCGGGGCGACGCTGTCGGTCTCGCAGACACAGAACAGCGTCGGGCAGTGCACCTGCGCGGCGAGCCTTCCCGGGCGACGGAACGGAATGTGCAACCCCACCCGCGCGGCGACCTCGTTGCGGTGTGGCGCCCCGTCGGGGACTAGGGCGAGGTAGCCCGGGACCGCGTCGGGGGCGGTCATCAAGGCCGCGGATTTGGGCGGTCCGGCCAGGGGCAGCATGACCGGCGCCTTCCCGAGAAGGCCGGCGACGGTGTCGACGATCGCCCGCGCGGTGACCTTGACCGATGTCTGCGGGTTCATCGCGAGCAGCGAAGCGATCCCATCGGTGAACGGACATTGCGCGATGACAGCGGCAATACCAGACTCGCGAGCAGCCGTCACGATGACGTGACCGCCGCCGAAAGAGGTGCCCCACAACACAATCCGGGTGGAATCCATGTCGGCACGGCTGCGGGCAAACGCGATGGCTGCCGACCAGTCGGCCAGCTGTCGGTCGATATCGAGAAGTTGGCGGGGCTCGCCGTCGCTGGCGCCGAAGTGGCGGTAGTCGAATACCAGGCAGGCGTAGCCGGCGGTGGCGAATCGCTCGGCGTAGGCGTCCAAGCGCATCTCCCGGACGCCGCCCAGTCCGTGTGCCATCACGATCACCGGGCGCGGTTCCTCGGCGTCGGGGAGGTAGAGCCACGCGCGGCAGGCCGCATCACCGGAACGAAATTCGACGTCGAAGCGCCTGGCCATCGGTGGCTCCTCACGCCGTGTCGTGGCGGTCTGTAATAGGTCGGCAGACATTGGACAATTCCTTCCGGCTCGGGGCTCACAGACGTGGAGGTGATGTGGGGTGGGCCTCGATAGCCGCTACCAGTGATTTTCGTCGCCCTACCGTTCACTGCCAATAGGCGCTTGCACACCGTTCCCGCTGTCGTTGGGCGCTCGCCCTGCCAGGGTCTAGGCTGAGCGATGTGAGGTGGCCGCGGCCCTCGGCGCGCGTGTGCGAGTTGATGCAGGCCGGTGCGCAGCAGATCCTTGCTGCACCCGGTGAGGTTCTCGAGTCACTGCTCGCCGAGATCGATGAAGCCACGCTTACCGACCAGAATCCCGGCTTGGCCCAGGATCCTGCGCTGGTCGAGGCGTTGCGCCGCAGTAACAAAGCCAACTTGCTCTTTTGGGTGGAGGCCGTGCGCCGCGATCCCGCCGCCCCGGTGGCCCCCAACCCAGGACCTGAGCCCGCGGTCATCGCCCGCGATCTGATCCGCC
>Ga0207712_10000039_pt1 | contig 182548 bp, 155 predicted proteins | sample KBSS44metaG_FD_184402 | JGI IMG/M metagenome (GOLD analysis project Ga0207712, IMG submission 184402) | Switchgrass rhizosphere microbial communities from Kellogg Biological Station, Michigan, USA - KBS S4-4 metaG (SPAdes) (version 2) | ecosystem: Host-associated > Plants > Roots >... | reverse complement strand
ACAAGCGAACTGTACAAAGATACAGTGGCCTCCATCTTTCATTTGGCTGGTGAGCGCGACGAATTTTACACGCCCGAGCGAGTCAGCGATTACGCCGGCAGCCTGCGGACCAGGGCCCAGGACGTTGAGTTCAGAAGTTACGACGCCGGTCATGAAATGGTTCAGGCCATGCGCGATGACCTGCGGGCCTGGTTGGAAGAAAAGGACTTCTGAAGCAGCTATGATTGCAGGCGTGCGCGGCTTTGCCGCCTGATGTGCGGAGGGGCTTTGCCCTTCCGTTAAGATTGAACTAGTGATGGGCTCCGCCCAGCATCGGAGCCGCTTGCGGTAGCAAGCGGTTCTAACCGCTCGCTATCGCGAGCGGCTCTGTGTTCAGGCGGCGAAGCCGTTGTGCGCCAATAACGTGAAGTCTGCAACTCAAACCAATGCTCTGTGGCTACCAGTGCTCGCACTCAGTCTCCTGATTGGGGCACCAGCCTGTCGCCGCCAGCAAATCGCAGACAAACCACTAACGCCGCCGCCAGCGCTGACCGAAACGCGCGCGTTGCCGGCTAACAGCTCGCCTCAGCTCGCCCTGGTTATGACCGGTACGACGGAGCAGATCGGAAAGACGACCGGTTACGATCCTTCTTATCAAAGAATCGATTATCCGAACGGCGACGTGCCCATCGAAACCGGAGTTTGTACCGATGTGATCACGCGCGCTTTTCGCACCGCCGGCATCGATCTGCAAAAAGATATTCATGAAGACATGGCCAAAAACTTCTCCGCTTATCCAACGAAGTGGGGCCTGAGCCGGCCGGACCCAAACATAGACCATCGACGCGTGCCAAACTTGCAAACATTCCTCACGCGCCGGGGCAAATCGCTCTCGACTGAGAGCAACAGTGATAATTTTCTTCCCGGAGACATCGTCACCTGGGACCTGGGAACCGGCACTGACCACGTAGGAATTGTCGTCAACGTGTGGTACAAGCCAGCCAACCATTATCTAATTGTGCATAACATCGGTGGTGGAACGCGGATGGAGGACGTGCTCTTTTCGTGGAAGATCACCGGCCACTATCGATACTTCTGAAACTTAAGCAGCCGACCGTAACGGAGGATTGATGAGAACAAGTACGATTGTTTTTCTCTTTCTGACTTTCGCCGCAGCTCTCGCAATTCCCGCCGCAGCGCAATCCAACAAACCAAACCCGAAAACTGAAACTGCGATCCGGCTGGTGCTTGATGCACAGCGCGACGCATGGAACCGCGGTGACATCCCCGGCTACATGGATGGCTACGCGCGCTCGCCAAACACGGTTTTCATTTCCGGCGACAACGTGACGCATGGCTGGCAGACAGTGCTGGAGCGCTACCAGAAAGGTTACGACACGCGGGAAAAGATGGGCGTACTTACCTTTTCCGAGCTGGAGTTCAATCAATTAGGGAAAGACACCGTGGCAGTTTCCGGACGTTGGCATTTGCAACGGAGCAAAGATCAGCCGCACGGCCGGTTCACTTTGATCTTTCGTCATATCAAAGCCGGCTGGCGCATCATTCACGATCACACTTCATCAGCGTGAAGCGTTCTTAGAAAGAGTGGGCATAGCCCAGACTTTTTCCAACCACATCCGGAAGGCCAGAGGGCCTTCAGAGCCGCTTGCGGTAGCAAGCGGTTTCTAAACCGCTCGCTATCGCGAGCGGCTCTGTGTTTGTTTTGAGTGCTGCATTCAGCCAGGAGTTCATTCATCGTGGCTGCTGTGAAACGTGTAACACCTGGCCGGAAGTATGAATCACATCAGGCGGCAGAGCCGTGCCTGCGAGGGCTGGGGCTAAGCTGACAGACGCCGCTACAAGTACGCATGAACACAAAGAAGACTTCTGACAGCTTCGCGGCCATCGAGCAACAAGTCGAGTCGCGCAGTGCCGGCTTGAAGAAAGAGCTCGGCCTCTTTGACCTGGTGCTGACTCAGGTGGTTTTTGTCGTCGGCACGATCTGGGTGGGCTGGGCGGCGAAGCTCGGCAATGCTCAGATGTTCTTCTGGCTGCTGGCCATGCTCACGTTCTATGTCCCGCTCGCCATCGTCGTCATTTATCTCAATCGCCTCGCGCCGCTGGAAGGCGGTATTTATCAGTGGGCCAAAGTGGCTTTCAACGATTTCATCGCCTTCATGGTCGCGTGGAACTTATGGGTCTTCGGCATTCTGGTAATGTCCGGCATCGGTCTGATTATCAAGAAGAACATTGCGTACGCCATCGGGCCGCGCGCCGACTGGATGCATGAAAACAAGTTGGTGACCACGCTGATCTGCACCCTGTTGATGGTCGGAATGATCGCCGCCTCCAGGCGTGGGCTCTCAATGGGGAAATGGGTGCAGAATTTCGGCGGGGCTTTATTGATCATTACTTTCGCGACACTGATCCTGCTGCCGTTTATTACTGCCGGCCGCGGCTCGCTCGCTAACTATCATCCCTTTTCGACCAGTATTCCCGAGTTCAGCAGTTACAACATAAATGTCTGTAGCAAACTCGCCGTCGGGGCGCTGTCGGGATTTGAATACATCGCCATCCTGGCCGGAGAGTGCCGCGCGCCGGCGCGGAACATCAGTCGCTCGGTAATAATTTCGGCGCCGATCATCGCCCTCATGTTTATTTTGGGGACTGGTTCGGTGCTCGCCTTCGTGTCTCCCGACAAAGTGGATCTCATCGGCCCCATCCCACAAGTGTTGAGCCTTGGCTTCAACTCTTTTGGTTGGGTGTCGACGCTGGTTTCGATCACGATTTTTGGCGTGGCGGCGCGGCAGATAGCTCTAATGAGTATTTACTTCGCCGGCAACACCCGTCTGCCGATGGTTGCAGGATGGGATGACATGCTGCCGAATTGGTTCGCCCGTCTTCACCGCCGGCACAAGACGCCAGTGAATTCGATTCTGTTGGTTGGGGCGGTGACGCTCGTGTTCAGCCTCGCGAGCCTGATCCGCGTTAGTGAGCAGGAGGCATTTCAGTTGCAGGATAACGTCGCCGGCGTTTTCTATGCGCTGATTTACATGGTGCTGTTTGCGATTCCGCTGGTGGCCATGAAGAGGTTCGGCTTCAAGGCTCCCTGGTGGCTTCGCGTTGCCGCCGCATCAGGCTTTATCGTCTCGGTGGTCTACGCGTTCTACACGGTTTTCCCTATCATTGATGTTCGCAGCCGCCTGGCATTCGCGCTGAAAATTATTGTCGTAGTAATAATCGCCAACGCGATCGGCGCTTTGATCTACACCACCAGCCAGCGTCGCGCTGCTTAATTGATGCCATCTCCTGTCCACAGATTTCACAGATTACACAGACTGTGAAAAACGCCACCCTTTCTGTGTAATCTGCGTAATCTGCGGATTCCTTGTATTCTGACTGGCCTTCAATTCCATCCTATGATAATCATCTGCCCGCTCTATCGCTCCAGAAAACCCCCAAGAAGGAGATCACATGGGCAACATTAATTTTGGACGAGTTCTGCTCGGCGGCCTGGTGGCCGGTTTGGTTTTGAATATCGGCGAATTCATTTTGAACGACGTCATCCTGGGCGCGCAGATGAAGACGTTCTTCGCTGAACACAAATTCCCTGAGCTCGGCAATCACTTCATGATGCTCGCCATCGGACTGACGTTTGTGATGGGCATCGTCCTGGTCCTGGGCTATGCGGCGATCAGACCGCGGTTCGGTGCGGGCGCGAAGACGGCTATCGTCGCGGGCCTCTTCGCCTGGTTCGCCGTGTATGTCTATTGCGGACTGATCAATGGCAGCGCCATGAGCATCCCGGCCAGTTTCCTGCTAATGGGCATCGGGTATGGACTGGTCGAATATGTTCTGGCGGCGCTCGCGGGCGCCTGGTTGTATAAGGAAGCGTAAGGCGCTCAGCGACAGATCCTTTTGGCAAACTCATTCGCTGTAATTAACTGCAGGCAGGTGGTGACGCTGGCGGGCCCCGCGCGTCCGCGCACCGGTCCGGAGTTAGGCGAGCTTGCAATCATCTCCGACGGCGCGTTACTGGTTCGCGACGGACGAATCGGTCGCGTTGGTTCGCGCGCTGAGATCGAGCGCCTGATCGATGACACGTGCGACATAGTCGATGCGGGCCAACGTATCGTGTTACCCGGCTTCGTTGACTCACACACTCATCCGGTCTTCGCCGGCAGCCGGGCGAATGAGTTTGAAGAGAGGGCGGCCGGCGCCACCTACCAGGACATCGCCGCGCGCGGCGGCGGAATTCAATCAACCGTCAAAGCGACCCGCGCTGCTTCAACAGCCGACCTCGTCAAGTCCGGAAAACGGTACGCCGCATGGTTTCTGCGCACCGCTACTACCACCATCGAAGCCAAGTCAGGTTACGGCCTTTCCCTGGAAGATGAGCTAAAGCTTCTCCGCGCGATCAAACAGCTCGCCGCGGAAACGCCGCTGCACTATGTGCCCACCTTTCTGGGCGCCCACAGTGTCCCACCTGAATATCGCGCGCGGCGTGGGACCTACGTTGATTTAATTGTTGAGGAAATGCTGCCACGCGTGGCGCAGGAGAAGCTGGCTGAATTCTGCGACGTCTTCTGCGAACAGAACGTCTTCAGTGCAGACGAAGCCCGGCGAATTTTGCTGGCGGCCCGCGCACACGGGATGGGCCTGCGAATACATGCAGACCAACTTTCGCTTTCCGGCGGCGCCAAACTCGCGGCGGAACTCAAGACAACTACTGCGGATCATCTGGAGCACACTGATAGCGAAGGCATCGCGGCGCTGAAGTCGGCGAACGTTCAACCGGTCTTGTTGCCGGGATCAGTTTACGGGCTTGGCTCTAGCCGCTATCCCGCCGCCCGCGAAATGATCGAAGCCGGCCTGGCCGTCGTGCTGGCGACGGATTTCAATCCCGGGTCGTCACCGACTCCGGCAATGACGATGGTTCTTTCCCTCGCTTCGACGCATATGAAAATGAGTCCGGCGGAATCGATTACCGCCGCGACCATTAACGCGGCTTATTCCCTTGGACGCGGCGATAGAATTGGATCATTGGAAACCGGTAAAGACGCGGACGTTGTGATCCACGACGCGGAAGATTATCGCGAACTGGCATACTTCTTCGGCATCGAGCATCCGTGGAAAGTTTTCGCCCGCGGAATTGATGTAATGCAACACTCCTAACGCTGAAGGCGTTGTCTAACTTCAGACCAGGGTTTGCTGCTAACGGAACCACTACCCCAGGCTTTCCAAGCAAACCCTGGGCTGGAATTAGCGAACGCTTTCAGCGTTAGGTTTCAAACTGCATCACCACCAAAAAATAAGTTTGTTGACGGCGCGGGATCTCTCATTTATTATTCGCGCAACACTGGAAAGGAGGTGATCCAACAAGTATGAGTTCTTATCACAGTGAGGTGGCTGAGGCCTGACCTCTGGACTGATAATCAGAATTTGTTAGGATTCTCGTCCAGATCGTCTTTGCTCAGAACTTCCGACGAGTTTCGTTGCGTATGATTCGCCCCGCGGCTGACGCAACGGGCGCAACGTCGGGAAAGCTTCAAGACACGGGCCAATCCGAACAGTTCACCGGAGAGCCGCCGGCACATCGCCGGCGGCTTTCTCTTTGTCTTGACTAATCAACCTTCACCCCGCTATAGACATCTCAAATCCCTCAGACTCGCGCACAACCAACTGCAAAGAGGCAGGCGGTTGGCGTTGCAGATCGCAGGAAGGTCGCGTGGAAACAGGACCGCGGTCACCAGTTTTTTACGATCCCCAGGGACGTCGTTGGCGGCGAGTAAAGCGCAGCTACATTGCGCTGGCCATTGCCGTGACGGCGTTGACCGCAATGTTCATTGCCAGCGTGCTGGCGAATCCGCTGCTTCCTCATTTGAATATTCGGCCGCTCCCTAACCTGCCGCACAGCTCTGACATTAAGCCGAAACCGCTGGCCGCTACGATTCATAATCCTCGCGCGCAAAAGGCGAAGCACGCGCAGGCAGAATTGCAGAAGGCATTGGCTACTACGCGCGTCGTTCCCGCGAAGCGCGCATCGCAAACAGCGATTGAGCCACCTGCTCGGATCCCATCGCCGCCTCCGCAGGGCAATTCCAAGCCACTTAGTATTGGTTTCTATATCAACTGGGATGAATCGAGCTATGCGTCCCTGCTGCGAAATCTGAATCACCTGGACTGGGTCGTGCCGCAGTGGGCGCACCTGGTAAATGACGGCGGAGGCGGTCCGATCGCAACGGAAATTCACGCGCCCGCTCTAAACCTGATCCGCGAACAGCGTCCCCAGACACTGGTTTTGCCGATGGTGCAAAACCTTTCGGATGAAAAGTGGGAGACTGAACTGCTGACGCGCGCCATTGCCGATGAGCCGGCGCGGCAACGCCTGATTGCGGCCCTCGCTTCCTTTGTAGATCAAAATAAGTTCGCCGGCATTTGCGTTGACTTTGAAGAGCCGGCGCCGGAAGCGCAGCCAAACCTGCTACTTTTCATGCAGGAGCTGCATACAGCGTTTCAAACGCACAGTTGGTTGGTGGTGCAAGCGGTGCCGTTCGACGATCCGGGTTGGAACTATCAGGCATACGCCGTGGCAACCGATTACCTGATGCTGATGGCGTATGACCAGCATTGGGCCGGCAGCGAAGACGCTGGATCTGTCGCGGCGCAGAGCTGGTTCGAAAACGATCTGGCCGCCCGTATGCGGGAAATGGATCCGGCCAAGACAATAGTTTGCCTCGGCAACTATGGTTATGAATGGATTGCAGGTGCAAAGACGGCAACGGAGGTCACGGTCCAGGAGGCGCTGGTCACTGCGAAAGAATCCGAAGCTGAAATTGAATTCGATCCGGAGTCGCGCAATCCGCATTTCGATTACGATGAAGATGACGGTTCGCACCGCACAGTTTGGTTCTTGGATGCGATCACTGCTTACAACCAGATGCGCGCCGCCCGCAGCTTTCATCCCGCAGGCTTTGCTTTGTGGCGTTTGGGTTCGGAGGATCCTTCCATTTGGTCGGTGTTCGGTACCGACCGGACGACTGACTCGCCGGAACCTCTGCGCCGCATCGTCTACGGATATGAGGTTGATTTTGAAGGGACCGGCGAGCTGCTGAAAGTTCTGGCGCGGCCCCATGACGGCGAACGCAATTTCGAGATTGATTCCGCCAGCGGTTACGTAACATCAGAAGAATACCTGTCGACTCCTTCGTCATACGTGATTGAAAGGGCCGGCGATCACCCCGGCGTAATCGCGTTGACCTTCGACGATGGCCCGGATCCGCGCTGGACCCCGCGGATTCTGGACATCCTGAAACAGGAAAATGTGCCGGCCACGTTTTTCATTATCGGAAAAAACGGGCAGGACCATCCTGAGTTGTTGCGTCGAGTGGTGAACGAAGGTCATGAAATCGGCAATCATACCTTCACGCATCCAAACCTTGGCGAAATCCCCGGCGGCCTCAGTGACCTGGAACTTAATGCCACCCAACGGCTCATCGAATCTGAAACTGGTCGTTCAACCGTGCTGTTTCGTCCGCCGTTCTTTGGCGACGCCGAAGCTGATAAGCCGGAGGAGGTTGAGCCTGCCTTTCGCGCACAACAACTCGGATACATCATGGTCGGCCTCCGGCTCGACCCCGACGATTGGCAAACGCCGGTGCGGCCGGAGGACATAGTAAGTCGAACGGTGGAGCAAGCGCTGGCCACCGATCCCGATAAGCGCGGACAAGTCGTATTGCTGCACGACTCCGGCGGCGATCGTTCGGCCACTGTCGCAGCCTTGCCGGAACTGATTCACGAGTTGCGCCGCCGTGGTTTTCGTTTTGTGCTGGTCTCAGAGCTGGCCGGACTCTCCCGCGATCAAGTGATGCCGCCGCTGCCTCCGGGCGAAAAAGTTTACACGCGCACCGACGCAGTCGCTTTTTTTCTGATGGGCATGGGCGGCTGGTTGCTGCAGTGGATCTTTCTGATCGGAATCGCCCTGGGGATCGGACGGTTAGTGTTCGTGGGCGCGCTCGCGCTGGCCCAATGGTGGCGCGCTCGGCATCGCCGTTTACATCATGATGGCGGAACTAACTCGCCCATGATTTCGGTGGTCGTTCCCGCCTACAACGAAGAGAAAGTCATCGTCGGAACCATCAACAGTTTGTTGAAATCCGATTACGGCAATTTTGAAATAATTGTGGTTGATGATGGTTCGCTGGATCGCACCAGCGAGATCGTGCGCGAGCGATTCGCCGGCGAACCACGCGTGCGGTTATTTACTGAACCCAACCGCAGCAAAGCGTCGGCACTTAATTTGGGGCTTGGCCACGCTCGCGGGGAAATCATTGTCGCCCTGGACGCCGACACGGTTTTTACGCTGCAGACTATTGGCGCTCTCGCGCAGCGGTTCGACGACCCGAAGATCGGGGCGGTGGCGGGAAATGCGAAAGTCGGTAATCGCATAAACTTAATCACTCGCTGGCAGGCATTGGAATACATCACTTCGCAGAACATGGACCGCCGCGCTTTTGCCAGCCTCAACTGCATCACGGTCGTGCCCGGTGCGGTGGGCGCCTGGCGGCGTGAACTGATCGTTAAGGCCGGTGGCTTCAGTGCCGAAACGCTGGCCGAGGATCAGGATCTAACACTCAGCATTCGCAAGCTGGGATACAAGATTGGCTACGAAGAAGAGGCCATCGCCTGGACCGAAGCGCCCGATACTTTGCGAGGACTGGCCCGCCAGCGTCATCGTTGGGCGTTTGGCACATTACAGTGCATGTGGAAACATCGCAGCGCGCTTTTCAACCCTCGCTATGGTGCGCTCGGCTGGATCGCCATGCCGAATGTTTGGATCTTCCAAGTCATCTTTCCGCTGGTCTCGCCGGTGATGGATCTAATGCTGGTCTACACGTTGTTTGTCGCCGGTCTTGAGCGGCTGCAACAACCGGCCGGATATTCGTTCACGAATTTGCGCCGAGTGCTTTTTTACTACGCGCTGTTTTTGGCGGTGGACTGGTGTGCGGCGAGTTTTGCGTTCATGCTGGAACAGCGCGAGCGGTGGCGATTATTGTGGTGGCTGTTCCTCCAGCGCTTTTGTTATCGCCAAGTGATGTATTACGTGATGCTCAAGTCAGTGGCTTCCGCAGTTAGCGGCGCCCTCGTCGGTTGGGGCAAGTTGGAAAGAAAAGCCACTGTCGAATTGCAACCGTGAACGGCAAAGAATCGCAGGCTTAAAACGTTTCGAATGGATCGAACCGGCAATACCTCGTCCCAACAGCGGAAGAAATGGTTAGCGTTCCTGGCGCTGTTGCTGGTGGCCCTGGCTTTCCGTCTTGCGGTCGCACATTTTCTCGCCAACGACGATCCTGACGACGGCCGTGTCTACGCCCAGCTCGCACGCAACGTGCTCGCGCAACACGTTTATTCCCTCGACACTCAACCGCCGTACTCGCCGACGCTGATCCGGCTGCCGGGTTATCCGCTGTTTCTCGCCGGCGTCTACTCAGTCTTTGGTCATACAAACAATTCAGCCGTTCGCGTGGTTCAGGCGCTACTGGATACGGCCACCTGTGTGCTGATCGGGATCCTGGCGTTTTGGTGGGATCCGGACGAGAACCGCAAGCGAGCTAGTGCGCTCGTTGCTTTTGCCCTCGCAGCCGTCTGCCCGTTCACCACGATCTACGTCGCTACAATCCTGACGGAGACTCCCACGAGTTTCCTGGCTATCGCAATGTGTTTGGCCGCCACCCTGGCTTTCCGCGCAGAGGATGCACGTCACCGGCTGACGTGGTGGATTGTGGCTGGACTGCTTGCGGGCCTCGCTGTCTTGTTCCGTCCCGATAGTGGACTGTTTGCCGCCGCGATCGGGATTACTTTGCTGCTCACAGGACTCAAGCCTCTTTGGAGTGCGGTGGCAAGCGCAGCGCGACGCCGCTTTGGATCATCTGCAGAGAGTGCGGAAGAAAAAGGAAATCAAAAGCGCCGTCGCCGCTTCGCTCTGCCGGCGCACTCCACATTGGCGCCTACATTTGTGGCCGCTGTGATCTTCTCCGCCGCGTTCGCGATCGTGCTGGCGCCCTGGACGATTAGGAACGCGCGCGTCTTTCATTTGTTTCAACCGCTCGCTCCGGCGCATGCCGAGATGCCGGGAGAATTCGTGGCGCGCGGCTACCTTCGCTGGCTGCGCACGTGGGTTGACGACCAGCGTTACATCGCTCCCCTCTTGTGGTCGATGGATTCCGAACCAATTGCGATGGATGACATTCCGGATTCAGCCTTCGACTCCGACCAGGAACGCGCGCGTGTGAAAGCCCTGTTCGATCAATACAATCACCCGCCGGATGAACCGAATTCTCACGAAGACACAGTCGCGCCTGAACCGGAAAATCCAAACGTCCCGGAAGAGCCGGAGGAAAAGAACAGCAACGAGACGAGTGGGAACGCTGAAGATCCGGGCGAAGAAAATGATAACGAAGCAGAACCGACGGACGAGGAAAAGGACCAGGAACCACAATCTGTCGAGATGACGCCGGCGGTTGATGCAGGGTTCGCTCAGTTGGCGCAGGAACGCGTCGCACGACATCCTTTCAACTATTACTTCTGGCTGCCGGTAAGGCGTGCGGTTGCCCTCTGGTTCGATACGCATTCGCAATACTATCCGTTCGAAGGCGAGTTACTGCCGCTGGACGATCTGGACCACGAAACCTACCAGCACCTCTGGCTGCCTTTCTTTGCCGGATTGATGTGGTTCTACACTTTGCTTGGAGCTTTGGGAGGTTGGTTTCTTTGGCGCTCGCGGGATGTCGCAGGACGCAGATGGCTTATGCTGGCGGCGTTGGTTATTTTTCTCCGGCTGGCGTTCTTCTCAACGATCGAGAATCCCGAGCCACGTTATGTGGTAGAAATCTTTCCCTTCCTGGCTGCGTTGGGGGGAATCGCAATTAGCAATTTGAAGGTTCTTAGCCGACCTGCACCAAAAAAAGCGCGGGGGTGAACCCGCCTTCCTCAGTGCAAGTATTTTGGGTTGAGTGGTTCTTCCGCGCGATGGTTGTAAAGAAAACTAGAAAGACCTGCAGTCAGGAAGGTGCGTTTACGCCCGCTCGGTGAAAGTTCACCCCCGCTCTGTGAAAGTTAGATCACGGCTTCGGTGTGGGAGCAGCTTCCGACGGCATCACACGTTCGGGCTGGGCCGCGTCCGGTGAAGTATGCAGGTGTACCGCTTTCCATTCCTTGCCAACCCGGCGAAACACGATCGTCATGCGGCCGGTGGCAGTTTCCGGCGTGCCGCGGAAAGTTTGTGATTGCGTCCACAGGCATGAAACCACCGCGCCATCGCGGCCGAGCATCAGCACACGCAAGTCGCGCACGTCCAGTTTCACATCCTTCATCTCGGCGTAAGAGCTGGCGCGATTCTGGCGCATTTGCTCCCAACCCCTCGTCACTGTGCCGTTGTTGTTGAAGAGGACCAGGCGCGGCGAATTCCAATAAGCGTTCGCTACGGCATCGACGTTCGCATGCCGAATGCCCTCGAGCAATGAATTGAACGCGGCCAGCACCCCGCTCGGCGTGCCAACTGTAGTAGTTGACGTGCCGGTTTGCGTCCCGGTTGCAGACTTCGACGTTTTGGTTTCAGACGTCGCAGTCGCCTTGGCGGCCGGTTTAGGAGTAGCTGCAGGCTTGGCAATTCGCTCGCGTCCGCTGGAGGGCGTCGTAGTAGAACTGTTGGAATTCTGCGCGAGCACCAAAGTGGCTGTCGCTAAGGTCAAAGAAATGATTACCAATAGTCGTTTCAACATCGCAGTTCGCTCCTCAACGGGGATGAAATCGCAACGTCAATTTACCACATGACCGCCGACGGCATGGTCCTGCGCGGCTACGCGATCCTTTTGGCCTTGTGCTGTGTTTTGAGCCGAATGGTTTTTCGCTTAGCCGGTCAGCCAACCCTGTAAAGCATAGCGCTTGCTGCCGGCGCTCTCGCGTACGAGAGTGACGTGATGAGGCTTTGGGACTTTAAAGAGTATCAACCGGTTGAAAGCGGGGACCAACACCCGTTCTACGCGGGCAGTTTCCTTCTCTTCAAATTCCAAAAGACCGCCCCAGTCGAAATCCCATGCTCGCGTCAAACTCAAAACGTATGCTGCCTGGCGCCGCCCGCTGAGGGTCTGGTCATCATGGGTTTTCAGGTAGCTTCCGGGAGCGTAGTACGAGGCATACATGCTTACGTGACTTGTTTCGCTATCGCACGTTAGCTCACCGTAAAACTTTATTAGGTCGCGGCTGAGAGTTTCAGCAAGATTGCCCACGCCACGCTTTTGCAGCCCGCAATCAATCGCCGTGTTTGCCACACTCGCGTCCAGTATCGCAGCTCTCAGAAAGCGAAACTGGAACCCGCGGTCAGCCTGAACCGCGATGCGACGATTAAGCTGTGCGAGTTCCCGTTCATCCATTTGCTCGAGTTGGGCGAGGGGAATCTGTTGCACCGCGCCGCCGTTGAGAAACGAGAGTTGCCACTGAAGGCCTTCATCAAGAATCTGATAAAGAAAGTGAGCGGCCTGGTCGGTCAGGAAATTATCAACTTCGACCAGGCCCTCTTGCCGAAATTGCTCAGCGTATTGCCCGGCGTTGAGCAACGGATTCACCATCATCGAGTCAAGTTCCCAGGGGGTTAGTTGAAAGCGTGGTCCAGTCCGCGATAGTGGTTATGGAGTCTGCCCAATCGGAATCAAACTTCGGGCCGACGGTTGGCAACCAGCCGGCATAGCAGATTGCTGCATTTGAGTAGGCGTCTGAGGAAACACAAGCTGTCCAAATGCTCACGTCGGCGGTGAAGTCGCATTGAACCTGCCCGGTCCAACCATCCTGCACCTGATACTCGCAGGTGTGCGTACCGGTTGGCCAGCCCTCTGATTGCTCCTGGTTTTCGACCGGACCTGGGGGAGTAGGCGCCGCTTCATCTTCCGCGGCCACGCCCGACGGAGTAACCACCCCACTGATCGCAGCCATGCGGGCTGACTTGATGTTCGCCAGCAGGCCGGAAGCTACCGGCTCGAACGTGGCCGCGTAAGTTTTGAGGTCAGCCGCGTATTGGCTCTTGCTGGGATCTGTAACACTGGAATCCTGTAATGCCATCTCCTGCAAAACCGAAAACAGAGTGCTGCCACCGGTAAGGAACACCAGGAGACTTTGCTGCGCATTGCTCTTTGAGCTGGAACCCTCATTCTGGATGATGGTCTGCAGCGGACCGGTGACGTCTTCTTCGAGACTGTTCCTTAGCGTTTGCAGGTAGTTGACTAAGTCGGCTTTGGTCGTGCCCGATTGGGCCTTCAAGTTAATGTAATCGATACTCAGTTGCTGACAGATTCCCTTGAGCAGACCCTCGATCTGGAGGATGTCATTGGAAATGGCTTCGACGAACATGAGCGTTTGGATTTGCTGCAAGAGAGCCTGGAAGGCAGTTTCCAGGTTATTGCCACCGGGGAACAGTTGCGCGAAAATTGCTGCGCCTAACTTTTGCAGCAACATCTTGGCGATGTCCTGATATATGTTGCCGTCATCATCAAAGGACATAGCCTGGTCGTCACAAAATTGAGTGGACATGGATTAGGACCCTCCTTGAAAGAAGTGAGTTTCTGGTTTGTTTACTCAACACAGGAAAGAATGCGAGTTGAGAGAAGGAAACATACGGAAGATAGAGTTCTCTGTCAACGACGAGGTCGTTAGCTCATGATGCAGTTTCGCTTTCGTGTGATCGAAGGTTCAACGGAACCACGCGAAGGAAGTTATGAGAAGAGTTGGATATGAGGGATTTCAGGAAAACTCGTGCCACGGTTGCTGGCTCTTCAATCTTCTTACCGATCGTTCGCGGCCGATGACGTCAAAGACTTCAAACATCGAAGGGCCGACAGCCTGGCCGGTGAGCATCGTGCGCGAGGCGTTGATCAGCAGCCCAGCCTTGACGCCCGCTTCTTCGGCGAAAGCGCGCAAGCCGGCTTCGGCGGTTTCCGTGTTGAATGGCTCGACGCTTTCCAGCTTGTCCGCCAGGGCCGGCAACAAGTCCTTCAGCCGCGGCTCTTTCAAAATGTTCTTCCGCACTGCCGCTTCGTCGAAATCAAAGTCTTCGGAAAAATAAGCGCGGCCTTGTTCCGAAAAATCCTTTAGCGTGAAGAAGCGGTGTCGAATTAGTTCGACCGTCTTCTCCAGCCACTCGCGCTCATCATCGTCATACTCTTCTCGCCAAAGTTTACCTGCCCTCAATTCCGCCTTGACCATCGGCAGCAGATCAACGAGGGGCATGGTGCGAATGTATTCCGCATTCATCCACAGCGCTTTCTCGTCGGTCCAGTGTCGCGGATCGTTTTCCTGAAAGTTGAAGACGGCCGGCGAACGATGAATGTGCTCCAGCGAAAATTGTTGGACCAACTCGTCCACGGTCAGGATTTCCTTTCCATCCGGCGGCGCCCAACCCAGCAGGGCCAGAAAATTGCGGAAAGCCTCAGGCACAAAGCCGCGATCGCGATAAGTGGTTAACGAAACCACCTCGCCGTGTTTACGTTTCGAGAGTTTTCCTTTGTTCGGCGCAAGAATTAAGGGCAGGTGTGCGAACTGCGGTTGCGGCGCTCCCAGCGCGTCGTAGAGCAGGACCTGCTTGTGCGTATTGGTCAGATGATCCTGGCCACGTATGACGTGCGTGATCGCCATCTCAATGTCGTCAATCACGACCGAGAGGTTGTAAAGAGGATGGCCATCCGAACGCAGGAGCACGAGGTCCTCGATCTCGGCATAGCTACGCTCCTGTTCGCCATACACGGCATCACTGAAATGTGTCTTGCCTTCGCGGGCGACTTTCAGTCGCACCGCAAACGGCTCACCCGCTGCGGCCCGTCGCTCAGATTCATCGGGTGCAAGATCGCGAAACGGATTGTTACGATGATCTATTCCTTCGGCGGCGTGCGCGCGCGCGCGATCGACAATTCCCTGTTTGACGGTCGCATCTTCCCGTTGCTCTTTCGGCGTAAAATCGCGGTAGGCTTTTCCTTCTATCACCAGCCGATTGGCCGCGGCGCGATGCTTATCGGCGTTGGCAGATTGGAAAACGATCTCTTCGTCATAATCCAGGCCCAGCCATTGCATGCCTTCGATGATCGAACGCGTTGATTCGTCGGTCGAGCGTTGCAGATCGGTGTCCTCGATCCGCAGCAGGAATTTGCCGCCGACCTGGCGCGCATACAACCAGTTGAAAAGCGCGGAGCGCGCGGCGCCAATGTGCAGGTAGCCGGTTGGCGATGGAGCAAAACGAACACGAACAGTCATCGTTATTGTCAGTGGTCGGGGTCGGTTGTCGGCTGTCAGTGGTTAGTTGTCAGTGATTAATGTCATCAATGGCATTGACCTGGTCTACTGACACTAACTACTGAACTGCATAAAAATAGTCAGCAGACAGTTATCAGAATCAGCAACAAAGCGCGTTCAACTGAATACTGACCACTGACTACTGACTACCGAGTATGTGGCGGAGATGACAGGATTCGAACCTGTGATGGGCTTTTGACCCATAACGGTTTAGCAAACCGCCGCCTTCAGCCACTCGGCCACATCTCCGCACCACTTTGGGCGAGGTTCATTCTAATATTCGGTCTCAGATTGTCAAGGAAGGGGATTTTGGAGGGTGGTGCGGTGATATGAGGTCAGTACCATCCGCAGTAGCGGATGGGTCCGCACCAATCCAGAAGTATCAGGCAACCCATCCGGAACCCATCCGCTACCGCGGACGGTACTGACTTCAGCCTGAAGTGGTCCGTCTTCTTAAGCAACACGCTGTAGCGACATCAGCGTCAGATCGTCGGAGGCCGGATGGCCGCCGCCGAACACATGCAGATCGCGGAGGCACGCTCCCAGCAGATCTTTCCCGCTAAGAACATGACTCTCACTCAACAACCGCGACAACCTCTCCTTGCCATATTCGGCGCCCGACTGATTCTGCGATTCTGAAAATCCATCCGTGTAAAGGAGCAGCGCATCGCCTTTCTGCATCTGAAATCGATTTACCGAAAATCGCTCGTCACAAAAAATCCCGACCGGCAATCCGGTGGCTTCGATTTCCTGCACTGTGCCATCGCGCACCAACAACGGCGGCAGGTGGCCCGCGTTACATAACTCGACTTCGCCGTCCTGGCTGGCTTTGCCGCACACAAGAGTGGCGTAATGCGTTGGTAAAGTACTTTCGCAAAAGACGCGGCTCGCTCGCTCGACCATTTGATCAAGCGGCAGGCTGGTGGAAATCAAAGTGCGAAACATCGCCTGCAGGTTTGCCATTAGCATTGACGCCGCAACGCCTTTGCCCGAGACGTCCCCCAGCACGAAATGCAGACTGCCATCGTCGCCGTTAATCAAATCGCAGTAGTCGCCGCTAACGAGTCCGTGAGGTTGATAATGAAATGCTATGTCCCATCCACCGATCCGCTGCGTTGGCTGCGGCAAGAGCCCTGTCTGAATCTGCGCGGCGAGCGTGAGATCATCTTCCAACGCCTTCTGTTCAACCGGCGAAAGGTGATCCAGACAGAGACGGGCCAGCGGGTTGGCAATCAGCCGTTCCGTTTCCACGCCATCATGACAGACTTCGCAAATGCCGTACGTTCCGTCCTCCATCCGTTGCAGGGCGGCATCGACTTCTTTTAAGAGGCGCGTAACCTCACCGTTCTCGTGAAAACTGGTCGCGGCAATCTCCAGTCGATGCCGACGATCGAAAAGTTGTTGACGTAAGACTGGCTCAATTGCGGTGACCATTGCTCGTTCCTTTCGAGTCCACTATTTCCCAATTTTTCGCAGTAGTTTTGGTGGTGCTTCTTATTCAATCTATTACGATTTTTGACGCTTTTTTGTTCCTGTTTGCGAGCGATTTTAAGCGCAAAATATCGCTCGATCTATCCGATTTTTGCGTCCAATTTTGAGGTACAAACAGGTAGGAAAAGCTACTGCAGGCCAACCACCCCGCTGCGGCGTTCCAGCAACAGCGTGTCCCGCCAGATGCCGTTCAACTTGCTAATCCGCTCGCGGCGACCCACTTCGCGAAAACCACATTGTTTGTGTAGAGCGACGCTCGCTTCATTCTCCGCAAACATAACGGCCTGCAGGGTCCAAATGCCGTTGGCTTCAGCTTCGTTGATAAGCGCGGTGAGCAAACTTCGGGCGATGCCTTTTCGCCTATGCGCCTGGGCGACGTAGACGCTGGTTTCGGCGACGCCGACATAGGCGGTCCGGCTGCTTACCGGACTCAGTGCGGCCCAACCCCTAATCAGATCGCCGTCCCGCGCCACTAGCCGGGCAAATGGCAGGTGTGCCGACTGCCATTGTTGCCAAGCGGGCGCGGTTGTTTCAAAGGTCGCCTGTCCGGTTGCAATTCCCTCAAGGTAAATCTGGCTCACCTGCTCCCAATCCTGATCAAGCATGGCGACAACCTGATAGCCCATCGTTGTGCCTCTCTCCAGTGTGGTCGAAGCATACCGCAGATCTGGGCGTCGGCGGTTTGCCGAGTCTAAAAAAAAAGCGGCCCCGCCAAATCTGTCTGGCAGGGCCGTCATCTTTCAGATGAAATTAATCAAGTTGTGACTCAGAAAATATTGCCGGGTTTCTCCGGCCGGTTACCACGTTCTCTGCGGCGTTCGCGCATCTCTTGGCCCCGCTCGCGCATCTCACGGCCCCGCTCGCGCATCTCTCGGCCCTGCTCCTTGCGTTCCTGACGCAATTGTTCAAGCTTCGCCTTCTGCTCCGCAGTCAAAATCGAAAGCATGTTGTCGTGATTGCTCCGCATCGACGTACGAATCTCATCACGCAAAGCTCTGAGTCGCGTCTCGTCCGCAGCCGAAAGACTTCCGTCGCGTCGCTTCTCCGCCAGTTGGCGCAATTCGTCGCGCTGCGCCCGCATCGCTGCGCGGTTCTTCTCGCCAGCGGCACGCAGCTGCTCTCGTTGTGCTTGCGTCAGATCAAGCTCCTGAATCAAGTGCTGTCCCATTTCTCGACCGCGCATGCCGTAGCGGCCCTCTCTGTGCCGCGGGCCCACTCGTTCTGACTGCGGACCGCGTTCGGCCGGGGGGCCCTGCGGCGTTTGGGCCAACGCCGTACCGCCGAGGGCGGCCAACAAACCAGTAGCCACTGCGGCCCCAATCAGTTTATTTCGTAAAGACATTTGCTTCGCTCCTTGGATAAAAGAATCAAAATTGCGCGCGGGGAAACACTCGCGATTGAACGTGAATTTCAGCGCTCAACCATTAGACGCGGAGCAGCTGCGTTTGGCCGAAGTTAAGGTCACGCGCCGATTCTGAACGCAATGTGATGTTGCAAAAACCTACCTCCGCGTTTACAAGTCGCTCCGGTAGGCGCGGAACGAAGCTGCGCGTCCAGCGCAGAAACAAGAACTGAATCCGTTTACCAAATTCAATCTATGCCGACGCCTGGACTCACCCTCGACAGCAGCCCCAGAAAAAACTTTGACATCGAGGCTTGTCAAATGCTAAAAAGAACTTTGTACGATAAAGCTCAAAGCGGAACAGAGGAATTAACTCATGAGCACCAAAGGCCCGAGCGAAGATCGCCTGGTTCGCAAAAGGTGGGGTCACGCGCTACAATACGCCGCGATGACACTCCTGGCAGAAATCAATTCTCCGGCCGACCTGCGCCGTTTGGCGCCCGATCAATTACAGCAGGTGGCTGACGAGATTCGCCAGCACATCCTGGAAACGATGTCTCGCATCGGCGGGCACACCGGTGCTTCGCTGGGCGCCGTCGAGCTGGCAGTCGCGTTGCACTATGCGTTTGACACGCCGAAGGACCGGCTGGTTTGGGATGTTGGCCATCAGGCTTACGCGCACAAGATCCTAACCGGACGTCGCGATCAGTTATCTACCATCAAACAGTACGGCGGCTTGAGCGGGTTTTTGCGGCGTGATGAATCGGAGTACGACACCTTTGGCGCGGGTCACGCGTCAACTTCTCTGTCGGCCGCGCTGGGGATGGCCATCGCGCGCGATCGCAAAGGCGAAGATCATCACGTGGTGGCATTGATTGGCGATGCTTCTCTCGCCGGCGGCATGGCGATGGAAGCAATCAATCAGGCCGGCCATCTGAAGACACGTCTGATCGTGCTCTTGAATGACAACGAAATGTCTATTGCGCCGGCGGTCGGCGCGCTGACCGGATATTTGAACCGGCTGCGTGGCGCTCAGCCGTACCACCGCTTCAAGGATGAAGTCGGCGAGACTTTGCTTTCGATTCCTTCGCTAGGCAACCGCCTGCACCAGGCGGCCAAGACGGTCAAGGACGCGCTCGCGGCCGCAGTTCTACCCGGCGCGTTGGTGAATGAGCTCGGCTTCAAATACATCGGCTACGTTGATGGTCATAACCCACGAGCATTGGTGGCCGCTCTGCGCGAAGCGCAGCAAGTGAAGGACGGGCCCGTGATCGTTCATGCGCTTACCACCAAAGGCAAAGGCCATCCGGCCGCGGAAAAGGATTACTACAAGTGGCATGCGACCGGACCGTTCGATTTAGCCAGTGGCCAGGCGATCAAGTCATCTGCTAAAGCGCCAACTTACACAGCGGTGTTTGGCGAAACGCTTTGCGAGCTAATGGAGAAAGACGAAAAGATTGTCGCCCTGACCGCGGCGATGCCGGACGGAACCGGCGTGGCGCTGGCGCTGGAAAGATTTCCCGATCGCTCATTCGATGTAGGAATCGCCGAGCAGCATTGCGTCACCTTTGCCGCCGGCATGTCGTGCGAAGGCCTGAAGCCTGTCTGCGCGATCTATTCAACTTTCCTGCAACGCGGTTTTGATCAGTTGATCCACGACGTATGCATCCAGGATCTGAACGTAAAGTTTTGCCTGGACCGTGGCGGCATTGCCGGCGGCGATGGGCAAACTCATCACGGCCTGCTGGACATCGCTTACCTGCGCAGCATTCCGAATATCGTCGTCATGGCGCCGAAGGATGAAGGCGAAATGCGCGACATGATGCTGACCATGGTCGAACACGTCGGGCCGGCCGCCATCCGCTACCCACGCGGGAATGGCATAGGAGTCCCGCTGGTCGAACCGAAACTGCTGGAAATTGGCAAAGGCGAGATTCTGCGCGACGGCGGCGAAGTAGCCCTCGTGGCTTATGGCGCCATGGTCCATCCTTCTTTGCAGGCAGCCGAACATCTGGCCAAAGAGGGCATCGAGACCACCGTGGTAAATGCGCGTTTCGTCAAGCCAATCGACGCTTCGCTGCTCCTCGCGCTGGCGCGAACTAAGCGACTTATCGTCACGGTCGAGGAAGCCTACCTCTCCGGCGGCTTCGGCTCAGCCGTAATGGAACTGCTCGAAGAGAATGGATTGCAGGACAAAGTCCGCGTCGTTCGCATGGGCATTCCCGATCGGCTGGTGACGCATGGCGATCCCAAACTGTTGCTGGCGAAATACGGCCTGGACGCTGACGGAATTTACACGCGAGTGAAAGAGTCCGTCGAAGTGCTGGATGATCGCCGGGCCAAACGCCAGAAAGTCTAACCTCCCTTCTAAAAACATGGGGCTCGCCCCCTACCGCAGGCGGTTCTGACCTCGGCCTACACGATTTGGGCGAGCAGTGTCACCAACTGCTACTTCGCCGAAACTACTCTCCGGCAAAACGCATTGCTCCCCAAACACTCAGGCAGCGAATCGCGGCTGGCCTTCATCTTGCTTAAGTGAAACATGAGGGTCGTCGTGCGTGGCGATACCTCGTTTCAAAGTATGGAGAATCTGACTCGCATAACTGTTCCGACTGCGGCTGAACCGGATGACCTTCCGGCGGCGCCGCATTTCGATGACGAGGCCACGCTGCTGACCGCGCGACCTGTGGTACCGCTGGATCAGATCGTCAATTGGGGCAAGGTGCGGAATTATTTGCTCACGGGAGCGATTCTTTTCATAGCGGCCCTGAGCGGCGCAGTCGCCGCATTATCGATTGATCGATATCAAAAAGCGCAGGCACATTCGAATTCAGTGCAGAAGATCCCCGCGGCCCTGACGGAATCCGTCGCCAATTCTTCGCCGGTTCCAGACCAGGAAGTGGACGTCGTAGCCGTGCCGCCGTCTTCAACGACGACTCCTGCCGCGACCCCGCTTGCCGCCCCGGCAAAAGAAGCAGAAGTGATCGAACCGAAAGAGTCCGCACCGGTCCAGACTGAGACGAAGTCACCAGTTCGCGCTGAGCGGAAACCTCCGGCCGAACCTGCAAGCGCCAAGGCTCAGAACCGTCACAATGAAAATGCAAGAATCCGCCGGCCGGTAGATCCATCACGCAGCCGATCGCGGGATGTGGGCCGCATTCGCGAGATATTTGAAGGCCCTGACCCTTTTTGAGGGAGCGCAGACTTCAACCCTTGCAGCTATGCGAACTATTGGTCCCGGTAAATGAATTCACAGCTCGTGTTACATCAGCAACAAAGATTGAAAACATAGTTGACCACTGAAATATGGCGTGGCATTATGCAGCCGAAGGCGTTTCAGAGTTCCCCCCATACTTAGAGTTCGCCCAGCCCCGGTAGCTCACGTCTGATCTACCCGACTTTGACTCTCCAGTAACTTTGTATTCTCGCGCGCGTGCGGCGCGAAGGGAGTAATCTCGATGAAGAAGCAAGCATTTCGTGAACGCGAATGTCTTCACCGCGAAGCCGGCTCAGAAGGCGATTTCTATAACGGCGTATTTTATATTCAGGCGATTCAACGGCTCTCCGCCGAGGATGCGCTCAAGGTTGCGGGAAAGATTGGCCCCTTTTACTGGATTGATGCCCCCCACATTCTGGTCTGGCTTTGTGATGACTGCGCGGCTGAGTTGCATTTGAATGAAGCGCCCCGCGCCCTGGTCCACAGCGCTCGTCGTTAACCGTTTCCGCCACGCCCCGTCGCAGATCTCGTCGTTCCCGCTGTTGTGCTGTAAAGTGTCGCAGCATGAAGCGGGAGCGTATCGACAAACTTTTGGTCGAGCGGGGATTAGTATCCTCGCGCACCAAAGCGCAAGCGATGATCATGGCCGGCGCGGTCCTGGTCGAAGAACAGCGCGTTGAAAAACCTTCCGATCTCATCTCTGCGAATGCTCAAGTCAGAATAAAAGGCGCGGACGATCCTGCATCCCGCTACGTTGGCCGCGGTGGCGTTAAGCTGGAGGCAGCGCTGCGCGAATTCGCCATCGACGTCGCGGGATGGTTGTGTCTGGATGTCGGAGCGTCGACCGGTGGATTCACCGATTGTCTGTTGCAGCATGGCGCGCGCAAAGTGATTGCCATCGATGTCGGTCACAACCAATTCGCCTGGCGCCTGCGCAACGATCCGCGAGTGGAATTACGCGAAGGCGTAAACGCACGCTACCTGACACGCGACGACTTCGAGGCCGCCTTCGATCTGGCAGTGATTGACGTGTCCTTTATCTCTGCGACTAAGGTCCTACCGGCCGTCGCAAGTTTGTTGACGGATACGGGCTGCGTGATTACGCTTATCAAACCGCAGTTTGAAGTTGGCAAAGGCGAAGTGGGAAGCGGCGGTATCGTGTCCGATGCGAAACAGCACGCTCGAGTAGTGGCCGAAGTGAACACCGCCGCGTCGGAGCTCGGTTTGGTCATTCGCGGCGTAATCGAATCACCGATTACGGGCGCGGAAGGTAATCGCGAATTTCTGGCTGCCTATGCGAAGCGACTATAGACCATGGACCATGGGGTGAAACCAGGGCGCTATCGTCTATTGTCCGTGATCGTCTATCGTCAAAAACACCATGACCGTTTCTCCAATTCACCGCATCGGAGTCGTCGTTAAGCGGCATCAACCCGATGCCCTGCAGACGCTGTGCCGGCTTACTGAATGGCTCAACCAGCGCAGCATCACGCTCGTCGGCGGCCCGGAGATCGAGCGGGAACGCATTGAACACGAGACCAGTTGCGCTGTTGAAGAAGTTGCCGAAGAGCAATTGGCGGCGAGTGTCGATCTAATCCTCGTGTTGGGCGGTGACGGCACAATGATCGGCACTGCACGCATGGTCGGTGACCGTGAAGTGCCGGTTATTGGCGTGAACTATGGCGGTCTGGGCTACCTGGCAGAGTTTAGAATCGAAGAGCTGTTCGGCGCGCTGGAATCAATTCTCAAGGGTGAATACAAACTGGAAAAGCGCGTGATGCTGGCGGTGGAATTGTTCCGCGGCGCGGACAATGTGAGTCGCAACCGCGTACTGAACGACGTGGTAATTAACAAGTCAGCCCTGGCGCGCATCATCGAAATCGAGGCCTATCTGAACAATCAGTTTGTGAATTCGTTTCGCGCTGATGGATTGATCGTTTCTACTCCCACCGGCTCGACTGCCTACAACCTGTCCGCCGGCGGGCCGGTAGTCTATCCTTCGATGAATGCGATCGTGATCACGCCGATTTGCCCTTTCACTCTTTCCAACCGGCCCATCGTGGTGCCGGATGATGCAGAGATCGAACTTCGCCTAAAGACGCAGGAAGAGGAAGTGGCGCTGACGCTGGATGGCCAGGTTGGCTTTCCCTTGAAAGTAGAAGACCGGGTGCTGATTCGCAAGAGCCGCACCACGTTCAATCTCGTGCAGCCGATGAATCGAAACTACTTTGAAGTGTTGCGCGATAAGTTGCGATGGGGACGATAAGACAGGTCAAGTTCCAACCGTCCCTCTAATTCACCGGACATAACCGCTTTGCTTTAGCTACCGATAGCTGAGGATTATCAAACTATGCCGGACAACGACAGCAGGAAAACTTCTTCATCAAAAATTGACGCGAACGCTTTCGAGCGTGAGGTGACGACCGACCTCGACGAAGAGACGCCCGATAAACCAAAGGGCATGCCTCTGCACACTCGCATTCTGATTGGCCTGGCCGTCGGAGTGGTGGCGGGTGTCGCCGTCAACCGGCTTGTGGGAGGAGACAACGTTTGGGTCGTCCGCATTATCGACCATGTTACTAACCCCATCGGCCAGCTTTTTCTTCGCCTGTTGCTGATGATCGTGGTGCCGCTCGTGTTCTCGTCACTCGTCGTCGGCGTCGCCGGAATCGGTGACATTCGTAAACTGGGGCGGGTCGGTCTTAAGTCTTTCGGCTATTGCCTGGTCATCTCCGCCATCTCAGTGGCAATCGGACTAACGCTGGCGAATACAATCCGGCCCGGTGAACGCATCGATCCGACGACCAAAGCCGCGCTCGAACAACGCTACAGCACAGACGCCAGTAAGCAAGTCGAAGCCGCGAAGAAAGGTGGCAGCGTTCCTTCACCACTGATGCAGGTGGTCGAAACAATAGTTCCGTCAAACCCGATGGCCGCCGTGGCCGGCGTGCCATCGAATCCCAGCACTGCCACCCTGGGCGGCTCGCCCAATATGCTGCATTTGATGTTCTTCGCTCTGATCATTGGAATTGCAATCACGCTTATTCCGGTCACGGTAACAGCGCCTTTGTTGCGCGGGCTCGAAGCGCTTTACGAGATCACAGCGAAGATTATCGAGATCATCATGAAGTTCGCGCCATACGCGGTGGCCTGTCTGCTCTTTAACAATACGGCGCGGTTCGGACTCGATCTGCTGCAGGCGCTGGGATGGTTCGTAGTAACCGTGCTGGCAGGATTGTCGTTGCACATGTTCGGCGTGTATTCCCTCTCGATCTATTTCCTGTCGCGCATGTCGCCCATTGAGTTCTTCCGCCGGATTAAGACGGTGATTCTGACGGCGTTTTCTACTTCATCTTCGAACGCCACGCTCCCTACGGCTTTGCGAATTTCGGAGGAGAACCTCGGCGTGCCGCAGGAGATAAACAGTTTCGTGCTCACCGTCGGGGCGACGGCAAATCAGAATGGAACTGCTTTGTATGAAGGCGTCACGGTGCTCTTCCTGGCGCAACTCGCCGGGGTTGATCTTTCGCTGGGTCAACAGTTGATGGTGGTCTACCTGGCAATTCTCGGCGGCATTGGCACGGCCGGCGTGCCTTCAGGTTCTATCCCGTTCATCATCGGCGTGCTGGTAACGATCGGAGTGAATCCGGCGCTGATCGCCATCATCCTGGGCGTGGATCGAATTCTGGACATGTGCCGCACGACCTTGAATGTGGTGGGCGATATTACTGCGGCCACTTTCGTAGCTCGCTCGGAGGGCTATGAACTTCTGAAGCATCATGATCCGGCAATTGTCAGAGCGGGAGTCACCACCAATACTCGCTGAGTTAACGCACCAGGAGAGCCTGTTCTTGTCCCATGATTGTTAGCCGCTCGCTGTTACGATTGTTGCTTGCCGCCGCGGCTCTCCACCTTGTCTCAGTCATTACGATTTCCTTCATCGGCAAGCAGCAAATTCTGCCGCACACGTTCGACCAGTCGGGCATTGGGACGACGTTCGCCGTCGATTCCACCGTCTACCGCTACGAAGCCGAGGCGATGGCCCAGTTGCTACAACAGGGACGCTTGCGGGAATGGTGGAATTTTGGAAACCGGCTGCGATCATCTTCACACGTTCGCCCGTATTCGATCAGTTTCGCATTAGTCGGCAAACTGTCGGGCTATGGCATTCTGGCGGCCGAACCAGTCAATCTCTGCTACTACCTGGCCATTCTGGTTCTGACCTACGCGATTGGCGCGGAAGTGTTTAGTCAAAGAGTCGGGCTCCGGGCCGCAACGATTGTCGGTTTATGGCCGTCGCTGCTTTTGTATTCGACCCAAGTGTTGCGAGATTCGCTTGTCATAGGTGCAAACTTACTTTTCATATTGGGACTGCTGCTTTGTCTCAAAAGTGCGCGCTCATTTGCCCAGGCCGGCGGCGCCGCCGGAATGGTGGCGGCATCTTTGCTGATTCTATGGCTGGTGAGAGCGGACGGTTGGGAACCCCTCTGGCTGGTTCTCGCCATCGCGACAGTGACGTGCGTCTTCAGTCAGCTAAAGGACCGCCGCTTCGAATATGGAAAGACAATAGCCTTCATCGCGATTCTGTTGTTTGCATATTGGCTGCCCCGCGCCCTTCCTACCTTTCGGCTGGTAGACCTGATAGAACACCAGGCCCAACTCAATCAGCGAAGCGGTGAAGGTGCTGCCGCGCCTTTCAATACTCAGCTTGCCGAAACAGAAGCTTCATGGCATAAGCCGGTTGGGCGACTGGCTGGGAAAATTGGTTTTCTGCGTCACCGCTTTATCATCCGTTATCCGATGGCTGGCTCCAACATCGATACTAACGTTGAGCTTTCCAGCATTGGAGACATCGTTCGCTATCTTCCTCGCGCCGTCGAGATCGGTTTCCTTGCCCCGTTTCCCAATATGTGGTTTGCGCGCGGCGCACAAGTGGGAAAGTCAGGTCGAGTTTTGGTGGGCGGCGAGATGCTGGTGATGTATCTGATAATTGCGTTAATGCTCCTTACTCTGATACACCTCTGGGACAATCTAATGGTCTGGTTTCTCTTTGCGTCGGCCGCCGCCGGATGTATCGCGCTGAGCCTGGTTGTAGTAAACATGAGCAGTCTTTATCGTATGAGGTATCCATTTTTTATTCTGCTGATAATTCTGGGGGTGCAAGGTTGGCACATTGTGCGGGAAAGGTTTACTTCGGACCGCGCAGCTAACGCAGTAGCCCTACCTTAAGGAGGGCGTTCAGACACAGATCTGCAAGTCGACCGATCAAGCTATGCAAGACAATAATCAATCAACTCTGGAAATTTCTCCGACACCGCGCGCCGAGATGAACCTGCATCCGCTGGAAACTTTTCCTTATGAATACGCGGGCCGCGAGATTCGCATCAATTTTGAGATGCCGGAGTTCACTGCGATTTGCCCATTTTCAGACTTTCCCGACTTTGCCGTCATTCGCCTGGAGTACGTGCCCAACGAACGTTGCATTGAGTTGAAGAGTCTGAAGCTTTATATAAATTCGTTCCGGCAGGTTAAGATTTTTCACGAGCATGTGATCAACGTGATTCTGGAAGACTTTATCAGCGCCTGCGATCCTTTGCAGGTGGAAATCGAAGGCGACTTTCATGTGCGCGGCAATATTAAGACCGTGGTGAAGGCGAGTTATAAGAAAGATTGATCAGATTAGCATTCGGCGGGATGTGTCGCTTTTATGGACTCAACCAGTATTACCATCATAGTTGCCATCGTGGCTCTGTTTCTCTTTCTGTTGATCGCCCGGAAAGTGTTTCGCCTGGCTCTGAAACTATTCTTTGTCGGCATCGTCGTGATGGCCTTGCTGGCAGCCGCCCTGATGGGTTGGTGGCAAGGCTGGCTAACTCCCACACGCCAAAACAATGAACGAGCGGCGCCCGCTCGACGCACGCCTGCGCGCTGATCCGGCGAACCTATCAATGTCAGAAACCGATACCGACGCCGGCGATGAATTTGAGCGCGTCACTCCCCGCGAACAAAACCATGGGACGGTGGGATTATGGCGGCGGTATCGCCGCCTGCCGCGCAATGTCTTCGCCATCAGTCTCGTCAGCCTGCTGAACGATGTTTCCAGCGAAATAATCTATCCTCTGTTGCCACTGTTTCTCTCGCTGACCCTGGGCGCATCACCGGCCATCGTCGGTCTGATTGAGGGCGCTGCTGAGTCCCTCGCCAGTTTGTTGAAACTATTCTCCGGCTACTTCAGCGATCGTCGAGGCAAGCGCAAAGTATTTGTCGTAATCGGCTACGCGCTCGCCAATCTTGCCCGGCCGCTTCTGGCGTTTGCCAACAGTTGGCATCAGGTGTTAGCGATCCGTTTGACCGACCGCGTAGGGAAAGGCATACGCAGCGCGCCACGGGACGCGATGATTGCCGACACAGTCTCCGTGCAGGAACGCGGGCTGGCGTTCGGATTTCATCGCGCGATGGACCACACCGGCGCCGTGATTGGCCCGCTGGTCTGCTATCTGCTGGTCATGCTGCTGGCGTCCGATCGAAATTCTCTGACCAGCTGGGACTTCACCAAGATCTTTTTGCTCGCTTCGATTCCGGCCCTGGCAGCCGTCATTGTGGTCAGCTTCTTCGTTCGTGAAACTCCCAGACAGATTGCGTCCCTCCGCCCGGACGAATCGGCGAAGGATCAGCTGCCGCAGCTTTCCTTTCGCGGATTCGACGGCAACTTCAAACGTTTCCTCGGCGTGCTCGCACTCTTTACCTTGTCGAATTCATCTGATGCCTTCTTATTGTTGCGTGCCCGCGATGCCGGTGTTTCAGTCGCGTCGCTTCCCCTGTTGTGGGCCGCGCTCCATGCCAGCAAAGTCTTAAGCTCTATTTTTGGTGGCGACCTTTCGGATCGGTTGGGCCGGCGCCGGCTAATCGTTTCCGGCTGGATACTGTATGCGGCGGTATACGCGGGATTCGCGTTTGTGACTTCAAATGTTTCGGTCTGGATACTGTTCCTGATTTACGGAATATATTTCGGTTTGGCTGAAGGGGCAGAAAAAGCGCTGGTAGCCGATCTGGTGCGGCCCGAACAGCGGGGCACGGCTTTCGGATTGTATAATCTTGCTTTCGGCATCACCGTCCTGCCGGCGTCACTGTTGATGGGCGCGATCTGGTACTGGCGCGGGCCGGCCACGGCGTTTCTCGTCAGCGCTGCACTGGGATCGACGGCCGCGGTGCTTTTGCTGTCACTGGTCAAGCAACGCAAGCCGGGTACGCAAGGTTAGTAGCCGCTGCCACGCAAAGTCGATAGGTTCATGGGCACTAATTACCAGATCATTCGAACCGAAGCCGGACTGCGCGCGGCGGTTGAGTCTTTATCACAACAGGCAGCGATCGGGCTGGATACCGAGACGACCGATCTCGATCCTTACAATGCCCGGTTACGGCTGATCCAATTGGCAGCGCCCGAAGGCGTCCGCATAATCGACCTCGACGCGTTCGCTCACGGCAACTCGACGCGCAATGAAGTCTTTGAACCTCTGCGAAAACTGCTGGAGGCGCCGCGCCCGATCAAGATTGCCCACAACGCAAAGTTTGACGCGAAATTTATCAAGCACAATTTGGGCGCCGACCTCGGCGGGATCTTTGACACACTGCTCGCCAGCCAATTGATTGGCGCCGGGGATATCGAAGAGCGACACGGGCTGGACGTGGTTGCGGGCCGCTATCTGAATGAGTCAGTTGATAAGTCTGAACGCCTCAGCAATTGGGACCTCGAGCTCTCCGAAGCGCAGTTGGAATACGCCGCCCGCGATGCCGCGATCCTCCTGCCCCTGCGAGAGAAACTAATCGAGCGATTGAAGTCTGATTCGTTAGTTAAGTGCGCGCAGCTTGAGTTTGAGTGTGTGATGGCCGTCACCGATATCGAGCTCACCGGCTTTTACATGCATAAGGATCGCTGGCTGGAGCAACTGGCGATTGTGGAAAAGCGGCGGGGCGAACTGGCCGAAGAGCTGCAGGAGATTCTGGCGGAAGAATCGATGCAAGGTTCGCTCTTTGGTGGACCATCGCGGGAGGACATCAACCTTGATTCACATCAACAATTGACGCAGGCATTGCAGCGCCTGGGAATTCCCGTTCCTGATTCCACCCGCAACTGGAAACTGCAGCCACTGGCGGCGAAATATCCGGTCATTGCCCAATTGTTGGAATATCGCACTGTGCAGAAAGCTCTGACCAGCTATGGCCAGAACATGATTGAGTTAATCAATCCCGTTACCGGTCGCCTGCACGCAGACTTTCGTCAGATTGGCGCCCCGACTGGCAGGTTCGCTTGCACCAATCCGAATATTCAACAGGTTCCGCACGCCGTGGAATACCGTCGCTGCTTCAGCGGATATCCGGCCGGCAAAAAACTGATCATCGCCGACTATTCCCAAATCGAATTGCGAATTCTGGCGGAGTTCTCCGGCGACCAGGGCTTCATAAACGCTTTCAATTCAGGGGCCGATCTGCATCGAGTTACAGCGGCGGAAGTCTTCAACGTGTCTCTGGATCAAGTCAGCAAAGAACAGCGAGACTTTGCCAAGCGTTTGAATTTCGGGGTGGTCTACGGCATTGGCGCGCAACGCTTCTCAATCATGACGGGGTTGAGCGTGCCGGATGCCGAGAACGTACTGCGCAAGTATTTCGCGACGTACCGCCAGCTCGATACTTACTTGCACGAAGCTGCCGACCGGGCCGTGCGCGATAGGCAGGCCCGGACTGCATCGGGACGCTTAGTCCGCTTTCGCTATGACGAAGAGGACCGGCAGCAAATCTCGATGACTAGGCGAAATGGCAAGAACACGCCGATTCAGGGCACTAGCGCCGACATCCTGAAGCGAGCGTTGCGCCTGTTGCGCAACGAATTGAAGCAGACGTCCGGGCGAATCGTTAACATCATTCATGATGAAATTGTGGTTGAGGCTTCGGCCGAGGATGCGGAGGCAGTCGCGAAACGAGTAGAGCATGCCATGTGCGCGGCCGGTGAAGAATACCTGACGACTGTGCCAGTCAAAGTTGAAACTGAAATAGCCGACGAGTGGGTCAAGTAAGAATCCAGAGTGTGATGCTAATCGATGATTACCTACCGCAGCCTGACTTTTCGGAAACCCACAGGATTGAATTAGTCGCCCAGCCTGGCACGGTTTACGCCGCGCTTTGGACCACAGACTTTGGCACTTCGCTAATAATCAGATCTCTCCTCGGTTTGCGATCACTGCCCGCACTCATCCTCCACCCGGCTAGCGTCCGCCGCGAACGGAAGATCAGGCTGGCAACTATTATTGGATCAAACTTTGGCTTGCTGGGGGAAGATGCGGGTCACGAAGTCCTTTTGGGTGTTACCGGTCGATTCTGGCGACCGGTGGGCAATCTCTTGCCTTTCAACGCGGCGGATTTTCGTGGCGACGTACCCGAAGGCGTTGCCCGGGCGGTCTGGAACTTCACGGTTGCGGAAATGGGCGCAGGACGAACTCTACTGGCGACTGAAACTCGCATCATTTGCGGCGACCGTTTGAGCCGGCGCAAGTTTCGCGCTTACTGGTTTTTCGTTCGGCCGTTTAGCGGACTAATTCGCCGGCTAATGCTGAAAGCCGTTGTGCGCGCGTGTGAACAGAGCTCGAAGTAGGAACGCTCATGGTGTCCTAAATTGAATGTTCTACAGTCCCACTGGGATCAGCCCTCCCTCTGGGAGGGTTGGGGAGGGCTTTGGCCCGCACCAACTTAAAAAACAGAACGCGCGGCCTTCGAGGCCGCGCGTAAGATCATTCATTCTTTGGCCCTCATAAGCCCTCCCCTAACCCCTCCCAATAGGAGGGGAATAAAATAGACGTTCCAAAAATTTGAACACTACAGCGGAACCACCCCGCTTGACAGTCATGCAAAGCTCAAATAGTCTTGGCTTTACCTAAGAACGTGAATATTTGAGGTGCCTCCCGATCGGCCTATCGCCCGGGCGATACAATTCATCCATGCGTCGGAGATTAATTCTTTTCCCTTTGCTGCTGCTTGTGTTTTTGCCGGTAGCGGCCCAGCAACCCTCAGCGGGCTCGTATGAGCTATTGCTCGAAAAGCTTAAGCGGAACGATCGGGCAATAGACTTTAAAGCCCTGCGGGTGGCTTACACTGAGACGAAACTCTACAGTCCCTACGGCAGCGATCGCGAACCGCGTAAGCTAATGTTTGAGTCGCTGCACAACAAGGCTTTTGATAAGACCCTGGAAAACGCAGAGAAACTACTGCTCAGCAATTATCTCGACCTCAACGGGCACTTCGGCGCGCTGGTGGCCCATCGCGAGCTTGGTCACGCAGAGAAGTTTGAATACCACAGGTTCGTGTTCGATGGTCTGCTCAATTCGATCAAGAATTCCGGTGACGGGAAAACTACGCCCACCGCCATGATGGTGATCTCCACAGACGAAGAGTATGTGTTGCTGAATTACCTGGGCTTGCGAACGGTCAAGCAAGCTTTGATAAATGAGAACGGCCATCACTATGATGCGATGACTGTCGTCGATCCCAAAACGAATCAAACTTCGGTCTATTACTTCAATATCGATAAACCCTTCAACTGGCTGGGGAACAGCTTAAAACCAAAATAGATCCGCCAGCCGGGCCGGCGGAAGTGCAGTTAATCACATAGGAACCAAGGTTACATGATCAAGGACGAAATCATTTCCCGAATCACCGACAGGCGCGCTCGCATCGGTGTCATCGGGTTGGGCTACGTGGGCTTGCCGCTGCTGGCCGAGTTTGCGCGCGGGGGATTTACGGGAATCGGATTTGAAGTGGATGCCGAGAAAGCAGCCATCATCAACGCCGGCAAATCATATATCGGCGACGTTCCGTCTGCGGCCATCGCCGAATTCGTCGCGGCGAAACGATTAAGTGCGACCACGAATTTCGACCAACTGGAAGAGTGTGATGCGGTAATTATTTGTGTTCCTACGCCGCTGCGCAAAACCAAAGAGCCGGACGTTTCTTACATCCTGGCGGCGGCCGAACAGATCACCAAACGCCTGCATCGGGGCCAGCTCATCATTCTTGAATCGACCACCTATCCCGGCACGACCGACGAGGTTCTGTTCCCGATGTTTGCGGAGACCGGCCTAAAACTGGATGAAGATTTCCTGTTGGCGTTTTCTCCGGAGCGCGTCGATCCGGGCAATCCGCAATTTCAGACCCATAACATTCCCAAGGTTGTCGGCGGAGTGACGGATGATTCTACCGAGGCGGCGGCGCATCTCTATGCACAAATTGTGGCCAATGTTCACGCCGTCACGTCAGCCCGCGTAGCGGAAGCGACTAAACTTCTGGAAAACACTTTTCGCGCTGTCAACATCGGGATGGCTAACGAGATGGCCCGCCTTTGCTACGCTTTGAACATCGACACCTGGGAAGTGATCCGGGCGGCGGCCACCAAGCCTTTCGGCTTTATGCCTTTCTATCCCGGACCCGGCATCGGCGGACACTGCATTCCGCTCGATCCACATTATCTTTCGTGGAAAGCCCGGCAGCACGGCTTCGATTCGAGATTTATCGGCCTGGCGGAAGAAGTGAACTCGCGCATGCCGGATCACGTGGTCCAACTTATCTCTGACGGCCTGAACGACGAAGAGAAGTCGATGAAGGGTTCGCGCGTACTGTTGTTGGGAGTGGCCTACAAACGTGACATCGACGATGTGCGCGAGAGTCCGGCCCTTTCGATCATCGATCGCCTGCGCAGTAAGGGCGCGCAGGTTCGTTATCATGATCCCTATGTGGCGGAACTTAGGTTTGATGACGCGCATACCGAGGCCGGCGGCGCCCCGTTGCGCTCAGTTGAATTAAGCGAAGAAGAGATCAAAGCTGCGGACTGCATCGTGATCGTCACTAACCATAGCCAAATCGATTATCAACGAATCACGGATCTGGCGCCGCTAGTGGTGGACACGCGTAATGCTTTGAACGGCGACCTGCGGCGAAGCAGTCGGGCGCGGATCATCAGGCTATAAGTGGTTAACTTCTGGTCAGTGCGTGTGGGTCTCCATTATCGCGCCCTGGCCAGGAATCGGCCTGAAGGTCTCATCTGGTTTTGGATCGGCCCCCACGATATCTACGATCGATTCAAGTGAACCAGGTATTTGGCAAATAAAGAGCGTTAGTCGATGCTCAAAATATTAAACGTCATCGGGGCACGACCGAACATCATGAAAGTCGCCCCGCTGATGACAGCAATGAAGCGGCGCGAGCGAGAGTTCACGCCGCTTCTTATTCATACGGGCCAGCATTATGACGCAGCGATGTCCGGCGCTTTTTTACGAGAGCTGGAACTGCCCGCGCCGGATGCTCACCTGGAAGTCGGCTCTGCGTCCCATGCGGCCCAGACGGCGGCAGTTATGCAACGCTTTGAGCCGGTTGTCCTGCGCGAGCAGCCGGATTGGGTGCTGGTGGTAGGAGATGTGAACTCGACATTGGCCTGCGCTCTGGTTTGCGCCAAGCTGGGCGTGAGGTTGGGCCATGTCGAGGCGGGGCTGCGCAGCCGCGACCGCTCCATGCCCGAAGAGATTAACCGCATTCTTACCGACCAGGTTGCCGACTTGCTCTTTACGCCATCGCGGGACGCTAATGACAATTTGTTGCGTGAAGGAATCCCCCCAGAGCGAATAAAGTTCGTCGGTAACATCATGATCGATTCGCTAGTGAAGCATTTGCCGCAAGCGAAACAATCAAAGATAGCCGATGAGCTCGGCGTAGCCGGCCGTGATTACGCTGTGCTGACGCTTCACCGTCCGAGCAATGTGGATAATCGTGAAACTCTGCTGCGCCTGGTGCAGACGTTCGCCGAAATCGCGCAGCGTCTGCCGGTTATTTTTCCGGTCCATCCCCGGACCAGAAAAAGCATCGCTGACTTTGGTTTGAACGATGAAGTCGATAAATCAGGTTTGCGAATGATTGAGCCGCTGGCGTATCTGGACTTTCTGAAGCTTTACAGCGGCGCCCGCCTGGTGCTGACAGACTCTGGCGGTATCCAGGAGGAAACCACGTTCCTGGGAATTCCCTGTCTCACATTGCGAGAAGAAACCGAACGGCCCATTACGGTTGAGATGGGCACGAACATTGTGGTCGGAGCCGATCCGCAAAAAATAAAGTCGACAGTGTTTGCTGCTCTGGACCAGCCCAGAGCCACACCGAAGCGCGTGCCACCGCTTTGGGATGGCAAGACGGCTGATCGGATTCTTGACGCATTAGTTCACGCGGAACACAAACTTCAGTTTGTGGAATCATGGTCCGGCAGCTGACGAATGTGTCTTGTCAGTACCACCAGCCATTCAAATCTCTTGCGGAAGCTCATCAAAAACATTTGCGTAGTGGCGATCGTCACCATCGTTTGCCTTCTGCTTATCGAAGGCGGAATCAGGGTCGCGTATCGCGTCAGGAATTCGCGGGTCGAGTACGTGATGGTGCCGTATATGGCTCGCAGCTTTGGCGCGACGCCGCCATGGGCCAACGGGTTGCGCATTCTCGATCCCGATGACGAGCTGATCTGGCAGGGACATCCGTATGCGCGGCAGACTTATCTCGACCTGTTTTGCCCCATGGAGTCTGAAGATGATCGCAAAGCGCTGCTCAGCCGTTTCAGTCCCTCGGTTCCCGAACAATTCAAAAACAATCCCAAATGGACCGTGTCATTCAATTCGGCGGGATTTAGGGATGACGAGTTTCCCACCGCGAAGGCGCCCGGCGCCATCCGCATAATTGCCCTTGGCGATTCCTGGACCTTCGGCCACAACGTCGATGTCGAACAAAGCTACCCGAAACAATTGCAAGGGTTACTGCGGGCCGAGTTTCCCGACAAGCAAATTGAGGTCTGGAATCTGGGAATGCTCGCCTACACATCTCACGAGGGCCTGAAGTTACTGCAGCGCAAAGTCCGGTCACTTCAGCCCGACATCGTGCTGATCGGCTATTCGATGAACGATGCGTCGATTCCGGGATGGCACGACAAGGATGTATTTGTGCCAAAGCCCCGGCGGTTCAGCGTGCGGCGTTTCATTACTGAGAACTCTGAAATTTACAAGCTAGCCGTTTACCTGGGGCAGCTTAATAAGTACAAGGCAGTGACATTGGGAGACACGATCAAAGCGGCAAGCAATCCCAACGAAAATTTTCTGGTTGAATCATGGGTCAGCGCTGAGGCGCTGGAAGCCAAAGACTATGAACGCCTGGAAGCGAAAGTTCGCGTTACGCCTTCCGATTACAACCTGAACATCCGCGAAATGATCCGGCAGGTGAGGGAAATTGGCGCCGTGCCAATCTTGCTGCATAACGAGCTCCGGCCCGGCAGTCCCTACCAGGCAGCGCTGCATAAAATTTCACAGGAAGAAAACGTCGCGCTGATCGACACATGTGAGTTGCTGAGCGTGGAGCGACAACGACTGGAAGCGGAGTTGGAACGAAAGATGGGATTACAGCCTCCCGTTTTTACCGGCCCAGCCCAGGCGCCAGGTCCAGTCGACGTAGTCTTTCGCGTGCTGATGGCCCGCACTGCCGTTCCTCGCGCGATGTATATCGCCGGCCCCGATCCGGAACTGGGTGACAACGTGCCGAACAAGGTTTCGATGTACGACGATGGCACGCACGGAGATCAAAAGGCGGGAGATGGCGTTTGGTCCTACACGGCCATGCTCGATCCCGGACGCAAGATTTTTTATGTGTACACGAACAGTGGGACCGAAGGCCGTTGGGAGAATTTGGATCTACCGAAGATTCGCAGCTTCGTGGTGGCGTCGTCCGCAGTACCGATCTACCGCCCGATTGAAACGTTTGGCCAACTCACTTTGCAGGCCGATGGCTTCCATACCAACGCCGCCGGCTACCAGATAATGGCCCGGGCCGTGCGAGATGCAGTCGTCAAGACCGAAAAGTTTTCCAGCTCGTTTTAGCCAGTCGCGTTAGCCGCACCCACCACGCGATAAATCTTCACCCGTCGTCGAGGCCCTGCCTGGTGATGGATGGGAATCCCGCTGTTGTAGTAACCAAGCATTGTTGACAGCGGCAGTCGATCGCCAAGCGAAAATTCCGTTACGGGCTCAAGTTGATACCGACGCAGGTGGGCCATCACTGGCTCAGGCGCGTAGACGCTGTCAGTCGTCACGAGAAAATCTCCCGCCTGCAAAACAGATTCATCCGGCAGGACAGGTTTCATCCCCGCCTGTTCTCCGTAGAACTGAAGGCCCCAACGCCCGAGATACCAGGTTGTAGCCGGCCCAGCCATGGTAGCAATTGCTTGCCGGCTCTGTTCAATCGCGGCTTGCTCGACATACGCATCGCGAAAGTCGACCGCGTAAAACAAGAGTCCGAGCAGAACGCTTGCCGTCGCTGTCCAGCGTATTAAGCCCTGGAAAATCACCGGTAATCGTCCAATCAATCTTCCGATGATTAGCGTGGTGACCACTAGCAGCAACAACACGCGCCTGACCGCCGGAATCGGTGACAGGGCAAAATAAGCAACTATCTCGAACAGCCACCAACCCGTCAGAAACCATTCAGTTTGGTGTGCTGACCAGTTTTGCCAATAATTTTGTGGTTTCAATTCTGAGTGGATCAGTTGCTTGATGACCGCGATAAGTGCGGCGAAAAACGTAATGCCGAAAATGCTGAAGATGATGAAGGCAAGGCTGTTTGATTGTTTCGGGCCCCAGTTCTGTACGCCCGCCGGGGCAAATGCCAGTAATAAGAATCCTGTAACGATCACCACTGCGCCGAAAACCGCGATCTGTTTTCGTGGGGTGAACGCAATGATTGCGAGTAGTGTAAGGAACGGTGCGACCGCACCCATGATTGTAACGATGGGCCAGGCCAGATAAGCATACTTCGCCACCAAATTTACGGACCCATAAGTTTCTGATTGCGCCAGAAAGTGCGACCGGCCCGCCGTGAGATAAATGAAGGTTTCCCACCCCAGAAAAAACGCGCCGGCTACGATGGCCGCAACAATTCCCAGGCGATATCTTTTGCAGAGTAACGCGTGGTACAACATCACGGCCGGCGCCACCAGACCGTTGTATTTCGTTTGCGCCGCGATACCCGCTACCAAACCAGCGGTGGCGGCCAGAGCAAGTGAATTGCGTTCGGCGGCGCGCAAAAAAATTACAATTGCAAAAAGAACCAATGCGGCCGCCGGCACGTCGAGCATCAGGTTGAAACTCGGCAGAAAGACCGGCGAGAAAATTACCATCGCCGTCAGAATCAGTTCGTTCCGCCCGGCGAATCTTCTTAGCAGCGAATGCACGGAACAGACCAGCAGTAAAGCGAATGGCAACAGCCAAATTTTCCACCAGAACGGGTGGGGTCCAAAGATTCTGATCGCGATGGCCCACCAGTACTGGAACAGCACCGGGGCCAAAGCCTGGACCGCTGGTTCCGGCCGATCATTCTGAAATACCCTAAAACCGTATGGATCGAACGGATGTTGCGCGATCTGTTCGGCGTGATAATGATAGAAAGCGTCGTCAATGCAGAGCGGCTTGAAGGCGTTCAGCACAGTAAAGAGCACCGCGATGAGCAGCAGCGGTCTGAGCGAGGCGTAACCTGGTTTAGACTGGTCCGCGTGAACGCTATTCGTCATTTAAGGTCATTGGTCCAAGTCTTCGGAAAGCGTCGAAGTATACATCACCACCGGGGACCACTTTTTGCCTAACCTAAGAAGGACTGATTGCCACCCATTAACAAACTTCAACTGCCAGCAGTGATTGCGCTCGCCTGCGTAGCCGTGGCAGCGATTCTGTTGGCCACTAAACCTGGCATTGGCATAACGCCCGATTCCACCGTGTACCTTGAGGCGGGGCGGAATCTGGCCGGCGGTCACGGGCTGATTGCGTTATCAGCGAATGGCGAGCTAAAGCCGCTCACTCACTACCCGCCGCTTTATCCGGCGGCAATCGCTGTGATTTCAGCAGCTGGACTCTCCGCCGAAACTGCTGCGCGCTGGCTCAATGCCTTCCTCTTCGGCGCCAGCATTCTACTGGTGGGCTTCGCGCTGGCGAGGCTGGCCTCAAAGTCTTTTTGGACTCCGGTTCTCGGTTCATTCCTCGCTTTAACCGCAGTGGACATTGTCGGTATTCATACTCTTGCTTTGTCAGAACCTTTGTTCATGTTTCTCGCTTTTGCGGGATTCATCCTGCTGGCAGCTTACTTTGATGATGGAGAACAACGGCTCTTGTTCGCCGCTGCGTTAGCCATCGCTGCGGCGTTCCTGACGAGGTATGTAGGCGTCGTCCTCGTTTTTACTGGAGTCGTGGCGATAGTTCTTTTCCATGCGACCGCATATCGACGGCGGGTTGTCGATGCGGCAATCTTTGTCACCATCGCCTGCACGCCGATGTTGCTGTGGACGATTCGGAATCACTACGTGGGTGGCGAAACAACAGACCGCAGCCTCGCCTTCCATCCAATCAAGCTCGGTCAAATCGCTGCCGGATTTTCCACCATGTCGTCGTGGCTGTTGTTGGGTAAGGTCCGGACAGATTTAAGAGCTGCCGGCTTCCTGATCCAAATTTTGGTCATCGCTGCGATGGTGGCTTACTGGTTCATCAGAATGGTCCGAAAACCAAACCACGCTCTCCCAGACGGTCGAGATGCTGGATTGGTTAAGCTGCCCGCGATTCTTGCGACATTCATTATCAGCAATTTTCTGTTTCTGATCTTCGCGGCCTCTTTTATTGAATCGGCCACGTATCTGGATGACCGCAGCCTGGTGGCGATGCATTTCGCGGCCGTGATTTTGGGGACGATACTGGCGTGGCGACTTTATCGCTCCGCTACAACGCCACCAAAACTTGCGCCTGGCATTGTAATTCTGGCATTACTGCTCGCAGTCTCGTATTCCTTCCGCGCGGTGAACTGGTTTGCCATCACACGCGGTGACGCGCAGGGTTATGCCGGCCGGTCGTGGACCGAATCGGACACCATTGCGCGGATCAGGTCGCTGCCAGCGGACGCAGCCATATATTCAAACGGACACGACGCCATCTATTACCTCACCGGCCGGCGCGCAATTTACCTGCCGCAAAAGGTGAACATGATCACCGGCCGGGCGAATGAAAACTACGAAGCGCAGTTGAAACAGATCGCGGCCGACCTGCAGGCGGGCGGCGGCGTCCTGGTTTACTTCAATACCCTTTCGGAGCGGTGGTTCCTGCCGACGGCAGAAGAGCTTGAGTCTAAACTCGCTTGGAATAAGCGCGAGGCTTTTGCTGATGGCACAATCTACCGGAGATGAGCGGAATACTTTGATCTGAAGTTCCTAATCATTGGTAGCTCGTCACAAACGGACCCACCCGCTACCGCGTGGTGGTACTGACCTCATCCCGTTACTAATCTCCTCACGACGACATGTTGCGCGCGCGCCAACAAGCCCCCCAAATTAACGCACTACCTTCTTCCGTGCCTTCGTGTCTCCGTGGTGAAATTCTCTGCGTTTCGTTAACTCACCTTGAAGAACTACGAGAAGCAAAGGAGGACCCAGACGAATTTCAAATCAGCGACCCATACAGTTTTCTCAACTCAGCAATATGCCGCTCAATACCGAACTCTTCCATGGCCCAATGTCTTGCGTTAGTAGAAAGATTTTGACGCCCGTGCTCATCCAGCAGGAGGGCGCTCAGTTTCGCCGCCAAATCTTCAGCGTCACCCGGGCGAAACAGAACGGCGTGCTGACCTGCATTCGTCACCTCACGCAGCGCCGGGATGTCCGAGAGCACCACCGGCACGCCCGCCAGCATCGCTTCGATTACCGAGATCGGCGATCCTTCGCGCAGAGTTGAAAGCACAAATACGTCGAGTGAATTCAGCACATCAGGAATATCAGAACGCTTACCGAGAAAATGCACGCGGTCGTCGATGCCGGCTTCGCGACAGAAGTTGATGCAATCGCCCAGCAACTGCGGCGCCGAAGTCGAGCCGCCGCCGGCAAAAACAAATCGGGCCTGCGGAATCGTCTTAAGCAGCGTCGGCAAAGCTCGGCACACAGTCAGTTGGTCCTTCTGCGCGACTGGTTGGAAATTCCCGACCATGCCCAGCAAAAGTTCGTCTTCAGCTACATTCAGTTCGGTTCGCAACTTTCTTCCCGCGGCTTGCAACCGGGCCGGATCGACGCCGTTGCGAACTATCCAACAATCCCTGGCTTCGCAGAGGTTCAATTCGTTTCGTAGCGTCTGACTCACGACGATCTTCGCGTGCATCTGCGGGAGCACCAATTTCAGCGCCAGTCGGTTTTTAGTTCCCGGATAAACTCCATGCAGCGTCATTACCCTTTTCGTGGCCAGGCCGCGTGTCGCCACACACTGGTGCAACGCTTCCACCGGCTGATGACTGTGAACTACCTGGATGTTTCGCTCTTTGATAATTTGCCGTAACTGCGACGCGACCGGGAGATCGACCGGCAGTTTTCTTTTCAACTGGATGAACTCAACGCCGGAATGCCGGAAACCATCCTCCAAATCTCCACCGCCGGTGGCGACGAATGTCAGATCTATTCCGCCGGCTCTCGCATTGCGACACACGTCCAGCATCATAGTTTCCGCCCCGCCGCGGTTTAGCGAATCCAGCATGTGAAGTACTTTGATCAAGACTCACCCATCGTGGTTTGAAATAAAGTCGCTTATCAAATATAAGCTCTTAGCCCGATAATGCCGGGCAACGCATTCATGCATCGCCAACTCAAGTTGCGTTACGAAAGAATCTGCCCGAGATCTGAATGAAACAAACCCTGACCCTTGCAGCTCTCGCCGGCGCCAACATTCTGCTGTCCCTGCTTTTTCAGTGGTACGTCATAACACAACTGGGCGTGGGAGTTGAAACAGACGCCCTGTTCGCCGGCATGGCGCTGCCGGCCCTAATTCTTAGCGTCGTCAGCAGCTCGCTGACGCACGTGCTGGTGCCGCTGCTGGCCACGGAACTGGCCGGGAAAAACGAAATCACTTTCCGAGAGAATGCCTGGAGCTTCTTTCTGGGCGTTACAATTCTCTTCACCGCGATCGCCCTCGTGCTGTTTGTTACCGCCGGGTTCTGGGTGCCGTGGCTGGTGCCGGGCTTTTCACCGGCAGCGCGTGTGTTAACGATCAGCCTTACCCGAATTCAACTGATCAGCATGATATTCACCGCGTCCGTCTCGGTGTTGTGGTCCGTTTACCATGCGCGGAAGCAGTTCATTTGGGTGGAACTGTCCACCGTCTTATCAAATTTGATCGCACTGGCTTTGATCGTTAAGTTGCTCGCGATTCACGGGATCGTCGCGGCGGCATTTGTGATCGTGCTGCGCACACTGCTGCAGTTGATTTGGTTGCTGCCAGGACTTGGACGATGGCGGCGGCCGAATTGGAATTCAACGGCGATGCGTGAAGCCTGGAACCGCATCAGACCGCTGCTCATTGGCACCACCTACTATCGAACGGATCCGTTGGTCGATCGGTTTCTGGCCTCAATGGCCCCGGCCGGCGGTTTGTCCCTGCTGTACATCGGCCAGCAACTGTACGGCGTCGCCAACGTAGTCGCAGAGAAAGCCATCGCCGCTCCGATGGTGCCGGTATTAGCCATCGAAGCCGCGGCCGGACGTTGGGCCAGCTTCCGGCGCATCTATCAAAAAAGGCTGCTCGTGATCGGTGGAGGAACTGCCGCGGCCTATGCTGGGTTTTTATTCATCGGCGAGCGAGTCCTCCGGCTATTGATTGGTCATGGCGGCGTCACGTTTGAGAACGTTCATCTGTTATGGCTGATCATGATCGCCCTGGTGGGTTTTTTTATCGCCGGGGCGATGGGCCAGATCACGTCGACCACGTTTTATGCGATGGGCGACACGCGTACGCCCACACGCATGTCGATTGTGACGTACACGTTGTACATCCCGGCAAAAGTATTCGCCTTCATGCGCTATGGCTTAATGGGCCTGGCGGTTGTGACCACAATCTATCTATTTGTTAACCTGATCATTCAGATTCTGTTACTGGAAGGCTTCGTTATTCCGAGACGGAGAAAAGTCTCAGGTGACAAGTCTCAGGTCTCAGGTCTCAAGTCTCAGATCTAAGGGCTCAATGAGCCTTGAGAGACCTGAGTCTTGAGACCTGAGTTTTGAGACCTGAGACCTGAGACCTGAGACCTGAGACCTGAGACCTGAGACTTTTAAATGATCAAAGTGACCGCCTTGACGGCGAGCAAAGTTGATCCCTCCAGCAGGTTTCGCATCCGGCAGTTCATCAAGCCGTTGAAGGACCTGGGCGTGGCGGTAAGCGAACACCGGCCGTTAATCAACCGTTACAAGATTGAGCCGTTGCCGTGGCTCGCGATGGGCTTGAGATTGCCCGGGCTGCTGGCGTCGCGATTTAGCGATGTCACCTGGCTCGGCCGGGAGCTGGTGTCGGGGCGCGCAACCTTCGAGGGCTCGGCCGGCAAGAAACGAGTGTTCGACGTCGACGACGCGATCTGGCTTCCATATAAAACGGATTTTTCAACGGAGATCGCGCGAAGCTGCGATGGTGTTATTGCCGGCAATCGTTTTCTGCAGGAGCACTACGAACGCGTGGGAGCCAGGACGTGGCTGGTGCCGACGTCGGTGGACACGGATGAATGGCGGCCGCCTCCAGGTCGATCGGACCGCGCCTGGACCATTGGCTGGATTGGTTCCTGGTCCAACCTGAAATTTCTTTACGACATTGAGGCGCCGTTGGCGGAGTTTCTGAATTCACATACGGATGCGCGTCTCTTGATAGTTTGCGATCGCCAACCTTCATTCAAAACATTGCCCGAGGGAAAATGGCGATTCGAGGAGTGGTCTCCGGCAAACGAGATTTCGCTGGTGCAACAGATGGACGTCGGATTGATGCCGCTGGAAGATTCCGAAGAATCGCGCGGCAAGTGCGGCTTCAAAATGCTGACTTACTTGTCGGTTGGACTCCCAGGGATCGTCAGCCCCGTCGGTGTTAATGCTGAGATTCTGAGCTACGATAACGTAGGTTTTGCCGCGAATTCTGCCAGCGATTGGCATGCGGCGCTGGAGACTCTGTTCGACGAAAGCGCCCTCGGCCCACGGATGGGCGCATTAGGCAGGCGAGTAGTCGAAAAGCACTACTCGGTAAAAGCGAATGCGCCGAAGCTGGCTGAGATTTTTCGGAAACTGGCATCACGAGACCGGTAACTGCCGTCTTGCCTTGTCAGTACCGCCCGCGGTAGCGGGTGGGTTAGTCCTACTTGTCGTTTGCGATACATACACACCCACCCGCTACCGCGGGCGGTACTGACAAGACAAGCCCGCTAACATGGCAATGACCGCCTCAATCTTAGACAACAATTCTCCTATCGAGTTCTCGATCGTGATGCCGTGCTTGAACGAAGCGGAGACGCTCGCGACCTGCATTCAAAAGGCGCAGCGTTCATTAGCGGAGAACCATGTCGCCGGGGAAATCATTATTGCCGATAACGGCAGCACCGACGGTTCGCAGGAAATTGCCGCGCAGCTGGGCGCGCGGGTGGTCGATGTGACCGCGAAAGGATATGGCAACGCTTTGATGGGTGGGATTTCCGCGGCCCAGGGAAAATACATCATCATGGGCGATGCGGACGATAGTTATGATTTCAGCACGCTCGGTCCCTTCATTGACCAATTGCGCGCCGGCAACGACCTCGTGATGGGAAATCGTTTCCGCGGCGGAATCAAGCCGGGTGCCATGCCGCCGCTTCATCGGTATCTCGGTAATCCGGTGCTGACGACTATCGGACGATTGTTTTTCCATAGCCCCTGCGGCGATTTTCATTGCGGCTTGCGCGGATTTAGCAAAGAGGCGGTGCTGAATCTCGAACTGCAAACCACCGGAATGGAGTTCGCCAGCGAGATGGTGGTGAAGGCAACGCTTCAGCGGCTTCGCATAGCCGAAGTACCAACCACGCTTTCTGCCGACGGACGCACGCGCGCGCCGCATCTACGCAGCTGGCGCGATGGTTGGCGCCATTTGCGCTTCCTGCTGCTTTACAGTCCTCGCTGGTTGTTTCTTTTTCCGGGCGCCATGTTGATGTTGCTCGGCCTGCTCACAATGCTCTGGCTTTTGCCGCAGCCTCGCGTGATCGCCGGCGTTACTTTTGATGTTCACACTTTGTTGTATGCCGCCGCTGCGATCATCATCGGCTTCCAGGCAATCCTGTTTGCGGTGTTCACCAAGGTGTTTGCGATCAGCGAAGGTTTGTTGCCGGAAGATAGGCGGCTGGAGAGTTTGTTTCGGTACGTCACGCTGGAACTGGGGCTGCTGGTCGCGCTGATCTTGATCGGGGTCGGCCTGGCCGGGACTGCGTATGCGTATTGGTTCTGGGACCGGTTGTCGTTTGGAAACCTTGATCCGGCATGGACCATGCGCATCGTAATCCCCGCGGTAACGTCGCTGACCCTGGGCTTTCAGACGCTGTTTTCCAGCTTTTTCCTGAGCATTTTAGGACTAAAGCGACGGTGAATTCGAGCGCAGGCAATGTCTAATAACGACGCGCGAATCCGCGAACATTATCTGATTGAGAAAGAGCTGGCCGCGCGCTTGCGCAGAGCGACCAAAGAAGAGCGCCGGCGATTGTATACGGAAGTTTACGACGAACTTTTTCAGCGCGTTCCCGACCACCCGCAATTAGCTCTCAAACATGATGAGGCAGCGCGCCGCCGTCACGTAACCGAACGCCTCGCCGTGCTTGAACCCTATCTCAATTCAGAGACAACGTATCTGGAGTTAGGACCGGGAGATTGCGCGCTCGCCGTTGAGATCGCCCAGCGGGTGCAAAAAGTTTATGCCGTCGATGTCTCGCGCGAGATTGTCAGGAACGTTGTGCTAACCAGGAACATGGAACTCGTCATCTCGGATGGCTGTAGCATTCCGGTTCCCGATGCCAGCGTCGACGTCGTTTACAGCGATCAGTTGATGGAGCACCTTCATCCAGAAGATGCGGCCGAACAACTGCAGAACATTTATCGCGCGCTGAAAACCGGCGGCACGTACGTCTGCATAACGCCTAATCGTTTGTCCGGCCCGCACGACGTGTCGCAATATTTCGATGAGGTCGCAACGGGATTTCACTTGCAGGAATACACCGCCGCCGAGTTGGCGGAAATGTTTCGCGCTGCTGGTTTCGCTCGGATAGAAGCAAGGGTCGGCGCGAGAAACTTTCATTTCGCTTCGCCCCTGGCGATGGTTACGTTAACAGAGTCAATGCTGACGGCGTTGCCCCGCCCATTGGGGAGAACTCTCGCGCGCGGGTTACCATTGCGTTTGGTGCTCGGCATCAAAATGATTGCGACAAAATAATGGCCGGACTTCCTGACAGCATGTACCAGACGGGCGAGTATGTGGAAAAGAACCCCACTTATCACGTCGAAGATTCGTCGTGGAAAGCGGAACAGATTCTCAGGATGATTGAAAAGAACCACCTGACACCACGCACGATTTGCGAAGTTGGTTGCGGCGCGGGCGAGATTCTGCGGCAGTTGCAATCGCGCATGCCTGCCGAAACCGAGTTCAGCGGATACGAAATTTCGCCCCAGGCATTTGCGCTTTGTCAGGCCCGGGCGAATGAGCGGCTGCAGTTCAAATGCGAGGATTTGATTACCGCCGGCGCGCCGTATTTCGATCTCCTGCTTTGCATCGATGTCTTTGAGCACGTGCCTGACTATCTGAGTTTTCTGAAAGACGTAAGGAGCAAAGCGCGCTACAAGATGTTTCATATTCCGCTGGACATGTCGGCACAGTGGGTCCTGCGCGGGCGTCCGATCCTGCGCGAACGTGACCAGGCCGGGCATCTTCATTATTTTATGAAGGACACCGCCCTCGCGACTTTGCGCGACACGGGTTACAAAGTTTTGGATACGATTTATACCGCCGGAGCGATCGATCATCCGCGCAGTTTCAAGGCGCAGCTGGCCAGCTGGCCGCGCCGGTTGCTGTCGCTCATGAATCAGGATTTTGTAGTTCGCGTGTTCGGCGGCTACTCACTACTGGTGCTGGCGGAATAGGTCAGCGCGTTCCGTTCCCGTGAGAGTGGTTAGCGAAGGGCTTGCGGTTAGCAAGACTGATCAGGCGCGCGGCCGCGGACGGCCGCGCGTAAGTGTTTATTCCCGGGGTTGGTGCTAAAACCCTCCCCAACTCTCCCAGTGGGAGGGGTAATCTGGAAAATCCAGAATGTGCGGCATCGCCGGATTAATTGGCTTGCAACCTGAGCGTCGCATCGATGCGATGCTCCAAAGCATTGAGCATCGCGGGCGCGACGACGAGGGCGTTTGGACATCGGCGGTCATCAACGATGCCGCCCAATCGGTGTGCCTGGGCCATCGCCGGCTGGCGATTATCGACACCAGCAGCGCCGGGCATCAACCGATGTTGTCCGCCGACGGGCGTTACGCAATTACGTTTGGCGGCGAGATCTACAACTATCGCGAGTTGCGTGCGGAACTGGAAGGCAAGGGTCATGTTTTTCACACGGAGAGCGATACCGAAGTCCTCTTGCATGCTTTCGCTCAGTGGGGCACGAATTGCCTGGCGCGTCTGAACGGAATGTTTGCGTTCGCCGTCTGGGACGATCAGCAGCGAACGCTGACCCTGGCGCGCGATCGCGTCGGCATCAAACCGCTTTATTACGCGCAAACGAAAACCGAGAACGGCAGCGCCGGCTCGTTCATTTTCGCTTCCGAAATCAAGGCGATCCTGGCCAGCGAACTGCTGCGCGCCGCGATGAATTTGGAGGCGCTCAATCAATATCTGACTTTCCTCTGGACACCGGATCCGCACACCCTTTTCGCCGATGTCTGGAAATTACCACCTGGCCATTTTCTGACAGTCAAAGACGGCGCGGTCGACGTGCGGGAGTGGTGGGACATTTCGTTCGATGAAGTTGACGAAAGCCGCAGCGAAAACTGGTGGCGCGATCGCGTCTATGAAACTCTGGAACGTGTTGTCGGCTTGGAAATGGTGTCGGATGTTCCGCTTGGTTCGTTCCTCTCCGGCGGTGTTGACTCGTCCGCGATCGTTGCCCTGATGAACCATTACGGCAACGGCAACCAGGTATCAACCTACACGGTGGGGACCGAAGCAAAAGATCTGCGCTTCGACATTATCCCCGACGATGCGATGTGGGCGCGCCGGGTGGCGGAACTGCTGCACACTGATTATCACGAGATCACACTCAAGCCCGACGTAGCCAGCCTGCTGCCAAAGCTCATCTACCATGCGGATGAGCCGATCGCTGATCCGGCAATGCTTTCCAGTTTTCTAATCTCGCAAGCAGCGCGAGCGAAGTTGAGAGTAATGCTCTCCGGCATGGGAGGCGACGAGGTTTTCGCCGGATATCCCCGGCAACTGGCAATGAAGTTTGCTGGCGCGATCGATCCGGTGCCAAAAAGTTTACGCCGGCCCATCATGAATTTCGTGGCGGCGACTTTGCCTGGCGGGCGGCCCGGCAAGTTGACCGCGCCTCTGCGCAACGCGAAGAAATTTGCGACCAGCGCCGCGCTCGATTTCGAAGAACGCTACCTGGGGTTCGGCACTTACTTTACCGATCGGATGAAGCACGATCTCTACGGCGAAAGCGTCCGCGAAGCCACCAGGGAGTTGGATGCCTACCGGGAACATCGGCGATATTTCCAGCGCGTCAGAAACGCCGCGCCGCTTAATCGTTTGCTATACGTTGATCTGAAAACGTTCCTGCCTTGCCTCAATCTAGCTTATACCGACAAAACTTCGATGGCGGCGAACCTGGAGGTCCGCGTGCCGTATCTGAATCACGAATTGATGGAGCTAACGTCCCGCATGCCGGTGGATTTGAAACTGCGTGGGCTGAAACGGAAATACATTTTGAAGCGCGCGGCCGAAAGACTTTTGCCACGAGACGTGGTTTGGCGGAAGAAGGCAGGTTTCGGCGCACCAATCCGATCATGGTTGCGCGGGCCGCTGAAGCCGCTGATCGATGATCTGTTATCGGCCGAAACGGTAAAGCGACGAGGCCTGTTCGACCCCGCAGCGGTGCAGCAAATAATCGATGCTAATCAATCAGGTCGCGAGGATTTCAATTTGCAGGTCTTTCAACTGCTGACGCTGGAATTGTGGCAGCGAGAATTTCTTGATCAACGTCAGAACCGCCTGCGGTTCTGACAATCAACGGGCAAACCTGTTCGCAGCGATTCGATGATGCCAAACGTTGCGCGGGTAGTGGCCGCTAGATCTTCCAGGCCGATCGGCGCCGGTCCGCCTTCAACCACCGCCCGACAAACAGCGCGCACTTCATTAGCCTGGCCTTTGTCCTGGCCGCTCAGCCGCACTCGTTTTTCTTTGCCGCCCGAGATTTGTATGGCACGGCGAAAGTCATCCAGCACAAAGGTCCGGCCCGCGCCGAAAATCTCGACGCGTTCTTTTGCTAATGCTCTATCGCCTTCGGCCAGGTACGCGATTGAACCATTTGAACCGTCGGCGAAGCGGAGGGTGATAAAAACTGAGTCAGCGTCCAGCACTTCTGCGTTGCGGCCGGCGATGGCCTCCGCATAGACCCGCGTCGAAACCGCACCGGTGAGAAACTGCATCAGGTCGATGAAGTGACAAACCTCACCGATGATGCGCCCGCCGCCTTCGCGCGGATCCTGAATCCAATGGTCAACCGGGATGCGACCGGCGTTGACGCGATAGTTAATGGACAGCGGCGTCTTAGCGTCCTGGAAAAACTCTTTCGCCGCGACGGCTGAGGGTGAGAAGCGCCGGTTGAACCCTACCATTAACTGGCGATCCGATCCGGCCGCCGCTTGCAGCACGCTCGCTAATTCTTCTTCGTTCAGCGCGAGCGGTTTCTCGACAAACACATGATGGCCGCGCTCGAGCGCCCGCCGCGCCAGTTCCGCGTGCGTATCGTGGCGCGTCGCAATCACTATCAGGTTTGCATGTTCGTCGGCCAAAACTTCATCGGCCCCGGAAACACATTCGCGGAAACCGTATTTGTCTCCTACTTGCCTCGCCGACAGACCCGAAGCGGTGGCGATCGACTCAAACTGCGCCGCGCAGGCTTTGAAGTTCGGCAGCAAATATCTCTTCGCATAACTGCCGGCGCCGATCAGGCCAATCCGCACAGATTTTTCGGGCACACTGGTTCGCGATTGAGCTGCGACCAGCGGAATCCGTCGCGCCAACTCTCGTTCCGTGTCGTAACGCAGCAGAATTCCGAGGTAAGGCTCTTTGACCGCGCCGGTAATCAGTTGATAAGCACGTTCAGCGTCGTCGATCTGAAACCGGTGCGTAATCAATGGCTCAACGCTGACGCGTTTGTCCGCGGCCAGATCGAGAAACGTTTCGATGTTGCGTCCTTCAGTCCAACGAACGTAGGCAAACGGATAATCGTGGCCCCGCTCTTCATATTCCGCATCGTAACGGCCGGGCCCATACGACATGGAAACTTGCAGCGTGAGCTCTTTGTGATAGTAAAGGTCCCGCGGCACATCAAGGCCTACCAGTCCTACGGCGACCACTCGCCCTTTCAGGCGCGAGATTTCGCCGGCCATTTCCACCGGTTGATTAGAAGAAGTGGCGGCGGTGATCAGGACCGCATCGGCGCCATGTCCGCGTGACCACTCCATGACTCTCTGGCCGGCGGTCTCGTCCGGCGCGCATCCGTCCTCGGCGCCGAGCCGGCGCGCTAACGCGATTCGCTGGTTATCGGGATCGATACCAAAAACTCGACAGCCATTCGCCTTCAATAGTTGCACCGTTAGCTGCCCGATCAGACCGAGACCAATGACTACGCATGATTCGCCCAAGGTGGGGCTGGCCAGGCGTATTCCCTGCAGCGCGATCGCGCCCAGCGTGCCGAACGCTCCGCTCTCGAAATCGAGATTGCCTGGTAGACGGACGCACAGATTCCGTGGAACTGACAAGACTTCCGCATGCGACGCATAACCGGCGCCGGCACAGGCAACGCGATCGCCGGCACTAAACTCCGTTACGTCATCACCCACGCCGATCACGATGCCGGCGGCGCTGTATCCCAGCGCGACGACAGATTCGAGTTTTGCTCGCACCGCGGTCAGCGTGTTAAGAACTCCCTCAGTCTGCGCTTTCTGAACCACCTGCCGGACCAGATCGGGACGCTCGCGGGCTTTCCCCAACAGGCTGCGCTTACCCATCTCTACGGTCATGCGTTCGGTGCCCGCGCTGATCAGCGACGCGGCCGTGCGCACCAGCACGCGTCCTCTTTGCGCCGACGGGGGCGGCACCTCAGTCACTCTCAATTCATGCGAACTCAGATCCTGTATGACCTGTTTCATCGGTTAGTTATGGGCCGAACAGTTATTAGGTTTGATCAGCGATCGGATCTTTCGTGCAACTGAAAGTTGGTTTTGTTAGCATGCCCGCTCAGTCACTGCACTCATGTTCGTTTGTGGTATCGGAAACTACCTTCTTGCCTTTCTCTAGTCAAATAAACCAGCTCTGGTCTGACGCCAAACTGCCAGCATTTGATTTACAGGGACCCTCCCTCCGCCAGGCTGGGCGGCGGAACGTCATCGCCGTTTGCGTCGTGATTTTCCTCCTGGCGGCCGGCGTTAGACTTCTACATTGGCAGGACAACCGGCCCATCTTACCGCGGCTTTTTTCGGGAATGGTGGCCACCTACAAAGGCGGTACGCGCTACCTGATGAACGGAGATGTCGCCGGCTTCATCAAGGGTCCGTCGCCGCCGGGCGAGGCCGACATTCTGACGTATCCGCCCGGTTACCCCATCGTGATGGCGGCGGTCTTTAAGATCTTCGGGGGATCAGATTCGGCGATGCGCGCCTTCCAGATCACTTGCGATGCGCTCACAGCCGTACTGTTGTTCTTTCTGGCGCTGGAGTTCGTGCCCTGGAAAATTGCACCCATCGCCGGAGCGCTGGCGGCGTTGTCACCACAGTTCGCTTACTACTCGCTGATTCTGATACCAGACTCGCTGGTTACTCTGCCTTTGTTGCTGGCGCTGTATTTCCTCGTGCGCGCTGTGAAGCAAAACAGGCTTCGCTCGATTGTATTCGCGGGATTGTTTATCGGCATCTCGTGCTGGCTCAGATCAAACGCGCTGCTGCTCGCTCCGTTTCTGGCGCTCCTGCTCTTACTGATAGTGGATCGCGCACGGCGCTGGCGCTACGCCGGAGTTCTGGTCGCGACCACGTTGATCGTGATCGCGCCGATAACGATTCGTAACATGCTTGTCTTTCACCACTTCATTCCGCTGTCTCTGGGCGCCGGTCAGATGCTGACTGTCGGCATCAGTGATTATGACAAGGAACGGCATTTCGGCTTGCCGGGCACTGACCTTGAAACGGTCACGCACGAAGCCGAAGCCTATGGCCGCCCGGAATTTGCCAATTCATTGTTTGGCGGCGATGGCCCCATGCGCGATCGCGATCGAACCTCTCGAGCAATCGGAGTGATCAAATCGCATCCCTTCTGGTTTGCCGGAGTAGTCCTGCGCCGGGCCGTTTCAATGTTGAAGTTTGAGCGCGTACAGATTGTGAACATTGAACCGGGTGTGACTCACTCACTAAACATTCCGGCGGACGCGAAGCCGGATCTATTTTTCGCACCGGTTGAACTCCTCACCATGGTAAGCACTGGAAGCGACGGAGTTTCGGCGATGCCTGAAGGTAACGCCCTTAAAATTGAAACTGGCCGAAGCAACTCGCCGGCTCAAACTATCTTCGGGCCAATGGGCCTTGAACCACATACCGATTACTTGCTGCGCCTTCCGCTCAAGGTTAATGAAGGCAACGTAGTAATTAGTATTTCCAGCTCAGACGGAAAAACCGTCTACGCATCGACACCTGTGTTTCACGTGCTAGAACCATTGCCGGGCCAGGACCAGCAAACGCACGTAGTGCATATTCCTTTCACGACCGGCGAAGGGACAGGTGTTCAACTTTCGCTGAATAACGAAGGCCGAAAGCCTCTACCAACAGTCGTTGAAGTGGGAAAAGTCGAAGTCTTTCGCCTCGGGCCGGCCTCGCTGAGCTGCGTCAGGTATGTTCGTGCAGTTATTCACGTGGCGCAAAAGTTCTTCGTGACTGCGTGGATGATCCCGCTGGCTCTCCTCGGTGCGATCTTACTTAGGGCATCCGGCGCCGGCAGGTTTCTCGTTCTGTTGCTTGCGGTTCCGCTCTACTATTTGTCAGCTCAATCTTTTCTGCACACTGAATACCGGTATGTGATGGCCATTCAGCCGCCGCTTTTCATCCTGGTAGCGGCGGCTTTGTATTCTATCGGCGCTCTTGGCCTCCGCCTTGGCGCATCGCTGCTGCACCCGAAGGAACACTGATTATTCTCCCACAGATAATTTGTTTGACAATTCCTCGTCCCTTTGTTAGTTATGCAGCGATATCCGCAATCGGTTCTAATACAAACTTCAGTTTTCGCCCTGTCTTTTCCTGGGAAAGCTTAAGCACACATGAACGATAAACTAAAACCGGCATTAATCGGTGGGCTCGTCGCTGGAGTGCTGTCAGTTATTCCGATCGTCTCGACCTGCGCTTGCATTTGGTCAATCGGTGGGGGCGTGCTCGCCGGCTACCTCTACATTCCGAAATCACCGACGCCGGTCCAAGTGGGTGAGGGCGCAATTCTTGGAGCGCTCGCGGGCGTAGTCGCAGCCCTGATTCGCGTTGTGATCGGCATTCCGCTGGCCTATGTGATGGCGGCGAATATGGGGCTCGAAGAACAACTGGAACGAATGAATGTTCAGCTTCCCGTTTCCGGCTTCATCCTGATAATCATTGGCACATTGCTGGGCGCGATCATTGCGATTGCGATGTCAGCGGTGGGCGGACTAATTGCCGTTCCGTTGTTTGAAAAGCGCAAAGGTGGACCACCAGCGCCGCCTCCACCGCCGCAGGACTTTGCTCAGGGTCAACCTGGCGGATTTGGCGCCGGACTGTAATTCCCCAACGATTGACCCGACAAATTGACAAGAGCCAGGGGTTCGCTGGAAACGAAATCAAAAACTTAGAATAACCAGAGGAGATTCTATATGTCGCAAAGTTGGACCCCGCCCCCGCCCCCGAACGTGCCCCCGGCAAACATTCCGAACTATTTGGTCTTCGCGATTCTGACCACGGTGCTTTGTTGCTTGCCGGCCGGCGTTGTTTCCATCGTGTATGCGGCCCAGGTCAACGGCAAAGTCCAGGCCGGGGACATCGCCGGCGCAATGGCGGCCTCGAAGAACGCCAAGCTGTGGGCCATGATTTCCGCCGGCGTAGGTATTGCTGTGATCGTTCTCTACATCATATTCATCGTTATCATGGGCGGGATCGGCGCCATGAGTGGGACTCGATGAAGCTGATGGTTTTCGCGGATAGTTTTTCTCAGTGATTTCCGGGGAAGTATTCTCTCAACGTCTGAAGCTGGCCGCCGTTTGGTGCGTCCTGACTTTGGGAGCAACTTACCTTTACTTCCTGAATCCTGCTTCCGGAACCGGTTATCTTGCGTGTCCTTTTCGCACGGTAACCGGTTTCCAGTGTCCCGGGTGCGGCTCATTACGTGGCTTGCACCAGTTGCTGCATGGCCATCCGCTCGCCACCTTCAAACTTAACCCGCTGCTCTTTATCACGCTGCCGTTTTTGCTCTTTGTCCTTTTCCGCGCGACCCGCTCGGCGATTACAGGCCGGCCTGCGGCAAAGCTTTTCATCCCAGCAAAATTCATCTGGACCTTTCTCGGAGTAGTCCTGCTCTTTTGGATCTTTCGCAATACTTCGCTGTATCCGTTCGTTTCGTGAGCACGTGCTTATCGATGCCGGAGAAAAGAGGTTTAATCGTGCGCCATTTACTTGCCCTGCTACTTGCCGCAATCGTATTAATTCCTGGGCTACTGCCAGGCGCGAGCGCGCAACAGATCGTTCGCCGGTCAGACCCGTCGTGCCCCTCATCCCCATCATCAACGCCGCGACCGCTACGACCGGTCCACACTTTCTCAATTGTGGCCCGCGACCCGGTTACCGGGGAACTCGGCGTGGCAGTCCAGTCACACTGGTTCTCAGTAGGACCGATTGTGCCATGGGCCGAAGCCGGGGTGGGTGCGGTGGCGACGCAATCATTCGTCGATCCCGCATACGGAAAACTCGGGCTTGATTTAATGCGCGCCGGCCGCAGCGCTCCCGATGCGCTGAAGGCTCTGCTGGCGGGCGATGAAGGTCGCGACGTTCGTCAGGTCGCGATGATCGACACGCTGGGTCGCGTGGACGCATGGACCGGCAAGAACGATATTCAAGCTGCGGGGCATCACGTGGGAAAGGACTATTCCGTCCAGGCGAACCTGATGCTGAACGACAAAGTGTGGCCGGCGATGTCGGCGGCGTTCGAGGCCGCCAAAGGTGATCTGGCTGAACGCATGTTGGCCGCGCTCGATGCCGCACAGGCCGCGGGCGGAGATATTCGCGGCCGGCAATCCGCCGCGCTGATCGTTGTGAGCGCGAAATCAACGGGCCAGAGTTGGAAAGATCGCTTGTTTGATCTGCGGGTGGACGACAGCGCTGAGCCGTTGCGAGAGTTGCGCCGGCTGGTAACTTTGCAGCGCGCTTATAATCACATGAACGCCGGCGACCTGGCGGTTGAGAAAAAGGATAATGAAGGCGCGCTGCGCGAGTATGGTGCCGCGGAAAAGCTGGTGCCCGACAATGCCGAGATGATTTACTGGCATGCAGTCGCCCTGGTTAACATGGGCCGCGTGGATGAGTCGCTGCCACTCTTCAAACGCGTGTTTGCGATGGATCGTAACTGGATTGAACTGACGCCCCGATTACCGAAGTCAGGCTTGCTGCCCAACGATCCGAAGATCATCGAGCGCATCGTTGCCGCTGGTAAGTAACGTATGATGAATTGCATGGTGAAATTCATTTGCACATTTGCGGTACTTTGCCTTATCGCGTCCGCCTGCGCTCGGCAGCCGGCGCCGGTGGCCAACCAAGCCGCTCCCTCAGGCCCAACCCGCCAAGCAGCCTCGCCGCAAATAAAAGTTACCAGCACGGCGTTCAAGGACGGTGAACTAATTCCACGCCAATACACCTGCCTCGGAATAAATATTTCGCCGCCGCTGGAGTGGACGCCGACGCCGGCGGCAAAGTCGCTGGCGATCATCTGCAACGATCCGGATGCGCCCGGCGGGGCTTTTACTCACTGGTTGGTCTATAACCTGCCGCCGGCCACGATGGGATTCATTGAAAACATGCCGCCCGAGCCAAAAGTTGGCGGCGGGGGAATGCAGGGGAAGAATGATTTCGGAGATGTTGGCTACGGAGGTCCATGCCCGCCGAAGGGCATGCACCATTATCTTTTCAAGGTCTATGCGCTCGACGCTGAATTGCCGCTGAAGCCGGGTGCAACCAAAGATGAACTATTGCAGGCGATGGAAGGCCACATCCTCTCGCAAGGCCAGGTGATCGGAAGGTATTCGCGTTAACGTGTCCCTAAGGGGGCTGAGGCGCAGCCTCAGAATAAAATGACAGTCACGGAAAGGCAGGTCCTTTCCGCACAATCAAGCGGCAGAGCCGCTCCCACGTTCAGCCCGTCGCGCCGGCCGGCAATAGGCCTTTGATCTCTCGCACGACGCGATTCACTTCTTCCTGGTCGGCCAGCGCAATCATGAAAAACTTGTAGCCCTGGTGGAAACAAATCACGCCGTTGGCGAACAGCCACACACCATCAAGAAAAGGATTGCCACCTAATAACCAACTCACCGGCGCTCCGGCAACCTGACCGGGTTGCGCAATCTGGGCGAACATCACTGCGCCCATGGCGCAACTGAATGCTCCTAACAGCGGAGCTCCCACATACTTTGCCATCTTGCGTTGGAACTCGACCCGCTCACGTTCAGCCTCAGTCAATTTTCCTGCGGCGACCAGTTCTTCCTGCTTGCGCAAATACTGGTCGAACTTCTCACTCGCCTTCTTCAAACCCAGGACTGGCAGCGCTGAATGCGTCAGCCAGTGCGGATGCGCTCCCAACAGCACCGCATCGATGCCGGGAAAAGACGCGCCCAACCTGATTCCCAGAATCAAAGAGAACGATACGGCCGCCGCTGTGCCCGGATTCTGTTTGACCCAATCCTTCGCTTTGAACGCAGCAGTGGTCGCCGCGGATGAAGCGCGCGACAGGCGGGCGCTGGTTTCGTAAACCTTGGCCGCGCGATCGTAATGTTTCTTAGCGCCCTTGAAAATTTCACCGGCCTTCTTTTCCACCTGCTTGCCGGTATCGCCGGAGGCGTCACGAATGGCCTCGGCGGCCTGCTTCGCTCCTCGTGAGGCTGCGTCCGTAGCGCGCCGCGCCGTGTCACGTAACTTTTGGTCCTGATCGAGTTTTTCGGCTTCGGAGCGCAAGCGCTCAGCGCCACTGGCCACAGTTTCGGCGCCGCGACGTGCCACGTCTCCAGCTGCGCGCGCGCCCTCCTCGACAATGCCCTTCAGATCGAGCTTCTCATCGATTTCGCGGGCCTTGCGTCGCGCGGCCCGCTGCCAGTCATCGAGTTTGTCTTTGTAATCAGCCATTTCTTGTCCGCCTTGCCTTCGTTAATCCAGCCTAATTATTCTTCACTGCTCGTCGGTCTGCGCAATTGGTGTACGTCGACCACGGGGGTGAGGTTCGGCAATTCAGGCGCCTGTCTGAGCAGGTTTCTGCCCTGTGCTTTCGCCTCGTACATGGCCGCGTCAGCCGCCAGGAAAAGCTCCTGGGCGGTCCTGGCCGAGCGAGGAAATTCAGCCAGACCGAAACTGGCTGTGATTTGCGTCTCCTGCGGCATTCCCGCCCGTTCGATGGCGGCGCGCAGACGTTCACCGACTTCGACCCCGATCTTCATGTCCGTCTCAGTCAGGAGCACAGCAAATTCCTCGCCGCCGACCCGCGCGGACAAATCAATTCCGCGCGTCTCTTCCTGCAGAATTCTCGCGAGCTCCCGCAATACTTCATCACCAGCCTCATGGCCGTGAGTATCGTTAACCAGTTTGAAGTGATCGATGTCCAGCATCAAGAGGCAGAACGGACGTTCCGTGCGGCGCGTGCGCTCAACCTCGCGCTCCAACTGGCGCTCAAAGCGTCGACGATTGGCCAGCCCGGTCAGATGATCAGTAAACGCCGCTTCTTCACAGGAGTCGAGATAACTCTTGAAGTCGAGCAGGGTCCGCGCGCGCGCCAGCAACAGATCGAGATCGGTCGGATCGGTAATGTAGCCGAGCGCGCCGGCTTCAGCTCCCAGGCGCAAATCCGCGGCCGCGTCGCGAGCTGCGGTTTGAATTATCATGGGAATGAATCGCGTCTTGGCGTTAGCGCGAACTCTCCGGGCCAACTCATAGCCATCCATGATTGGCATCATCACGTCGGTAACGATCAGGTCTGGTGGGTTCGACTCAATCGCTGCCCAGCCTTGAGCGCCATCTTCGGCCACTTGCACGTTATAACCAGCCATTTCCAACGCTACCTGCAGCAAGGTTCGTTTGTCGAGATCGTCATCGACTACCAGAATGTGCGGTTTGCCAATCATAGAATCCTGATGCTGCGAATAGCGGTCCAGTTTGCTTAAGCTGCTCATCTACGCTGTTTCTCACTTCTTTGCAGATAAATCTTGCGCGCTGTTTTAGGCCCGTGCTAGAGTTCGCTTCTTCCGTTGTCGCTTTCGTTTGAAAGTATTAACTCATCGAATCCGAAAAACAGGAGACCTTAGAGTAGCCGCGGGAACCTCATTGCTTGGACGGCGCGGAACCACCATCGAGATCAAAATCGATCTCAACCATCGAACCAGCGGGCCATCAGTAGTCTCTCAGGAACACCTTTAATTTCTTCGCGGCCTCGGGCCGCCGTAAGAGTTTCGGATCATGCGAAAAAAACCAGACGACAACTTAACGCTCAATGATCGTGCGCTATTGATTTCGCGCCTGGACCTGGGGGCAGGTCTGGACCAAACGGTGGTGCTGCGGTTAGCCGCGAGCACCGGTGTTCGGAACTTCGGCCGCCGGCGAACCATCTATCGCGGGGGCGACGAAGCAAACTGTCTTTACGCGATCGTGGAGGGCCGCGTAAAACTGTCCCGGCACGATAATGTCAGCGGCCGCGAAGCCGTCATCGACATCCTGCCGGCTGGGGCTCTGTTTGGGGAATCGGCACTTTATTCTCAGACTGCCACCAGGGGAAACTGGGCCATGGCTTATGAAAGCTCACGCCTGCTTAATTTTCCTATGGGGGCATTTCGCGAGGCGATGTTTGAGGATCGCTGGCTTTATGATTACACCTTCAAGATGATCGGTCAACGACGCGAACAGGCAGAGCGACGCATAGCGAATTTTGCCCTTGATGCGATTCCCGCGCGGCTGGATAAACTGCTGGCCGAGTTTTCCGATCGTTATGGGGTTGACGCCAACGACGGCGTGCTAATCGACATTCCGCTGCCGCATCGCGAAATCGCTTCTCTGCTCGGCTCTACGCGGGAAAGCGTCACGGTGCGTTTGAATGCCATGCGACGGGCCGGCACCATCGACTTCGTAAAGCGAAAGATTCTGGTCAAGCATCGCGAGGCGTTAGTTCTGACCTCAGGTCAGGTTTAGAAGTTACGGGAACTGGATGCAAGAGGCATGGCCGTAGATTACGTCTGATCCTTCCCGCAATAAAAACCCTTGCATAATAAACCTCTGGTTTCAGATTAGGACACGACCCCCTTCAGGCAATTCCCTTCCTATCGGCTCTTCGCTATGCTTCCTTCATGAAGTGCCCGACCTGCGGGAAGGTAACCGAGTGGATTGACAATCCCGACCGGCCATTCTGTTCCGAACGCTGCAAGCTGATCGATTTTGGCCGCTGGGCCGACGAGGAATTTCGTGTTCCCGGTCCGCCTTCCGAACAACACGTCAGCGGCGACGCTGGCGCTCCACCACCAGACGACGAGAACGAGTGATTTGGTAACGCAAACAGTTGGTTTGCGATCTATGAACATCATTCAGCCCGCCCGCAAACTAACGGTTTGCGTTACAATGAACCATTACCATATGACTCTGCAGCTCGCGTTTTTACCAACCGCTGTTTTTGCCTGCGTGATGTTGTGCTGGTTCGCGTTCGCCGGCATCTTCTTGTTTCGGCGCAAACCTCCCGCGGCAGAAGAAAGTAAACGCGAACCGGGTTCTTTGATTGGCGTCGTCTTGCAGGGATTGGCCTATGCGGTTGTCTGGGCCGTTCGTCGGCCTGCGTTCACTCCCCCGTTCAAGCTTTTCTATTCACTCGAAATCGCGATTGGCGTTGTCACTGTCGCCCTGGCGGTAATTTCGATCTGGATGGTGCTGGTGTCCGTGCGAACGCTGGGGAAGGAATGGAGCGTTACCGCTCGTCTGATTGAAGGCCACAAACTAATAACCGCAGGTCCATATCAGTTGGTGAGGAATCCGATTTATACCGCGATGTTCGGTATGTTGCTGGCCACTGGTCTGGCAATCAGTCATTGGGCCGCAATCATTGCCGCCGTAATAATATTTGCCATCGGTACACGCACGCGCATCCGCAGCGAAGAGAAACTGCTGCGTGAGGCATTTGGGCCTGAATTCGAAACGTACGCGCGGACAGTCCCGGCAGTTATCCCCAACTTAATTAGTTTCACCTCTAAACGCAGCGCCTGAGGAATTCTGCTTGAGACACGCAAAAATACTAGCAACCCTGGGACCCAGTTCACGTGAGCCAGGTATTTTGGAAGCGATGCTGGCGGCCGGCGTGAATGGTGTGCGTGTCAACATGTCGCATGGCACGCAGGAGGAAAAGGCAGATGATATTCGCGCGGCCCGGCAAGCGGCGGATACGATACAGCGGCCGCTGGGCGTGCTGGTCGACCTCTCGGGTCCGAAAATCCGTACCGATGGGTTGAAAGACCATCAGCCCGTGACGCTGGAAACAAACGCTCTGTTCATCATCACCACGCGAAAGGTCGAGGGCGACAGCAAGGAAGTTTCTACCAACTATTCCGGCATGGCCCGCGACGTAAAGCCCGGCGCGCGCTTGCTATTGGATGATGGCGCGATCGAGTTGACGGTTGAATCGACCACCGACACCGATGTTATTTGCCGGGTAGTTAACGGCGGCGTGCTCGGCGAACGCAAGGGGATCAATCTACCGGGGATCAGTTTGCCGATCCAATCGCTGACAGAGAAAGATCGTAGCGATCTGATCTGGGCGGTGGGTCAGCATGCTGACTATATCGCTCTGTCCTTTGTCCGGCGGGCGGAAGACTGCGCCGAAGCCAAGGCCCTGATCAAACAAGCGGGCGGCACAGCGCCGCTGATTGCGAAAATTGAAAAGGCCGAAGCCATCGATCATCTGGACGATATTATTGCAGCCGCCGATGGCATCATGGTGGCGCGCGGCGATCTCGGCGTCGAAACCAGCGTGGAGCTGGTTCCCGTCTACCAAAAACGCATCATTGAAAAAACCAATGCTGCCGGCAAGCTGGTCATTACCGCCACGCAGATGCTGCAGTCCATGGTCGCGAATCCGCGGCCAACCCGGGCGGAAGCGTCCGACGTGGCCAATGCAGTTTGGGATGGCTCTGATTGCGTGATGCTGTCCAATGAGACAGCAACGGGTGACTATCCCGTCGCCGCTGTGGCAACTATGGCCCGCATCATCGACTCTGCCGAAACCGGGCGTGACAGCGTGCCGGAGGACATCACCAGATTGATCGGCAAGCAATCCGGCCGAGTCAGCCGCGCGCTGTGCGAGGCGGCTGCTTTTGCGGCCAATGAAATGGGAACGAAGACGACCGCGGTTTTCACGGAGTCAGGTTTGATGGCGCGGCGCCTGGCAGCTCTTCGTCCGGAACAGAGAATTGTGGCGCTGACTCATTCGTGGGATGTGCTAAATGAGTTAGCGCTGATTTGGGGAGTTGAACCGCTGCTAAGTCCTCCGTGCGAAACTACGGAAGAAATGCTGCACAGCGGCGAGCGTGTTTTGCTGGAGGCCGGCGTGGTGGAGCAGGGCGAGATGATCGTGATCATGGCCGGACGACTTTCTGGCCGGGGACTCTCCAGCTCAGTTTCGCTATACACAATCGGCGAAGACACCCATGGTCACGACGTGTAATTGCAAGACAGTTTTCCAGTCAATCGAATTCCAGACCGCAATGACAAAAGCCAACCCGCTACGTTCTCAGCTCGCAATTCTCCTGGTCTTGTTTGCGCTGACTCTCAGCGCGGTCGAACCAATCGCCGGACAGGGACAGCGTGAGCGGCGTGCCTCTGCTCCGGCGCAAGAATCACAGACAGCCGCACAAGTCACCAACGGACCACGCACCGTCGCAGAGTTGCAGGCACGGATAACTGAAATAACGCGAAAGCCCGAGCTGGCGCCGGGTTTTCTGGGCGTGAAGATTGCCTCATTGGATACGGGTCGAGTTTTGTTTGAAGCCAGTGCCGATAAGCTTTTGCGGCCCGCCTCAAACATGAAGATCTATACGGTCGCGGCCGCGCTTGATCGCCTAACGCCGGATTTCCGTTTTACAACTTCGGTGTACGCCACCGAAAAACCCGACAAGAGTGGCGCAGTTAAGGGGGACCTCATCATTTACGGCCGTGGCGATCCATCGATCGCCGCCCGCTTCTACGACGGTGATTACTTCAAAGGCATTAACGCCCTGGCTGATCGAATTGTCGCTGCGGGGGTGAAGCGGATCAGAGGCGATCTCGTCGGTGACGAAAGTTACCTCAGCGGTCCGCCGCTCGGCAGCGGTTGGGAATGGGAAGACCTGCAATGGTGGTACGGCGCGGAAGTCAGCGCGCTGACTATCAACGACAATTCGCTGGACCTAACCGTTAAGCCCGGCGCCAAGATCGGCGCGCCGTGCATCGTTACGACCGGGCCGCCGGCGCCGTTTGTCTCGATCGTGAACCGTGCAACGACCGCAGCAGCGGGAACGCCCAGTGCTCTGACTGTCTATCGCGGACCGGGCGAAAATGTTTTGGAGTTAGGTGGCACGATGCCGCTCGACGACAAAGGTTACACCGGCGGAGTGGCGGTTCCCGATCCCGCGTTGATGTTCGTTTCCATGCTGCGCGCAGCGTTGCAGCAGCGCGGCGTTGCTGTCGCCGGCCGCACGCGCACCGTCGATGGCAAGAACGCTCCGAGTTTAGTGCCAAGCGCGACTCCGCTGGTCGCCCTCAATGGTACGCTTTCCATCGCGACAACTACCTCAACCCCGTTAATAGAAATCACAGCTCTGCAATCGCCGCCTTTGAGTGTGATTGCGGCGCAGACTTTGAAGCCGAGCCAGAATCTTTATACGGAACTGATTCTTCGCACGCTGGGAAAATTAAAAGGAATTGATCCAAAGCAAACAAATGAACAGGCCGGATTGGAGGTCGTTAGAAGCTTTCTGCAACAAGCTGGCGTTAACGCCGGCGAATTAGCCTTAAACGACGGCTCTGGCCTATCCAGAAATGACATGGTCACTGCTTCGACATCGCTACAATTGCTGACTTACATGAGCCGCCAACCTTACTTCGATGTGTTTCGCGATGCTTTGCCGATCGCCGGGGTCGACGGCACTCTGCGCACCCGTATGAGAGGGACCGCGGCGGCCGGAAACCTGCGGGCCAAGACGGGTTCGCTCAGTTCCGTCGCGTCGCTATCCGGGTACGTCACAAGTGCGGCAGGCGAGCGGCTGGTCTTTTCCATGATGCTGAATAACTACCGCGACGCGAGCGCTGTGCGAAGAGATTCGATCGATGCGATTGGGGTTTTGCTGGCGTCCTTCGCGGGAAAATCACAGTAACCAGATCAGGTTCCTTTCCTTCTTTAACCGACGATTCATGATCAACTTCACTAAGTTTCAAGGCTTTGGCAACGATTACATTGTCTTTGAAGCCCGCGAGCTGGCGACAGTCAAGAACCTGAATGACTTTGCTCGCGCGGTTTGCGATCGCCACTACGGCCCCGGCGCGGATGGTATCGACGTAGTCACCCCCGCCACCGATCCCGACGCAGATTTTGTCGTGCGCATTTTCAACGTCGACGGTAGCGAAGCAAATCTCTCTGGTAATGGCACGCGTTGCGCCGCCGCTTATCTCTTCTATCGGGATTTGTGGTCCAAAAGCGAACTGCGTTTGCAAACTCGATCGGGCATCAAGCTCTACCGGTTATTGGAACGCCTGGGGCCCGGTTCGTATCTGTTCGAGTCTGAACTGGGCAAACCAAAGTTTGATAGCGCTTCCGTTCCAATGCTTACCGACGGAGATCTCGATCGCATCATCGATTATCCGCTCGAGGTCGCGGGCGAGGTTTATCCCGTCACAGCGTTACAGGTGGGCAATCCCAACTGCGTCGTCTTTGTCGACGATTTCGCGAGCCTGGACTGGCGGCGAATTGGGAAAGCCATCGAAAACCATCCGCTGTTTCCTGACCGTACAAATGTAATCTTTGTCCGCGTGCGGGATCGGGGCAATATTGAAGAGCGCATTTGGGAACGCGGCGTAGGTGAAACGGAGTCGTCGGGCACGTGTTCCTGCGCCGCCACAGTCGCGTCGGTCATCAATAAAGGTACGGATCGCCGGTTAATGGTCCACGCGCCCGGGGGGATAATTCCTATCGAATGGCGCGAGGACGACGAGGTTGTGCTGACTGGACGGGCCGATCTGGTTTACACTGGCGACTGGTTACACGACTAGCTTGATTTAAGTCTCAGATTTACGAGGTCCCCCACCTTGCAAGGTCATCCTTCTCCCATTGCGCATTGCCGCGCGCTCCTTGAACGCGCGGGCTTTTGGCGGTGCGACCTATTGGTGCTCATCTGCTTCCTCCTGCTTCTTAGCGGCTGCAGCGGCAAGGCGCTGGATATTACCCCCGCTGAGGCCCGGCCCTTACAACCCAAACCACCAACCTCAGTCCCGATGTGGCTGGGAAATGCGGAGCGAAATTTTTTTGGTACCGGTTCATGGACCGGACGGCCATTGAAGGTTATCTGGGAAGTGGAGACCGGCTGGACTACCGGTCGACTACACAAGGATCTGTGGGGCGGAACGTCCTGGCCGGGCCAGCCTTCGATTAGTGATGACCGCGTCTTCTTTCCGTCCGCGGACGGAAATGTCTATTGTCTGAATAAAAGAGACGGCTCAGTAATTTGGAAGTTCAAGGGCAAAGACAGCCAGAAGGCGACCCCCGTTCTCTTCGAAGATAAGGTTATCGCCAGCGGCATCGATCACCACATCTACTGCCTGAACGCTCAGGACGGTTCGGTGATTTGGGACTACGAAACGGGATTTGAAGTTGATGGCTCAACCGTTGTTGCCGATGGTCGCGTGTACTTCGGAGCCGAGGACCGCAACTTTTATTGTCTGAATCTCGCTGACGGCACGCTCGTATACAAAGTCCCGGTGGGCTCAGTCGAAGGCAGCATCACGATGAAGGACGGCCGTGTCTACCTGGGTACCGAACAGGGCGAGCTGTACAGCATTGATCCTGCTGACGGCCGGACCATTTGGAAAGTGCGAATCGGAGCGGATTCCGATTCGACTCCAGCCGTAGTGAACGGCTTTGTCTATACCGCAGCTGAAGATGGCGTGGTACGTTGCTACGCGCAGGAAAACGGAGAGCTGATTTGGAAGTTCGTTACCGACGGAGCGCGTAAAGGCGGTAAGAGTGAACACATTGGCATCTGGGCCAGTCCCGTCTACGTAAAAGGACGTATTCACATCGGAGCCAGCGACGGTAACCTCTATTGCCTGACGGCCGACAAAGGCGAACTGATTTGGAAATACAAAGCCCGCGGACCGATCTGGGGAACGTCTCCAGTGGTCGATGACCGGGTGATTTTCGGTGACAAAGCGGGATGGATCCACATGGTGTCTGCCGTCGATGGAAGCCGCATTTCTGAACTCAAGATTGGCGACAACATCAATTCTACGCCGGCGATTCTGGACGGTCGCATCTATATCGGTGCGTTCAATGGAAAGCTCTATTGCCTGGGCGAGAGCGACGTAACCGAAGAAATGATTGCGAGCAGCGCGCCTCCAGCCGGTTCAGGCCGGATGCGTTCGAGGGTCCGGCGGCCTCGGCGTTCAAAGCGGCCTCTTGCGTTACCTGCCACCGCTCCCGCAATTCAAAATGATCCTGCTAGTTGACAACACAATCGACGGGCAGGGCGCCAGCCCGCGAGAACTTAGCGCCGCCCTTACCCGAATACGCCCAGACTTGGAAGTCCTGCTCGAACCCTACGGCAAAGTTTCCCCTAAGCTGATCGCAGAAGCGAATCCGAGTCACGTGATTCTTAGCGGGCAAAGTCACCCCTGGGATGAGTACGAGGCCGACTCGCTTGCCGGCGTTTTTGCCGTAATCCGCCAGGCAGAACGGCCCGTGCTGGGAGTGTGTGGTGGGCATCAGCAGATGGCGATTGCGTTTGGCGCCTCGGTCGGCCTGATGAAGCGAACCGGGCCGGGCACCGGGTATGAGGGAGCGTTTCGCGAACGTGGGTTTTTCCCCATCCATCAGACCGTCGAGGGCTCAGACGCCCTGTTCCGTGATTTGCCCGAATCGCTGACGGTATGGCATTCCCACTGCGACGAAGTTAAGGACGTGCCCCCTGGCTTTCGGGTTACCGCCGCTAACGCAACCTGCCCCATCCAGGCCATGGAGCACACCTCAAAGCCGCTTTTCGGGGTGCAATTTCATCCCGAGCTCTTCGACGCCGAGCATCCGGCTGGCCGCCGGGTAGTTGAGAATTTCCTCGATTTATAAGGGGTTTTTACTAAGTTTCCCCCGAACCGGCCCCGGTTTACTCCCCGGAACCCTCGCTCGTGGTTGGACACGCGGGGGGCCGTATGTTAGCCTTTCCGTGATAACAGGCGGACGTTCATGTTCGCTTGTTTTTGTTTTTTCACCTTAGTTTCAGAGAGTTCTTTCGGCGCTTCGCATCAAGGATGCAAGCCCCCAACTCCGGCTGACTGTCTCGTGACTCCTTGAGCCGGAGGTCGAGTCTTAGGAAAGAACGGACTCGCGCGTTGAGCGGCCGAAAGATTACCAACCACCTCGGACAGGAGAACCGATTTGATGAAATCCCTATATGGCGGAGGAGCGGTTACCGCTGCGGCCCTAATCGTATCCACGCTGTTTGTTTACGCCCGACCTTCAATCGCAGAAACCAGTTCCTACCAGCAGCCTGCCAACCGGCAACAGCCCAAAATCGAAGAAACCGCACCGGAGGTGGCTTTGAACGCTGAGCCAGCTTCGACCGAGCGGATTGTTGTAGGAAAAGTCGCTGAAGTTGTAGAAAAGCCCACCGCCACCATCCCAGCCTCGACTGCGGTAGCCAGGGCAATTCAGACTTACGTCGCCACCGCCTATAGCCTGCGCGGACGCACGGCCAGTGGGGCACTGGTAGCAAAAGGCCTGATCGCCGCCGATCCTTCAATTCTCCCGCTGGGAAGCCGCGTGCGTCTGGACGCCGGTTCCTACAGTGGTGAATATCTGGTGGCTGATACCGGCGGGGCCGTTCGTGGCCGTCATATCGATATCTGGACATCAAGTTCACGCGAGGCAATGCGCTTTGGCCGGCGCAGCGTGAAGTTGACGGTACTTAGCCTAGGCGCACCCAGAAGGTTCCGCCAGCGCAAAGCCAGGCGATAATCAATTCACGGAAATTACGCGGGATTAGGGTGAATCAGGCAAACGCCGATTCACCCTTCTCTTTTTTGCGCCTCTTCTTTGGGTTAGCCTCGTTCCGGCTGAGCGTCGTACAATCGACCCACATTATGAAGAATGATCACCAGCAAACCGACGATGATATCCCTCTCGCCGAGCCTCTGGTTGAGGTGCGGCGCGGAGCAATCACGGAATCGCGACACCGTGGACACATCGCCGCCGTAGATCCGGACGGCAACATCATGGCTCAACTCGGCGTGCCTGCTACAGTGACTTTCCTGCGATCTTCCTGCAAACCGTTTCAGGCAATTCCGCTTGTCGCCTCCGGCGCCGCCGATCGTTTTAACTTCAGTGACAAGGAAATTGCGATTGCGTGTGGCTCACACAGCGGCGAACCGATTCATACAGACGTTGTCAGTTCAATGCTCAAGAAAATTGGGCTTAACGAAACCGATTTGAAATGCGGAGTCCATGAGCCTTTTAGTACCGAGGTGGCAAAGCAGCTCCGCGAATCGCGCACTGAGCCAAATACCCTGCAGAACAACTGTTCCGGCAAACACGCCGGAATGCTGGCTCTGGCGCTACATCTAAACGCGCCGACCGCCGACTACGATCAACCTGACAGCCCCGTTCAATTGTTGATTGCGCAAACCGTAGCTCAGTTTTCAGATAATGACTTACAGGATATCTCCGTCGGCATCGACGGCTGCGGAGTTCCTGTCTTTGGAATCACAGTCCGCGCCATGGCGTTAATGTACGCCCGGCTCGTTTCCCCTCCGTCTAGTTTTGAGGCGAAGACGCGCGAAGCATGCGCCCGAGTCGCCCGCGCCATGACCAGCCACCCGGAGATGGTTGGCGGTGAAGTGGATCGCCTGGATACGGAGTTAATTCGCGCCGCGGCCGGTCGTTTGATTTCGAAGGTCGGCGCTGAGGGCGTTTATACCGTGGCCGTTTTGCCCAGTGGTGAGTATCCGCGCGGTCTGGGCCTGGCTTTGAAAATCGAAGACGGCGAAGATCGACGCGCGCGTCCCACCGTTGTCATCGAAGCTCTGCGACAACTCGGCGTTCTCAAGGATGAATCTCTTGAGGCCGTGGCTCCCTACGCTTTCTTTCCCGTGACCAACCGTCGTGGCGATGTGGTCGGCGAAGTAAGAGCGTCGTTTGAACTGCAGCGAGCCGCCAAAAACACCAGCGCATAGGAATGGTTATGCCTCAATCAACACCCGACACAAGCGCAGCCGTTGGCGCTCCGGAGCCGCCCCTGGGCCGCGACGAACGTGGGGCCATCGACGTCGATTCATTGCCGGACGTTATCCAGTGGTTCCTGGATTACGATCAGCGAGTCGCGGTCGTCCGAAATCCACGCGTCGAAGAGGTCTTCCAATGGAAACAGGAACAAAGTCGTACTGCCGGCGAAGACGTCTTTCTTTTTAATCGGGCTGAGGACCGCCTCGCGATAGGAATTTTGCAGGCGCTTTCCGAACACTCAACCGAAGAGCAGCTTCATACCTGGATGTGCCAACTTCTGAATGCTCTCGATACTGCGACGAAAGCCACGGAAGACGTGGCGGCGGCGTATCGTCTGGAACTCGCGTCTGAACGTTCCGTCATCTCTGAATCGCAAAAAATCCCGGCCGCCAATGCCCGCACCAATTTCCTAATGAATTGTTGGGTGGAAAGCCTTTGCACCGCAGAGGTTCGCGTTCTGGGCTGGCTTTACCAGGAATTCTACAGTCGCCCCTTCCGTCCTGATAACTTCTGAAACCTCGCCATCCCCCGCCATCCGAAGATCGACGATCGGTTTTCGTTCAGACGCCTGCTTGGACTGTATTGAAGGTTTACAATTATTCAGCGCCATTTTAGAGAAATGCGAGCTTGTCTTCGCCGTCAGACGTTCCTGTTCTGAATTCTCAGCCGGAATTTTCTAGACTTTTCGCACCTGCAAAAAAACTTCTTTCAGCTAACGAGAATGGCACAGTCGTTGCTCAGCGTTTATGACACGTAGAAGGGTTAAAAGGGTAAATCGGGTCATGCTCGGAGACCAATGAGTGGAGGCTTTGGGGGAGGCGTCCTCTCATTAACAGAAGCAGGTGGCGGCCCTTTCGGGGGAACGGGGTCGTGACAAGCGGATAGGTCAAAGAGCAATCGTTGCTGGGCTGCCGGGATCGCCTGTCAGAGGCTTGGGGGAGCCTCCTCAGGAAAACCGGCAGCCCGCAAAGTAGGTAAGGGTTTTAGAGAGTAACGAGCACAGGGTAGGAAAAACGCGGTTGGAGAGGAATTCTCCAGCCGCGTTTTTGTTTGCCGAGTTTGATGTCTTCTCACTAAGGCTTGCCTGGTCGCAGAAGTTTCCTTCCTTTTGTTTCCGTCGTCAGCTGGTCAATGTTGAGCCGTACCATTCCGCCCGCGTCCGAATAGGCCGAAGCTTCTGCATGGCGCGTGCGCCGGAGGCGGAACAAGAAGACTCCGAACACTCCGCCTATGCCCAAACAAATCAAGAGCGAGAGACCGGAGCTTTGGATTACGGTTAAGAGCACTCCTGCCGTTGTCCGCGCATACAAACGTTGGGCTTTCTCAAACCAGTAAGGGTTCTCGCCCAGCCATTGCACGACCTGTTCGTACTTGACCTGATCAATCAACTGCGCCGCCGTCTTTTCATCCGGAGCGTTGAATACAAAAACCGAATAGTTCCCCACCCGGCGGTAGGCGGAAGGCACAGGCTGGCCAGCGCCTCGCAGTTCCTGGATCTTCGCGACAACCCGGCGATCGTTATCGCCCGCCAGCTGCGGCGTCGTGAATTCAACGATGGCCAAACGTGAAGGTCCATAGTCTGAAACTACCGCTTCCGTCCCACCTTCGAAGTTCAATTCATTCAGGATCGGTTGATTCACCGCAATCTCGTTTTTAAACTGGTTAGCGCTGACCGCATATCCGGCCCAGGTTTGGGCGGTTTCCCAGTTGGGAAGGTGCTTTAGCAACACTGGCACATCATCCTCTGAGGGATCCAGTGTCGCGGCTAGTGCTTTAGCGAAAGCCAGAAGTTCGTCTGAATTTGTCGCGTCCTGGTCCAGTGACCGCACGCTGACAAGGTCCTTGCCCTTATAGAAAACTATGCGACCCGGTTCAACAAACCCCGCCCTTCCGATAAGACCCTGCTTGATTTCCTGTGATGCTGACCTATACGCAGTTAGTAATGAGAACGCTCCGGCGTCCGTCATCGTTGTAATGATTTCAACGGACAAAACGTGCCCGGAGGCGGAACGGTAACTGCGAACCGCATGCGAGATGGCGCCGAAGTCTTCGGGACGGTGAAGCTCGAAGAATCCGACGGCGGGTGGTTGCGCTGGGCCTTTCGAAACAAACTCGCCCACTTTATCGGGCAAGCTTTTTGCCGCCTCGTCAACAGTAAGCCCGGCCAGGGCGACGATGGGTATGACTAATACGGCGACCAGCGTCAGGACACCGATGATTGCAAAGCGAAACCGCACTCCCTAACCCCCTCAAATCTAGGCGTTCTTCATTTAGACCCCAGTTGTCGCCGGATGTTCCTGACGCAGGATTGCCAATTCCGGAACCGCTCATTAAGTGAAGTCTATTGCCAGCGGCGCAACTCGCGCAAAAGCAGATCGGCATGGCTGCGCGGGTTGTTGATGTTCTTCAGCACGATCGTGCCTCCGACTTCGCTGGCATTATCGATTACCACATCGCCGAACCTCAACAGGCGTTGCAGAATGCCGGACGAAACAGTCACGTCCTGAATCTTACTTAAGGGAATATTTTTGGTCGTTCTCGAGATCAGACCGTAATCAATTTCAAGCTTGGAATCTGTCAGCGTATAACGCAGCATGTTTCGCTTCAGATGGTAATAAGCCGGAATTAATAGCAGCGACAGGGCCAGGGGCAACGAGATGTAAAAGGGCACTTCGATGCCCGGGATCATCGCCAGCAACACGGTCAAGAGGATCGCCGCGATGACAGCGGCCACGTAACCAAGTTTGACGAAAATCAGCGTGGGTCGAATCGTGAAGACGACTTGTTCCAAATCATCGTCCGGTTCATGCCGTTCCGGCAGGTTTGCCTGCGTCCGCGCAATTCGCGTCATTTCCGGATCATTAGCCGGCACGCCACAGTTCGCGCAAAAATGAACTCCGGCGGGGACATAGGAACCGCAGTTGTGACAGTTCATGATTTGACCTCAGTTGTTTCCAATTCGCGTACGCCCGCCAGAACATCCGCAGGATCGTAAGGATGAGTCAAAACCTTTCGCGCACCAAGCGCCAACGCTTCCCGGCCGGCGGCTTCATCGTCGGACGAATTCAGGAAAAGCACGGACGGGATGAGCCTACCGCCGTTCTGTTTTCGCAAACGCTTGATCATCTCCAGCCCGCTGATTTTGTCCAGTTCAGACTCCAACATCAAAAGGTCCGGCCGTTCAATTCTCAGCAGATTCAAAGTTTGCTCGCCATCGAACGCCGCCCTGACTTCATAACCTGCCGACCGAATTAGCGAATTCAAACGAGCCATCCGTGGCCGGTCGGAGATCGCAAGTAGCACGCTACCGGCTCTGCTGAACTCCTTCGCAGCACTCTCTACCTCGAGCGACGCAATTGGCTCAGGCGACAGCATGCTGAAATCAGCGTCCACCGTTCGCGAGGTTTGGGAGATCACTTCTTCTTCTAATAACGAATCGGGCTCCGGCGGTTGTTCCGCTACAAATGGAGTTTCCGGCTCATTAAGTAACGCGCTGGTCATCCGTACCTCACAAACCGCCAGCAATCTCTCCAAATCTGTTCCATCGGCAGGAAACGATGCCAGCCCGACTTTCAATTCGCCACCAGGATTCGCTTCAACAAACTGCTCTTGCAATCCCAGCAGCGCCGAGCTGGCCGCAGCCACGCTCATGCCCGGCAGCGAAATTACGAGCACCGCGGGACCGTAGAACGCAACCGCATCCATTCGCCGTAAATGAAGTTTGAAAAACCCCAACGCTGTTCTTCGGTATCGCTCTATGCCGCGTTCTGATTGCTGAGGTAAGGCAGAACCTAAATTGACTAAAGCGACCGAGCCGCTGCGACCACGGCCAATTTCGTGCCGAACCGCATCGGACAACAACATCAAGTTATCAATCTCTACGCGTTGGTCGCCTATCAGCCCCGGCATCCGGCGTCCGGCTTCGACGCGCCACAAAAGCGCGTCGAGCCGCACCAGAACCTCAGTAAAGGGAGTGCTCCTGACAAAACAGTCATCAAGTCCAATGCTTGCCGCAGTCGCGCGTAACGCAGCGGTAAGTTCGTCGCATACCAACACAACCGGTAGCACGTAGGTGGCTGGATTAGAGCGAAGCTGTCGCGCAAGTGCTAATCCCTCGCTCGCGGCCCCATTCGTCCCAGCCGCCTCCAGCAGAACTACGTCAGGGTGAAACTCATTAATCGCCTGTTCCGCCCTCGTTAACGAAATCGCCAGGGTCTTGTAACCCGCTGCTTCGAACTGCATTTGAAAGGCGGCCTTCGACTCTTCCGTGACAATCAGAACGCGGACCAGGTTTTGTTCAGCCTTGTCCTCTAATTCCAACTTGTTCTCGCGTGATTCAAATTGAGTAGATGGTCGCATGCAGCCAGCAATCATACCGAAAGAATGATGCCGGCCGAAATACAAAGAGAGGCGGACCGCTAATAGCTGATCCGCCTCTCGATTTTGAAGAGTCTGTTGGGTAATTCTACTTACTGACTCACTAACTGCAGGCGCCCGTCGGGCAAACGCACCGCAAACACTGAGCGCTCATAAATGTTAAGTGCGACCGGCTCCTTTGTTTGCACTGCCGCGAGCTGTGTGCGGTTGATCGGCCGCGCATCCTGCAGTGCCTGCGGATCGCGAATCAAAGCATATCGGCGATAAATGCGCCGGACATATTCCTGAGTTTCCTGGTAAGGCGGGATTTGCCGGCCGTACTTATCAACTGCCCCTTCTCCCGCGTTGTATCCAGCCAGGGCCAATTTCACATTCCCCCCAAAGTAGTTCAGCAGGAACTTCATGTAGCGGGCCCCACCTTCAATATTTTGCCGTGGGTCATAAATATTGCCGACCCCAAATCGCGCTGCTGTCATCGGCATCAATTGCATCAGGCCCCTTGCGCCTTTGTAGGAAGTCGCGCGGGGTTTGAAACTGGATTCCTGATGCATGATCGAATAGAGCAGCACCGGGTCAACTCCATTGCGCTTGCCGGAGTCCACTATAAATCCATCAACTTCAGAATTTCCGGTGGTAAATCCGTCTAGTGAACGGCTGACGGTCTGTGCGATTGAGTTTGGTTGAGGATAGGCAAGCGAGGTCAAGCGAACTTTGCCGTCTTTTCCCGAAGCCACCATCTGCCGCCTGGATCCGATCGTGCGCGGCCGTGTGGCCGCCGCGGGAGTTTCAATGCGAACGCCGTTTTGCGTATCGAAATTATCGAACCGATAAAGATTACTCTGGGCCAGCGCCGGGGCGGCCATTAACAGAGTTGCGAGGGTTAGCCAGAGGGTTTTCGTCATGATAAGGGGATCCGGATAGGGTTGAGTCAAACGTATCGGGGGAAGCTATGCGATTTCCGAAGGTTTTCCTGAGGAGTTGGGCAAGAACTGTTTTTGAGCTCGTCCACGAGCCAAAACGGATACTAGCATACTGTTAAAGAAACAACAAAACTACTTGCGTTTGTTGAACAGTCTTCGAGACTGCCGTCCCTGTGCTTTCTAGTATTTGACGGAAGCGCAGAGCAGTTCCGGACATCAGAGGGCGGAGGCGAGGGCCCGCTAACTTTTGAGGCAAGGCCTCGGTGTGACACGGTCATCCTCCGTGCTAACTTTTTTGCAGAACCCGCTGCCAGCCAAGGTGCCAATCACTTCATTCTTCTTACAAAAAAGTCGGCACAAGACGAAAAGGCGTCTCTCTCCGATCGCCTTAGCAGTGAGTGAGCGCGAAGGTATTATTCGCGAGCTTTATCGCTGGAACTCGATTTCCTTAACCCAACGCGCGCCTACAGCGCGTCTCACAACTGAGGACAACAAAATGAAAAAGCTCATCGCGGTAGCTCTCTCGCTTCTCGTAATTACTTCGCTGGCAATGGCGGGGCAAAACACAAATTCATCAACGACCGCCAACTCCAACACGGCCGTTAAGAAAAAACGCGGACCTGTCTTTCGGGCAAGCAAGGACCAGATCAAGCAAGCTCAGGGAATACTCAAGACTCGAGGTTTTTACAGCGGCGAGGAAACTGGCAAGCTGGACACCGATACACGTGCCGGATTGAAAAAGTATCAAACTGCCGAAAGTATTAAGGTGACCGGGACGTTGAATCGGCTCACGCTGGAGAAGATGAACATCGTGCTGACAGACAAGCAGCGAACGATGTAAGTGGGACTAGTTCGCACCAGTCTAACTATGAAACTTGCCGCAGAGACGCGGAGTCACAGGGAACCGGAACAGTTGGAAAGTAAGACATCGGCTCTCCAACTTGCCTACCGTTGATGCTCTGTGACTCTGCGTCTCTGCGGCAATTTTCTAAGCGAGCAGGTTTTCGATCACCTTATAACTGGCATCGAGAGCTTCTTTTAGTTTTTCAGGTTGGGCGCCGCCGCCTTCAGCCATGTCGGGCTTACCGCCGCCCTTGCCACCAATGATCGGCGCTATTTCCTTGATCACCTGGCCGGCGGGAACTCTCCCGGTAAGATCGGCCGAAGTGCGAACTATAAGCGATGCTTTTCCATCGTTAGTGCGGCCCAGCACAACGACGCCGGACTTGATGCGTGCGAGCAAAGTGTCCGAGAGCTGTCGCATGCCGGCGGCATCAAGGCCGCTGGCGTCGCGCGCCAGCACTTGCACCCCGGCGATTTCGCGAGCTTCGGCGCCGTTCGCTGTCGCGCTGCCGGCGGCTCGGGTGGCAATCTTCAAACGCAGCTCGTCCGCTTCGCGTCGTGCTTTCTTTAACTCGTCCTGCAGCTTGCCGATCACTGCGGGCAATTCCGCGCGCGAGGTCCGCAGCTCGCCGGCAACCCGCCCGATGATCTCTTCGTCTTCGCGGAACCGCTCGTATGCATCGACACCGGTGACGGCCCTAATGCGTCGGACGCCGGATGCAATCGATTCGTCGCTGGTGATTTTGAACACGCCAATGTCGCCGGTCGCGCGCACGTGCGTGCCGCCGCACAGCTCTTTGGAAAAAATCGCCTCTGCTCCTTTAATTGAAAGCACGCGCACCTTCGCGCCGTACTTTTCGCCAAACAGGGCCATCGCGCCTGACCGCATTGCCTCTTCCACCGCCATTTCGTCGGTTTGCACTGGCTCATTTCGCAGGATGTGGTAGTTAACTAAGCGCTCGATTTCTTCGATCTGACTCTGGCTTAGAGGCTGATAATGCGTGAAGTCAAAACGGAGATAGGTTGGCGCCACCACTGAGCCCGCCTGCTTGACGTGCGTACCCAGCACTTCACGCAGCGCCGCGTGCATCAAGTGTGTGGCCGTATGATTGCGCCGCGTCGCATCGCGCTTCTCGACATCAACTTCAGCCGCGACCGTATCACCCACTTTCACGGTACCCTTTTCAACTTTGACCTTGTGGACCACGAGACCCTGAGCCGGTGAGTAAGTATCAAGAACCACGGCCATGAAGTCAGCGCCGCCCGCGGTACCGACCAGACGGCCCACATCGCCGACCTGGCCTCCGCTCTCAGCGTAAAACGGAGTCTGATCCAACACTACTTCCGCTTCATCTCCTTCGGCTAAAAACTGACATTCCTTTGCATCCTTTACCAGCGCCACAACCCTCGCATCGTCGACACGAGTAGTCTCATAGCCTTTGAAGGTTGATCGTAATTCGCCGGCTAGATCGGGATAACCCGAAGGCGACTTCGCTTTACCCTCGATCTTCTCTCCGGCGCCGGTCTGCTGCAACGACTGCAACGCCGCATCGAATGACTGGTTGAATTGCTCTTCATCCGTGGCAAACCCGCGTTCCTCCAGACCCACACGGATCAAATCGCGCGGCGTTCCGAACGTATCGTAGAGGCGGGCGAGCTGAGAGTACTCAGGCGCTTTGTTAAGATTTTTGCCGAACAGATCATCAAGCTTCTGCAAGCCAACGGTCATGGTCGCACCAAACCGCTCCTCTTCCAGTTTCACCATCTTCTCAATGAAGTCGCGTGAAGCCTCCAACTCCGGATATGGCTTGCCCATTTGATCGACGACAAAATTCGTAACCCGGTAAAAAAACGGCTCATCGAAGCCCAACGCGTGCCGTCCCTGGTAGATCCCCCTTCGCATAATTTTGCGCAGAACATAATTGCGTCCTTCGTTGCCGGGCAGAATTCCATCAGCAATCAGGAATGCTGTTGCCCGCGAATGATCGGCGATCACGCGCATGGCAAATCCTTCCGGTGTTTCAGCCTCGTACTTGCGACCGGAAAGTTCGGCGACAAAATCCACAATATTACGGAGTAGATCCGTTTCGTAATTCGACTTCACGCCCTGCAGGACTACGGCGAGGCGCTCCAGTCCCATGCCCGTGTCCGTCGAAGGCGCTGGCAAAGGCTCGAGCTTGTATTGCTTTGCGCCCTCGCTCACGGCTGGGCTACTGCCTTCGACCTCGCTGCGAACGAATTGCATGAAAACCAGGTTCCAAATCTCAGTAATGATGTCCGTCGGTCCATTAACATTCGCGGCGCAATTTTCCGGGTCGCCGGGATTGTCGCCCATGTAGTAATGAACTTCACTGCACGGCCCGCATGGTCCGGTCTCGCCCATTTGCCAGAAATTATCTTTTCGGCCAAAGCGTAGAATTCTTTCTTTCGGAGCGCCGACTTGCTCCCAGAATTTCTCAGCGTCTTCGTCCGGGCCGACTTCGGCGTCACCTTCGTAGACAGAAAACCACATACGCGCCGGGTCCAGCTTGAATTCATTCACCAGCAGGTCCCAGGCAAACTTGATTGCGTCCTCCTTGAAGTAATCGCCGAACGAGAAATTCCCCAGCATCTCGAAAAAGGTTTGATGGCGTGCGGTCTTTCCGACTTCGTCCAGATCGTTATGCTTGCCGCCCGCCCGCACGCATTTTTGCGATGAACAGGCGCGCCGGTAGTCGCGCTTCTCGAGACCGAGGAAGACGTCCTTAAACTGATTCATCCCCGCGTTTGTGAACAGTAGGGTCGGATCGTTGGCCGGGAGCAGTGGCGACGAGCGGACGCGTGTGTGCCCCTGTCGCTCGAAATACTCCAAAAACTTTTCGCGAATTTCGTTTCCAGTCATACTAATTTGAGTCTATCATGCGCCAACTGCAGTGGCGAAGTTGGCACTTCGGACGGTGGTGTGTGTTAATTTGGAGTGCGCCGGCAGAGTACCGCGGCGACGGCGCGTTTGAATTGATTCCATCTCGCCGAAAGCGCGCAAATCCAAAGCGGTGTCGCGCTTGCCACCGCACTCCAAATCAAGACACCACCCTTCGGCGTCAGCAGTGTTGGTTTGTCAGGCCTTAATCACAAAGGGTAAAACGTATGCTCAACCTCCGACGCGGATCATTGGTCGTCCTTATCATCAGCTTACTCAGCATCACGATCGCCATCTCCTGCGTGATCGTCGGAGAGCCGCAGGCGAAGAATCAACCATGTCGCAGCAACCTGGCCGCTGCCGCAACGCAGGAAACCGCACCCGTGCGCATTTCAATTCTCGGCACAACGTGCACAGACAATTTTGCCAATGTGAATTTCAAAGTCGATCCTGTTGCTAACGTGCCGATTCGCCGTTATGAAGTACACATGAGCCAGAATTTTCGCGGGAAGATGGAAAGCGAGAGCAGACTCATAAGCAGCGTGTCGGATACCGAAGGAAGCGGATCCCTTTTCGGGCCTCATGTGCAGGCGACTGATTCCATCGGCGTGACGCTGGACCGTGGATTTTTTCGCGCGCCCGTGGACGAGTTGAAACTGTACGTTCAGTCGGTGACCTTTGCCGACGGGACCGTTTGGACTCGGACCGAAACCTCGCGTTAAATTTAGCGGACCTCAACTACGTCCCTTCATCAATATCCTCGCTGGCCACCGCCCGCACTTTCTCGCTAGTCAATTCATAACCAAAGCCCTGGCGCAGCAAATGGTCGAACAGGCTCTTTGCTTCGGCGCGTGTCTTCGGCCGGCCGCGCAGACGTATGCGTTTCGCGATGGCGCGATCGACTAATTCGCTTTCCGGAGTCTCAGCGAACACCGCGTCGAGTGCTTTATCAGCGACTGCTTTATCAACCTTCTTCAACCACAGGTCCCGTTCCAGCCGCCGACGCCCAACCGGTCGCTCGCGCAAACGCAACGATGCATAGCCTTCGGCGAAGCGCGCGTCATCGAGATAGCCATATTCGCAAAGGCGGCTAACGACGCTTTCGACGGTCGCTTTACTGGCGCCGCGGCCAGTTAGCAAACGCTCGCGCAGCTCGGCGACGGAACGCGACTTCGCGGCCAGCAGTTTCACCGCCCGCTGAAAAGTTTGTTCCCTGGCCTTGGCTGGATCAAGCGGCTCCGGGGCAGGCTCTGACCTTCTTGATTTCGCGCGGAACCTCGGCATGCTGATCATTTAATCATGGAAATACGCATTTGTTCAGACCAGGAGCGCAATCGCCAATCTCAGAACAACCATCTACAATGCCGGCGATGGATGGCGTCATTTTGATCGACAAGCCCGCGGGTTTCACTTCACATGATGTGGTCGCCCGCGTGCGCCGCATCCTCGGCACCCGGCGCGTGGGCCACACAGGCACGCTCGATCCGTTTGCTACTGGTCTGCTGGTAATTTTGGTCGGACGCGCCACTCGGCTGGCCCAATTTCTTAGTGACGCTGAAAAAGAGTACCAGGCCACAATCCGATTTGGTTTCGCCACTGAAACCGGCGACGTCACTGGCAAACCGTTGGACGAAGGCGACACCAGAGCTCGTCAAAAGCTGGCTCTCAACGCAGACGATGTCGAAGCGGCCCTGGCTTCGCTTCGCGGCGAGATTGAACAAACGCCGCCAATGTATTCCGCGAAGAAGGTTAAGGGCCGGAAGCTTTATGAGCTGGCGCGTCGCGGTGAAGAAATTGAACGAGCAGCGGTGCGCGTCAACGTTATTCAGTTTGAAAGCCTGCCGCCTAACCACGAGCCATTGCAGCCCAATGACGATGGCACCATTGATCTGGCGGTGCGCGTCACTTGTTCAGCAGGCACCTATGTCCGCACGTTGGCTGAATCAGCCGGCGCGTTCCTCGGCGTCGGTGCGCATCTTGTGCGATTACAACGGACGCGCGCAGGTAGGTTCAACCTGGCCGACGCGATCACACTGGCTGATCTGGAAGAGAAGTTCTCGCGCGAAACGCCTGCGACTTTGCTTATCTCACCATCAGCGGCCTTATCGCACCTGCCCTGGTTGACACTCGACGCCGAAGACGAACGTCGCACGCGCCACGGCATGGGAGTGCCGCCTGCGAGTGAATCGCAACCATGGCCGGCTCAACAGCCGGTTAGAATGCAGGACCTAAATGGCGACCTGGTTGCGGTAGGGTTTTACGATGAAGCGAGGGGAATGATTCAACCGTCCGTAGTGCTCGGACCGTCCTAGCCTACTTAAAACGACTACCGTAGAATTAAAGGACAGCACGAGTGCTGGCTTACTAATATGAAGAAGCGTTACTGGATCGCAGGAGCATCAGGGCTGGCGGGCGCCGCGGTGGCCGCCAGGCTCATGACCCGTCCGGTTGATGTCGATTGGGAAGAAAGCGGACATCTGGTTTATCACCGGCAACATTCTCACTTTGTAGAAGTTGAAGGAATACCGGTGCACTACCAGGAAGCCGGCGACCCGAACGCCCCTGCGATGATCCTGATTCACGGTTTCGTCTCATCGACACTGGTTTGGGCCGAAGTGTTTTTGCCGCTCGCTGCCGCGGGCTTTCGCGTGATAGTTCCCGATCTACTCGGTTACGGTTACTCGGGAAAGCCGGCGGAAGGTGATTACACCATTGAGGCGCAAGCACACATGATCGTTGGCCTGATGAAGCGACTGGAGGTTCCCTCAGCAATTCTGGTCGGGAGTTCTTATGGCGGCGCGGTTGCCGCCACCGTGGCGTTGGACCACCCCGAACGAGTAGAGCGCCTGGTCCTGATTGGCGCGGTCACCAACGATGAGCCGAAGAAGTTTTTGTTACTGCGCGCTACCAGTTCGCCACTGCTCGGCGATGTGCTTGCTCCCCTCTTACTTGGTTCGCGCTGGGTCTTGCGGCTGCGGATGAAAAAGAGCTACCACCGTTCAGGCCGCGTCTTCGATGAAAACAAACTTGCGTCGCGTCATCACGCCCTTTCCACAATAAACACGCAGCGCGCGGTGTTACGCACGCTGCGCCGTTGGCAGGCGGGATACATCCAGAGAGAAGCGCATTTGATCCACCAGCCGACGCTTCTGATCTGGGGGGAGAACGATCCGGAGATACCGCTACGCGACGGCGAACATCTGCGCGATGCCATGCCAAACGCCCGCCTGATTGTGTTTCGTAAATGCGGTCACTTGCCTCAGGAAGAATTTCCGCAAACGTTCGTCCAGGTCATTGCTGGATTTTGCAAAGAGGCGTTGCTGACCGTGGGGCTTGAGAATAGAGGCTTCTTCCCTGCAGAAAAATCGTGAAGCATGAGCCCCTCCCCATGGGAGGGGTTGGGGAGGGTCTACCGGTCACGTACCCACCGTGATCCAGCGCGCGGCCTCGAATGGCCGCGCGTCGTCTTGGATTTGTGTCGTTCATCAGAAGGTTGGGCGATGCCTTGCCTATCAGGGGCGCGCAGCCATCGAGGCCGCGCGTCGGGCCTGATCCTTATATGATCAGCCTCAAGCCCTCCCCTAACCGCTCCCAACGGGAGGGGAATCATGAAACGCAATAAGGGGCTTAAGCCCGGATCAGGTGTTTCTCAGCACGCAGTACATCGAGTTCCTTTGCCAAACCTTCGCGTCCCCAGGCCATCACCACGTCGTGATTCCATTTGAATAAAGGCCGCGCTATCGGGGTTAGAAGATTCATCCAGGCCCTGGTGGTTTCTACTTTCCAATCGTAACGCGCGGTGGTGACTTCCCCGTCATGCGAGAGTTGCCACTGACCGACGCCCTGCAACTCGCCAATCGCGCGCCCCTCCATCAATGAGACAGGCTCAACGCGCGTCGACTCCATTTCAAAAATGAGGCGGTAGGGAAGTTTGCTCTTCCAGGTATAACGATGAATGGCGCCGACGTGTTTGGCATCGCCGTCTTTCAACTTTTCGACTTTCTCCACGCCACGCCACCACCGCGGCCAATCCTCAGCATGGAAAATCAGATCCCAGACTTTCTCCTGCGGGGCTTTGAACTTCCAGATCGTGATGAATTCGTAACTGGCCATGTGGCTTTAACTATTCATGCGCAAAGCCTCGCCCACGGATGGATCGCGGCGGACGCGCCAGATCTTTGAATCAAGGTAATAGTGGATCAGCGCATAACCCCAGAGGAAAGAGATTGCGAGCTGCGTAGCGAACGACTGCTCGGTGACCAACCCGCTGCCGTTCTTCAAACTGAGATAGCCGAGGAACTGTCTGGGCCCCTGATAGATCAAGCCAAAAAGAATTCCGCAAGCGATGTAGTAGGGCAGGCGGCGGCTAATGAAGGCCGCGGCGCCGAATGATTTTTGCGCTGGAGAGTTTTGGTATTTCTTATTATGAAACCAGATCAACCGGTGATACTGAAAATTGTGATAGATGGTCAGAATGGCAACGATGGCAATGGGCTTATGCGGCATCGGCGTCAACAAGACGATCCAATGCATCGGCAAGGCCGCTGCCAGAAGCAAATACTTGGGCGCGTTCAACGACTGTCCCAGCCACGCCCGTTGGATTTGCCGGCCCAGCCACGCGGCGCCTAATACGATCGTGCCGATCAGCAGGGCGGTGGCGAGAATACTGATTCCACTTAAGAGCACCGGCGGAACGCGCGCCATCGCTTCCGCATCCCGCACGATGAAGGCGACGAACGGATAATTGAACGCGAACATCAACAGCAATCGGTCAAGTGCGTTATCGACCGGCGCCAGATCGTCATTCTTCTTCTTGTACAGCACCATGAAACCGTAATGCTGCTTCACCAGATGGTAGTAGGCCCACAGCGCGGCGAGAAAAAAGAACACCATGCCTACGCCGGCGATAACAGCCAGTGGTCCAATGATGAAAAAGAGAAGTGAGCCGAGCAGCAAGCGGCGACGCGTCCGCCACTCCGAACGATCAAAGTAGGTGCGCGAAAATGTGCCGAACACATGAGGCGCGTCGATCAGGATGGCCCACGCAGCGACCATCGGCAGCAACGGAACAATGCCGTTGACATAAAGAGCAAACAGAACGTAGCTGGAGATTACGGAGCCGATGAACCAGACCAGATCTTCACGAGCACTTATGATCCAACGCAAAGAGATCGCCTGTGGACTGGCCTGTTCAATTAGTTCAGTCGCGGCAGACATGGTGCCGGAATTTTAGCACCGCTTCTCGCGGAAGCCCGATAGTGAGGGAGGGCACTTATTCCCCTCCCGTTTGGAGGGGTAAGGGGAGGGCTTACGAGCGCCAAAAAAGTAAATAATCTTTCGCGGGGCCTCGAAGGCCGCACGTTTTCTTTTTAAGCTGGTGCGGGCCAGAGCCCTCCCCTCCCAGAGAAGGGCTGATCACCCGAATGGCTTGGAGCGGAGCCCTTGATAACCGAAATGAAGCAGAACCAGCCGGCGGAAACTCTCGGTCATGTTTCCTACTTCTTCGATGAAGACTTCTTTTTCGCGGCAGACTTCTTCTTCGGCACCTTACCGCCGGCCTTTCGCGCCTCAGACAACCCAATTGCGATCGCTTGTTTCTTGCTTGTGACTTTCTTGCCGGATCCGCTCTTCAGCGTACCCTTTTTCCGTTCGTGCATCGCCTTCTCAACTTTTTCCGAAGCCTTCTTTCCATATTTAGCCACGGTTGAAATCCTCCTTTTGTAACGCAGTTCTTCAACTCAAGCGATTTGCTGTCGCGCCCCAGTTGCGCGCAGCACAAATGCCAGCACGATGCCAGCCACAAAACCACCGATGTGGGCCATGTAAGCCACGCCGCCAGTCTCGGCACTATTGCTCACCGATCCGATGCCGCTGACCAACTGCAATACGATCCATATCCCAATGACCACAAGGGCCGGCATAGGTATTACTCCGCGGCCCATTAAGACCTTCACCTGGCCGCGCGGGAACAGCAAAATATATGCGCCCAACACGCCGGCGATCGCGCCCGACGCGCCGAGGTTAGGGACGTGCGAGCCGGCGCTGAAAGCAAGTTGGGCCAACGTCGCAGCGATGCCGCAAAGCAAATAGAAGATAAGAAACTTCAGGTGACCGAAACTGTCCTCGACGTTATCGCCAAAGATCCAAAGGTAGAGCATGTTGCCACCCAGGTGTAGCCAGCCGGCATGCATGAACATCGAAGTAAAAATCGTCGGGAAGTCACCTCCGGGATTCTCCATCAGACGCGCCGGCACCACCGACCAACGCTGAATGAACGGCTCGCCGCCACTAAGCTCGACGAAAAAGAAAATCAGGTTGAGAGCAATCAACGCGTAGGTCACTATCGGCGTCGTCCGCCGCGTACTGTCATCGTCACCAATGGGAAACATTTTGGTTCTCCTTAACTTAAAGCTGGCAGTTCAGTTCGGTCGTCGGTGAAGTATTACAACTACCGTGCCGACCGGGTGGGTGAGATTAGCTGTCGGAGTTTTTGCCGTGGAGAAGGCTTCTGTCTGATGAATTGGGCGTATCGCGCAATGAAGAGAGCCTAAACCGCGATTTAGGCAGAGTGAATCAGCCACGAACTTCGTGCAGGGAACATATGAAAACCGTACATCGAATTGAACAGACCGAGCGGAGGCAGAAGCCGCCGCTCAACCTATGGTTCCAATTTTCAGATCAAAGGGCGACCAGGCAACAGTCCGGGAGTTCGCACTTGCTACCCTAACGGCTGTCGCCCACTCGCCCTTTTCCAAACCGCAGCCACAGAGCCGCTTGCGGTAGCAAGCGGTGCTAAACGCTCGCTATCTCGAGCGGCTCTGAACGCTTCCCTAGAACAGTGGTGTCGTGTCGTTGAAGATGTGACTCACTGCTGTAGTGTTGGAGCCATGACAGGTGAAACAATTGTTACCCTGGAAGAACGTCTCAAGGGTTGCGTTTTCCAGTTTGTTCGTCCCGACCTGATTGCCGCCGCTGGGACTGGCGCCGAAGATTGTCCAGGTCGTGCCCTCATGAAAATAGTTTCTTCGGATGTCATTCGCATCCAGCAATGACCGCACAGTATGGTTGAGACTGATCACCTCGGCATTCCCGGTGGAGGTGTTACCCGGAAGCCCGAAGGGCATCATCCGCAAAATATTGCTCGCGCTAATGTGAAAGGGTGGATTCGACACGATGTGATCACCATTTGGTCCGCCCATCATCATGCGCATTTCATTGAAGGGACCGGTGGAGTTGTTAGCGCAGAACACCCAATTGCCGGCCGTACTTTGCGGTATGGTCGTAGTCCCGCTCGGTGTTTTCGCGTACGTATATTGCGCAGCGGGAGCAGTGCTGAGGTGTTCAAAAGTCGCCCACAGCAGCTCCGGATGACCGTGGTTAGAATTAGCCGGGTTGGTTGAGCCGGTGCTGCCCACGATATGGATTCCCACCATCGCCAGCGTGACCGTCTGAGTTCCATTTGGCACCCAGTCGTCAGGATTGCTCTTGTCATAGGTCGGCACTATGGCTTTCATCTGAATGAACTTCTCCGCGTCAACCAAGCCTGCGGCATCTACCCACGACGCTTTTATTTCAATCGCGAGGGCCTCCGGGTCGATAGGTGAAGGCTGTCCGTGCGACGTCGCGAAATTGACAATGGCATCCAGCTCGGTCTGCGTCAGTGGGAACTTCGTCCCGTTCGGCACCGTGGCGCCCAACATTGTGCGGTAGAGCGCGAAGATGTTGTTCACGGTCAGCGAGTAGTAAACGAGCGAACCGTTTTGCGCCATCAGGACGCCGCCGTCTGCCTGGCCCTGCTCTGTTTCGGGAAAATTACCAAACAGATCCAGCAAGACGAACTTGTCTTGGAAAACCAGCTTTTGCACCAGCTCAGACCGGTCAAGCGCTTCGAACCTGCTGAGTTTCTGCTCGAAGACGCGAGGGTTCTTGTCGGTCTTGGAGCGCAGGAGAGCACGCGGTGATTGGATTACTGCTCCATCCTTAGTGAGCAGGATCGGTTTGCCCTCTCCCAATTTTACGTCCGCTACTTCCACTTCATTCCCCTGACCATCCTGGACCAACTGTTTGCCCGAGGGAGAGAGGACCGGCGGAATGATTTCCAGTGCCCGCAGCGTCTTCTTCTCCAGGATCACCGGCAAGTCGAGCGTGCCCTTGGGAGGCGTGCGAAGATTGAACGCCCTGATCAGGCCGGAAGTATGAGGCGTAAAGTGTCGTGTCCCTGATGCATCGGGAAGCGAGACATCGTAAAAGGCAGGGCTGTTCAATATCAGTCCGCCACCGCCTCCATAACGCGGCGGCGCCGGCGACATCAGCCACAGAAACATTTGCTCCGACCATTTATAGAAACTGCAATTTGGGGTGTCGGGAAACAGCACGCTGTTGGCAGGTTTTACTACTCCGTTTAGCGATACTGCGCCAGACTCGAACCAACCGTTGAATTCGGCGGCCGTCAGTGAGGTCGCACAACTACTTCCCGCATCAGTCGGCAGCGGCTGTTGCGTGAAGCTACAACCACCCAGAACAATGGTCGTCATGAGGGTTGCGAGGCCGAGTTTCCTGATTAGTGATTTCATCGTATTTCTCCTTAGGGAAGTGAGGTGAGATATGAGTATCTGCCGCCATGATTTCGGCTCGTGGGCATCCCGAGGACGAAGAATTGCACAAACCAACAATGCACCAGGCGAGGTTTGGCGAGGTTGACTATCGTGAGCGCCGATTCCTGAACAACCAAGTCACTTCTCCAGATTTGAAGATGGTTCGGCAAACACCCGCCATCAAATCCTCGTGACATAGAGAAACCTGGATCCCAATGGCCAATACTACTGCATGCTCTGTGCCAGCAAGCCTTTCATCCCAGGCGCGTGAAACCTCAGTAAGTACACGGTTATCGGGCCTGAAGCGCCACATAGTGTCTTCTGCCAAAACAGACTGTCTACTATCAGAGACGTGGTAAGGCATTCCCCGTCTCCGTACTGAAGACTGATTTGACGTGGCTGGAGTTTGGAGGAATGGTAGCGCATACGGGACTCTAACCTGGGATCTTTGCCTTGCGCAGGGCAACATCGTGCAGGTTTTCTTGACAACTTCTACCCACGATTGTATAGGGTAGCTGCTTCCCTCGCCTGGACTCTGTTCTTCACCAAACGGAAGGAGCCAACCCGTGGGCGTCGACGTAGAAATTCCCAAAAGTTACGACTTCGATATGGATATCGATTTTACCCATATACCGAAGATCTCGGTGGGGTTAGATCCAGTTACGCTCGATTTCCGGCTACCAAAAATCTCGGTGGGATTTGATCCGTTCGAGTTCAAACCGCTCGAGATCAAACCACTGGAGATTAAGCCGATGGACGTGTCGGTGCGGCTGACGGAGATTCCTTCAACTCGCAGCCACTTGCCAGCTAACTACACGGTAGGCGTTTCCGTCCTGGGTTTACAGTTGTTCGCAATCCGCTTATGCGGCGAAGCTCAGGTCATTACTGAGCCCTATAAACCGAATCCCTGCGAGCATTGCGGCTGAGCATGAAGTAGTTCGACCGGCAGAGAACTCAGGTTGCTCAATCGCTTTATAGGTGGGCACTGTCATGAAAGAGTATTCCTCAACCCCGTTACAACTTAGAGGTAAACCCCCAAGGCTTAGTACGGTGCTGCGCTTACCGGCGAAGCCGTCAAGAACAGCGGAGGATCTGAGGTCGTGCAGTATTGATTTACCTGGCGTCGGTGTCAGGAAGGTTAAGATTCGCGAACTCAGCGAAACCGAACGCGGGCTTTCGTTGCTCAAAATCAAGTTGCCGGTTTCAACCGCTCCAGGAGTTTACAAAGGCACGCTGGACGTCGCGGGTACGGCCTTCCCAATCGAGGTTAACGTTGAAGCCTCGCCTGACCTCCGTTTGTTTCCCGCGAATCTCTCCACCGCAGCCACGCCCGGTTCAGTCATTAATCAGAAACTAACGGTCCTCAACAAGGGTAACTTTCCAGTCAAGCTCGACAAGGAATACACGTTCTGCGTGTTTGAGCGCGGCGGAATTGATCGGGCACTTTTCCTCGCCCTGGCCAGCGATAAGTTCAAGGGCGATGAGCGTCTCAATAAGCTGCTTGATGAACTTGCGGTTTCTCACGGCGGGCTCATACGAGTGGAAATCGCATCCGGCGATGCAGAGATTGGAGCCGGCGCCGCGCGAGACATCCAGATTGCGTTGCGACTCTCTGATCGATTACGTCCCGGTCACACGTACGCCGGCGCTTGGAAATTCGAGCACACCAGCTTTGGCGTCGAGATTGAGGTGCGCGGCAAGATTCAGGAGACACCAAGATGAAAAACTCAAGCAGCAGTTCACCTCTCGGTGATGCGGTCACTCTAATGCAAACCCTCCTTGATCAGGGCGCACAGTTTGGCACGGCTATGCTGGACGCACTCAGCAAGGGATCGTCCATCAATTTGGGTAGCATCGGCCTGGGAAGCGCGCCGTCTGTTTGCTGCGAAATACCACCGCCGTGTTGGGAGCCGCAGCCATTGGGCGAGGTAACCAGCTTCGTGGCGCCGGGCGGCAAAGCAACCGTACGCTTTCGCGTTACCAACTGCGGGTTCACGCCGCGCACAATCACGTTCGTTACGGCGAAACCGGTTCCCGGTCTTACCTTCTCGCCTGCGACGCTGAATCTCGGTCCCATGGAACGCGGGGTGGTGGTCGCGTCTTTTGAGGTTGCCGCCGACGCCAAGAAGGATTTCGAGGAAGAGTTTGTGCTGTTTGTCCGTGGCTGCCGAAACTACTATCTGCGCTGGACCATCAAGGTCGCCGACTGCGGGGTAGATATGTGCAACGAAGTTGAAGTAAATGATTGTCCGGACATGGTCCATCATTGGTACGACCATTTCTATTGCCCGCGTCATTGCCAGGACCAAAAACGCGATCCAGGAACCGTTACCGGAGTTACTGTGGGAGTGGTAACACCGGCAGGTAATCCGGTCGCAACGCCGGCCGGAACAGCTAACACGATTGGGGGCAAATGATGAGCGAACCGTTGCAGGTTACCGACCTATGGCGACGCTCATTGGACGCCACGGTGAAATTTTATTCCGCGCTGGGCGAACTCGCCGTCGAGTATGCAGAGAGTTTGTTGGCCACCGCGACTGATTCAATCACTTCCATTGGTTCAGTCGAAACCAAACCCGCGACGGCGGCCGCAAATGGATCTTCGACGCCCACTCCGGTTTCGAAGTCGCCGGCGGTGGCGACGATGGTGCTGGAGGCGCCGGCCGGCAAGAAAGCGCTGGGTGTGTTTCTGGTCGAAAATGTCCTCGCCCGAGCGGTCTCCGCTACAGCCACAGCGGGCGCGCTATTGGACGATGACGGAAACCAAATCAAGGCCTCGCTGGAATTTCAACCGCAATCGGTAACACTGCAGCCGGGTGAACAAGCTTTAGTCAGGGTGTCCGCCGACATCAGCGAAGAGGTGACGCCAGGTGTTCGTTATCACGGCGAGATCGGCGTTCCGGGCCTGCCGGGAACTCGCATCCCGATCGTGATCGGAAGAACTGCCGAAACGCAGACTCGTAGACCGAAAGAGTCAGGCGGTTCGTCCCGGGTACGAGCGCGGAAACAGATTGCCAATCGCAAGTCGTCCGGGCGTAACACCAGAGGTTGATCGGCTGGATAAAAACCCTACGCGAAGTCTTTTCCAGAGCGAATAGGCTGACTTAGTTTTTTCCTCGCCCCCTAACCATCTTCCGCAAATTCGCCTTACTAAGGAGCGCAGAGTGTTGAGCGACGGGGTTGCTGTACAAAGTTCCGCCTGGGACCTGCCAGAGATGCTGGAGCTGGGTTCCGATATCGATCGCCTGCAGCAGGTGCTCAGCGACTGGTGCGATCAATGTGACAAGGAAGTTCGCGAAATTGTGCGTCGCCAGCTTTCGCCCAGAGCCAAGTTCTTTCGCCCGGTAACGATTTTCGCCTGCCACCGGGCAATGTCGGAAGTGGATCCTCCGCCAAACTTAATGTCCTCAGCCGCGGCCCTGGAGGTTATTCACAACGTCAGTCTAATAATCGATGACATTCTGGATCGTTCACGGTTCAGGCGCGGAAAACTCTCTTTGCATTGCCGGTTCGGATTTCTGCCGGCGCTGATGACGGCCGGCTATATGAACTGTGCGGCTTTTAAACTGGTGAATCCTGATGCCTATAGCGTCGATCTGCTGGCGGAACTTATGCAGCGCCTTGGCGTAGCGGAATGTTTGCAGTGGCGTTTGCGCCGCCAACCATTAGGAGTGGAAGACTGGCGGCTCATCGCCGGCGAAGACACCGGCGTAATGTTTGAAACCTGCGCCCGGCTGGGCACGCGTGATGATCGGCTGCGAAAGTTTGGCTACTTACTGGGCACTTTGTATCACGGCTGTGATGATGTGGCGGACGTGAGGGGAACAGCAGCACTGGGCGGCGGAAAAAAAGAAGACGTGATCGACGGTATTCTCACGCTGCCGGCCGCCATCGCCACACGGGATTTGAACACCGCTCTGCTCTTTCGCAACGCATCTTCGGAAAACGCAGCTGAGATTACCGAGCGACTAATGATGGCGCTGCCGGACGCCGAACTCTACCTCGATAAAGTTGCGGCCGAGGCGGAAACGGAGGCCCTGCAGAACGCCAGATTCCCGGAACGTCTTCTCGGGCTGGTTCAGCACACGCGTGCTCTGTCAAAAAACTGACGGGCGGAGTTTCCCGAATGGCTAAGCCAACTGCTTCCAGCAATCGGCCTCGCGCAAAACCTGCCGCCGGCGCCAGGATTGATTACGACGTGATCGTGGTAGGAGCTGGACCGGCAGGAAGCGTGCTGGCGTGGGAACTGGCGAGGAATGGCATCTCTGTCCTGCTGCTTGAGGCCTCACGCTTCCCCCGCGAGAAAGTCTGTGGAGACTACGTCGAGCCGCGCGGCCTGCGCGTGTTGGAGTCAATGGGATGTCTCCAGAATTTGGAAAAAGGGCGACCTTTGCCCATCACGCATTCGGCAATCTTCGTCGATTCCGAATGTAGGTACCGTGGTCGCATTCCATTCTATGGAGTGCTTGATAGCCTTCCGCCTCACGGTTATGTTGTTCCGCGCGAACAACTGGACGAATTACTTTTCCGCACGGCCGTGTCGGCCGGCGCGAGTGTCCGGGAAGAAACAGTTGTCAGGCAAGTTGATTCTGGAGCAGCTGGGGTAACGGTCGAAGCCAGGAGCGGCACGCAGCGCCTGACCGTCAAGGGCCGTTTAGTTGTGGGGGCGGACGGAGTGAATTCTGTGGTCGCCCGTAGCGTTGGCTTGCTCGCAAATGACCGCCGTCACCTGGCTCTTTCGCAACGCGCCTATGCGGAGGGAATTGACGGAGACTTTGGCGAGGCCGTTTTCTATTTCGAAAAGGATTTGTTTCCGGGTTACGGATGGATGTTTCCGCTGCGCGGAGGCAGAGTCAATTGCGGCGTAGGCATCCTCGCCGAATCCGCCAAACGCCTTGACGTCAAGGTGCCACTGCTGTTCAGGACTTTCTTTGAGAAGCTGCGACGCTCGCACCATCGCTGTGAAAGACTCGAACTGTCCGGGCCGCCCATCGGCGGCATTGTCAAAACCTATGGCGGCGCCGGCCCAAACTATTTTGCGGGTGGATTACTGATTGGAGACGCCGGGAGCTTTGTCGATCCTATGACCGGGGAAGGAATCACGCCCGCAATTGAATCGGCCTTGATTGCTGCGCGGGTTATTAAAGAGGCGCTGTCCAAGGGTCGAACCGACGCCGGGTTCCTGGCTACTTACGAAACAGAATTCCGTAGCTACTTCGATCCGTCGATGGTTTTCGTCGATCTCTGCGCCGCCACGATGCGCAATTGGCATTTCCGCGACGCATGGTTACGGGCGCTCGCCAAAGCCTGTGAGATTGCCCATAAAGATGTCGACTTTGCGCGAACCGCCGTCTCGTCCTTCGGTGGCCAGGCGATATATCCTCCCGGTGTGCTGAATGAGATCTGGCAGCAAAGCGTCTGGGAGCTTTTCAGCATCGTTCCGCGCAGTTTCTTCTCGGTTCTAAACTTGGATCCTGGTCCTGTCTTCTCGGCCGCCGGCGACTGGCTTTCATGGCAGTTTGGATGGTGGCATTCAATTACAACGGATCCTATCTGGCATGCGGAATGGCAAATGGACGTGCAAACGAAGTGGCTTCACGCGCTGTCAATGATGTCCCAAACAAATAGTGATCCGCGCGCGCAGGGTCTTGTCTAAGGAAGGTGGCAGCGCCTTGCGATTCGGAAAAGAAACACCGTTTGCGGATTCGCAACCCTTTAGTTCTTAATGTTGGCGACCCGTTGTCGCGGCGCCTTCCGTTTGGAAAGCTTCTCTATTTCTCCGCTGAATTGCTCCGCAGCTATCCCGGGTAGTTTCCCAAGTTCGCGTAGATACTCGCGGGTGAGATCACTCAAACGGCTGATTGCGGTGTCGGACTTAGTTCCTTCCTCATCGACTCTTGCGAGTTCGTCGCTTAGAGCCTGCGTATACTTTTCAGCCGACTGAGCCCATCCGGCCCAGAACTTCACCACTGACGTCATTGCCGCCAGTTGCACCCTGGCCGCTTCAACCGTCAAGTCGCGCAGCTCTCTGGTTCCTGGAGTGGAAGCGTCCGGCGCTTTTTCGGTGGGGATTGTGGAATCCATAGTCGTTCCTTTCTCTTGAGGTCATGGTAGCGCATACGGGACTCGAACCCGTGATCTCTGCCTTGAGAGGGCAGCGTGTTAACCAACTACACCAATGCGCCACTTGAGTGGGAAGTGATTATAGGGGCGCGCCCTCACCGCGCGCAAGTTGGCCCAATCCGCGGTCATCCGAACTGGAAGTTTTGAGCGCGGCGCGCGCCGGATGCTATACTCCCGCCGCAATCCAAGCCCCGTAAATTCGCCGGCATTCTACAGAAACTTCATGAACATAGTGGTGCTCAGAGAGACGACCGCCGGAGAAGAGCGCGTCGCTTTGATGCCTGAATCCGTCAAGAAACTCGTGGCGCTCAATGCGGCCGTACAGGTTGAGAGCGATGCGGGCCTGGGCGCCACGCGAACGGATGACGATTATCGCGAAGCCGGCGCCGAAGTTTCATCAGATCGAAATGCGTTGTTGGCCGCGGCTGACGTGCTCGTCGTCGTTAACCGGCCGGCGCCCGCGGACTTCCAGGTCTTAAAACCAGGGACCGTGGTGCTCGGGTTCCTGCGACCGCTGGATGAGCCGGCGGCGTTGGAGCCGGCGGTGAAGAGTGGCGTCACGACCTTCGCCATGGAATTGATTCCGCGCATAACTCGCGCGCAGGCGATGGATGCGCTTTCGTCGATGGCGACTGTAGCCGGCTACAAAGCAGTGCTGTTGGGCGCCCAAACAATTCCGCGAATGTTTCCGATGTTGATGACGGCCGCCGGCACCGTGCCGCCGGCGCGCGTGCTTGTTTTGGGCGCTGGTGTGGCCGGCTTGCAGGCAATTGCAACCGCGCGGCGTCTGGGCGCGGTGGTCGAAGCCTATGATGTCCGCGCGGCGGCAGGCGAACAGGTACGTTCGCTCGGCGCGATTTTTCTGGAAGTAGATTTGGGTGGACTCAAGACAGAGGACGCCGGTGGTTACGCGGTCGAGTTATCAGAAGAGGCTTTGCAGCGCGGACGAGACTTGATCGCCGAACATGCGCAGACCGCTGACGTCGTGATCACGACTGCGCAAGTGCCGGGTCGTCGCGCGCCATTGTTAATGACTGAGGAAGCAGTAGCCGGCATGAAGCGTGGTTCGATTGTGATCGATCTGGCAGGCTCAACTGGCGGCAACTGCGCCACTAGCCAACCGGATAAAGTCGTGGAACGCGACGGCGTAATAGTTATGGCGCCAACCAATCTCTCAGCCACTGTGCCCGTGCATGCCAGTCAACTCTATTCCCGCAACGTTACGGCGTTCCTGAATTTGCTAATCAAAGACGGCGCCTTAAACCTCGATCTGACTGATGACGTAGTTGGCCCATCGTGCGTCACTCATGCCGGACGAGTCGTGAACCAACGCGTCGCCGCAGCTCTCAGCCCGGCAATGAAGTAGGAACCCGCGCATGTTCGCGGTTGATCTTATATGTTTGTGAGGACTCAAAGATGACTCCCGGAACACTTATCGCTGCACTTTATGTTTTCGCGCTCGCCGCATTCCTGGGCTACCAGGTGATTTCGCGTGTGCCGCCGCTGTTGCATACGCCGCTGATGTCGGCGACGAATGCGATTTCCGGCATCTCGCTGGTTGGTTCGATCGTGACGGCCGGCGCGCACTACAACAAGGTCAGTACGATCCTGGGATTTATCGCGGTGGTTTGTTCGACGACGAATGTGGTGGGCGGATTTGTCATCACTGATCGGATGCTGGGAATGTTTAAGCGGAAACCGGTGACGACTGAGGCGAAGAAATGATGTCAGTACCACCTGCGATAGAGGGTGGGGCTTTGGCATCGGCAGGACCAAGTTTTACTAACGAACGAGATTTATTTTGCAGCTACCTGGATGGGAAGCTGAGATACTTCAAAGATGTAGGGTTTCAAGTTGGAGGTTTCAAGTTCCTGTCAGAACCGCCTGCGGTAGCGGGCGGGCCTGCCGATTGCAGAATGAGGATTTCGGACTGCGGATTATAAGACACGCGCTTTCCCTATTCTGCGATCTAAGAATCTCAAATTTGAGATTTAAGATTTTAGAAATCTAACTTCCGAAATCTGCAATCCGAAATCGCATGATGCACTGGCAAACCTACTTCATCGAATTCAGTTACCTGCTCGCCTCAATCCTTTTCATTCTCGGATTGAAAGGCCTGAGCCATCCCGAAACCGCCAAGCGCGGGATGCACCTGGCTGAGATCGGCATGCTGATGGCCATCGTGGGCACGCTGATGCATTTCGAGATCATCAGCTACACCTGGATCATCGTCGGTCTCGTAGTCGGCTCGCTGATTGGCCTGGTGATGGGCGTGTGGGTGCCGATGACTGCGATGCCCCAACGGACTGCGCTCTCGCACGCGTTCGGCGCGTTCGCGGCGGCGCTGGTCGGTATCTCGGAATACTATCGTCACTATGGATTCGGCGGTCGCCTCGATCGCATCACGATGGGCGCGCTCGGCTTTGAAGTAATGCTCGGCGCGTTGACCACCACCGGCAGTTTGCTGGCATTCGCCAAGCTGCAGGGTTTGGTGCGCGGTACGCCGCTTACTTATAAAGGGCAAAACGTCTTCAACATGGCGTTGCTGGCGAGCACGGTGGGCATATTTATTTACCTGATCTTTGTCCCCGGTTCGATGCCGCTGTTTTTCATCATGGTGGGACTGGCGTTTATTTTTGGCCTGCTGCTGGTGATGCCAATCGGCGCGGCCGACATGCCGGTAGTGATGTCTCTGTTGAACTCGTACGCGGGTTTGGCTTCGGCCGCAACTGGGTTCGTGCTGGCGAACAACGTCCTGATTATCGCCGGTACGCTGGATGGTTTTTCGGGATTCATTCTCTCGATTCTGATGTGCCGCGCGATGAATCGCTCGATGACGAACGTGCTGTTTGGCGCTTTCGGCAGCGCCACGACCGCGTCTGGCGGCGAGGCGCAACAGGGCACAATGCGCGAAATCAATCTCGAAGACGTCGCGGTCCAACTGGCTTATGCGAAGCAAGTGGTTTTTGTTCCCGGCTACGGCATGGCGACGGCCCAGGCGCAACACATCGTGCGCGAGCTCGGGGAAACTCTCGAAAAGCGCGGCGTCAGCGTCAAGTATGGCATTCACCCTGTGGCCGGCCGCATGCCCGGGCACATGAACGTGTTGCTTGCGGAGGCGAATGTTCCCTATTCGTCGTTGTATGAGTTGGAACAGATTAATCCGGAGTTTCCCTCAACCGACGTGGCCGTCGTGATTGGCGCTAACGACGTGGTTAATCCGGACGCGCGCGACAATCCGGGAAGTCCAATTGCCGGTATGCCAATCCTGGAAGTTGACCGCTCGAAATCCGTGGTGGTCTTGAAGCGAGGACAGGGCAAAGGATTTTCGGGATTGGAAAACCCGCTCTTCTTCAAAGACGTAACAGGCATGCTGTATGGCGATGCCAAGGATTCGCTGACGCGACTGGTCCAGGCCGTGCAACATGCGTGACGCTCGCAGGTCCGACATCCCCAAACTTAACTTCCAGACAAGGAATCATTAATGCGCAGACTTAGACTTTATTCTCTAATCGTCCTACTGACACTTTCTTTCGCGCTGCCCACTACTTTTGCTCAGCGCAAAAGCTCCAAAACTAAAACTTCCAACATCGCCGCGACCGCCACTTCGCGTGGCGCCGATGTCATTACTGCGGCGCAACTGAAGGACTATCTCTCCTTCATCGCCTCGGATGAGATGGAAGGGCGCGACACGCCATCGCGTGGTTTGGACACCACCGCGAAATTCATCGCCATGAATCTTTCTCGCTGGGGCTTCAAACCGGCGGGTGACGACGGCTACTTTCAACGCATCGGATTGCTCCGCAATCAGCTTGTCGCAGCGGGCAGTCACGCGGAAATCAACGGCCAGCAATTCAATTTCGGCGAAGACTTTCTGCCTGCCCCGGTCGGCGGCACGATCACTGGGCCGCTCGTGTACGTTGGCAACGGCTGGATGATCAAGTCAAAAGACATTGACGCTTACAAAGGGATCGATGTTAAGGACAAGATAGTGATCATCTCCAGCGAAGGCATGCCCAAAGGCATCAGCCAGAGCGATCTCCGGGGCACCCGCGGCGAGGATTGGGCGGATCCCCTGCTTCATGCGCGCCGCCACGGAGCGAAGGGCGTGCTGTCCATGCCTAATCTGGCAACGCTCCTTAACTGGGAACGCATCCGCCAGCGCGCTCCCGCACGCGGCAACACCGTAGTCGAAAAGTTTCAAACTCAGGCCAATGCGCCTTTTCCATCCATCGGGTTATCGGCGAGGATGACGACGGCGTTATTCGAGGGCGAGAAGTACGATGCAGCTTCCCTGCTGAATCGAGCTGCCGCCGACGAGGCGGTTGAACCCTTCGAACTGAGCGCGGGGAAAAAAGTGAGTTTCACGATCAATGTGAAGACTGATCACATTCCTTCACAAAATGTCGTAGCGATCTTTGAGGGCAGCGATCCTCAATTGAAGAGTGAATATGTCGCGCTGGGCGCCCACTATGATCACGTAGGAATCGGCGCGCCGGTCAACGGTGACGCAATTTTCAACGGCGCGGACGATGACGGGTCAGGCACCACGGCGCTGCTGGCAATGGCTGAGGCTTTGGCCCATGCGAAGTCGCGCCCCAGGCGTTCGGTCCTCTTTGTATGGCACATGGGTGAAGAGAAAGGCCTCTGGGGCTCGCGTTACTTCACGGAGTATCCGACCGTTCCCCTGGATCATATCGTGGCGCAAATAAATATCGACATGATTGGTAGGTCTAAGAAGGAAGGCGACACCAACGTTCGCAACCGTAATCTGTCGGGGCCAAATGAGATTTATGTGATTGGCTCAAAGATGATGAGCACCGAACTGGGCGAGCTGACTGAGGCGGTCAACAAGTCTTACCTCAATCTGACTTATGATTATCGCTACGACGATCCGGCTGATCCGAATCACTTCTTCTTTCGCAGCGATCATTACAACTACGCGCGGAAAGGCATTCCCATCGTTTTCTTCTTTGACGGAGTGCACGAGGACTATCACCGTCCCGGCGACGAGCCGCAGAAGATTGATTATCAGAAGATGGAGAAGGTCGCGCGGACCGTTTACATGATGCTGTGGGAGGTCGCCAACCGCGCCACCCGGCCGAAAGTTGATAAAGAACTTCCGGCACAATTGGCGCCACCGAGGGAATGATCTTCCCTCTCTTCCAATGGGAGAGGGAACAGAACTATTTCGACTCGCTGATCAGTACCGCATCCCGCAGAAAAATTCCGCGCGAACAGACCAGTTGCTTTCCATCACGCGACCAGGCAAAGCCGCTCATGTAACTGTCTTTGAATTCGGTTACTTGTTTGGCAGGACCGCCGTCAACCGGCTGGCGCCAGATATTGGTCACGTTATTGACGTTAGTGGTATAGAAAATCGATTTGCCGTCGCCTGACCACTGCGCGAGCGTCGTCACCGTTCCAGCACCCTGGAAATTGAAGGTTTTTAACACCTCTCCACCTTCGAAGGGAATGATCGCAATACGGTTGTTGGGCGCAAACGGATCCGCAGAGTCAGGATACAGATAGGCGATCAGCTTTCCGTCCGGCGAAATCATGGGGAAGGTGGCAACTTGCTGAGTCAGCTCAACCGACGCGCCGCCTTCGATGGACACTTTTCGCAGTGTGGGCCGGGTGGCGTTGAGCGAGGTATAGACCACCCACTGACCGTCCGGAGAGATCGCGGGGACCGCATCCACTACACCGTCGGTGAGGGATTTAGGATTACTCCCATCGATGTTCGCCCGCCAGATGTGCTTGACGCCCCCTCGCGTTGAACTAAAGACAAGATAGCGGCCGTCGGGAGTAACGACCGGGTTTGTGTTGAGACCGGCATTTGAAGTGATCTGCTTACGATTTCCACCGTCCGCATCCATGATCCAAAGGTCAATGGTGTTGCTCTCCGTCGTCGCAAAAATCACCCGCCCATCCGGCGTCCAGGTCAGGTTGTTCCCCAACGATGAGAAGAAGCCAAGATTGCCGACCGGCATTTGCACGGCGCGTTTGGCATCGCCTTCGGGCGCGACCCAGATATTGACCAAACCCGTGGCTACGACCGTCACAAGCCTGCGCGCGTCGGTAGTCAAGCCAATCGCTCGATGCTGGTTCAAATCATTAGTGATCTGTCGCACGTCTCCGTTGGGATACGACTGCAACCAGAGTTGAGATGTGGCGGCATTAGGCCCCGCGATGATCAGCAGGCCACTCATGTCGGGAAGCCATTCGACGCGACCGATGAACGGCCCTGACAATTTCGTCAGGTCCTGTTCCTTGCCGTCCTTAACGCGAAAAGCGAGCACCCGGCTTGGCGACGCAACTTTGCTGACTGCGGTCGCGATCCACTCTCCATCCGGTGACCAGGATGGTCCGGTAAAGAAGATTGGGGCAAACGCTTCCGGCCGCGAGCGTTTCGCCAGAACCTGTTCTCCGGTGCCGTCCGCGTTCACAATGATTAAAGCGCTTTCGCCTTCAGTCGGGTAGTTGCCTCGCACCAGAACCATGCGCTTGCCGTCCGGTGAAAAGCTGACAGGACCATCGATGCCTTCCAGCAGTTTTGCCGGCGAGCCGCCAAGGATGGGAATCCGGTAGAGAGTTCCCCGGTCCAGATTCTGCTTAACCGCATAATACAATTCGTTACCGTCGCGCGAGACGGTGATCCCGAACAATCCGATCGGTGCTGGCGGAACGATCATCTTATCGTTGGCGGTACGTACCTGCCTGATCCAGATGCTTTGTTTTCCTGCGTCGCTGAGCGAATAGACAATCAGGTTCCCATCCGGAGAAATGGTGGCATCGATAACTTTGCCGGAATTAGTGATCTGGGTGACTTTCGTTGCCTCAAAATGAACCGGCGTCCGTTGTAAAAGTTTGTAGATACCGTACCCGGCGCCTATCAATGCTAAACCGGCTAGTAACGCGACCATCGCCGCCGCCAGCTTATGACGCTTGATCTCAATCGTCAGTGAATCGGTGATGGTAGAGATTGCACTCTTTATCTCGGTGGGCTGCGCGACGCCGCCAGCAGTCGGATGGGCCACCTGGGATGAGACTTGGGCAGCAGGAACCAGGTCGGGCGCTGTTGTTTGGTCCAGCTTCGCTTGAAAGTCCAGATCCTGCTTGAGCGTTCGCAAGTCAATCAAGAGGTCCTTGACCACCTGATAGCGTTCCTCGCGATCCTTGCGCAGTGTTTTGGTAACGATGCGGACCAGCTCCGGCGACGCTTCGGGAATGAAGTGCGAAAGCGGCGGGGGATTGGTCTTCAAAATGGACGCGAGCACATCGCTGGGAGTATCGCCGGGGAAGGGCTTTCTGCCCGCGACCATTTCGTAAATGACGGCCCCCAGACTGAAAACGTCTGAGCGCGCATCGACCCCGTGACCCCGCGCCTGCTCTGGCGACATATAACCGGCCGTGCCGATTACTACACCTGAGCCGGTGCGTACTTGTTTGGTAGGGGCTTCAGCCGCGTCTGGCGATGGTGGTTGCTCCGCCAGCTTAGCCAAACCAAAATCGAGCACCTTCACATAGCCGTCAGGCCGCAACATGATGTTTTCGGGCTTGATATCCCGGTGAATAATGCCGGCCCGATGGGCCGCGACCAGCGCATCGGCGATCTGGATAGCGATGTTCAGCGATTCGCCAAGGGTCAGATGTGTATGCGAAAGCCGCCGTCGCAGTGTTTCCCCCTCCACGAATTCCGTGGCGATCAAGTGGGTTGAATTTGCCTGGAGGATTTCGTAAATCGTTATGATATTCGGATGATTCAAGGCCGAAGCGGCGCGCGCTTCCTGCTCAAAGCGAGACAAACGATCTCGATCTTTCGTGAATGAAGCGGGCAGGAGCTTCAAGGCAATCTTGCGGTTCAGTCGACGATCCTGGGCCGCATAGACTTCACCCATGCCGCCCCGGCTAATGAAGGAGGTGATCTCGTATGAAGCGATGCGTTGGCCTGCCTGCAATTCGGCGCTCTCATCCATGATCATCTCGGCGGCCGCTTCATAAGCAGGAGAGTCAATAAAGGTCCCTGTTTCGTCGTGCGAGTCGAGCAGCGATTCGACTTCCTGGCGCAGGGATTCATCCCCGCTGCAGGCGCTGGAGAGAAACGCTGGTCTCTCAGCCGGCGCGTATTGCAACGCCGAATTGAATATGTCCTTAACCTGTTTCCACCTTTCGGGTGTCATCGCTTCAGCCTCAACAGACCTTTCTTTCTATTAAATAACGCGCAGGTTACACCGAAAATCCCTCAGACCGCTTTTACGTTAGCTTCCGTCGCAGCCACGCCCGCGCCATCTTCCAATCGCGTTCGACGGTCGCATGGCCCAATTGCATCACTTCGGCGGTTTCCTCGATCGAAAGGCCGCCGAAAAACTTCAGCTCAACGATGCGGCTTTGTTTGGGATCAACCTCGGCAAGTTCTTCTAATGCTTCGTGCAGCGCCAGCAGATCCAGATCGGGTTTGTCCGAAACGTCCTGGGCACTGGTGATGGAAAGCCGCTGCTGATCGGAACCTCCGCGTTTGGCCGCCTTATGCTGGCGCGCGTGGTCCACCAGAATGCGGCGCATTAGTTGCGCAGCAATGCCGTAAAACTGCGCCCGGTTTTGCCAGTTGGCCTGGTTCTGGTCAACCAAACGCAAGTACGCTTCATTCACCAGCGCCGTAGGCTGCAACGTATGGTTCTGGCGTTCGCGGCGCAAATAGTTTCCCGCCAGCCGGCGCAACTCGCTTTGCACCAGGGGCATTAGCTTCTCGAGTGCTGCCCGATCGCCGGCGTGCCACCGAATCAGAAGTTGCGTTATGCCGTCAGGTGTTTGCATCAGTTAACTGTTTGCGTGCTGTCGAGTCAGGTGAGAATCCGGAAGACTCCGGAACTCCAGCCGCCATTGGGTTCAAATGCTCGGGGATTCTACCGCAGAAGTTTTGCGTTCGTGAGGGATTTTCCGCGAACTCTCCGCGTTAGTAAGTGAAGACAGTTTAGCGGACGAAGCACAGGCCGAAGATGGCCGCCCCGGAACAAACGCATGGACTCAGCTTCAGTCCCGGCGAACTAACGAAGGAGAACATCGATGAAAAAGCAAACTTACATAATGATCGCCACGATGATTCTGGCAGGGCTCGCGGCAGTGTCGTCAGCCAGCGCGCAGACGGGCAACAGCCGGCTGGTGGCGAGTATTCCATTCGAGTTCCACGTCGGCACCAAGACCTTGCCGGCGGGTGAATACAGTGTCAAAAGGATTAACGACGCACTCTTAATCCAGAGTATCGGCGGAAGCGACGGCGCGATGGTGCAGACATGGGCGGTTCAGAGCGTGGAGCCGCAGAAAAGCGCCAGGCTGGTGTTCCATCGCTACGGTGATCAATATTTCTTCAACCAGGCGTGGACCACCGCTGAACGGCAGGGAATGGAAGCGCCAAACTCCCGCGCCGAGCGCAATGTGGATTCGAACAGACTCGCGCGCTTGAATCGCACGCAGGAGTTCGTCGCCCTGGCGGCTCGCCGGTAAGAGTAGAGCTATAAAAAAGAGCTTCAGCCGGCAGAAGGTAAAAGGAACTCCCTGCAAGCTGAACCACGCAACAGCCTGAAGCGACAAGCTTCGGGCTGTTGCTTTGTGCGTGAATGGCGTTCATCGCGCGCGGCGGTTCGCCTCGTTGGCGGGCGCGCCGGGAATGTGATACACAACCGCTGAAATTTCATCTCGCCCGCAAGGAAACAACCACGAAGATGTCCGCGACGAATATTGAATCGGTGATGCATGAGGAACGCGTCTTTCCACCACCGCCGGAGTTTGCGGCCCACGCTCATGTCGGCTCAATGGAGGAATTGGAAGAACTGCGCCGTGAAGCGTCGGCCGATCCAGAAGGATTCTGGGCCCGTATGGCGGAAGAGCTGCAGTGGTTCAAGCGTTGGGACAAGGTCCTGAATTGGAATCCGCCACATGCCGAATGGTTCGGCGGCGGCAAGATCAACATCTCTTACAACTGCCTCGATCGCCACCTGGAAACTTCGCGGCGTAACAAAGCGGCTATTGTCTGGGAAGGCGAACCGGGCGATCAGCGAACGCTGACTTATCAACAACTGCACGCAGAAGTCTGCCGCTTTGCGAATGTGCTGAAGAAGCTTGGCGTAAACAAGGGAGACCGGGTTGCGCTTTACATGCCGCTGGTTCCAGAACTTGCGATTGCGATGTTAGCTTGCGCCCGCATCGGCGCGCCGCATTCCGTCATCTTCGGCGGCTTTTCCAGTAGCGCGCTGGTCGATCGTATCAACGATGCCAAGTGCAAAGTCGTCGTCACGGCCGATGGCGGCTGGCGCCGCGGCAATGAAGTGAAGCTGAAGGCTGCCGTAGATGAAGCGCTCACAGAAACTCCTTCAGTCACTGCCTGCGTCGTGTTGCGCCGGACCGGATCTGAAATTCAAATGCAAGCCGGGCGTGATCACTGGTGGCATGAGTTGATCGAGACCGTCGATGCGGATTGCCCCGCGGAAGAACTCGACAGCGAACATCCGCTTTTCATCCTGTACACCTCCGGCACCACCGGCAAGCCCAAGGGAATACTGCACACCACGGCGGGTTACCTGTTGCAGGCCCACCTGACGACGAAATGGGTTTTCGACCTGAAGGATGAAGACATTTACTGGTGCACTGCCGACATCGGTTGGGTGACCGGCCACAGCTATGTGGTCTATGGCCCGCTATCGAACGGCGCCACTTCGTTCATGTATGAAGGCGCCCCGAACCATCCGGAGCCCGACCGCTTCTGGCGAATCATCGCCAGCAAGCGCATTACTATTTTTTATACTGCGCCGACCGCCATTCGCGCGTTTGTTAAATGGGGTGAGCAGTGGCCACTGAAACACGACTTGTCGAGCCTGCGTCTGCTGGGAACGGTCGGCGAGCCAATCAATCCCGAAGCGTGGATGTGGTATCACAACGTCATCGGCAAACAACGGTGCCCCATCGTTGACACCTGGTGGCAGACAGAAACCGGCTCGATCATGATCACGCCGCTGCCGGGCGCGACACCGACGAAGCCTGGCTCGGCCACCAAGCCTCTGCCGGGAATCGAAGTTGATGTGTTGACGCGCGATGGCAAACCAGTGGGCGCGAACGAAGGTGGTTACCTGGTCATCAAACGTCCCTGGCCTTCGATGCTGCGCACCATCTGGGGCGACGATGAACGCTATCGCGAACAGTACTGGTCGCAAATCGATGGCATCTACTTTGCGGGTGACGGCGCCCGCCGCGACGCCGACGGCTACTTCTGGATCATGGGCCGGATAGATGATGTGATTAATGTTAGCGGTCACCGGCTGGGCACAGCGGAGATCGAAAGCGCGCTGGTCTCGCATCCGGCGGTGGCCGAAGCGGCCGTCGTCGCTCGGCCTGACGAATTAAAGGGATCGGCCATCGTGGCCTTCGTCACGCTGGAAGGCGGACGCGCCACCTCGAATGAATTGAAAGAGGAGTTGCGCGGACACGTTGCCAAAGAGATTGGCGCGCTCGCCCGGCCGGATGACATTCGCTTCAGCGACATGTTACCGAAGACCAGGTCTGGAAAAATCATGCGCCGGCTTTTGCGCGAACTTGCCACCAGCGGAAACGTCGCCGGGGACACCACGACGCTGGAAGATTTTTCCGTGTTGGAAAAGTTACGCGCGGAAGACGAATAGATCGAGGCTTGTTGACCGATCCGCAACAGGCTATCCGCAGATTACGCAGATTACTCAGACTGAAGAGCAAACCTGGCCCGCAAAATACTTCGGTGAATACTGATTTGCGTATATGATACGCCGTTGACTTTTAGCTATTCCCACTTGCCCAGGAGATTTAGATATGCCTCGCAATCCTACTGTTGATACTCGATCCGGTCCGCGGTATTTTGCCGCGGTAGAGGTGCGCGCCGAATGGGACACCAAAGACGGCGCCCACATTATTGCCGAGGGTGAAACAGAAAATATCGGCCCGGACGGCGCGCTGGTCCACTTGCCCCGGGGGCTGCCTGACGTCGGCAGTCGCGTGCGCCTGGAGGTGATGGGCGACAAGAACGAAAAGCTGCAAGTGGTCGCCGAAGTTTTGCGCATCGAACGCAATCCCGGCCATCCGCTGGCTGCGTTGCAATTGCTTGATGCAACTGACGAATGGCGGGGGCTGGTTTGGGAACCCGCGGCGCCGCAAGTGTCCGCCCCGGCCAGTGAATCCGAAGACGACGAGGACGATGACGAAGATGTAACCCATTAGAAACTGAAAGGAGTTCCCCTAATGCTCGACACCACCCCCAACGCATTATCCTTTCAAGACCGGCGACAATACCCGCGTTTCTTTATTACCACGCGCCTGACTCTGGCCGTCGAAGACGAGAGTCAGGGCGAGTCAATCGGCATCGGTGAACCGGGGGACATCAGCATTGGCGGCTTGCGGGTGCGCAACTTGCCCGCGTGCCCGAACGTGAAGGTCGGCGATCATCTCGGACTGTTACTGATCGACGAAGACGATGCGCTGTCCCTGCGAGGAGAAGTCGTTCACCACGGCACGGAAAACACTTTCGGCGTCGAATTTCAGCGCCTGTCACTAATGGATAAGGAAGACGTGAACGAGTTGATCAAGCGGATCGAAAGGCGCGCGCTTGAGCGATAAGCGCGAGCCAAAGGAACTGGCGGAAGCTGCGACCCTCGCTGCCATACCCGCGTGGCTGCAAACGCGCGCCGTCTTGCGCGTAATGCTAATCGCGCTGGCGCTGGCCGCGGCGCTGTGGATTGTCTACAAACTGACCGCAGTTATCCTCCTCATAGTTCTCTCAATTTTCTTCGCGTACCTGGTCGCACCGCTCGTCGAGTTTGTCCATCGTCCGCTAAAAATTGGCGGACGCTCGCGCACGTTACCGCGCGGCGTGGCCATCGGGATTGTCTATCTCTTCCTATTTACGGCTGTCAGTTTAGTCATCTATCTGCTGGTGCCGCGGCTGGGTTCTCAATTCCCTGAATTCGCCGAACAAGCGCGCGTTTATTCGAAGACGGTGGGCGGCAGTATCGAACACTTGAACGAGTATCTGCGGCAGCACAATGTGCCGCAGAATATCGTCGACGGCATCAATAGCAATGTGCCGAAGTTCGCCGAAAAAGTCGGGGAATTCGTGAGCGTCATCGCCACCAGCGTGGTGGGATGGCTGCTGGCATTTGTTCCCTGGCTAATTCTGATTCCGATCTTTAGCTTCTTTCTTTTAAAAGATGCCGCAAGCTTTCGCCGTTCGGCGCTGCAAATGCTACCGCGCGGTCGCTGGCGCTGGCGCGGTGACGAGTTTTTTCAGGATGTAAACAGCACGCTCGCAGCTTATGTGCGGGCGCAATTGACGGCGTCTGTCTTGGTGGGAGTGGTTTGTGGTATCGGTTTCGCTGTGCTGGGATTGCCGAATGCTTTGGTGCTGGGCGTCCTGGCCGGCGTGTGCGAATTCGTGCCCCTGGTGGGACCGCTCTTGATTGCCACCATCGCCGTTCTACTGGCGGCGCTGCATAACGGCCTGGGCACAGCCTTTTTGGTGGTGGTGTTCCTCGGCGTGTTGCGCATCGCACAGGATTACGCCATCTATCCGCGGCTGATCGGCCATGGAATTCACCTGCATCCAATGGCCGTGATTCTTGCCATTCTGTGCGGAGCAGAACTTGCCGGAGTCGCGGGAATTTTTCTAGCGATCCCGGTGATTGCTTTGCTGACGGTTAGTTACCGGCACTGGCTGGAGCATCGCGGGAGCGAGGGTTTGGTGGCCGATCTGCTGCAACCCGTGGATCCAGGCACCGCAGCCACCGCGGCCCTTAATGCTTCTACGAACGAACTCTCACCCACCACGACGCCTTCCGAAATGACCCGCGCGCGGCCCGACCTTACGACTGGTGAATTGAAGTTACCGGCGAAGGATTAGCTCGGCTGCTGCATTGATTACTTAGCCAGGCATCCGTCTTCACCTGCAACACCTTCTCGTAGAAGTCTTGCAGCGAGACGCGGACCGGCAAAGATAAATACCTGGAATGAGATTCTCCGGGCCAGGCCAGCATCAGCCGGCGCGTCACAAGCTGCGCCAAAAACTCCGCCAGCCATTCGTCATCAGTCTCCGGAAATTCAGCCGTGATTTCAGACTCCGTCCGCGGTTGTTCGCAGAAACCGAAAATCTCCTTTTCCAGATTGGACAGCTGCAACAGTTTTAGTTTCGATTCGCGACGGTCGGCCAGATACAGCACGTCTTCAGACTCAGCCGCGATTAAAGCATCAGGCTGGTAACCCTGCTGCCATTCGGTTACTGCGTCGTCCAGCCTCTCCCGCGCATGGCCGAGCTCTCGATCCTGATCCGAGTCGTGGTCGTAATAGAAGATGTAAGCTATCCGCTCGTAATCCAGCGAACGGCCGCCGAACATGACGGGGTATATCGGAGCGGGGCGGATGTTGCGGATGCCAAACTTGTCGGGCGCCATGAAGTAAGGACTAAATCTCTCGAGGAAGACAGGAACAACGTAGTTGGGCGGCGCCAGATGACGGATGAAAGGCACGAGGTCGGTCATTTGTTGGCAATCATTGGCTGTCTCTCCGGGATTACCCCAGAGGATTCCGTAATGTGTCGTGATGTCGTGGGCGCTGCAATCACGAAGAAAGCGTACCTGATTCAATCCGTGGGTGCCCTTGTCCATCAGTTTCAAAACGTGGTCACTGAAACTTTCGATGCCGGGCTGTATCTCATTAACGCCGGCCTCCTTCAGGGCCCGGATCTGATCGGTACGCAGGTTTGACTTCGTCTCATAGAAAACATTGATTCCGTATTCTTCGTGCAGCAACTTCAGGCCAGGCAAGAGAGTCTTGAAGTAAGCCATATCGAAGATATTGTCAGTGGCCAGAAAGTTCGGGCGGCCATACCGGAGGTATTGTGTGCGAATCTCATCGAGTACCTTCTGCGGTGACTTGGCACGATAAGCGAGGCTGGTTCCGTTTAAGCCGCAGAATGAGCAAAGGTGTTTTTGTCCCCACCAGCAGCCGCGTGACGATTCAAAAGTCAGACGGGGTGTGTCCTGAAAGTCGAGACCGTCCACCTGTTGGAAATAATCGTCATAGTCTGGAATCGGCAAATCATCCATCGGAATTTTGTTTTCCGCTTGAATCCCCGAAGCGCCTTGATCGGTAAACGAGACGGCCGTGGGTTGCAACCCGCTCACTACTACGCGGCTGCTGGCGCGAGCGTGGACACGTGGCAGATGGTTCACTGGTTGCTGCGTTCGCAGGGCGCGGATCAAGGGAACGATCACAGTGTCGGCTTCGCCGCTGACAACGACGTCCAGCATGGGGAATTCCTTCAGCAGAGCCGGGCCCATCTCGCCGTCGCAGGCGGCGCCACCAAACATGATGATCTTTTCCGGACACTGTTGCCGGATGCGCCTCGCCATGGCGAGACTGGCGACGGTTTGGTTATAACCGGTGGTGAAGCCGACGATGTCGTAATCGTCCCAGGCGATTTCGGCCATCGCGTGGTCCAGTAACGCGAGGGATTGGCGAGCGGCTATGCCAACAAAATCGCTCTCCAATGCTTCCATTGTCGCCGCTTCAGGCACCGGGGCGCCCCGGTTGACCTCCAGATACTGACGCCACAACTCTGCGGCCGCGACATCCGGGAAAAGCGCGGCTGTAAAGCAAATTTCCGAGTGAATCTTTTCACGCAATTGGTTATAACGCTCTTCGCCGATGGCGGTGACAAATGGGATATTGAGGTAGCGAACGTCGGAACTGATGCCTTCAAGCTGGCCGATGGACTTGAGCGTACCGAGAGCCAGACTGCCCCAGGAGGCCGACGCGAAGGGCATGCAAATGTAAAGTACCTTCTTCATCATTCAGCTCGCTGTTCCACTTTTCCCACCAGAGTCAGCAGCAGGAGCCATTGGGCCGGGTTCGACAAGATCATTTCCTCCAACAGGCGCGCGACGCTGGCTCCCACCAAATGCATTGTCCAACGGCGATCACTCACGCCGTCTTCGGGGGGAGGCACTTCAACGGGAGGCGCGAAGTGCATGGTCAGGTCGTTAGCCACGCGGCGCATGTAACATGGCAGCAACATGTTTCCGGCGCTGGCGCAGAGGGAAATGAAAGAAGAAGAGAAGGGCCACTTCATTCCGAAAAACCGCGCATGATGAACTTTGTGGCCGCGGTAAACGAAGTCCGGGTAGGTCAGGAAATAGCCGCCGTGTCGCAGCACTCGCACCACTTCGCGGGCCGAGGCCGGAGTTGAGCCCACTAACCGCACGTTACTCAAGTCCATCACCGCTCCGATCTCGTCGAAGATACTGTCATCAATGAGGTCCTCGCCGTAAACTGCCACCTGGCGGGAACCGGCCAACGAGTGCGTTAACCAGAGCGCGTCCTCATAAGCGAGCATCATCGGCGTAATTAGTATTGTCGGGTGACCGAAAGTAGCCTCGATGTGCTCTGCGCCTTCAACGCAAAAGCGGCAACCAACTGTCTCTGCCGACCGGATGCGCCCGCTACCCCAAAGCGCTTTGCGATGTTCGACCCACAACAAATGTTCGAGATGCGCGTGGACAAACTCTTCCAGGTCCAGCGCTACCGGGAGGAGTTGCGCAGCAGCGCGAATCCCCGACGCGTAGTTGAGCAGGTCGTCAGCGGCAACCACGCGCGCTAACTCCGAAAGTTGCTCCGGGGTCGCCAGCTCAAGCGGGAATCCGCCAACCTTCTCCGCCAGCAGCTGGGCGAGCGTGTTTTGGGAACTGACGTCAATTTCTTGAACCATAACAATTGTTCAGGTAGTCGCGTAGGCGCGTCGACTCAGCCAGCTCACTCGAGATTCGATCAAAAGCATTGAGAGCCAATTGACACTCATCTTCACAGATACCGTCGAGGCTTTGCGCGCGCGCCAGACAAGTGCCCCCGCAGACCGCCAGCCAGAGGCAACGTTCGCAGCGTCCCTGTTCCACCTTCCGTGATCGAATCAAACGTGCTGTGTCTGAGTCGCGCGCCCTGGTCAAGGTGACCAATTTCATATTACCCAGGTTGGCGAGTGGGCCATGCGGATCGATGCAGTCGCAGGCTTCAATCGTGCCGTCGGATGAGATCGAGAGCAGGTCCCGCCCGGCCCCACACTCCTTCCGCATACACATGTTGCGTCCGGGCCCATTGATGAAGTTGTCGAGGTATTTGAGCACCGGAGATACAGCGAAGCCGTCGAATTCACCGCTGACGACGGCATCGAACAGTTCGTTCCAGGCACCCACCAACTTTTCGATATCGAAATAGATTTCAGTATGCGAACGTCCGCGTCCGACCGGCTGGAATAGTGACCAGTCCCAACCGCGGAGCCCAAGAGATTGGAAATCTCGCGAGATACCGAGCAGGTTGTCGTAATTGGCCGAGGTGATGGTGGCCATCGCATTACAACTCCGCACAAACTCCGGAAATTGCGCCACCGCCTTTTCAAACCGTTCGTAGGTACCGGCGCCGCTGCGGAGCACGCGGAAGACATCATTCTGGCGCGCCGGACCATCCAGAGAAAACCCCCAATGGATGTCGTGCTCGAGGGAAAAGTCTACAGATTCCGGTGTCAGGCGGCTGAGGTTGGTTTGCCCGCGGAAGATCAACCTCTTGCCCAGGCGAGCAGCCAAAGGCTCGCCGGCCAGGACAATTCGTTTGATATGTTCGAAGGCCAGAAAGGGCTCGCCCCCGTGGAAAATGATCTGCAACCCCTTAGTGCATAACTGCAGAGCTTCCGCGACGGCCCGAAGCGCAACCTCTAACTCCAACGTGGTCGCGGTTTCTTCCGGCTCATAGTCGTAGCAATAAGTGCAGGCGTAGTTGCAGGCGTTGGTGAGTTTGAGAATGAGAGTATTGAGCGTCTCCGCCGGAGGCGGGACCGCCCCGCCGACGCCGTAGCCAGCCAACTCCGTCATTAGATCACGGCGCAGGCTGGCAACGTTCGGCGGTAAGCGATCCTCTTCCGTGCCGAGCAAACGCAACAACTGATGGCTGGTCTGAGGTACATAGACCGAGCGTCCGGTGACGCGGTCCATGACCAGCAGCTTGGAGCCTCTTTCCAGTGTCGCGATCCGCCCAGCCGCAACTTGGGATAGCGGCGTGCCCATCGGTGTCTACTTCTTCTTGCTCTTCTTGGTTACTGCGGCGGCCTTGCGCGCTTTGGTGTTGATTGTCACTCGCCCTGATCCGCCCGCGAGCTCCTCGGTGTTCAGACGATCTACGAATACTTCAGGGTTCACCACCAGGCCTTCACGCGTGAGGTCGGCGCGTCCGCAGCCGCGCGACCAACTGACTTCGACCCCGACGCCAACCTGACGCATGCTCACGCCCTCGACGCCTAACAGAGTGGATCCTTTGGGAAGCGATTTCGCCACCTTGCGCGATGTTTCCAGCGCCAGGCGCTCGATTTCAGCATCGGACATGTCTTTCAGATTGACGCCCTTTGGCACCTGCAATGACAGGCGTCGTGGTTTCTCAGTCTTACCATAACCATTACTCATATCGACTCCTTTCAAGGTTGAGACAGGTACTAGTTCCGCGTTAAGCCGCGGTTGAAGAAACCTGCGTGGTAGGTTGTGACGCTTTTTCAAACCCCCGCTTACTCACTCCAAAGGGAATCCGAACGCGCGGTTCGCCAAATAGCATTAATCGACCGAAGGCTAATGGCCCACAAAGAGGACGCCTGAAGGTCGCAGGTGTTCGAACACAGTTTCGCCGCGGCCCGAAAGACTTATGCTAATGCGAAGTTCGGTTCTCATGAAGATGGTGGTGGCAGTAAGCGTTGTTAGTGAGAACTGACAACACTACTGGTTATTGCGAAGCTGGATCAAGCGAGTTTGTAAGGAAGCAAGCTCGTGAGAATTCAGCCCTTGCACAATTCAATATCTTAAGAAACAACAAATGCAATGGACGAGGTGCGGAGACAGTATTACTAAGACGGTCATCTGTCAAAGGTTTTTTGGGAGAAACTGCGAAATATTTTTGAAGGTTAGGAACCAGGGAGGAGCCAGCTGGAGTTTGGCAACGAATCCTGGGCTTCGGCGCCCGTTCCAGCGAGTCGAGGTCTGGCCGCGAGGCCCCGGAGCGGCAGCGGACCCGCTCAATCCAACCCCTGACGCAGCCTTACCGCTCCATCAACTCAATGAACCGTTGGAAGTGATGTTCCGCGTCATGCGGACCGGGGGCCGCTTCCGGGTGATATTGCACAGAGATGATTGGTAGTTTGCGGTGCCGCATTCCTTCAACGCACTGATCGTTGAGATTGATGTGCGTAACCTCCACGTCTTCCGGCAGGCTGCCGGCCTGTACAGCGAAGCCATGATTGTGCGAAGTGATTTCGACGCCACCGTCCACTAAATCCTTCACCGGCTGGTTCCCACCGCGATGCCCGAAAACTAATTTGAAAGTCTTGCCACCGAAAGCGCGTCCCAGGAGTTGATGTCCAAAGCAGATGCCGAAAGTCGGCTTGCCGGACTCCGCAATGCGCCGCACCTCGTCGACTTCCTTCAGCATGGAAGCGGGATCTCCCGGGCCATTGGAAAGAAAGATGCCGTCCGGATTCTGCGCCAGCACATCCGCGGCCGGCGTCGAAGCGGGAACAACCGTGACCCGGCATCCAGCGCGGGCCAGCTCACGTAAGGAATTTGTTTTCACACCGTAGTCGTAACAGATCACGTGAAAACGCTCCTGGCCTTCGGCAGGAACTTCATAAATCTCTTTCGTCGTCACAACGCTGGCCAGCTCGCGGTTCTCCATCGACGGAGAGTTTCGCGCCTTCTCAATTACCCTGGTCTCGTCCAGCTCGATTGTCGACAGGCAAGCCCGCATTGCTCCTTTGTCACGAATGTGACGCACCAGCGCCCGCGTATCAATGCCATCGATGGCGGGGATTTTCCAGCGCTGTAAATAGGAATCAAGCGTTTCTTCCGAGCGCCAATTCGAAGCTATGCGGCTGGCTTCACGCACGACGAATCCCTCGACCCACGGCCGCGATGATTCGGCATCGGCGGCGTTCACGCCGTAGTTGCCAATCAACGGATACGTCATGCAGACGATTTGTCCCGCGTATGACGGATCGGTCAGGACTTCCTGGTAGCCGGTCATGGAAGTATTGAACACCATCTCGCCGCACACTTCGCCGTCGGCCGCCCACGAGCGGCCACGAAAAACGCGTCCATCTTCGAGCGCCAGGATTGCTGGTTTATCCATTCGACTCCAAAAACCTATTTGTCTTTCCCGGCGGGTTCGTCCATCCACGCGGAAATGCTGGTGAGCTCGCGGTCCTGGACCTTTCGCCCAAGCTGTTTCTGCATCCTGCTCTTCATGACGAGCTTGTGGATAAACATATAGATCGCCACAATCACAAGGAAGATTAGAAGATAGAGAAGCACGTGTTGTTGTCCCTTTTGATGAATTGAAAGACTATTGCTTGCTACCTACTGCCTCGTGCCGGTTGAGTTTCAAAAACTGTTGCGCTTCATTCAACCAACGTTTTTCCGTGCGGTACTTATAGGCCGGCGCAGTCTTGACCGCTTCGATGCAAGCCTGCATGGAGCTGGTCGCTTCGCGCCGGTGACCCAGGCCCGCATGCGCGCGACCCATTAGATAGAGGCCTTCCGGATCCATCTGCCGGTTATCCAAAAACCGATCGAGCGCGTCACGTGCATCGCCAAACTGTCCGGCCGAAATATACGTGGCGCCAATCTCGCGCCAGATTTCATTCTGCGCATGCGTGGGATCGCGGCTGACAACCTGTTCAAAGGCCGCGATTGCATTGGCCCAGCGACCCTGGGCCCTGGCAATACGTCCCAACTGATAATGCGCATCCACTTCGTCGGCGTCGATGTGCACGGCGCGTTCAAAACGTTCACGGGCCTGGTCCAACTCCCCGCGATTCTGGTGAATCAGCCCCAGATTGTAATGCGCCGACGCATCGGCGGGATTCAGTGTGGCTGCTTCCAGATTTTGCTTGAAGGCAGCGCGTGCCTTGTGACTCCTGGTCACTTCGCTGAAGTAGCCGCGCAGCAGGAAGAAAAGCATCAACAAGAGAAAAGGCGAAACCAGAATCCTGCTAAACAACAACGCCCAAACCGGCGAGGTCAGCAAAGCTCCCACAAAACTGCCCACGATGATCGTGATCGAACGCAACAAACCAACGCGAAACGCGACGCGTACACCGGCCACTGCACCAATGGCGAATAGTGTCAGCTTTACCGTGCGGAACATATTCGCCGCCACGATCTGCGGATCCATTAGCTGCGCTTGAAACTGTGCCTGCATTTCCGCCGGCATCCTGATCATCGCGGTAATCTGTGGGGCGGATTGAATTGAGCTGGCCACGTAAGCGGCCTGGAATCCGGTGAAGTGGAAAAATGCGGCGACCAGAATGGCAAAGATATCGGCCGCTATCACCACGTACAGCATCACGGATGCGAGTGAGGCATACTCCTGCTGGATGACCACACTGAAGCTGCCCCTTCGCTCAAAGACATTCGTGACCAGCGCGATTAGCGGCACGAAAACAATGCTTACCTGCAAAAGTGAAACCGCGGCCTGGAAGAGCGAACTAAAGACAAGGCCGGTGGGGTTCCGCACCAACGCCTGACTGCCGGCGAGCCATTGAGTTAAGAGGATATAAGCAAACTGCGTGATGAATGCGGCCAGCATCATCGGCGCGAGCGAGCCGCGATCGCGGGCCTCGCGCATTCCGCGCAGAGGCGCGTAAAAGATCATCGCAATTAGTTGCGGCCAGCTTGCCATGTGCAACTGAGGCTTCAGTCTGAAGACTGTTTCAACGCGCGTTCGGTAACTTCGGGATGCCCTTATGGTTCATTTTCAAACCCGGGCGTCGAGTTAAATTCCGGTCGGTAATTAGCGGGCGAAGGAATAGTCGCGTAGTGCGCATCGTGCGAAATGACGCTCACCGCGGTCAACGGCCAATAACGGAAAAGCGCCTTACCGTAAATATATTTCTTGGGTACCAGGCCCCAGCTACGCGAGTCGCTCGAGTTATCTCGATTATCACCCAGCACGAAATAGTAGTTCTGCTTCACGCGCACAGCCGGCCGGGTGGCATGGGCGACATTCAACTGCGAATCAAGGTAAGTCTCATCCAGCTCCTGCCCATTCACGCGAACTCGTCCGTCGTTCATTTCGACAATGTCATTCGGCAGGCCAATCACGCGCTTGATATAACTTTTCGAAGGGTCATCCGGAAACCAGAAGACCACGATGTCGCCCCGGTAGATCCGCGGCATCCAGCGATAATCATCATAGTAGATGAGCTTATTGACGAAGATTCGCTCGCCGTCATGCAGGTGCGGCAACATGGAGGTGCCTTCGACCTTGACCGGCTGAATGATGAAGACCACAGCCAGCGCCGCTACCATCAAAGCGAAGATGAGATCGCGAAATAGTAAACGGCCTTCGCTCCACAGGTGGCGCCGGGCCACATCACGAGGGCGATAGACTTCTATATCCGGATCGTCATTCGCGTGAATACTGCCAAATGGCGGCAGGCGTTTATTTCTATTGCCAAACATAGTTTCAAGGGACAATGGACCATTGACCATGGACGATGCCAGGAAATACCTGATCGCCCATGTCTGTCGTCTATTGTCGTAGTCTCCACCTCCATCGTCGCTCGCGCCAATTGCTTTGTCAACGCAACGGCTGGTGACCCGGCGATGAGCAACTGGCTTCGCGAGGATGTGCTTGACAGGCTCTGGTCTGGTTCCTATCATCGCATCACTGAATTACCGACCTCGAACGCGACCCGATTTCACAAAGCCAACTGGATGAAGGGATAGCAGCGATGATCAAACTGGACATTATCAATCGTGTAGCTGATCGGACCGGCGTGCCAAAGATGAAGGCCGAGCAGGCTGTCGATGCCCTTTTCCATTCCATGAAAGAAGCCCTGACCCGCGGCGAGCGGATCGAACTGCGCGGGTTCGGTGTGTTCGTGGTCAAACCGCGGAAACGCGGCGTAGGTCGCAATCCCCGCACCGGTGAAGAGGTGGCCATCCCATCGGGCAAAACCATTCGCTTCAAACCCGGCAAAGAGCTGCAGGCTCATGAAGGCGATGAAGGCGCAGGCACGCCGCACCAGGAAAGCAACGATTCAGACTTTTAGTGTTTTCCAATTCGCAAAACGCGTCTTCGGCCAGATTTCCCTCTGCAATTTGATCCTCGCATCTTAGATCCCGACGCATGTCACAAGTAACTGAAACGGTCCGTTCGTTCGGCGAGATTTCGCAGCCAGTCAGAGCGCGGGCGTTGGCTCGCCCGACCGCCGGTGAATGGGCAAAACACCTGGCTTTGTTCGTTGCGACCGTCCTCACCACTACTATCGCCGGCGTCATGCTGATAAGTCCCGAAGTCGAGCCGTCCGTGCAAGCTCCTAACGGACTCGTTAGCTATCTGTTGTTTCTGCCGCAGTATTATTTGGCCTCGGTAGCTGCGCTGGTCGCCCATGCGATTGCAAACCCTGAGGTCCTGATGCAGGGAATTCTCTTTTCCGCTTCGCTGCTCGCGATTCTGGCCAGTCACGAAGCCGGACATTACATCGCGTGCCGTCGCTACGGAGTCGCGGCGACGCTGCCATTCTTTCTGCCGGCGCCACCGCTTTTTCTTGCCGGGACCTTCGGCGCCTTTATTAAGATCAAAGCACCGATCCCTTCGCGACGGGCTTTGTTTGATATTGGGCTGGCGGGCCCACTCGCGGGTTTCGTCGTCGCCCTGCCGGTCGCTATTGCGGGCATCGCCAGGCTGCAGATTATTCCTCCGCTCGTAGGCCCGGGAATTACTTTTAACGATCCTTTGCTATTTCGCTTGCTGGCGCTCGCATTCAATGTGAATCTGGATCACGCAGCGGTGAATCCTTTCTACATGGCAGCGTGGATTGGCCTGCTGGTGACGGCCCTGAACCTCATGCCGGTAAGCCAACTGGACGGCGGTCACGGGACGTTTGCCCTCTTCGGGCCGCGAGCGCATAAAGTGATTGGCCGCGCGGCCTTCGTCGTAATGGCGTCGTTGGCCGTCCTCGGATGGTTTTGGCACAGCAGCCCCAGCGGCTTTCTCTACGCGGTCCTGCTCGGAGTAATGTTGCGCATTCGTCATCCACAGCCGCAGCAGATGCAACCATTGGGACGTGCACGTCTGGCTATTGCAGTGATCACATTAGTCGTTTTTGCCTTGTCCTTCTGGCCTTTTCCCATCACGATTACCTAGAGGAGGTGGCGATGAGATTACGTGAAATTGGAACTGCACTGGTCTTGACTGTGCTGGTCATTCTTTCGCTCAGTGGCTGTCAAGCTATTCTTGGCGAACCGAAGGTGATTAAGAGTGGCGAGGGCAGTGGCAGTTTCCAGGTAACTGTTCCGGCCGATTGGCGCGAGGATCCCGAGCTCAACGAAAACGCCGCGATCAGAGCTTCAAAACGGCGCGACGAGCTCTACATTATTGTGTTCAGCGACAGCAAGGAGGAACTTAGAGACGCGGTGATGCTGGACGAATTCACCAAAGTCGCCAGCAGCGAACTGGCGAAGAGCTTTAAGTCGACGGAAGTAACTACGCCCGTGCCTGTGCTGGTCAATGGCACCTATCCCGGTATGAGTTACCGAATTTACGCCGAAGCCAACAATCATAAAGTCGTCTACCTCATAACTAACGTTGAAACGCCGCAGGCTTTCCATCAGATCATCACCTGGACGCTGCTGGAGTTAATCGACCGGAACCAGAGCAAGCTGCAGCAGGTCACCGATACCTTTAAGGTAAACTACTGACGTCATAATCCCTGCGACGTCGTGCTTTGCTCTCCCGGCTGTACTCCGCATAGAATCAACGTGCGACGGCGAACCTTTTCCTTTGAGACTTTAGTAAATTCCTCCTCAGCATGTCTGAAGCAAACGTCATTCTGAAGGAACGCGTCCGTGCTTTTTGGCAGGCGCATCCGTGCGGCACTAAATTCAGCGACGCCGCGCCGGGCACTCAACTGTTCTTTGAGAGAGTCGCAGCGCATCGCTATGCAACTGAATGGCACATTCCCGCGGCAGCTGACTTTGCCGCCGCTAGTGGTAAGCGGGTACTGGAAATCGGCTGCGGTCTGGGGACGGACGGGGCCCGGTTTGCGCGGGCGGGAGCGGACTACACCGGCGTTGACCTGACTGAGGCGGCGATCGATCTGGCGCGACGCAATTTTGCGTTCCAGCAGTTGCCGGGAGAATTTCGTACGGCCGATGCTGAGAACCTTGAGTTCGCCGATGGGTCGTTCGATGTGGTGTATTCACACGGCGTGCTGCATCACACTCCGGACACGGCCCGCGCCATTCGCGAAGTCCATCGCGTGTTACGTCCGGGCGGCCGAGCAATAGTGATGCTCTACCACCGCGACTCTTATAACTATCGCATCGGCATCCAGGTGTTGCGCCGGGCGGGCTCGAGCCTGCTGAAGAGCGGAGTAGGATTGAAACTAATCCAGCTGCTGACAGGTGAGCCGGCGGAGTCTCTGCGAGAGCACGCACGACTGCTGCGGGAGGAACGGGAAAACTATCTCGCGGCGGATGAATTCCTTAGTCAGAACACTGACGGCGCCGGCAATCCTCTGGCGCGCGTCTACACGCGAAGCGAGGCCAGCGATCTCTTTAGGGACTTTGCCGACGTCGAATTACGGACGTACTTCCTTCATACTCGCTGGTTGCCGATCATTAGCAAAGTGCTGCCGCGCGGTTTGGAAGCGCGCTTGGCATCGCGTTGGGGTTGGCATCTGTGGATCTATGCAACGAAGTGAGCTTGCTAAAGCCCTTTGTGCCTTTACGTGTGAATTATCTCTAAGTATGAAAAACATCCTCATCACTGGCGGCGCAGGATTTATCGGCTCGCATCTGGTCGATCGCCTGCTCGCGGAAGGCGAATGGCAGGTAACTGTCGTCGATGATTTCAACAATTTCTACCAGCCGGAAATCAAACGCGCCAATGTTGCCGCACATCGTTCTGATGAACGCTTTGGCTTGATCGAAGCCGACATTCGGGATCGCGATGCGCTGGCAAAAGTTTTTACGGCCCAAAGCTTTGATTGCATCGTTCACCTCGCTGCCCGGGCGGGCGTCCGTCCCTCCCTGGAACAGCCCGAACTCTATGCCGAAACTAATATCAACGGCACGCTGAACCTGCTGCAACTGGCCCGCGAATACAAGGTCAGGCAATTCGTATTTGGGTCGTCATCGTCTGTTTACGGTATCAACGCCAAAGTGCCTTTTAGCGAGGACGATCCGATCCGGCAACCGATTTCGCCCTATGCGGCCACGAAGGCGGCCGGCGAGTTGCTGTGTCACACATACACGCATCTCTACGGCTTGCGCTGTGTCTGCCTGCGGTTTTTCACGGTGTATGGCGCGCGCCAACGGCCCGACCTGGCGATTCATAAATTCGCGAAGTTGATTAGCCAGGGCCAGCCAATTCCAATTTTCGGTGATGGTACGACGCGTCGAGATTACACTTACGTCGACGACATCATCGCCGGCGTGCGCGCGGCCATCGACTACGATGCGACCGAGTATGAAGTGTTTAATCTCGGTGAGTCGCGCACCGTTGAATTGAATGAGCTGATAACGTTGCTGGAAAAAGAGTTGGGTCAGAAGGCCATCATTGACCGTCAACCCCTGCAACCCGGAGATGTGCCGCAGACCTTCGCGGACATAACGAAGGCACGCCAGCTGCTGCATTACAACCCGCAAACACAGATCGAGGATGGTATCAGGCAATTCGTCGAATGGTTCGAGAGGCGGTAGATTCCTCGACGCCTTCGGCGTGAACCAGTCGAGTCTTCCAGTCATAGCCAGAAGGGTTCTTGCGCAAAGCCACCTGCTACAATAGATTTGAATTCTTAGTTCGCCAGTAATTCTGATGACACCTGCAAAAGTCCTTCCGCAAACATTGCCCCGCGAGATGCAGGAACATACGTATGCCATTACGTATGAAGAGGAGCACAAACACTGGTGGTTCGTGGGCCGTCGCCGGATAATCGCCGCTTTTGTAGAATCAATCTGTCGCAAAATTAACGTCGAACGTCCCCGCATCCTCGACGTGGGATGCGGCACGGGCGCGAACCTGGAGTTGCTGTCTGAGTTTGGCGACGCGGAGGGTGTCGATGTCTCGCCCCAGGCAATCGAGTTTTGTCACCTGCGCGGACTGGAGCAAGTCCATCTGGGCGCTGCGGAACAACTACCGCAACCGGATGCTTCATTTGATCTCGTAACCGCACTGGACGTGGTGGAACATCTGGATAACGACGTCGGCGGCTTGCGAGAAATGCGACGCGTGCTGCGGCCGAACGGACGCCTGCTATTGTTTGTTCCGGCTTTCATGTTCTTGTGGGGCGTGCAGGATGACGTCAGCAATCACCGGCGTCGCTACACGCGCAACGGATTACGCCGCGCCGTCGGAGCAGCAGGTTTTGAGGTCGAAAGGTTGACGTACGCGAATCTCACTTTCTTCGCGCCCACGCTGCTGGGTCGCGTGTTGATGCGCATTACGGGTGTACGTCCGGCTTCGGAGGCCAATATCAATATCGCCGCGTTGAACGGCCCGTTGGGCCAGGTGTTGGGATCGGAGCGTCACATTTTGCGGCATGCGAATCTTCCCTTTGGAGTTTCCCTGATTTGCGTGGCGCGGCCGTTGGCATAAACTTCAATCGGGAAAGATGGCTTGGACTTGACTTGAAGATGGAAACAGGAAGCTCTGCATCATGAAAGTTCTCGAAGAACGAATGACCTCAACTGCGGCAACACGCGATGGCGCCCCGGAGGTTTCTGTTTTTCTTCCGGTGCTTAATGAAGAGCCAAACCTGCGTCCCCTGCATGCCAAACTGGACCAGTCACTGGCGGCCCTGGGTCGCTCTGCGGAAATTATCTACGTGGATGACGGCTCAACTGACGGCAGCCTGGAAGCGTTGCGCGAGATTGCCCGCGCTGATTCGCGCGTCCGGGTCGTCGCCCTCCGGCGGAACTACGGACAAACTGCCGCGATGGCGGCGGGGATCGACGCTGCCCGCGGCGAGGTGTTGATTCCCATGGACGCCGACATGCAAAACGATCCGGCTGATATCGTGCGCCTGCTGGCAAAAATCGACGAAGGCTACGACGTCGTCTCCGGCTGGCGCAAAAACCGGAAAGACAAAATGATCACGCGGAAAGTGCCTTCGATGCTGGCCAATCGCCTGATCTCCTGGATCGGCGGCGTGCCGTTGCACGACTATGGTTGTTCGCTAAAGGCTTATCGTCGTGAATCGCTACAGGACGTCCAGCTCTATGGCGAAATGCATCGCTTCATTCCAATTTACGCTTCATGGTCCGGCGCGCGCGTCACCGAGATTCCGGTGGAACATCACGCGCGGACAATGGGCAAATCAAAATATGGATTGTCACGAACCCTGAAGGTGGTTTTCGATCTGATCACCATCAAGTTCATGGCTTCCTATCAAACGAAGCCGCTGTATCTGTTCGGTTGGGCCGGAATGCTGACGTTCGCTGTGTCGCTGTTTTCGGCGATTCTCGCTTGCCTGATGAAGTACGCAGACTGGCCGCATCACGCAGACTTTATCCAGACGCCGTTGCCAGTGATGGCAATGGTAACGCTGGTGTTAGGCGTCCAGTTATTCCTGATGGGATTGCTGGCGGAAATGCTGGTGCGCACCTATCACGAATCACAGGCGAAACGAATCTACGCAGTGCGGGAAAGGATTGGATTTGGATCGCAGTGAGAAGTGGGCAGTGGGCGGTGAGCAGTGGAGATAAACTGCTTTAAAACTGCCCACTGCCCACCGCCCACTGCCCACTGACATGTGTGGCATAACGGGTTGGGCCAATCTTGATTCGCGGACGCCGCCACCGGACGGCGCGAAGGACTTGCTACACGCAATGTGTCAGCGCATGGTCCATCGCGGCCCTGATTCGGAAGGCTTGCTGGTGCGCGAAGGTGTAGCGCTCGGTATGCGGCGTCTCGCGATCATCGATCTTGTCACCGGCGAACAGCCTGCACTGAACGAAAGCGAAACCGTTGCCGTCATCCTCAACGGTGAGATTTACAATTACCGCGAGTTGCGCACGCGCCTGGAAAAGCGCGGCCATCGATTCCGCAGCACCTCTGACACCGAAGTCCTCCCGCACCTTTACGAAGAACATGGCGCCGGGATGGTCGAGCATCTCAACGGAATGTTCGCCTTTGCCGTGTGGGACTCGGAACGACGCAGGCTCTTCATTGCGCGCGATCGCTTTGGCGAGAAACCGCTTTACTGGGGCGTCTTCGACGGCACGCTTTTGTTTGCCTCGGAACCCAAAGTTCTGTTGGCTCATCCCGCGGTGCGCCCCGGGCTCAACCTGAACGCGCTGCGTCATTATCTTTCCTACGATTACATTCCGGCCCCGCTGTCGATTTATGAAGGAATTAACAAACTGCCCGCCGCGCACACGCTGACGCTGGCAGACGGCCAAGTAAAAGTCGAGCGCTACTACCGGCTGAGTTACAAGACAACCACGCCGGTTCCGAGCGAGCGCGAAGCCGCCGATCACTTGCAGGGGTTGCTGGCGGACTCGGTAAGCATGCGCCTGGTTTCCGACGTGCCGCTCGGCATCCTTCTCTCGGGAGGCGTCGACTCCTCGACGGTCGCGGCCATGGCGGTGCGCGCTTCATCAGAAGCAGTGAAGACGTTTTCTATTTCTTTCGCTGAATCTTCGTTCGACGAATCATCTTACGCGCGCGCGGTGGCGAAGTTCTTGGGAACTGACCATCACGAAGAACGCCTGAGCGCAGACCTGGCGGCTAATTTAGTAAGCGAGATCGGCTCATGGATGGATGAGCCCTTCAGTGATCCTTCGCTGGTGCCGACGTATTTGTTGTCGCGATTCACGCGCAAGCATGTGACGGTGGCGCTGGGCGGCGACGGCGGCGACGAGCTCTTTGCCGGCTATCCGATGTACTGGGGCCATCGCTGGGCGAGTATTTACGAACGAGTGCCGCAATCTCTGCGTCACGCTTTGATAAATCCGCTCGTCAATCTATTGCCGGTGAAAACGAAGAACATGTCGTTTGATTACCGGGCGAGGCGATTCGTGTTGGGCGCCGACTACGACGAGGTAGCGCGGCATCATATCTGGTTTGGCTCTTTCACTCCCGCGGAACAAGAGGCGTTACTAACAGGCGAAGTAAAGCGAGCGAGCGAAGCGGACATCTATCGCCAGGCACGAGAGATGGTTGCTGAATGCGACTCTCACGACGTGGTGGAGCGCATGCAGAGTTTGGATACCCAGCTTTATCTGGCGGAAGATATTCTGACGAAAGTCGATCGCGCCAGCATGGCGGTTTCGCTGGAGGTGCGGGCGCCGTTTCTCGATCCCCGTATCGCCGAATATGCGGCTTCGCTGCCGTCCGATTACAAACTTCACGGTCGCAAAGCGAAATATATTTTGAAACGCGCCGTCACGGGCCTGCTGCCGCCATTTGTGATGAAGCGCGGCAAGAAGGGATTTGGCGTGCCCGTCGCGGAATGGTTGAAAGGCAAACTGCGGCCGATGGCCCGCGACCTTTTATCACCCGAGCGTTTGCGCCGTAGTGGCTTGTTCGATCCGGTTTACGTGACGCGGCTGCAAAGCGAACACGAGCGCGGCGTGGCCAATCATCGCAAGTTGCTTTGGACACTCCTGATGTTCGAGTTATGGCACGAGTCTTTTGTCGAGACGCCGCGGCGGATTGAGACTTCGGTGCGCGCCCGGCAGTAGGTCAGAACCGCCTGCGGTAGCGGGCGGTTGATCTCTTAATCCGCTCCGTCTAAGAAACCTAAGATCAACCGCCCGCTACCGCAGGCGGTTCTGACAATGACAACTGATATTGAAACTGCGCGTCGAACTCTTTGGGAGTGGTGCCGCGCTCGAGATTTCAGTGGCTATGATCCATTCGATGCGCTGAACAGCCGGCTTTTTCAAGCTCTGCCTCTGAAACATTCGCGAATTGCCCGCCTGGCCTGGACGCAAACCCTCAAACGTTCACCGCTGAACCTGCGGCCGCTCGCTCTCGTGCCCTCCGAACGAAATCCCAAGGGCACGGCGCTGTTCGCCCTGGCTGCGCTGGCTGATTTTCGCCGGCTACCTAACGCGACGGCTGAGGCTGACGCTCGCTCGCTACTCAAAGATTTGGGAAAGGCGCAACTTGCATCGGCAACAGGCGCGTCATGTTGGGGCTACAATTTCGATTGGCAGGGACGCGCGTTCTTCGCGCCCCGTGGCACGCCAACTATTGTGCCCACAGCCTTCGCTGCCCGCGCATTCTGTGAAGCGAGCGTAGTGTTTTCCGATGATAACTATTTGCAGACTGCGCGGAGCGCCTGTGATTTTATTCGCCGCGACCTGAACCGAACCGAGGAAACTGCCGGTCAGGTTTGCTTCAGTTATTCGCCTTTGGATCGCACGCGTATCTTCAACGCCAGCTTGTTAGCCGGCGAAACGCTGGCGGCCGTTGCTGCCCTCACCCAGGAAATCGAGCTGTTGGATTTGGCGATGCGCGCAGCGCGGTTTGTCATGCAACATCAACGAGACGACGGCTCCTGGGCTTACGGCGCGGATGATTATCAATTGTGGGCCGACAACTTTCACACGGCTTTCGTGCTGGGTAGTTTGTCACGGATTATCCGCACCTGCCGAACCCAGCAAAGCGAAAGCAAAAGCGAATTCATCGAACAGGCGGAGGTCAGCCTAAGACGCGGCTACGAGTTCTGGTGCGAGCGCTTCTTCCTTGCGAACGGCTGGCCCAAGTACTACGCTGACCGGCTCTATCCAGTCGATGCTCATGCAGCCGGTGCGGCCATTGCCACCCTCGCGGATTTGCAATGGTTCGATCCGGGCGCACTCGATTTGGCTGAACGAATTGCGGATTGGATCATCGCCAACCTGCGCGACCGTAGAGGTTTTTTCTACTACCAGCGGCGGCGGTTCCACACAGTTCGCACGCCCTACATGCGTTGGTCGCAAGCCTGGATGCTTTACGGTTTGTCGCACTTAACAGAAGTTCAAACCCATGCGAATCTGGATTGATCTCGCAAACTCGCCGCACGTGCCATTCTTTCGCGCACTCGCGCCGGAGTTCGTAGCACGCGGGCATCAGGTGGAATTCACCGCGCGCGATTTTGCGCAGACAGTCGAACTCGCTACCAACGCCGGCCTGCTGCCAGTTGTAATTGGCGGGCATGGCGGAAAGCGTCTGAGCGGTAAAGCCGGCAATCTCGTCGGTCGCGCGGCCGCGCTGGCGAAGTGGGGCCGCGGGCGGGGATTCGATCTGGCGGTTAGTCACAATTCTTATGCGCAGATCGCAGCCGCAGCAACGCTGGGAATCAAAAGCGTCACGCTCATGGATTATGAACATCAACCGGCGAACCACGTGGCCTTTCGTTTGGCGTCGCGGGTGATCGTGCCGCGCGCTTTTCCCAGCGCAGAGCTGCGACGGTACGGCGGCGGCACGAAAAAAGTCAGCCGCTACGATGGCACCAAGGAAGACGCTTACCTGGCAGACTTCGTGCCTAATCCTTCATTCGCGGAGACCCTGAGAGTGCTGGGAATCAACGAAGAAGACATTCTGGTGATAGTCCGTCCGCCGGCGCACGAAGCGCTCTATCATCGCTTCGAAAACGAATTGTTCGACGAGTTACTGACGCGACTGAGCACGGCTGCGGGTGTTAAAGTCATACTTCTCTCGCGGACTGAGGTGCAGCAGACTGACTACGCGGGCCGTTGGCCTAATATGATCTTTCCTGCCCAGGCGTTGGATGGCGGAAACCTGATTGCGGCGGCTGATCTGGTCATCAGCGCGGGCGGCACCATGAATCGCGAGGCGGCGGCGCTCGGCGTTCCGGCCGCGAGTATTTACGCGGGCAAGTGGGCTGCGATCGATGAAGAGTTGGTGCGCCAGGGGCGTTTGCAGCGCCTTAACTCGCCGGCTGAAGTTGCTTCGTTGCCGATCGTGAAGAAAGATGCCGCCAATCCGCGACGTGCGAAACAAGTGCGCGGTCAGATCGTGCGATTGATACTGGAAGCGTAATTGACGATTTAGAGTCAGTTCCCGGCGGCCGCACGGCTTGCCGCCTGATGTGCGGAAAGGCTTGCCTTTCCGGGAACGGCTCTGAATTAGCGGGGCCACGCCCCGAACTGGGCACAGCCGCTTGCTGGATGGATTTGAACGGAAGAGCCGGAGGCCTTCCGCACATCGAACGGCAGAGCCGCGGAGACGACGTTCCAAAGTCTGATTCATCACTTAGCCGGTCAAAAATGAAAGCTGAGCGCCTCAGACCAAATCTACCCGCTGCGAGCACCGTGCGAGTGCCGGCGCGTGTGCCTGGCTGGGTGGTGCCCGCGGTAAAGACTGCGCTGACCGGAGTCGATCTGGCGCTGGCCCTGCTTTCTTTCCTCGCTGCCTTTTACTTGCGTCATCGCACACCTATCTTCATGCAGACGACTGGAGGCACGACGTTTACCGATGCCTTCAGTCCGTATGCCGCCTTGCTGCCGTTCATAGTGGTGCTGCGCATCGTGTTGTTGCGTTATTACGATCTATACCGCCTACGCGGCGAATTCTCGTTTGTCGAAGATGCGGTGCGGATCTTCAAATCCACTGCCATCGCCTCGCTGCTGATGGTAGCCACCGCGTTTATGTATCGCGGCGTCGTTACGTATCGCACCTTCTCGTATTCGCGCGCCATCTTCCTGCTCGACTTTGTTTTTTTCCTGCTCAGCATCGGACTCGTGCGCGTGATCGTACGCCTCGCGCAAACTTATGTCCGCCAGCGCCAGATCAACTTGATTCCTACATTGGTGGTGGGGCGCGGGACCGAAGCGGCGTTGTGCATCCGCGAAATGCGCGAACGGCCTGAGCTTGGCTATCGCGTTATCGGCGTCGTTGATAATGGCAACGCAGGCGAGCCGCATGCTTCCACCTTTGAAGACGTCCCGGTAATTGGTGATATCCGAGAGCTGCCCGAAGCGATCCGCGAGTCTGGCGCTAACGAGGTGATCATCACTGATCCCAGCGTGCCCGGGGAATTGTTGTTCGACGTAATGATGCAATCCGGTCGTGGCCGCGGGATCGAATTTCGCATCGTCCCCAGCCTGTTTGATTGCCTGCCCAGCAAGACGGAGATCGATCAGATCGGGGCAATGCCAATGATCAGTTTGTTTCGCTCTCCGCTTTCCGGCATCGCGCGCGGCACTAAACGCACGTTCGATCTCCTGATGACGATTTTGGCGCTTATCATTCTCGCGCCGGTTTGGCTGGTCATCGCTCTGTTGATAAAGCTGGATTCCCGCGGACCGATCTTTTACAAGCAGGAGCGCGTCGGCATGGATGGGCGGGTCTTTCTCTTCTACAAGTTTCGCAGCATGCGCGTCGGCGCCGACGACGCGGCGCATCGGGAATTTCAACGCCAGTACATTCGCGGCCGCCCGGAAACAAATCTGGGCGACGAGGATCGTCCGATCTACAAACTTCAGGGAGACCAGCGGATCACGCGGGTGGGAAAAGTTTTGCGCCGCACCAGTCTCGATGAGCTGCCACAACTCTTCAATGTGCTGCGCGGCGACATGAGCGTGGTGGGACCGCGCCCGCCGATACCATATGAAGTGGAGTCCTACGATCTCTGGCACCGCAAGCGCCTGGATTTGAAGCCGGGCCTGACCGGGCTATGGCAAGTGTCCGGACGCAATCGCCTGCCGTTTGAAGAAATGGTGCGGCTGGATTTGTACTACATCGAAAACTGGTCGCTGCTGCTGGACTTGAAGATTATTCTGCGGACGCTGCCGGTGATGCTGCGCGGCGACGATGCTTACTAAACTCATGAGCGAAAGTTTTGATGAAATAATAAGAAAAGCCAGGGCACTTCCACCGAAAGGGAAAGCCACACTAGCCCGCATCCTCATCGAGGTTGGATTCGTCGCTTGATCCCGATGTCAAGCCTTGTGGATCGCGGAAGCAGAACGCCGCAATGAAGCGTATTTGCAGGGCGAACTTCAAGCCCTTCCCGGTGAAAAAGTAATGAAGCGAGCTCGCATGCGCCTCAAATGATCGGCTATCGCTTTCTTCCTTCCCCTCCCACTGGGAGGGGGTAGGGGAGGGCCTACGGTGCCAAGCAGAATAATGATCTTACGCGCGGCCTCGAAGGCCGCATGTAGTTTTTTTCAGCCAGGCTCTGGCATCAAGCCCTCCCCAAACCCCTCCCAGAGGGAGGGGCTGATCAGAAGCTATTGAACACCCGCCAGCGCCACCTCCAACAACAGAATCTTCTTAATCCCTTTATACAGCGGTTCGATCTCGCAGTTCTCAGTCAGCGCGTGGGCGTCGTCGCAGGGGCCGGCGCCGGTGGAGATTGACGAGATGCCTTCGCGCAACGCCGCGCTGGAGTTATTCGAGCCCGTATTCGTAATCGGCGGCTTGAATCCCAGCGCTCGATGGACCGCCTCAGACATTCGCACCAGGTAAGAGTTACGGTGGCCGGGAATGGCTGCGACCGGCGAAGCGGAAATGATCTCTGTCTTCAGTGTCATCTTCTCGCGGGCGGCTTCCTCATTAAGAATCGTTTGAATCTTTTGCTCCAGGTCGGCAATCACCTCGTCGCTGGTCGAACGCAGGTCGACTGTAAACCATGCGTCGGAAGCTTTAGCGTTCACCACCTCCGAACCGCCCTGCATGCCAATGTTGAGGTTCGATGATGGCGCGGCCGGAATCTTCAACTCATAAATGCGCGCAATTGCTCGGGCCGCCGGCAGCGTCGCGGAATATGGCGGCGTCTGCGAACGCGTGTGTCCGCCAGGTCCGATAAAGTGGTGGCGATACCAGTTGATCCCGATGCCGGCGTAAGTAAAACCCTCATAGCCTCCATCCAGCGCTACGTAATGATCGACTCTTCCCTTGTTCGCTTTAGCAAATTCTTTGGCGCCGCGCATCGAGGTTTCTTCTTCCACGGTAAACACAAACACCAGATCGCCTTTGGTTCTCAATTTGCCCGCGTCGAGCGCGCGGATGGTGGCCAGCAGGGCTTCTATGTTACGCGTATCGTCGCCAATGCCGGGCGCGTAGATGCGGCCATCGCGAATGATCGTCTCGATCTTTAGACCGGGTTGAAAGACGGTATCGAGGTGCGCATCGAAGACTATGGTTGGTCCACCGCCAGCGCCTTTGCGAACTCCAATCAAATTGCCTGTTGCATCGTAATGGACATCAAGCTTATAGCTGCGCAAGAGCTTCTCAATAAACGCGGCCCGCTCTTTCTCCTGGCCGGAGGGCGCATTGATTTCCGTGATCGTGGCCCACTCGCGCAGGATGCCATCGTGGTTTTGATCAATGTAGCCATTCGCGGCCACGACGTCGGGCCGGGCCAATAGCGCGTTCACCTGCTCGTTGAATTGATCCCCGCCGGCTGTCTGGCTAACAACCGTGATGGCCGTCCCGAACAGAACGAGAGGCAGGATAAGAATCAAGATCTGTCTTCGCATGCAGATTTTCCTCAACCGTCGCATATAATGATTTCCCCGTGATTCTAAACACTTCCAGCACAGATGCGAAGAGTCTTTCCTCGCACAGCGCCTCGCGATCCAAATCCAGAGATATGAAGAAGCCGGCGGGTCCGGGAGTGACGATCGGCCGCTGGCTGGAGTGGGGAACCATTTTTTGGCTGGTGGTAATGGCCGTCGCGGCGCCACACTCGATCGCCGCAACTCAAATCGGCTGGCTCTGCGGCATGCTTTTCTGGATCTTGCGTTTCCTGTTCAAGCCGCGACCAGCGCTGCAACGCACGCCGGTTGATTATCCGCTATTCGGTTTTTTTATCCTCACGGGACTGGCGGCATTTCTGTCTTACGCCCCGGAAATCTCTGTGGGCAAACTGCGGGCGGCGTGCCTGTTCACCATCGTCTACCTGGTGGCGGAAAATCTTTCTTCCGCGCGCATCGTGCGAGTGTTGGCTCTGGCCCTCGTGGCCTCGGCGATGATCAATGTGGTCTACACGATGGGTGAACGCGCGATTGGGCGAGGCTTGAAGGTTTCCGGCATGTCTGAAGCCAGTCCGCTGTTCATCGCCGGTATTCGCGAAAGCGATACGCTGCTGGAAATCAACGGCCAGCAACTGCGCACCCCCGATCAGCTTGCTGCTGGTTTGGAACCGCTGGCAGGAGTCTCTCCGCCGGCTGAAGTAAAACTCTATCGTTATGAATGGATCCCAATCTTCAAAGTCCCGCGCGGCGCGTTGCTGCCTGGGCAAACTTCTCTGGAAAAGTTGGGAATTAAGGGATCGTCACGCGGCCGTGATTGGCGCGCGATGGGGTTTTTTGGACACTACGTCACTTATGCGGAAGCCCTGCAACTGATTGTCTCGCTGGCGCTCGGTCTATTCATTTGTCTGAAGCCGAAACGAAGTTTGACGGGCACGCTGCTTGTGCTTGCGATTGCCGGGCTCGGCATCGCATTGCTGCTAACTGTTACGCGCGCCACGTGGTTGGCGTTCCTGGTTTCCGGCTTCGTCATGTTGTTGTTGGGCGGAAGCCGCCGGGCAATTTTAATCGTTACTGTTTGTGCTTTACCGCTGATCGTCGGGGGCCTTTTTCTACTTCAACAAAAGCGTAACGTTGGATTCTTCGATCAGAAGGATGACTCGATTCGCTGGCGTGAGACGGTACAGCGCGAAGGATTTAACCTACTGTTGAGCAAGCCGCGTCACCTGCTGGTCGGCATCGGGATGGATTCAATCAAGGGATATGCGGGTCGTTGGGGCATGTTTGATAACGGCCGGCTGCCCATCGGGCACATGCATTCGAATTTTCTGCAAATCGCCCTCGAGCGCGGCGTGCCCGCTCTCCTGGTGTGGCTGATTCTAATGTTTGTTTACGCTCGAACACTGTGGCGCACCTTTCGCCGGCTGAAAAAGCCGGTCAATGATAACGACCCCGCAAAGCCCGCAAATTGGATCGATCGCGGAATCATCCTGGGTGCGTTGGGCGGCTTGGCCGGCTTCTTCACTAGCGGCATTGTCCATTACAACTGGGGTGATTCCGAAGTTGTAATGATCTTCTACTTCATCATGGGATTGAGTCTGGTGATTGCGAGGCAGCAGCAGGACCGAAAGACAGAAGCAAAGATTAGCTGAGCTCTTTGGAGTGCGGCGACCTGTCGTCCCTTTGTTTCTAAAACGAGTTCACTTGCGGGGCTTGATGTGTTCTTCCAGCCACTTGGCTGGCTCCGTCAGCGGCGCGATGTTGTGAACTTCTCCCTTCCACACGCGGATTATCGAAATGATCAGAAAGACGAAAGCCGCCACGCCAAAGAACTTCGATCCGGCTGAGCTATTGGTGACCAAAGTGACGAGTGAGAAGAGAACGCCGATCACCATAATGGCCAAATGTAAGGCCAGGCCCTGGGCTGCGTGAAAACGAGTGCGACCTTCGTTGCGCGGGGTCAGGAATAACTCGATGGCCGCTGCTACTGCGCCGATGTAGAAGGGGAAGTACGGCAGAATTGTGGTCCATTTTTCCGGCAGGTTCAGCCCGGGCACGTGACGGCTACCGGGAGGCTGCGCAAAAGGTGCATGGACCAGCGGTTGATAAGGAACCGGCGGCGGCTGATAAGTTTGCGGGGCGGAATACTTCGGCGGCGTCTCGTAAGTAGGCGGAATAAAAACCGATGGATACGAGCCGTCTAATTGGTCCTGCAGCTTTTGCGTCGGGACTTCCGAAGCTGCATTCTGACGCGCCGCTTCGTTCGCCGTCCTTCCCACGTCGCGGGTAGCGCCCTTCACCTCCTCCGTCTCCCCACCCAAACGCACTGCGCCCCAATCATCATCGGCACGCTGCGCCACGTCCTCATCCAGCGGGTTGGTTTCGTACTTACTCTTCTTCGGTTTCATTTCCAGTAGCGAATCTTACTCGCCAACGATCTCATACTCAACTTGTTCCCAACGTCGCTCTTGCTCGCTGATGCGAAAAGCGTGCATCGCCGGCGGGGTCTGCGCCAAACCGATGATGAAATACGTGGCCGCCGGATAGAAAGCCAGGCGCACGTCAGTTTCCGATGGCGCCGGCTCGGCCGAACGAGGATGTGAATGATAGATGGCCAGCAGTTCTTCGCCGCGCTTTCGCATCTGCCGCTGCGCGGCGAACAATTCTTCCGGAGCCGCTTCGTATGCGACTAAAGGATCGCTGGCTATGTTGGCCATCCGATAAACAGTATTGGCGCGGCCTTCGCGACCACCACCAATCAATCCGCAGCATTCGGCTGGAGCGGCTTCGCGCGCATGCGCATATAGCTCGTTCACGTGGGTCCGCGCCAGAGTAATCATTACTCGAATTTCGATCCTGGATCTTTGATCTATGATCTTCGAAACTGGCTTTGGTTTTCAATGACCAAAGCTCAAGAATTAAAGATCAATCTTCAGGTGCAACTCATCCAGCTGTTTTGGATCGACTTCACCCGGCGCGTCGATCATCAGATCGGCCGCCGACGCGGTCTTGGGAAAAGCCATTACGTCGCGAATGTTTTCCGTGCCGGCCAGCACCATCATTAGCCGATCGATGCCCGGCGCGATTCCGCCGTGCGGCGGCGTGCCAAACTCCAGCGCATCAAGGAAGAACCCGAACCGCGAACGCGCTTCCTCCGTGGACATCCCCAGCGCTTTAAATACCAAACGCTGCACATCCCGCCGGTGAATACGAATTGATCCGCTGGCCAGTTCGACGCCGTTGATGACGGGATCGTATGCGCGCGTGCGAATCTGGCCCAACAGTTCAGTCGCACCACCTTCGACCGCCCGTTCCAGCAACGGCAAGTCATCATCGACTGGCGAAGTGAAAGGATGGTGCATCGAGTAATAACGCCCGTCCTCATCGTGATACTCGAACATGGGAAAATCAGTCACCCACAGCGGGGCGTACACGTTTGCGGGTATCAGATTTCGCCGTCGGGCCACTTCGTTGCGCAAGGCCCCCAAACTGGCAGCAGCGATCTTTGGTTTCCCCGCCACGATCAGAATCGCGTCGCCCTTGCTCGCAGCGGCCAGTTGGGCCATGTTGGTAACCACGCTTTCGCCCAACGCTTTCAAGAGCGACGACAGCGTTTCATCTCCCAACTTGATCCAGGCGAGCGCGCCGGCGCCGTAGCGCTTCGCAAATTCCTGCAGCTCGTCCAATTGCTTGCGCGAAAGATCGCCGCCGCCACGGACCACGATTCCTTTCACCACGCCGCCGCCGGCCAGGGCCGATGCGTATGGCGCGAAATCGGTTCCCGCTACTGCCGCAGACAGGTCCTGCAACTCCATCCCCTCAATTCTTAGATCCGGTTTGTCGGAACCAAACCGCGCCATGGCTTCGGCATAACTAAAGCGAGGAAAGGGCAAAGGCAACTCAACCCCGATCAGGCGAAACACGCGCGCAAACAAGCCTTCCACCAGCGAGTAAATCTGTTCCACCGTGGCGAAACTCATTTCAATGTCGAGTTGGGTAAATTCGGGCTGGCGATCGGCGCGCAGATCCTCATCGCGAAAACAGCGTGCGATCTGGAAATACTTATCCAGCCCGGCGATCATGCACAACTGCTTGAACACCTGCGGTGACTGCGGCAACGCAAAAAATCTCCCCGGCTGAATACGCGCTGGCACGATGTAATCGCGCGCGCCTTCGGGCGTGGATTTGATCAGGATTGGCGTTTCGATTTCGGTGAAACCCTGTTCGTCCATGTACGAGCGAATCGCGGCCAGCACTCGATGACGCAATCTTAAGTTCGACTGTAGTTGCGGCCGCCGCAAATCCAGATAGCGATACTTCAAACGCAAATCTTCGCTGGCGAGGCCCTCAGAGCTTTGCGTTTCCAGTTGGAACGGAAGGGTGCGCGCATCATTCAGCAGCAGAACGGAGCGTGCCTGGACCTCAACGTCCCCAGTCTCCAGCTTCGCATTCCGCGCCGCCTCATCGCGCAGGACCACCTCGCCGGTGACCGCAATAACGTATTCGCCGCGAACATCCTTCGTCTTACTATGCGCTTCCGGCGCTTTTTCTTCATTGGCCACAACTTGCGTGACACCGTCGCGGTCGCGCAGATCGATGAACGTAAGTGGACCAAAATCGCGGCGGCGGGCCACCCAACCCATCAGGGTGACGGTCTTTCCCACATCTTCAGCGCGCAGCGATCCGCAGGAATGCGTGCGCTGTAAATTTCCCAGGTTATCCAACATCACTTACTCTTACTCTCCGGTTTGCGTTCTACTATCTCGAATTGGTTTCCGCCAGGATCGCGCACATAGAAACGCGACGTGCCCGCTATTGGCCTCTCATCGGGAATTATTTCCACGCCGGCCTGGCGAAAACGTTCGCCGGCCGCGACAAGATCCGATACCGTAAGGCAAATGTGACGTGAGCTCATGCGGTGATCGGCGTCTGCTTCGATCGAGAGGTGTAACTGCACCACGCCAATTTCATACCATGCGCCGCTCTTGCGCGTTCCTTCCGGCTTCGGCAATTCTTTCAACCCCAGGATTGAACGATAGAAGTCTTTGGTGGCCTTTTCGAGTTCGGGCGGCACGGTTACGTTCACATGATGAAGCCGTTCGATCATTATTGGTGAAATCTCTCGAACAACCACTTCGTCCCCCGCTGGTGCTTACTGATACGCCTTTGAATTCCCCTCCCCGTGGGAGGGGTGAGGGGAGGGCTTGCGATTCACTTACGACATAGGTTCGGCGCGCGGCCTCAATGGCCGCGCGTAGATTCATACTATTCTGCGGTTGCGCCTAAGCCCTCCCCCAACCCCTCCCAAGGGGAGGGGCTAAACCTTCGTTTCGCCTTCGGGTTTGCTCGCAAGATACGAATTGAATTCAGCCGAACGATTTCGCGGAATGCTGAGCGATTTCCACTCGTGCGAACGAAAGTGTTTCGCGAGAAAAACGATCTGGCCAATGTGCATTGCGTAGTGCATGAGCTGCCGTTGAAGCGCCTGCAGAACCGAATGTGCTTCCGCGCGAATCATGACGGTCGTTTCCAGGTCAACCGGTCGCAAAGGCTCAATCGCATCGTACAGACACTGCCAACCTCGCTCCCAATAGGCGCGAATTTCATCTTTGGTTGTATTCGGCTCGATCACAAATTCCATATCGCGCTGGCGATTGGGCTTTTCGCCGTCGGTCGTCAGAAAGTCAGTCCAGCGCGAAAACATGTTCCCGGCCATATGCTTCATAATCACGGCGATGCTGTTCGACTCCGCGTCGAGCGTGAGGAAATACTCATGGTCCTGAAGCTGATCCAGCGCTTTGTCAGCCAGCTTTTTGTAACTACGAAAGCTGGCGCACGAGTCGTCGAGATAATGTTGCGCGAGTGATTCGTTCATGATTCTCCGGTTAGCCAGCGAAGTTCAAGCTGGCCGTTCGCGAATTGCGTTCACGACTTCGTTGCGCGGCACGGCTCTTTGCTCTCCTGAATTCATGTCTTTGATTGCAACCTGACCGCGCGCGCGTTCGTCATCGCCGACGAGCGCAACAAACTGAATTCCACGCGCTGCGGCGTACTTGAATTGTTTCCCCATCTTATCCGCTTCGGGATAGAGGTCCACGCGGACCCCGCTCTTTCGCAATTCGGCGGCCAGCGCGATTGACTCAGCCAGTGAATCTTCACTCCAAATTGCAACCATCACCTCAGCCGGCGATGACGCCAGCGCGGTGGGAAACATCTCGCGCTCAGCCATCACTACGATGATGCGCTCCAGCCCGAGCGATAAACCGCACGCCGGAATTTCCTGGCCCAGAAACATTCCGACCAAATTATCGTAGCGGCCGCCGCCCGCGAGACTTCCCGGCAAATCCGGCACATTGATTTCAATGATCGCGCCGGTGTAATACGACAGTCCTCGCGCCAAAGTTGGATCGACGGAAATCCGTGAAACAACATTTGCCGCAGTGGCCAGCCGGATTATCAATCGCAGTTCTTCGACCCCGCGCGAACCCGCCTCGTGACTGCCGACAAACTCGATCAACCGCCCCAGAATCGCCGCATTCAAGGCTTCTCGTTTAGTGGCGGCGTTTTCGCCGACTGCGATCTCGGCGGCGTGATCAAGTGCGCCCAATCCATTAAAAAAGTCTAACAACCGGTGCGCGGCTGGTTCCGCGACGCCGCGTTCACCCAGTTCTTTCTCCACGTCTGCACGGCCAATCTTATCGAGCTTATCCAGCGCGACCAGGGCGCTTTCATGCTTTTCCGTGGCAACGCCGGCATTATCAAGTATCCCTTTCAGCACGTCGCGATGGTTCAACCGGATGACAAAGTCGTCGAACTTAAGTTCCGACAAGGCATCGCTCGCAGCCGCGATCAACTCTGCCTCCACCGACATGGATCGCGAGCCCAGCACATCAACATCGCACTGATAGAACTCACGAAACCTGCCGCGCGCGGGCCGATCGGCGCGCCAGACTGGCTGAATTTGATAGCGCTTGAAGAACTTTGGCAGCTCGTTCTGATAGTGCGCCACCACGCGCGCTAACGGCACAGTCAAATCGTAGCGCAGCGCCAGATCGGCTTCTCCTGTTTTCGCATGCACGCCGCGTTTCAAAATTTTGAAGACAAGCTGATTGCCCTCTTCACCGTACTTACCCAGCAGCGTCTCGATGTTCTCGACCGCCGGTGTCTCGAGCGGTTCGAACCCGTAGCGCTCATACACCGACTTTATGACGCCGATGACGTAATCGCGTTTGCGCACGTCGGACGGCAGAAAGTCGCGCATGCCGCGCGCTGGTTGTGTTTTGGCGGAGGGCATCGAGCGTCTCGGCAAAAATTTCGGATTTGAAGTTCTGAAACTCGCTTTCAATCATAACCTGAATCCTTTGACGCCAGAAGGCGACGGCGCTCCAAACTGGACAGCGAAGCGCTTTTGGAAATAATGCTAGCGTTCCGCGGCGCGCGGTGGTGCGAAGGCGGAACCACCAACCATGAGTCATGCATCTGTCGCCGAAGAATTCACAGCACTAAGCAGGCCGGCGCCTCTGATGGTGCCGCTGAAAAATGTCGCGCTCACGCTGACGCTGACGATAGCCAGTCTCGCCCTAACGGGATTTCTGTGGCGGGAACAGGGCTACGAGATGCTCATCGTCGCAATGGGCTGGCCGCACGTCATCCTTGGTTTCCTGTTTTTCTTTGGCAAGGTCGTCCGCCGCGAAGCAAAGGCGCGAGAGGCGTTTGTCATGCTGGCCTGCGTGACGCTGGCAATCTGGATTGTCCACTACAACTACGCGATCACCGGGCTGATCTATCTCTATTTTCTTTATCACGCGTTCCGTGACGAGATCGTCGTCTTTCTGCAAACTCGGGCGCGACATCGCCCGGGGCCGGGCATTTATGCCATCGCGGGAGTGGCGCCGGCGATCCTTTTTATGTTGCTGGTCCCGCAACAGCAGAACTTCAGGCACGATCTGCGGCGCGTCGACTTCGGCGAAACTGCGGTGCATGCAGCGGGGACGTTGATTGCGTTCAAGCCGGTACCGAACTCACGTGGCCGCGATTTCTATTTTTACTTACAGGCGCCGCATACCGCCGGTCGGCGCGCCTTTACCACACCGGCGACGACGGCTGACGTCAAGAGCGATGGCAAAGTGTTGGTCAACGATCGCGCGTACCCGCAGGCTGGCGATCTGGTCTTTCTCCCGCACTACTCCGGCGAGCCACTGCCCTCCGCAGAAGTATCCGCAACTGCGGAAAGTATTCCCGTCCTATTAACCGGCGGTCATCGCGTCGGACAAACGTTTCGCGCGGATCGCGATAATCTTGACGGGGTCTGGCTACCAATCAGCCGTCTGGAAAACAGCAGCGACTCAGCTCGTTTCACCTTTCATCTCGCATCGCCGCCACTGCTCCCCTATCCCCGGTTTCTGGCTGACATGCGTTTCGTATTGCTCATAATCCTGGGCTTGCTGGTCATCTGGAAATTGTGGCAACAGCGTGGTCACAATCACCAGTTATGGGTCTGTTTGATCGTGCTGGTAGTGGGAATGGTCGTACTTTTCAACGTCCTGAAGAGCGCTAACAATGCCGGTTATTCATTTCCGCTAATTTTTCAATTCGTGGTCGTATTTCATTATTGGAGCTGGTACGTCTTTTCGTTTGACAAGCTGCGGGCGCTGCAGCATGCGCCGCGCAGACTCAATCCGCCAAACCGTTACGATGCCATGCTGGCGCGCCTTCGTTCACCCGCCAACTTCGCTACGTTTCTGATCCTGTTGAATCTGATTTCAGTAATGGGAGTCTTTTGGTATTACAAACTGAACGGGCCGGCGCCCTTGCGGTTGGCGTTTGACTACAACTATTTTCTCTACTTCCTGGTTTTCCACGTCACGTTCAGCTTCGCGCCCCTGGCAGGCAAGGCCTGGAGTCTGCGAAAACGACTGGCATGAATATGTTTTGCTTCGTTTCGCTTCGATCTCCCTCTCCCGATGGGAGAAGGCGGGGAGAGGGCTTGAACTTCACGTCTAAATAAGAACCAACGCCGGCCCTCGATGGGTCGGCGCTTCCATTCGAGACTTCTCTCGCTAGCTCTTGCGAAGTTATTTGGAGGCGCCGACCCATCGAGGGTCGACGTTTGGTTCTTATTTGAAGGTGAAGCTCAAGCCCTCTCCCCAACCCTCTCCCATCGGGAGAGGGAGATCGAAGGGTAGAAACCCGGTAACAGAATGAACTAGGCAGACGGTTAAAATTCAACGGCTCCGCTTAACGCCCGTCTTCCAAATAGATTTTTGAAAACGCAACATAGTTCTGCCAGAAGAGATTGAGGCCAGCGACTTCTTCATCCGTCAACGGTCGCTTCACTCTTCCCGGCACGCCCATCACCAGTGAGCGCGGCGGAATGATCGTTCCCGGCGAAAGCAATGAGCCGGCCGCGACTAGCGACTGGTACCCGACGCGCACATCGTCCAACAAGATCGAGCCAATCCCAATCAGCGACCCCCGCTCCACGTAACAACCGTGCAGCGTAACGCTGTGTCCTACCGTCACTTCATCTTCAAGGATCGTCGGCTTTTCGCCGGTGCGAGTATGAATCACCGAGTTGTCCTGCACGTTGGTCCGGTTACCGATGCGAATGTAGAACATGTCCCCGCGCAAAACGGCATTGCACCAGACTGAGGATTGCGCGCCCAGTTGGACGTCCCCGATCACCTGAGCGCTGGGATCAACATAAGCCGACTTATGGATCTGCGGCTGAACTCCGCGAAATGGTCGAATCATGGTTGTAATTTCTCTTTTGAAGCCCGCACTGCGCGCGGCATGTTACCAGCCCACAGCGTAAGCTGTGGTAGATCGTCAGTCGGAATCAAGCTCGCGAAGCGAGTGACATACCTGTGATGGCGACACTGAATATTATCATGTCGCTCCGAAGGGGCTCTGGTTCGATTGCCGGAGGTTATCCACAGCTTGCGCGGTGGGCTACTAGTATTTCGTTGGCTTCGCCAACTGTTGAATGGTGGCTTGACGTTTCGAGCCCGCCATGACAGATTCCGCATCGTGACCGGCGAAATCAAACAAATATTCACTCGCATATTCTGCTTAACTTTGTCTGGATTTATGGTCGCCTGCGGGTCGCTCTATAAAGTAAAGCCGGTGGTCGAACTTCCGCCCATGCCGGCGGATGCGAAGGTCGCTGACTTCGGCAATCTGAGCGTGCGCGTGGCGCCGCTGATGCTCGACGAGGAAAGCCAGGAGTTGTTCGAAGCAAATCTGCCGCTAAGCGGTTTGTTGCCTTTGCGGGTAGAGTTGATTCACAACAGCGGCGAACCTGTGGAATTGAAACGGTTGCGTTTGCGCTTGCGCGACGGCGAAGGCAATGCCTGGAAAATGATTTCCGCGAAGCAGGCCATCTCGCACATCCTTAAAGCGAACAAGATTTACACTTACAATCCGCAATCACGCAAAACTTTTGAAAAGGAATTCCGCACCTACGAACTCGATCTAAAATCGCCGCTCGATCACGCAGAGCGACTGCGCCACGGCTTCATCATTTTCCAGGCCCCCAACAAAGCGCCGGTCGCGTCGCCGCATGGTCTGGTGCTTTCACTCGAAGGCCTGCCCCAGCCGGCGCAGATTCATTTGAACTAGAGACCGCCTGTCAGAAATAAATTCATCAGAAAAGGAACCATCCAATGCCAGAACCGCAAGCCAGTCCCCAGGTTTCTCCCGCACTTTTCTTTAACACCATCAACTCATATCAACGCACTGAGGCGCTGAAGGCCGCCATTGAGCTGGGCGTATTCTCCGCCATCGCGGAAGGGCACACGACTGCCACCGATCTCGCTAAGGCCTGCGCCGCCGCCGAACGCGGGATTAGAATTCTCTGTGACTTCTTGGTAATTATGGGCTTTCTGAGTAAAGAGGATGGGCGCTACGGTCTTACTCCTGACTCGTCAATGTTTCTCGACAAGAAATCGCCGGCCTATCTCGGCGGCACGATTGATTTTCTCCTTTCGCCGATGTTGACCGGCGGATTCAAGGACCTGACTGCTGCCGTGCGCAAAGGCGGCACGGTGATGGACCAGGAAGGCACTGTCACTCCCGATCATCCGGTCTGGGTGGATTTCGCCCGCGCGATGGCGCCGATGATGGCCCTGGCGGCGCAGATGATGGCCGAACTGGTTGATCCCGTCGCGAATGGAGAGTTGAAAGTTTTAGACATCGCGGCCGGGCACGGACTTTTTGGTTTGGCCTTTGCGAAACGCAATCCCAAGGCGGAGATCACCGCACTTGATTGGCCCAACGTCCTGGCGGTGGCGACAGAGAATGCCGCGAAAGCCGGAGTCAGCGACCGCCATCATCTGAATCCCGGCAGCGCTTTTGAGGTTGATTATGGTTCGGGGTTTGACCTCGTGCTGTTCACTAATTTTCTTCATCACTTCGATCCGCCGACCTGCGAGGTTTTGCTGCGAAAGGCGCACGCCGCGCTGGCGCCCGGTGGCCGCGCGGTCACTCTGGAATTCGTTCCTAATGACGATCGCGTGTCGCCGCCCGATGTTGCAGGCTTCAGCATGGTGATGTTGGGCTCGACGCCCAGCGGTGATGCATATACTTTTAAAGAGCTCGACCAGATGATGCGAAATGCAGGCTTCGCCCGTAACGAATTGCACGCGCTGCCGCCGACGCTGCAACAGGCGATTATTAGTTATAAGTAATTAAGTAATCGGTCGTTCGCGCCATGAGTTAGATGAAATAGATGAAATGAGAAAACACGGCCCAGGAATTGGCGTGGCTTTGGTGATGATTTCGGCTTTGACGTTCGTCAGCGCCGCGCATCCTGATCAGCGCCATGCAGAGCTGGCCAACTTTCACCAGGTAAACGAGCAGCTCTATCGTGGCGCTCAGCCGAAGGGCGACGGCGTGCGCCAGCTGGCGGCGATGGGGATCAAGACCATTGTGAACCTGCGCGGTGAAAACGATCGCACGCAGGAGGAAGCGTCACTCGCGCGGCAGTTGGGGTTGCGCTACTACAACGTGAAGATGCGCGACATGTCCCGGCCAACCGACGAACAGGTCAATCAAGTGCTGGCGATAATTAACGCGCCGGAGAACCGGCCAGTGTTCGTGCACTGCCGGCGCGGGGCCGATCGCACGGGGGTAGTCATTGCCTGTTATCGGATCGCACATGACGGCTGGTCCCTTAAACAAGCCAGCCAGGAAGCCAAACACTACGGCTTGAGCTGGACCCAATTCGGCATGAAAGACTACATCGAAGACTTTTATAGCCGGCACAAGCAAGCAACCGGCGGCAACGATGATCGCTGATAGCAAAGTAAAGATACGGCTGCTGCGCCGCATGGGCGAGGCGATTGCCGATTTTGGGATGATCGCCAACGGCGATCGAATAATGGTCTGCCTTTCCGGCGGTAAAGATAGCTACACTCTGCTGGACTTGCTGCTCGATGTGCAGCAGCGAGCGCCCGTGCAGTTCGATCTGCTGGCGGTGAATCTCGATCAGAAACAGCCGGGTTTTCCCACTGAAGTTCTCCCGGAATACTTGAATAAACTTGGAGTACCTTTTCGCATTGTCGAGCGCGACACTTATTCCGTAGTCAAGCAACTGGTGCCGGAAGGAAAAACCTACTGCGCCGTCTGTTCGCGGCAGCGGCGCGGCATTCTTTACGACATTGCGGTGGAGGAAGGCTGCACCAAAATAGCGCTGGGCCACCATGCCGACGACATCATTACTACTTTCCTGCTGAACCTGTTCTACGTGGGGAAGTTGAAGGCGATGCCGCCGGTGCTGCGGTCCAACGACGGGCGGAACACAATCATCCGGCCACTGTCGTATTGTCGCGAACGTGACATCGCGGAGTATGCGATCGAACAGGAGTTCCCTATCATTCCCTGCGATTTATGCGGGGCCCAGCCCAATCTCAAACGCGCGCGCATTGGCCGCCTGATTACTGAACTCGAGAAAGAGATACCCGACGTTCGCGCGTCAATGTTGACGGCCCTGCAAAACGTGGTGCCGTCTCACCTGCTGGATTCCGAGCTATTCGATTTCCGCAGGCTGGGTGCGGCGACCGGCGACGTTGAAGCGGAACTGGACATCGTGCTGGGCCACACCGACGTCGAACCGGCATTGGTCGAAATCGGTTAGGCGCATCCGCAGATTACACAGATTACACAGACTCATAAACGGGTTGGGCGGTCTGATGGCTATTTGTTTTGGTCTACGTGGCTTTTTGTATCGCTCTTTCTGCGTAATCTGCGAAATCTGCGGATGCTTGAACGTTGTGAGTAAATGCTCTCATGGCAACGAAGAGTAAGGAACTGGACCTGAGCGCATTTCCGGCCGGAACGGTTTCGGAATACACCACGCTGGTCTGCCTCGCCTGCATCTTCAAAATCTTCACCAAACAACTCGGCCTCGCGCCGCGTACGGCTTATTCTGAAATCAAGCGTTACGCGCCTTCCACCGAAGAACTGACCGCGCCGCAGGCCGCGCGACCTTTCTTTGATAGCGAAGACAAGAACCCACACTGCCCATACTGTAACGCCGCGCAACGGTGGTTGGCGCGATTGGATACTTACCGGATCGAAGGCAGCAAAACGACTGACGCCGCGCGCCGCACGTTACTGAAAAACCTACCGCGCAAAGACGATCAATTCATAACCCTGGAAAAGAAATCCGACGCGCGGGCTTTGTTCTTTGAATGGCTCGATACGATGGGCCAATCCTTCGACTTCAATGACGAGACCTGGTTAATCGAAACCGCTCAGGCCTACCTGGCGCGTAGCCGGCCGAAGGAAGCGTGGGGTGAAACTTTTACCGGAGCGCGAGCTCTGCGTCGTTCCACCCGTTTGTCAGAGGGTTGGGAACGTGACGGCACCCGATTGTTTTTGTCACCGCCACTCTATTGTGAAGTTCTGCTGGTCCAATATCTGGTCAGCCGTTCGCACGCGCACGGCGGCTACACCATGGAAGGCCGCCTGACCCTGATGGACCTCATCCGCCGGTTGCGTTACGGCGGCTATCTGGATTCGCTGGGAATCAAAGAAACCGATCCCGGCGAGGTGTTTGAGAAATTGGTGGGCCACCTTGCCGGCGATCAAACACCTGGACCGCTGCCGGTTAGTCCTGTGAAAAGCGGGGCGAAAAAGAAGGTCACGAAAGGCAGTAAAGCGACTAAGGGCAAAACGAAACGGGCTGCGACAAAAACCGCGGCTCCTGTACCGGATGAGCCCACGAGCCAAACCGTCCGGCTCTATTTCATTGTCGATCGTCGCGATTTTCTGGCGAAGGTAAAAACTGTCTATGCCCGTTATGCGTCGTGAAGTGGCGGAAGCGACGTGCCATGGGAATTCAGTCGGCCAGGATGCGAGCCCTTGTTTCCAGATCTTCACCCGTCAAATCGTAGTAGCTCTTTTTCAAACGATTCTTTCGGATTTCGTTTGATTCACCCATGTAGGAATTAACAATCGGATTCAGGCTCTCCCGGGTAACAAACGGAAACGCCTGGAGTTTGTGAACTGCGGCTTCAGCATGTACCGCATCGCCGTAAAGGATGGCATCAACCGAGTTGGAAACACTCTGAGATACCTGTATGGCGAAAAACGCCGGCACGCCAAGCGCTAGAATGAAGCCCATCATCATGAGCGGCAGCCAGGAGCGGGTAACCGGATAGTAAACGTCAGCCCGCAAAGCCCTCCCTCCATTGCGCAGGTAAACAAAGGCCGTGAGGAATGGCGTAAAGCCAAAGATGCCGATAACCATCATTAGGCCCAGTAAGCTGAAAGGTAGAATGGCGAAACCGATGACGGCCGAGAACACTGAGCCGGCGATCAAAAAGCCGGCCAACAGAGCGCTGACAGATCCGAGTCTGCTGCCGAGGAGCCAAAGCAAGAGGACCGTGACTTCAATAGCAGTAACTGAGTATGCGAAAACCTGGTAGCTGCTAAACAGTGGTTCACCTAACATTCCGCCCTGGAACACAATCGGGTCAAAGTAAAAACACAAAACGGGCGCCAGCAGTCCGAATAAGACGTCAAAGACAAGTTGCGGCGAAGTTCGGGTGGGTGCGAACTGTCCTTTCCAGAAGCCCTGCCTCTCTGGATCCTTCCCATTGAAGATCTGATCTGAGACTTCGCTGTTATTCATAGCCCCTCTTCGTCACAGAACCTCCCTAAGCTCAGGCCAACTCCCCCGCCGGCTGTTCGGATGGTCCAAGCTTGAATCTCTCCGCCCAGCGAATGCGTCCGGTAACCTGCATCACTACGAACAGCGTGACGATTGACCCAATTGTGATCGCGAGACCAGTAAATCCCTGCAGGAAAAAAGCGTAGGAAAACATCACTAGGTAGACAAATTGCGCCAGCGCGGCTTCGCGAGTGGCAAAACGCAGCCCTACAACCAGCCGCAGATAGCTGACCACGAGAAACACAGAAACGACTGAAGCCAGCCCAAAGGCAAGGTGGATCGAAACATGATCCACCAGATAAGCCATCAACAGGTGAAATGAAAAGAACGCGGCCGCCAAAAAGAAGTAGTTCATCGGATGCAAATCGATGCCGCGCATCGTCGTGATGATCAGCATGAGGAAGAAAAAGAAAAACAACGATACCGGGGCAAAGAAACTGATCCGCCCGGCCAGCGGCCCTGGCTGCAACTTCTCCGGCATCACCATCGCGATCTGATATCCGGACATCAAATTCTTGTAAGTCCAGTTCAGACTCCAGCCATTTGCGGTTTCGTGCTTTTCATACGGCGAGATGGTGTTGTCGGGAAAATCAATGTCTTTGAAGTTGGTTTTCATGTTAAGCGAGAAGTCCTTTACCTGGGCCACGTCGCCGGCGCCAAACCGGTAACGCCATTCATTCAAACCTTGTGATCGATAGGCGACTTTCAAAGTCGCGACGCTGTTGGGAGCAATCTTAACCACGCCGCTGGCCGTATTTTTTTCGTTCGTGGTAGGCACCGCCGTGTCATTAACCATGAACACCAGATCGTCGTAGATGGCCTCTTGCGCAGGGAAATTGAAAAAGAAAGTTACCTGCTGTTCTTTATTGCTCGGGTTGCGAAATCCATAAAGGCTGTCAAACCCGACTTTGTAAGTGCTGTACCACAGCAGGCCTTTTTGGCGATGCTCCAAATCGAGATCGACGTTGATGTGACTGCTCTCCAGCGGCAAGGCCGTATCAATTCGCTCGTCGAACTTTCGCAGGATCTTCTTTCCGTTCTCAGTTCGTTCTTCGGTCCTGGCGATGTATTCGGTGAACATCGCGGAGGGCGGTCCCTGGTTTTGCGGCGACCCCCAGGTCGAGACGACCCGTTCGCCGGCGGCGGAATTAGAGTTGTACGTGCGCGTGAAGATCGTTCCGCCGAGCACAGCCCAGGCCACTGAGGTGCAAATAAAAATAAAGACGATCGCGATAATTCGGCGAGTCATGGAGAAATTCCTGACCGTGGAGACCTCATTAAGCCTGGGGAAATTCGGTGGTGACTGAAACATGTTGGTTAACTCCTTTGAATTCCGATTCTGTATGGCCTTGTGTTTCCCGATAACGTGGATTGCCACAGACAACGCATGTACCGAGGTACGGTCGTTGGTGTCGCGCGACCCAAAATTCTCGTTACGTCGCTGGTTGCGGGGCGAACTCGACGTCGGTATCGGGGAACGAACCGCGCCCGAAAAAGACATGCCAGGCGAAAGTATTCAATAGCGGTAAACGCATCGCGGCACATCCCAACTCCAGCAAGTGCGGACTGCGAATGGTGGCCGCGGCGCGCCGCATCCACAGGCGCGAGACAAAACGAGCACGAAACAGGTTTCCCGAATAAGCTTCCAATACACGCGCATCTTTACGGTGGAGGTACTCAGCGATGACTTTCGCTGCGAGCGTCGATAGACGCATGCAGGGATCGAGGCCGCCGGCCGTGAGCGGTGAGACAGCTCCGGCCGCATCGCCGATTAGCATGCCGTGTTCATCGGCAATGCGGCGCAGAACCCCGCCGACGGGAATGCGACCGCTGCGCCGTTCAATCAGACAAGCCGGCCGCAAATCCACAATGCCGTCGAGGCTGTCCCGAAACTTCTGCAGCGATTCCAACGGATCAAATCGCCTGGCATATCCGGCGACTCCGATATGCGCCTCTTCGCCGTCGTGGACCACCCAGGCCAAATACCCGGGAGCAAGTTTCGGGTCAAGAAAACAATGAAGTCGCGGCGGCCCGTGAAAGGGAACGCTGCCAAGGACTTCTTCAACGCCGACAATCCATTCCCGATTGGTGTCCAGTCCGAGCGCCATGCCAACACGCGACCTGGCTCCGTCACTTCCTACCAGATAGCGAGCACTGACTGTGCGCGAGAGCCCACGCGTCTCAACTTGCACCAACAGACCGTCGTTCGTGGAAATGTGACCGGCATACTTTGTGGCCGGCATCCAACTCACGCCCGCACGTTGGCAGTCCTCCAGGAAATGACGGTATAGCGCCCCCATCCGTCCCACGCGAAACTCATCGTGCGGGCTTACCAGTTCCATTACTCGTCGGGCCGGTGAATAGACCGTGACGTGGCGGACTGGAGGACCGAGGCATGTTTCCGGCAGTTCGAAATCCTCCAGCGTGCGGCGGACGAAGATCCCCGTGGTATGAATCGCACGCTCAAGATCAGGTTTCTGATCCACCAGCAGAACTCGCACGCCGCTTCTACCCAGTAATCGCGAACACTGCAGACCGGCCAGACCGGCGCCGACTACTACCACGTCAAATCGTTCCATGATTCAGAGTTGAAACCTCGTCTTCCTGTGCAACGGACTGTTCTCATGCCCAATTATGAAGTGCGTAATCCAGTCACTCTCATTAATCAAAAGAGTCGGGCTTTTGACTTCAGCGGGCAGGTCAAACGCGAGCGTGGTGGTGTAGGATTCGCCCGGTCTGAGCGGTGTGGTAATCGGAGTGCCAGTTGCTGCGGCAGACTCCAGGGCTTGCCGCCCCGCAGGGGAAACTGCATAACTGCGTCCTTGATCGTCAACCAACGTGAATGATCGAGGGTTCGGATAGAGCCTGCCATTTCCGCGGTTTGGACCAATCGTCTTTTCGTCGAAACGTGTCTTGACGGTGACAAGCGTGAACATTCCGGTGGCGGCGACTTGCTGTGGCGCATTGCCAAGAGTCTTTAGCTGGCTGACTTTGTCGATCGAATACGCCAGGTGGCAATCCAATTCGCAAAAATGTTTTTCCTGTCCGCGGCTCAGAATCTGTTCACTACTGGAAAACGAAAAAGCGAGAACCGCCGAGAGATAGACGACGCCAATCGCTATCGCCGCCAGGACCACCAGACGAGCCCTGGCAAAGTACCGCCTGATCAGCAGGTAGAGCAGAAGCGCTGCCGCCACCGCCAGCAGAAAGGCCATGCCGAGAAAAGCCAACATGCCCAACGGAGCCGAAAAGTTTACATTCATGTACACTTCGCCATCCTCACGACCCAACGGTTCAACGTAAAGCGCTCTGCCCTACAAAGTTGCCAGACCTAAAATTAGCACAGACTTTTTAGCCTGTGCTCCTGGTCAGTCCCTGGGACTGCGGTCTGTGCTACTAACGGCGCGTCTGCTGGATCAGGGCTTCCATGTGGCCGATGTAACTTTCCAGCGCGCGCCGGCCGGATGCGGTCAGCTTGTATTCCGTTTTGGGCTGACGTCCTTCAAAGTATTTGGCGCAGGCGATGTACCCTGCTTCTTCAAGCTTGCGCGCGTGGACGCTCAAATTTCCGTCCGTCGTATGCAAGAGGCTCTTCAAATCATTGAAGGTCAGCGAATCGTTAGCCGCCAGCGCACTGACAATTCCCAAACGCAGGCGCTCATGGATTAACCGCTCCAGCGAAGGCGCTGGATTGTTCTTGCTCGGTTGCACGTCACGCGGCCTCGCCGCCACTGGCGCAGATTTTCGCGCACTGTTGTGTTTTAAAGCCGGCTTACCCACCATACCTCCTTGCGATGATCAGTCCGAATATCAAATGCAGCCCGCCAAATCCGGCGGCCATAAACATATTTCCCCAACCGGCGGGACAGAAAAGCGCAATCGCCCCGAGCAGGATGAAACTGAGGCCCATCACCGGAACGACCCGGACTGAGAACATGCCGCCGGTGAGCACACCCGTGCCGTAAAGCAACAGCCACATACCGGGGATCAAACCGATCGCTCCGTGCTGGTAGAGCGCCACGGTCAGCAGGACCCCGACAAACATCGGCGGCGTTAAGCTAAATCCCACTTTGCGGCCGGGCCCGGACAGCAGCGGCACCTGCAAAGCGCGTGCTTTGCGGTCCATGGTCCAGCCGGCGATTAGCAGCGAGACTATCGCTTCCCCGATCCATAACTGCAACCAGGCGCGCGGCGAGATTTGGCGCGCAGCCAGATAACTGGCCATCAGCGCGGATGCTCCGATCGCCACCTGACCCCAGCCCGGCACGGCGGTAAAAGCCGAAGAACGCTCCATGGTCTCGCGTATGTAGCGCAAGTTGTCCATGGCGCGATCATGCAGCGCCGGAGGTTCTTCAGCGGATGGTTGAATCAAGCGGATGGAGGTCACCCTGTTATGATACAGGAAGGTTTTGTTGTGTCAAGTACTTTGCAGCTTAAAGCCAAGATGAGGATTCTCCATATATCATTTGACATTGCCGGATGAGAAATGAGAAATGACATATGGAAAACCCGCCTCCCTTGCTTGTCAACCAGCCTTCTTAACAGTATCCCGCTCCCCCGACAGCAATCTCTCTTTCCGCGAAACTCCCCAGCGATAACCGCTTAACTTGCTGTCTTTTCCGACCACGCGATGACAGGGAATTACCAAAGCCACGCGGTTGCTGGCGCAAGCTCGGGCCACCGCGCGAACGGCCTTGGGCCGGCCGATTCGCTGCGCAATCTCGCTGTACGACGTCGTGCTGCCATAAGGAATTTCTTTCAACGCCTGCCAGACCTGCAATTGAAAGGCGGTGGCCTGAATGTCGAGCGGCAACTCCAAATGAGGCCGGACACCGCGCAGGTGTTCCAGAATCTCGCCGACCCAAATCTTCAACCGGCGATCGTCGCGCGTAATAGCGGCGGCCGGATATTCGGCCTGCAGCCCCTGTTCCAGCTCTGCATCAGATTCGCCAAGTGACACGGCGCAAACTCCATTGGGCGTAGCCGCCACCAGCAAACGCCCGAGAGGCGAATCTGTCATCGTAAAGGCGATGGTCATGCCGCGACCGCCGCGCCGGTACACTGCCGGAGTCATCCCCATCAGGGCCGAAGATTTTTCGTAGAGTCCGCGACTCGATCCATAACCAGCGTCATACATCGCCGTCGTTACCGAAGCTCCCGCGCGCACACGTGATTTGAATTGATTGAGCCGGCCGGCCTCGGCATATTCGCGGGGTGTAATGCCCATCACGCGTTTGAAGGTTCGCTGCAGGTGATGTGGACTAACTCCAGTTTGCGCGCTCAAGTCGGTCAGGGTTACCGCCTCATCAATTTTCGCCTCAATGATGCGGCAAATCCGGGCGACGAGGGATAGCGCCGGATCGGTTACGTGGATCGCGCGCGGGCGACAGCGCAGGCAGGCGCGAAAACCTGCGTTCTCGGCAGCGGCAGGCAAAGGGAAAAACCGCACCTGGTCGCGGCGCGGCCGGCGCGCCGGACAGGATGGCCGGCAATAGATTCCCGTCGAACGCACGGCAAAAACAAACTGGCCGTCGTTCGCGTTGTCGCGCGCCATTACTGCGCTCCACATTTGTTCGGAGCGCGGTGCGATTTGTTCCTGACTGGTCATAACTCTCTCCTCAATTCGGGTTTTCTGTGATGGCATGATAGGCCCGGATCAAGGCAGGTTCTATCCGAATCTTGCGCTCAAATTCGCGAGTGCGCCGGCCGCGGCTTTGCCGCCGCAAAGTGCGGAAAGGCTATGCCTTTCCGTTGGGGAACATTATTACTTCGTGAGGCTGGGCCTCAATATTTGGAGGCGTAGCCTCTCTATTATTAAAAGGGCGTCTCCGGTAAGGCGGAGCCTTACCGCACTGTGCGGCGGCAGAGCCGCTGCACACTTGATGCCCGCTATAGAGGCGTTACTTTACGTCGAGGGCCTCTGTGATCAGGCGCTCTTGCTCGAGCAAATAGATCGCGTACGAGCCGGTAGCCGGGCTGGCTGAGGCGGCCCTTCCCACATAACGTGGCCTCGTCTCGTTCCCCAGAACGCCTTCCAAACGCGGTTCGACAAACGTCCACCCACCCATGTTCTTTGGCTCTTCCTGGCACCAGAGCAGCTCACTAGTATTGGGATAGCGGGCGACGATTTCGCGCAAACGATTTTGTGGGAAAGGATAAAACTGTTCCAGCCGGACCAGCGCGACGTGTTCCGCGCCGGATTTTTTTCTCGCCTCCTGCAGATCATAGAAGACTTTGCCGCTGCAGACGACGATGCGCCGAATTTGATCCGCCTGTTTCATTTCGGAGTCATCAATCAGCGGCTGGAACCCGCCCCCGGTGAGATCGGAAACGCTGGAAGCCGCTGCCGGCAAACGTAAAAGACTCTTCGGCGTCATCACGATCAGTGGGCGTTCAAAGCCGGGGCGAACCTGCCGGCGGAGCAGATGAAAATACTGAGCCGGCGTCGACGGATAACAGACCTGCAAATTGTTTTCCGCACAGAGCTGCAGGTAGCGTTCGAGGCGGCCGCTGGAATGCTCCGGGCCTTGTCCTTCGTAACCGTGCGGCAACAACATCGCCAACCGCGATGTTTGTTTCCATTTATCCTCGCTCGCTGCGATGTACTGATCGATGATCACCTGGGCGCCGTTTGCGAAATCGCCAAACTGCGCTTCCCACATAACCAGGTCGTCACTCGCGACAACGGAGTAGCCATACTCAAAACCGAGCACGCCTTCCTCCGAAAGCGAGCTATCGAAAACTTCAAACCGCGCGCTCGGATTGGCCGGCGAAGACAATTCCCCCAGCGGCGTCCAGGCCTGTCCGGTTTGCGTATCGTATAAAACCGCGTGACGCTGGCTGAACGTGCCCCGGCCGGAATCCTGGCCGCTGAGGCGCACGTGCGACCCTTCGATCACGAGCGAGCCAAACGCCGCGGCTTCCGCAAATGCCCAATCCAAAGGCGCCGCCCCGTCTCCCATCTTCGCGCGGCGAGCCAGTTGGCCCACCATTTTGGGATTAATGTTGAAGCCCTGCGGCACAATCGCGATCTGGTGCGCGATAGTCTTCAAAGTTTCCGCGCCTACCCCAGTGGCGACCACCTCTGAGCCTTCGAGTTCAGTGACGGGCGCGGCCAATGTTTTTGCCGGCTTCTGCTCTGCCGCAATTTGTTTCGCGCTGGCCTGGGCCGCTTCGTAACGCTTGATCCGCTCATCGATTAGTTTTTGGACTTCCTCTTCATCGATGACGCCTTCACGAATTAGTTGCTGGGCATACTTCGCGCGCACTCCCTGATGCGCTTTCACTCGCGCGTACATCAATGGCTGCGTGTAGCTCGGTTCATCAGTTTCGTTATGGCCCAGCTTGCGAAATCCCACTACATCAAGCACGACATCCTTGTTGAATTCCTGCCGGTAACCGAGGGCAATACGCAACGCGCGGTAGGCCGCGTCCGGGTCGTCGCCGTTCACGTGGAAGATCGGCAACTGCGTCATGCGAGCCACGTCCGTCGAATAGATGGTTGAGCGCCCCGCTTCCGGTGAAGTAGTGAAACCGATCTGATTGTTGATGATGATATGAATCGTCCCGCCCGTGCGATAGCCTTTGAGCTGCGCCAGGTTCAGGGTTTCCATCACGATGCCCTGGCCCGCGAACGCCGCATCACCGTGCAGCAAAACCGGCAGCGCGCGATCGATGGCTTCCTCACGCGGCACGCTGGCGCCGCGCAACTTGTCCTGTTTTGCCCGCACCATTCCTTCCACTACTGGATCGACGAATTCCAAATGGCTGGGATTGGGTGAAAGCGTCAGCTTGACCTTGCGTCCATCTGCTGTTTCGCGCTCGCCTTCCGCGCCCTGGTGATATTTCACGTCGCCTTCATCGGCGGGAAACTCCGGATGGACCGATCCTTCAAATGAAGTGAAGATGCGCTCGCAGAAATTTCCCACGACATTTGCCAGCACGTTCAAGCGCCCGCGATGGGCCATCCCCAGCGTGATGTCATCAACGCCGCGGCTGGCGGCGCCTTCGATCAACTGATCGAGGAGCGGAATAATCGTCTCGCATCCTTCGAGGGAAAACCGCTTTTGACCTAAGTACTTCGTGTGCAGGAAGCGCTCAAATTGCTCCGCCGAGATCAGTTTCCACAGTATCTCTTTCCTGGTCTCCGGCGGAATCGGTTCCGGATCGACCAGCTCCCGTCGAATCTGTTCCCGCAGCCAGAGCTTTTCTTCCTTGCTCTGGATGTGCCGGTATTCGATTCCCACCTTGCCGCAATAAGCGCGCTGCAGAATGTGCAGAATCTCGCGCAGCGTGGCGGTTTTTGTTCCGCCCAGTCCACCGGTGATGAAAACTCGATCGAGGTCCCAGATCGTCAGGTTGTAAGTTTCGATGTCGAGTTCGGGATGGTAAAGCACGGGCATCGCGTGCAGCGGATCGATGTCGGCGATCAGGTGGCCGCGGACGCGGTAGGCGTTGATTAACTCCATCACACGCGCTTGTCGCATCGATTGCTCGTGCGTTTGATCGACCCCCAGAAAGAATGGATTTCGATCCAGGTTCCAGCGCAAGGGCGTGTGGGCGATTCCGAGGTCGGCAAAAATGTCGTCGTAAAACTTGTGCTTGCCAATCAACAATTCGTGCACGCGGGCCAGGAACGCGCCCGACTCTGCGCCCTGGATGATGCGGTGATCGTAGGTGCTGCTGATCGTGATTGCTTTGCTGATCCCGAGTTGCGACAGCGCCACCGGGGCCATCGCCTGATACTCCGCCGGATACTCAATCGCTCCCGTGGCAATGATGACCGATTGGCCCGCCATCAGGCGCGGGGTTGAAGCGACCGTGCCGATGGTGCCAGGATTCGTCAGTGAAATCGTCGTGCCCTGGAAATCGGAAATCTGCAACTTGCCTTCGCGCGCATTCTTTACGACTTCATCGTAAGCGTTGAGAAATTCAGAAAACCGCAGGCCCTCAGCATTCTTGATGTTAGGAACCAACAAACTTCGCGTGCCGTCTTTCTTTTCCAGGTCAATTGCGATGCCGAGGTTTACCGCGCTGCGGCGAATTCGCGCCGGTTTTCCGTCACTCGCAACAAAGCCATCGTTGAGTTGGGGAAACTGATCCAGCGCACGCAGGAGGGCCCACGCTATCAAGTGCGTGTACGAAGCCTTGCCGGCAAAATTCTCGCGCAAATGCTCGTTAATGATGAGACGGTTTTCATCTAAAAGTTTTACCGGAATCCGGCGCTGCGAGGTGGCGGTGGGGACCGCCAGGCTGGCCTCCATGTTCTCGACTATCTTGAGCGCGGCGCCACGGATAGGAGTCGCTTCTCCTGCTGGAGGTTCTGCAGTTTTTGCCTCGGCCGCTTTCGCAGCTTTCGGTTCGGTCGCGGCAGGCTGCGCGACCGGAGCGGGCGCAGCAGATGTCGCTCCGGCCGCTTTGTGTCCGTCACGTTGGCCGTCAGCCGGCGGGGTCGCGGCGGATTCAACTGTCGCTGGTGTTTGCGCGTGGTCCGGCGCGCCGAGCAATTCGCCAAAATAGGTCCGCCATGATTCGTCAACCAACGCGGGGTCGCTGCGAAACCGGCTGAGCAAACCCTCCACGTAAGTCGCATTGGCGCCGAAATTCTCGGCAATGGTTTCGGAGATATCCTGATTAATCTTTGCTACCAACTTTTACCTCAAGTCTACGGTTGTTTTAGCGCCTTAGGGCGCAGGTTGCTCTTGTCTCCGAGCCGTCCAGCCCAGGATCCCATTCAAAGGCCTAAACGTTTCGCCAACAGTTTTGGGTTTGATAACACGTGTTCCCGCAGATCGTTTTCAAGTAATAGACTAGCACCTTCCGCGGCTGTTTGCATCCGGCACCCCGAGGAAGCGCCGCACCGGGAAAACGAGGAAAAACCTCGAAATAGGGCGGTACCAATGCTATCGTAGGCGCCCAATCTGAACGCTGCACTTTGTTTGAAACCAGACAATCTTATGAGAAGAGAAAAAACCGATTCATGCGCCGGGCTGAAGATCGCGCTCGCCTTTCTGACAACGTTTGCCTTCGCCGTAGCGGCGCCGATCTTCGGCTACTCCGGCAACTACGACCGGGCTGTAACGACCGTAATCCTGGTCCGCCATGCCGAGAAAATGACGGAACCGAATAATCCCACCCCCAATCCCGATCCGGATCTGAGTCCGGCGGGTGTGGCCCGGGCGCAGGAGATTGTGCGGATGTTTGGTGATGCCGAGATCACGGCCATTTACGCCACGCAATACAAACGTACAGTGCAAACGGTCAAGCCTTTGGCGGATAAGCTGCGGGTCGCCATCACTCAAGTGAATTCAAAAAACACCGCCGACGTTGTTAACCAGATTCGCACCAAGCATGCCGGGGAAGTGATTTTTGTGTCAGGCCATAACACAACGGTGCCGGAAATTATTAATGGCCTGGGCGGACCGAAGTTGCCGATCATCCCAGAGACAGAGTTCGATAATCTTTACATCCTGACGATCGACAGTGCCGGCAAAACGGATTTGGTGAAACTGCGGTATGGCAGCGCGATCCCTGTGCCGGTTAGCAAACCGATGATGCAGCCGTGATGACGGGTAACCGAGTTGGAGTATCGGCGCAATGAGGTTATGCATTCGAGATCTAAGTCTGTTCGCGCTGTTTTCTTTGATGCCTGTGCCGGTGAGCAAACCGATGATGCAGCCGTGATGACGGGTAACCGAGGATCTGCGGAATGAGGTCATGTGTTCTTCGAGATCTAAGTCTGTTCGCGCTGTTTTCTTTGATGCCTGGTGAGCGAACCGATGATGCAGCCGTGATGACGGGTAACCGGGAGTATCTGCGGAATAAGGTTATGCGTTCTTCGAGATCTAAGTCTGTTCGCGCTGTTTTCTTTTCGGATGTTCGCGCTGCTTTCTTTTGGGATTTGAGATCTGAAATTTGAAATCCAAAACAGAACCCTATGAAAAACCAAACCCCGCCGCGCGCAAAATCTGCCAATCAAATCACTTCTAATCAAGCCACATCTCTTCAAGCCACATCCGAGCAGGCCCCGTCCGATCCGCTAACCAACCAGCGTGCGTCCGATCAAGCGTCGCCGAACCCGCCGTCTCGCGATAAAACGACCGACTTGATCAATCGCCGTTCGTTCGTGACCCTCTTACCAGCGGTCGGCGCCGCCGGAATCGTGGCCGTGAACCTGACACCATCTGCTTTGGCGCAAACTACGACACCGACACCAACGCCAGCCGCTACGCCAACACCGACACCAGCGCCGTTACGCGTGACCAAGGAAATGCTGCGCAATACCGAAAAGCTTATCGGCATCGAACTAACTGAGGCGCAGGAGGCAATGGCGCTTTCCAACGCCAATACGAATCTGGATCGCTACGAGACTCTGCGAAAAATCGATGTCCCGCTCGACACTGAACCCGCCACCGCCTTTCATCCTGCGCTGCCGGGAAAGAGATTCAACTCGCAAGCGATCAAGTTCAAGTTAAGCAAGACTGCCGCACCGTCCTTCAATTCCGTAGAAGACCTGGCCTTCGCCACGGTGCCGCAACTCGCCGAACTGATTCGCACGAAGAAGCTCTCGCCGGTAGAACTAACAAAAATGTATCTGGCGCGGCTAGAGCGTTACGGCCCGAAGCTCAATTGCGTGGTTACGCTCACAAAGGATCTGGCTATGGCCCAGGCTTCCGCGGCCGAAGCGGAAATCAAGCGCGGCAAGTATCGGGGTCCGCTGCACGGGATTCCCTGGGGCGCGAAGGATCTATTTGCCACGAAGGGAATTCCCACCACCTGGGGCGCCGAACCTTATCGCGATCAGGTTATTGATTACGACGCTACGGTGATCGAACGGTTGCGGGCGACGGGTGCAGTGCTGGTGGCCAAACTTTCGATGGGCGCCCTGGCCCAGGGCGGCAGATGGTTTCGCGGCGTCACGCGTAACCCGTGGCAACCGGAAGAGGATCGGGTTGGTTCGAGCGGATCATCAGCGGGCCCGGCCTCAGCGACAGCCGCCGGCCTGGTCGGCTTTTCCATTGGCACTGAGACTCTGGGCTCGATTGTTTCACCGTCATCACGATGCGGCGTGGTGGGACTGAGGCCAACGTACGGTCGCGTCAGTCGCTATGGCGCCATGGGACTTAGTTGGACCATGGATAAGATTGGACCAATTTGCCGCGGCGTGGAGGATTGTGCGGCCGCACTCGATGCGATCTATGGCCCGGATGATCGCGACATTACGGTAGGCAACGCCCCCTTCAACTGGCTGCCCGACATCCCACTCAACAAACTACGCATCGGCTATTTGAAAAGCGAATTTGACGGCGCCGGCTTTCAGCCCACGACCGATCAGCAGCGCCAGCAGTTCGAACAGCGCCGTACGATGTACGCCGACGCATTGGCCGCATTAAAGGGCGCCGGCGCCAATCTCCAGCCGATCGAGCTGCCAAAGTTTTCCACTGGCAGCCTGCGCATAATCCTGGTGGCCGAAGCTGCCGCAGCGTTCGACGACCTCACGCGCAACGGTGGGGTCAATCAATTGTCCGGGCAGGAGCCCAGCGACTGGCCTAACACTTTCCGTTCTTCGCGTTTCATTCCGGCCGTGGAATATTTGCGCGCCCAACGCGCGCGGACACTCTTGATGCGCGAGATGGATAAGCTAATGTCTGATTGGGATGTTTTCGTTTCTCCGGCGCCTGGCAGCGCCAGTCTGGTTGTGACCAACCTAACCGGTCATCCGGCCGTCTGCGTGCCGTGCGGATTTCTGAACAAGCTTCCGCAATCGATCATGTTCACCGGCCGGCTTTACGATGAAGCCTCACCGTTGCGCGTGGCGCTCGCTTTCGAACGCGCGACCCAATGGCACACAATGCATCCGAAGCTCGAGGGGTAACGAGACGGCCCTTCCGCAACTACCGCGAAGCGGTTCTACTCCGAGGCAGCCTCCAACAACGCCGGGACATCGAGCACCAGCGCCACTGACCCGTCCCGCAGCTCATTGGCTCCAGTCACGCCACGCCAACGTGTCGCATGTCGTCCCAAACCGCGCACCAACGCCTGATGCTCCCCTTCGATACCATCCACGATAAGCGCGATGTGCTCCGTCGATGGTGCATCGCTCTTAACTGAAGAGCCGTTCGCAATTGCCGCGCAACGAATTATCAAAAAACTTTGTGACTCGCTGTTGCTATCACCATGTTCATGGCCCAACAAAGCCTGTAGATCGCGACGCGGCACCGGCTTTCCATGCCATTCAATGGCGCCGTTTGTCAGTGAAGCTGCGGCACCGACTGCTCCCCGATCCAAAACAGACCGCGAGTCGATGTGATAGAAACTGTCGCGCGCTTTCACCAGCACGGTTGAGACAAGGGCAAGCCGGGCCGGCAAAATCATTTGAAAAGTTGTGCCCGCCCCGGATTCGGTTCGTACGCGAACCTCACCGCCGGCCTCCGCCATCGCTTGATCGACGATTTCCAAACCAATGCCGCGACCTGAGGTTTCGGAAACCTCGCCGGCGGTAGAAAATCCCGGGCGGAAGATTAATCGCAGACACTGATCGAAAGTAACTGAAGCCGGATCGGCGATAATCTCGCGCTCCGCGGCAGCGCGACCTACGCGCGCGGCGTCAATGCCGCGTCCGTCATCGGCGACGTAAATCTCAACGCGATTGCTTTCCGATAACGCCGACAGTCGAATTCGACCGGCTGTCTCTTTCCCCGCCGCGGCTCTCTCGGGCGGCGACTCTATGCCGTGGTCCACAGCATTACGCACCAGGTGCATCAGCGGATCGGCTATCGTGGCGGCCAGCGATTTGTCGATCGAAACTTCGCCGCCGCTGATTTCTATTGTCACTTCTTTGCCGGTAGCTCGCGCTGCCAGGCGCCCGGCTCGAGCGGCCCGCTCAAATGTCGCCGCGAGTGGAATCATCCGCAGCTTAATCAGCCGTTGTTCGAGCTCAACGAATTGCTCGCGGATGCGCGGTATCGTTTCTTTTGTCGCGCTGCGGTCGACGCCATTCGAATCCGCTGCGCCGGATTCGAGAGCATTGGCTGTCTCGCGGAATAACTCGCTGGCCCGGCTAATCAAATCATCTAATTCCGCCAAACTTACCCGCACGGTAATCGCCACCGGAGCTGAAGATAATGACGCGTCGTCGCCTCGCAAACTCGATGTCACCGCGGGCGGCAGATTCGTGTTTTGGCCCGCTCGATTAATCTCAAGCTCAGTGACGGTTACTTTTCTTGTATCGCCTTCCTGCGTGAGCGCCGCCACCGAAGCAGAGTCGGTGGCGTAAAGAAGGCGAAAGTTGATTGCTCCCAACTCCACCATTTGCGCCCCGGGAACGGTGGCCAGAATTTCCCCGCTCTCAACCAGTTGGGCGCTGAGCCGGCGAAATTCCTGATCGAATTCGACAAGCGGAAAGGTGGCGGAAATGATGAAGAGGCGCGTGCCCTCAGCTAAAGCTTCGCGAAGGTGACGCTCGTCATACCGGCTGAGCGCCCCGGCAATATCTCCCGGCAGCGAAGCACGGACATCGAACAGAAACTGAGTTTTTTCTTCAACTGCGGACGCGGCGAATTCCCTCAAGCGCTGAATGAGATCGCTCGCGTCTGCTGCCGAGCGGGTGCCGGCGATTGCCGCCAAGTCCTCTGAGATGGCATAGGCCGCATCTTCAAATGCGTCCAGCATCGCGTCATCGATGGCGAGGCGCCCCAGCCGCACATTATCGAGCACGCTCTCGAACTCATGCGCGATCTGCCTAATTGATTCAGTCTCGGCCGCCCCGGCCGCTCCCTTCAGCGTGTGAACGTGGCGAAAGATTTGCGCGGTCAATTCGCGCCGGATTCGTCCCTCAGCCCGTCGCAGGCGCAACTGCTGCAAGGCGCTGAAGAGGCGCTCCAGCAACTCTTCCGCTTCCAAAAAAAACTGGCGCTGCAGTTCGTTCATCGCGAGTTTCGGGTTTCGAGTTTCGGGTTTCGAGTTCGGATTTCGAATTCGGATTTCGAATTCGGATTTCGAGTTTCGAGTTCGGATTCGGGAGAGCGAAGGTCTGCGAGAGGTAAATTGAAACCTAAAATCTGAAGCTCGAAACTCCGAACTCGAAACTCGAAACTCGAAACCCGAAACGCTATTCCTCGTCTTCCTCGATCTCTTCTTCGTGGTGTTCTTCTTCGAGATGCTCAGCGCCGGGAATTATTTGCTGGGGAAACTCTTCATCCAAATCGCGTTTAATCGCGTCGAGTATTCCGTTAATGAATTGGGTCGCTTCGTAAGTGGAGAACCGGCGGGCGATCTCCAGCGCTTCGTTGATGGTGACAGTCCGCGGAGTAGGTTCGTGAAGAAATTCATAGACAGCCAGGCGCAGCACGTTGCGATCGACAATGGCCATCCGCGAAATGCGCCAGTGTTCGGCCCGCGATTTGATTCGCTCATCCAGCGCACTCAGATGCGCCAGCGTGCCGGCGGCCAGGCGCGTGGCAAACTCGCGCGCCGATTCTTCCAGTTCGGCATCGCAAAGTTCTGCCCAGTAGGTGCGCACCAATTCATCCGCGCGCGCCTCCGAAACATCAGCCGCAAAGAGCATTTGCAAGGCGCATTCACGCGCCTTACGCCGCGAACCCATATTAATTCAAGGATGAAAGCGGAAGGATAAAGGATGACCTGCTAAGCAAGTATCCGGCTTTTCATCCTTCAGCTCTCAACAGTCATCCCTTGCCAAAGCCTTCCCGGTAAAGATTTGCCAACTCCACTGCCGCCGTCGCAGCTTCAAACCCCTTGTTCCCCAACTTCACTCCCGCGCGATCCATCGCCTGTTCCAATGTGTCGGCCGTCACTACGCCGAACACGACGGGCACACCGGTTTGCATGCCGGCCTGCGTGATGCCGCGCGCCACTTCGCCGGCGATGTATTCGAAGTGCGGCGTCTGTCCGCGAATAATTGTGCCCAGGCAGATTACCGCGTCGAACTTTTTGGTCTGGGCGGACTTCAAAGCGGCGAGCGGAATTTCAAACGCACCCGGCACGCGATAAACCGTCACTGACTTGTCTTTGACGCCAAGCCGTTCGAGCGCATCCAACGCGCCGTCGAGCAGCCGCGAAGTCAGCAGCTCATTCCAACGGCTGGCGACAATCGCAAACCGAAAGCCCTTCCCATTCAAAGCGCCTTGATGAGTAATTGGTTGCACGAAACCCGTTGCAATCGATTCGGAAGTAAAGTTCGCTGGCAGTATAGGTGAACGAGTTGAGTCGAGACAAGCGAGGGTAGTGGGAGGAAATGTCCAAATCTCATTGGTCATTCGCGAATGTCAAATTAGAAGTGCAACCAATGGACGTTGAAATTGAACCATTGACTCAGCTGGCGAAACCCAGCCGGTTGCCGTTGTGGTTTCCTCGCGCCGGCAGGCGCGGAAGGATGGTAGCCAGGTGGCAAGCGTGCAGCGCGCGGCCACTGGATCCGTATCCCCAATTGGATTGCGCCCCGCACGGGCGCCGGGAGGTAACGGCACTCCTGATATTCCGCGCGCCCTTGCCGGGCGCCCTTCTCGTTTTCGGATGTCCCAGTGGCCGCGCGCTGCGCGCTTGCCACTGGCTACCTTGCCACTGCGCCTCTGGCGCAGACGCATGGATCAAGTTGTTGTACTTGAAACTTGAATCCACCATCTCTTATTTGTCTCGCCGGAAAACGGTCGCCCCGCTTCCGCTTTCGATAACCGGCTGACAAATGAGAAATGACAAAAGGAAAATCCGTCTCCCTCGACTTGGTAATTAGAGCCGGTTAATACCTAGCGACCTTTGAATACGGGTTTGCGCTTCTCAAGAAATGCGCTGGTTCCTTCGCGTACATCTTCCGTTACGAACAGCGAACTGAAAAGTTCGCGTTCCAGCGCCAGACCATCCTCAAGACTGAGCTCGCGGCCACCGATGACGGCCTTCAGGCAGGTGCGGATTGCGAGCGGAGCAAGCCGCGCGATTTTGCCGGCCAACTCCTCAGCCTCTTTCATTAAATCCGCCGGCTCAACGACGCGGTTTACCAAACCTGCGCGCTGCGCTTCGGCCGCGGAGACACTCTCGCCGGTTAACATCATTTCCAGCGCGCGTCCCTCGCCAACTACGCGCATCAATCTTTGCGTCCCGCCGTATCCCGGAATTATTCCGAGCTTCAGTTCCGGCAAACTAAATCGCGCGTTAGTCGCGGCGACGCGTAAATGGCAACCCAGCGCCAGCTCAGTGCCACCGCCTGCGGCTAGTCCATTGATGGCTGCGATGACGGGCACGGGGAAACGCTCAAGCTGATTACCAAGCTCCTGGCCCCGTTGGGCGAAGGCTTTCGCGCCGTCCGGATCCAAATGCGCCATGTCAGCGATATCGGTGCCCGCACAAAACGCGCGGTCGCCTTCACCAGTAATGACCAGAGCGCGCAGATCTGGATCACTTTCCATTTGATGAAGGGTTCGCTCGAGCTCGTCCTTCATGAAAAGTGAAAGGGCGTTCAGTTTGTCCGGCCGCGAAAGCGTGAGCACCGCAATCGCATTCCGCCGCTCAAGCTTTATGGCGCCGTTGTCAGTTTGAGGATCCATCATTCGTAAGCCGGCTCGCTTCAGCGTGTTTTTCCGTTATAGGTTTAGCCATTGCTCCGTTATCATATCGGGCCTTTCACTACCGTCAAACATCGGGAGAACAAATCGTGAGCAGAATGAACCGGCTGGTACCATTCGCCGCAATACTCATTGCGCTTTCCATTTCGGTTTCCATGTATATGCCGCCTCGAGACGCAGCGGCGCGCGCAGTTCCGCAGAGCACATCGCCAACGTTGGTCTTCTCGGTCTCCGAAGAGTCTGGCACCTACAACCTCGATGCTGTCGTCGCTATCAATGGCAAGCGACTGAGCGCGCCGTTCTCCGAAGACAAGGAAGCGCAACAGGACGCGTTTGCGAAAAAGTTTTTCGCTGCCGGCAACAAATACCGTTTGACCTTCGGTGGCGGCGACGCTGGAAGCGTCACTCTCAAAGGATGGTCGCGCGGCTGCAACAGCGTGCACGCAGAAGCGTCAGGGTCGACCTCAGTTACTCTTGGCGGCCAAGTGAAGGCTTTGGCTATCAACTCTGAACTTATCGGCAAGCGCACTCCAGCGAGACGCGCGCCGAGTGCTGCGGAACGCGATGCCGTTTTGGCGCTGGTGAAGAAGATCTATACCGAACATGGTGTGACCAGCGCGCTATTCCGTTCGCTGGGGGTCACTAACTTAGCTGCAACCGATCTGGATGGTGATGGTGTTTTCGAAATGATTGGAAGCTTCACCCTCGCAGCCAGGAACAAGTTTCAACGTGATTTGTTTTTGATTGCGAAGCCACAAGGCGCCGCGATGCGCGCCGACTTCGTGAAGTTCCAGGCCTATCAACCTCCGGCCGAAGGCTTCTTATCGAGCATTGATTTTTTGGACCAACTTGACCTGGACGGTGACGGCGTCGGCGAAGTTTTTGCGGTAACGGGAGGCTTCGACGCCTACGGCTATGTCATTTATAAGAAGAGCGCAGGCCGTTGGCGGCAGGTGTATTCAGGCGTGGGCGATGCTTGCTGACATGTAGGGGTTAGCGAAGCTCTTTGGAGTGCGCCGACCTGTCGGCGCTTTTCTCTTAATGCGACCTGTCGCATCTGCCGGTTAGCCGCCGATAGGAAAGCGGCGACAGGTCGCCGCACTCCAAAGAGCTTCGCTATTGCGAACGACAGAGCTTAGCCGCGTTTCCGGCGTCTGGTTACGGGCCTCTTCACCGGTGGCTTCGGCGGCTGAGGCACCGACGCCTCCTGCTTCTTCGGCATCATGTGTTGCTGGATCAAGTCTTTCAACATCTGCTGCGCAAAATCGGCCTGCAACACAACTTCATCATTCTCCGCCGTCAGGGTCATGCCCTTCAGCATTGCCTGCGCTGATTTGTCCGGAATTTCGCTGATGCCATGCTGCAGCAATCCCGACAGCAGGTTGTCGATAATTTTTGCCGTGTCGGGATTGTCGGCGTTCATCATGCCGCGCAGCCTGAAGTTTGTCGCGTCCATGGTAAGCGCCGCATAAAAGTCGCCCAGCTTTGATTCGCAACGCGGCGGCCGCGCGTTTCCTTCAGTTCCCAACATGCCAAAACTTTTCGCGAATGCGCCCCAGGGCGAACCCGCAACGCTAGCCAGCACATTCGGATCGCGCATGAGGGAATTCAAAGACTCCGCTGCGATTCTGCCGTTGCCCTCGCTCGCATCAATCGCCGCTCGCAGGTAGGCGGGACTACCGGCCGCGATCGTTGTCGGGTTGAGCACCACGATCCCAACCTCTGAAAAGGACTTCAGGAGCGGCATCTTTTCCGCCTCTTTGGCGATCTCGTCGATTGTCATCAAAGCGATGGTCTTCGATCCGTGCTTTTCATCGCGAAGCTTTCCACCGGACGCCATGCGGGCCAGGGTCATGAGCGATTCAGCGCTCATGTCGCCACTGGCAACCAACATGAATTCAGCTGGTTGAAAACTCAAGTCAGGTGTCGGCCGCTTAAAGCGCGTGGCGATGACGATGTAGTCGATCTTCGACGGGTCGATGCCGGACTGCTGCTTGACCATGTCGAACATCGAACGCATGTCCGCGACTTCCTTTGCCGGCATGAGTTTTGGCACCGCATCATTAAGAATGCGCTGCGGGTTGATGTAGACCAGCGTGTCTGCCTCAGGCAGGTTCGCCAACGAGCTGGTAGCTGTCTGGCCAAACGCGGCGACCGCGCTTAGCAAAACCAGTGATAAGCAAACAGTTGTGTGAGTGAAAAGTCTTTTCATGATTCGGGGGCTCCTTCGTTCAAGTTGCGTTATCTTTGCATACTGATCGACGTGCCGTCATCAATTCCGTTTAAATCTGCTGCAAGTTCCTTACGGTAAACTGGTCTTCGATGTTGCCGGTATTTAAAGTCGACGCCGGCTCAAAGAGCAGCACGTGACATTCTTCCTCAGCCACCGGCCGGTGTTCGACACCGCGCGGGACGATAATCATCTCGCCTTGCTCCAACCAAAGGGACCGGTCAACGTCGCCCTCGCCAGGCTCGCGGTACTCCAGGCGAAATCTTCCTTGCAGAACCATGAAGAGCTCGTCCTCGTGCTCATGATGATGCCAGGTGAAGGGGCCCTGGAATTTCACCAGCTTCACATATTGCCCGTTCAACTCGCCGGCAATATGCGGCTGCCAATAGTCGGAGAAGAGCGAAAGTTTTTCGGCCAGATTGATTTTGTTCATAAGGCTTGGTTGCGGAGCGCGGGGGCAAGCCCGTCTTCCGGACTGCGAGTAGAGATGGTTGAAATTTCAAACGCCACTGCATCAGGGCTCAGCGGACCCGCAGTCGGGAAGAGGGACTCGTCCCCGCTCTTTTATAAAATCAGAACTGCCAAACTCTAGTCAGTTCCAGTCTCTTATGCAATAATCCGCTCCCAAGAATTTGCGATCAGCTGGTTTCGTTTCCAGCAAAATACACATCCACAGATTACGCAGTTTACACAGAACCAGGAAAACAAGGTGACTCCGCTGAGGTGCCGGTTTTTGCTTTTTGAGTATGTCCAATCTGCGTAATCGGCGGACAGCCTCTTTCCTTTGAGGAAACCAATGCGTCTAAATCGACTATTGACTTTTGCCGTCATCGCCCTCTCAATCGCCGGATCATTTTCCCTCCTGCAAGCGCAGAAAACCAATAAAGACATCCTGGGACCACTGCGCTATCGCTACATCGGTCCGGTGGGCAATCGCGTGACATGCGTCGTCGGGATCCCCGGCCGGCCGAATATTTATTATGCCGGCGCCGCGTCCGGCGGAATCTTCAAGACTATCGATGGCGGCACGCACTGGGATTCCATCTTCGACGACCAACCGGTTTCCTCGATTGGCGCACTCGCCATCGCCCCTTCCGATCCGAATACGGTTTGGGCCGGCACGGGAGAGTCATATATTCGCAGCCACATCTCCGTCGGCGCAGGTATTTACAAATCCACCGACGCCGGAAAAACCTGGACGCTGATGGGCCTGGAAAAGACCGGCCGCATCGCGCGCGTGATCGTCGATCCCAAAGACCCGAATATCGTGCTGGTGGCCGCGATGGGCCATAGTTATGGACCACAGCAGGAGCGCGGCGTTTTTCGCACAACTGACGGCGGGAAGACCTGGACCCGCGTGCTGTTTACCGACGAGCACACCGGCTGTTCCGACCTGGTAATGGACGCGAACAACAACCGAATCCTGTTTGCCGGGATGTGGCCGCTTGAGATCCATACGTGGGGTCGGGAGAGCGGCGGGCCGGGCAGCGGCCTCTTCAAATCCGTCGACGGCGGTGTGACCTGGACGAGACTCACCGGCCATGGCCTGCCCACGAAAACCACCGGCAAGATTGCCCTGGCGATGGCGCCCTCTAATTCCAAACGCGTCTATGCCTTGATTGAGACGGGCGACGGTGTGCCGGTCAAAGGCGTCGAGACCGATCGCGGCAAGCTCTGGCGTTCCGATGACGGCGGCGACAGCTGGCGCTTAGTTAGTTACAACCGCACGCTTGGCGGCCGCACGCATTACTACTTCCGCATGGCCGTTGCGCCCGACGATCCAAATGAAACTTATTTTTTGACCGCCACCTTCTCAACTTCGATGGACGGCGGCGAAACTCTGCGCGCAGCGATTGGTGGAGCTCCCGGCGCTTTTAGTAGTAGTCCGGGCGGCGACAATCATGACATGTGGATCGATCCTACAAACAGCGACCGTATGGCCGTCGCTAATGACGGCAACGTTTCGATCTCCGTTACGCGCGGCCAGACCTGGAACCGTGTGCAACTACCAATTGCGCAGATGTACCACGTCACAGCCGACAACCGGATTCCCTACAACGTCTACGGCAACAAACAGGATGGTCCATCGTATCGTGGTCCCAGTCGGACCAGCGCCGGCGGTCCGATTCCGCGCAGCGCGTGGCAATCTGTTGCCGGCGGCGAAAGTGGTTGGGCCACTCCGGATCCCGGCGACAACAACATCATCTGGTCCAGCGCATCTGGTTCCGGCAGCGTCGGTGGAATAGTCGAACGATTTGATTTGCGCACCGGCCAGGCCCGCAACGTAGAAGTCTGGCCCGATCAAACGAACGGTGCGACGGCTGCTGAAGTGAAATACCGTTTCGTGTGGACTGCGCCGCTGACTATCTCGCCGCACGATTACAACAAACTTTACGTCGGCAGCCAGTACGTTCATCAAACTACCAACGCCGGTCAGAGCTGGCAGGTAATCAGTCCCGACCTCACCACCAACGACAAAAGCCGGCAAGGGTTCTCCGGCGGCCTGACTGGGGACAACATCGGTGTCGAATATTTTCCCGTGGTCTTTGCGATCACTGAGTCGCCAAAAGAGAAAGGACTGATCTGGGCCGGCACCAACGACGGCCTGGTACAAATCACGCGCGACGGCGGGAACAAGTGGAACAACGTAACAAAGAACATTCCCGGGTTGCCGCCCCTCGGCACTGTCAGCAACATCGAAGCCTCGCGCTATAACGCCGGCACCGCATACATCACCGTTGACTTTCACCAGGTCAACAATCGCGATCCGTTCGTTTACAAGACTTCGGATTACGGCAAGACCTGGAAGCAAATTACTAACGGTCTTCCGCACACCATGCTGAGCTACGCGCATTGTGTTCGCGAAGATCCAGTGCGCCAGGGCTTGCTCTATCTGGGTACGGAAGGCGGTCTGTACGTTTCGTTTGACGATGGCGCGAACTGGCAACCTCTGCAATCGAATCTGCCGCACGCGCCGGTTTACTGGATGACGATTCAGGAGAACTTCAACGACCTCGTTGTTTCGACGTATGGCCGGGGCTTTTGGATTCTTGATGACCTGACGCCGCTCCAGCAGTTGACAGCGAATGTGCGCGATTCGGCCGCCGCTCTTTTTCCACCGCGGCCGGCGTATCGCTTTCGCAATACCGTCGTGCCTTTTTCGATGGGCGACGATCCGACCGCCGGCCAAAACCCGCCGTACGGCGCAGCGATTAATTACTATTTGAAGTCTGCCCCGGACGGCGATGTGAAAATACGAATTGAAAATGCAAAAGGCGAAACCGTTCGCACGATCAATGGGACCAAAACAGTCGGGCTCAATCGCGTGTACTGGGACCTGCGCGGCGAGTTGACGAAAGAAGTGCGTCTGCGCACCAGCCCCGAATACGCGCCGGAGGTTACCGGCGTGAATAATAGCGAGTGGCGCGTCGCGCCGGATGGCGGCCGTTTCTCGGTCCTGCTGCCGCCGGGAAACTACACCGTCAAACTTTCCGGCGTCGGGCCGGAATTGTCTGAGCCTTTGGTCATCAAGAAGGATCCAAACTCCGCCGGCACTGAGGCTGACATCGCTGCCCAAACGCAAGTGATGACTGAGTTGCGCCAGGACCTGGAGAACGCCGCCGAGATGGTGAACCAGATCGAAGCCATTCGCAGCCAGCTCTACAAACTGACGTCAGCACCGCCTGCGGTAGCGGGTGGCCCCAACGTTGGCAATGGGACGGTCGGCCAATCTGCTTCAAGCGCCAACATGAGGTCAGTACCGTCCGCGGTAGCGGATGGGTCTCAACTCTCTCCAGCGATAGTTAAAGCAGCTAACGAACTCGACAAACGCCTGATCGCAGTTGAAGAAAACCTGATCCAACGCCGCCTGACCGGTCAGGGCCAGGACACTGTGCGCTGGCCGCCAAAACTGATCAGCAAGCTAAACTATCTGGCAAGCGGTATCGCCGGCGCAGACTTCGCACCAACCAACCAGCATCGCGAAGTGAAGACGATGTTCGAAGAACAACTGAACGCGTTCCGCGCCCGCCTGGACCATTTGTTAAAGGATGATCTCGAAGACTTAAACAAACTACTGCGCGAAAAGAGCCTGCCGGCAATTAAGGCAACTTTGTAAGATTCTTGCACAGGTACCGCGGCAGCCCTTTGGAGTGCGGTGACCTGTCACCGCTGGCTACTGCTCCGTTTTAACGCTGACAATTCAGACTCCAAAGTGTCCACCGGCTCCGCACAAAAAGTCCGACTGTTCAGTGAGAGCGGCGGGCTTCAAGCGCCAACGGCGCGAAATGTAACAGCCTGGGCCAGCGGCCCAGGTTTCGGCCGCAAGCAATCTGCAATAGCGCTGAAGGCGCGAACTAGCATCGCACTCCGGCAATGGCTGTAGTTAGCGAGTCCAATTCCGCGCTTTCAGCGCTGATTGAACGCGCAGGGACCGTAACCCAGGCCGTTGGCCTGGGCTTTCACATTTCGCGCCGTTGGCGCTAAGAGCGGCCGTAAAAGACTCTTTGTGCAAAGCAGTGTCTACCGTCCAAACTGATTTTGATCGCATCGCCCTCGCCTCCCCCGAAGGAGCGAACCACAACGATCTTTATCACGACTTCCTCCTCCAATACCTGCCATCGAACTGCGGACGGACTTTGGATATCGGCTGCGGCAAAGGAACTTTTTCCCGCCGGCTTGCCGAGCAATCGCGAAGCGTACTGGCGCTTGATCTATCACCGGAAATGATTCGACTCGCACGGTCAGGTTCCGCCTCTTTCGCGAATATTGATTTTCAGCTCGCAGACGTAATGTCCCTTGACTTGCCGCCGGGTGAATTCGACTGCGTCGCCAGCATTGCCACCTTGCATCACCTGCCGCTGCGTGAGGCACTGAAGAAAATGAAAGCCGCCCTCAAGCCCGGCGGCATCCTTCTCATTCTCGATTTATACAAAGCCAGCGGCCTGCGCGACACATTGATGAACCCAGTCGCCATCGCGGTGAGCGTCGCCCTGCGTCTAATTCACCATCGGCGCCTGCTGCCGCCGCGCGACGTACGCGCCGCCTGGAAAGCCCACGAGCAACACGACATCTACCCCACCATCGCCGAAGTCCAATCCCTCTGCCACGACCTGCTCCCCAGCGCACAGATCAAAAAACATCTCCTGTGGCGCTACTCAATCATCTGGCAAAAGCCTGCGCTGATGTAACGCAAACTTGTCGGGCTGGCCCTCCGTGGCCATCCTCCTTACGTCTGAGGAGCCTTTCCTCAAAAGTCATGGACTATATCTGCCTTCGACTATGCCGCCTGATGTGCGGCGGTGGTTATGCCCCGCCGACAGCAGCCAGATAAATCCCCGGGCTGTGCCCTCGGTTCTGGCTTAGCCCGCCTAATAGATGCGCACCAAGGGCATAGCCCCAAAATTTCAAGCACCTGTCCGGCGGGGCATAGCCGCCGCACATCAGCGGCATAGCCGTAGCAAAAAAGGGGGCGGCCACGGAGTGCCGTCGTTCCGGGTCGAATTCTGCCCGCTTTCTGGTAAATCTCGTCAACCCTGTCTTAACCCCACGTCTCGCACTATTGGCTCGCCTTCCTCAACTCGGATAGAATGCGCGGGCTCCAACCATATTCAGTGAATCAACCTCACCTGGTAGAAACGAGTCACGAATGAGTAACCCTCAAAGTGAAGTTCGAACGGTGAAAACATCTGCATGGCCGGCTGCTGTCGGGGTGTTGATGTTGGCGAGCGTAGTGCTGGCTTGTAACCTGAGTAATCGCCTGACGGAGAAGAAGAGGGGGCCGATCAGGTGCTTTGCTGATAACGGATCGTCTGCGGCTGGCGGGCAGGATTCACAACTGGTGACGTCTGACGATGGCGGGTTCACCGTTAAGCTGCCGCGCGGATTTCCTCAGCCTGATCCCCCGGAACCGATCAGGCAGGGCTTTGAATACTCGGGAGTTACTTACTATTCCTATGTCAGCGGGTGCCGTTGCCGGCTTAATTATACGGACGTCACAGCGATGGCGGCATGGGAAAAGTCCGACGCGGAAGTGCTGCGGGACCGTTTGGAATTAGCCGGAATGGATAAGGAACACCCGAGCAGCATCGAGCGCACCGCGGAGTCGACGGTGCAGGATCATCCAGCGCTGTCAGTTTTTGTTTCGGGCACCGGCATTAATGGTGCGCCGGAATTCCGTCGTCATAAGTTTATTGTCGCGCGCGGTCGCGTCTATGAAATTCAGTTCGCCGCCGAGGACAAGGCTGAGTTAGACCATCCGGAGGTGAACGCCTATTTCGATTCGTTTAAGTTCACGGGCGAACTCGACACACTGGTTATCGACAAGCCGGCGCCGGAATATCCAGATATCGGGCGGGCGACCAAGAGTTCCGGCACGGTGGCGGTTGAAGTGATTGTGAATACCAACGGCCGCGTGATGGAGGCGCATGCTATCAGCGGCTCGAGGTTCTTGCATCGGGCAGCGGAGCAGGCTGCGTTAAAGGCGCGCTTCGCTCCCGGGAAGACGCAGGTGAGTGGGGTTCTTACTTACACCTTCGGGCCGTAGCACGACCGTGAGGAAGGACTCCCTCATCCACCGCGCGCCGGCCAAGCACGACGGAGCCTCCTCAACAGGCGGGCGACTGCCCCGGTTGTTATTGGAAATACCGAGTAATCTCAGAGCCAATCCATTTCCCCACTCGGGGTTTCGGATGTGGATGGCGCTAAAAGGAATTGGGAGTAAAGATTGAAAGCAAGAATATGCTCTTCGCGGGACAAGTTTTCTCCAGTTGGCATAGACTACGCCTTTGATGACCCGTTTGCTTTCTTTCGGTCACGACGTCTACGTTTCTGTTGGTTTTGTAGCTTCTCGAGTCGGAGGATGTGCTTTCCAAGCTCTTTACCAAGACGAACCGGAACGGCATTTCCGATCTGCAGCGCAATGTGATTGTGAGGCCCGAAGAATTCGTAGCTGTCACGGAAAGTCTGGAGGGCAGCTGCTTCGCGAAGGGAAATCCCGCGCCTCTGCGCAGGATGAGCATAACGCCCGTTCGAAATGCTGTGACAACGGCCGGTCAGGGTCGGGGCTGGAGCATCCCACCACATCCGCCCATACGCGTCTGTATGCCCTTCGTAACCCCTTGCGTGACAGGCTAGCCGCAGTCGCCTGGGCCAATCCCTTCTGTCGCCGCCATCTTCCGGGGTAGCAATGAGCCGCTCAACGTTGATTGGGGTGACTACTGAGGCGACGTGATTCTTGATGGTGGTGTGTTCGTAACCGGCCCGCAATACCGGGAAGCGAGCGATTGTTTGACGAACTGTTCTGAATGGACGGCCGTTGGTTCCATATCGCGGTTTCGGCAACGAAGGCGTTCCTCTTCGCGTAGCAATCAAAACCAATCTTCTTCTTGTTTGAGGAATACCGTAACGTTTGGCATCCAAGACCTCTCTTATGATTCGATTCTTGTAACCATTGTTTTCGAGCAAGCGCACAAATCGACGGAAGGTACTGTAGCCGGGGACACTTGCCATTCCGGGGACGTTTTCGATCAGGACATACCCAGGTTTTGCCCTCGCGACGATTTTCCCGAACTCCATCAATAGAGTTAGGTCATTGCTCGGCTCTGGTGCTGTACGCTTCTGACTGAATGGAGAGCACGGTGCACATCCCGCAAATAACACTTCGCCGAAAGACTCTACGTCCGCGAGCCGTTTTAATTCTGCAAGTGTGACTTCCCGGATGTCTTTCTTTACAAATTGCGCTCCTTCGTTATTCACTTCGTAAGTGCGGCGACATCGTTCGTCTGAATCAATGCCAGCGACGACTGATATTCCGGCGTCGAGCAAACCTCTGGTAAGGCCGCCAGCTCCGCAAAAAAAATCAATTGCCCGCACGGTCAGCTCCCATAAGCGTTTTCGCGGCGGCGATGATATCTCGTTCTAACACTGCCTCATCAAGATCCGGAAGACCGGGACGGCCGGTGGTTTGGGTGTAACGCCATGCCAAGCTCTCACGAAATGGGCTGTCTAAACTAGCCAGTCTTACGAACGGTGTTCCCCCACCTACAACCGACTCATCCAGGGCAATTTCTTCTCTCGCGACCAGGGTTAGCTTTTTAAGATTAGCCACCATTGCGGGCCAGACATTTTGCAGTTGCGGTATCACGCACATATGCTGAAGCTTGTCACTCTTTAGTCGTCTTCCCAGTTTTTCCGGCAAATCTTTCGCATCAGCGTTGAGATCGAAAAGCCGCAGAATATCTGGATCATTTACTCCTATGCAATGGGCCACCAGAACGGAAGACACCGGGTGCCTTGTTCCCCCACTTTGCAAATCGCAGGAGGGGGTCAATACCAAGCTAAACGCCGATGCATCACTGCTGTTTGCATCAACCGACTTAATAACGTCACCGGTTAGAAGACCCGGTTCAAGCGGCGGATAAATAAATTGTTCCAGTGCGATAACATTATCAGCGAGACAAGAAGGGCTGTCGAAAGATGCTGCTAGTCGACGCCGCGTCACTCGTCTCAGCAAATCACTACGTTGCGCAACGTTAGCCGGTTCTCGCCAAACCAATGGGCTCACGAATTTCAGGGAATCCGCGATCCGGTCATCGATCTCGTAGCGCAGCGTTCGCAGTCCATCGGCTTGTTCAAAAAAGCCCCGAGCTTTCTCAATCACTCGTCCGAGGCTTCCTGCAGCGCCCTTCGCTTCATAGTGAGAAAAAGGGTGATCAATTGATCCGTAGCCTGCGAAATCAAAAGCCGAATAAACAATCAATGGGCAGAAATGTTTTTCCCAGATGTAGTCCCAGATCGGCCGAGCGGCATCCTCGGCGACACCTTCGTGTTGGTCGAGAATCATAATGTCTGGTCGAAGCGTTCTCACCCGATCTAGGGCCTCTTTGAAGTTGCAGTCCCTTACGTCCATCTCGTCGCCAAAAGCCTGGTTCAATTCTTCGGTGAGAGCCTGGATGATCTTGGCATCATCTTCCACAATTAAGAGTTGGTAAGGCATTAGTAATCCTCGGTTAAGCGATAGGAAGATCAAAAACGAAAGTCGCGCCCTTAAGCTCACCTGGAGACTCCACGTGGATCGTGCCACCATGTCCTTCAATTATCTCGGCTGCCACCGTAAGACCCATTCCGAAACCATTCGGCCGCTGGGTTACACCTGGTAGAAAAATCTTATGCTCTTGGCCTTTCTCAATTCCAATACCGGAATCCATAACGCGACACTGCAAACGACCAGAGACTCTTTTTGTTGAGATTCTTAGTCGCCGCTTACGCAAGTCGGAGTGCGCCAGCCAATAAATTGCATTATCGATCAGATTTAGCACAACGGCATGGAGTTCGCCGGGATCGATCTTTACTTCGTCGGTTGAAGCCAAGTCCGTTTCCCAAGTGATCTCGGAATGATCAATGTCCTTTTCGCGGGCTTGCCTACAAGTTTCTAGTGCTTGCTTGAAGAATGCCGAGCGTCGAGCTCGTCTGAATCCTCTGGTAGCAAGCGGCATGAACCTCTCGGCCAGCCGTTCCAGCGAATTCAATGCTGTCTCGGCACTCAACAGTTGTGTCGTCATTGCGGAGCGAAACTTACCGGGTTCCTGCATGAACGATCTTGCTGTTCCAAGGAATCGCCCGATGATTACATTATTATTCCCAACCTCATGAACGAGCATTTGAGACAACGTCCCAATTGTGGCGAGTCGATTGTAATAACCGAATGTTTGCTCGATCCGTGACTTTGCTGCTTCCAAGCGCACTGAAAAGCTCTCTAGGTAAGGTAGGACTTCCGTAGCTTGCGCTTTCTCGGACGCCAACTGTCGCACCTCTTCGACTACCCCTTGAGAATCCAGATTCTTAAAGAGATCGCCCATTTTCTGTTCGTCGTGTGGCCTGTCCTCATCTCTCTTGATTTCAAGAATTTCCACTATGTACTTCAGAAGGGACTCGAACTCGCGAACGTGATTATTTCGCGCAAGGCGTTCCCGGTCGCTGGTGTCATCAATTTCTGGATTAGCCTCAGCTGTAATTCCAACGTACCCGACGATCTGACTTGTGCTAATGCGCGTTCCAGTCTTACTAACTCTGCGAAGATCCAAACCAAGCCAGTCGCGAGACGTTTCTGATTTAGGTAATACCAAAATCTGATCGCGGTAGACCGAAATTCCTTTGAATGTACGAATCTCTGATCTAACTGTTGACTTTCGAATCTTGAACTTGTTCGCTGCGGTTTCTACGGTGTCTGGATCTAGATCCCACGCCCTGATTTCAAAGTTAAAGGGCCCACATTCTGGCTTTTTCCCTTCGGGTAAATAGCGACCCGATTTCTTGTCACGGCGCTGCTTGATGTCGAGCAAGATGTTTGCCCAGCTGATTGTGTCACCATCAGTTCTGCCTCTTCCTTTGTATGGTTGATATCCGTATGTGTAGCGCAACGCTCCATTCGCTTTCAATTCTCCCTTAATACGATAAAGAGGATTTTCAATTAACTGCGAAGCGTCAATTTCCATTGGTTGGGCGGATTGTCGAGCATCCGTTAGAAAGACTCGAAAATCTCCAAGTTGTTCGAAAGGAGGTTTCAGTCGAGATAATCCTTCTGACAGTTCATCGATCTCTTCCTCCGGCCAAACGGACTCGAGACCCGTGATCCGAAGTAAGGTACCTGACTCCACGTTGAATTCGGCTGCCGTCGCGGGCCAAAGCTGAGCTCTACACTGATTCAGGGTCGGGGCGTCAGCCAGCTCTTCCCATTGAACGACCAATTTCCAGGCCTTTTTCCCCCGTTTATGAGTGAAAACCTCCAACTTCTTTCCCAAACGTGCGGATGATAATCGACCTAACCCCTTTGAGCCGGAAACGCGGCGCTGCTTCGTCTTACCTGCCACAAGACGTTCACTCGTTTGATGATCCTCACGGAATGGTGTAGCGACTACGCACCAGACGTTCTTGAGAATCTTATCGTCCATCCCGAGGCCATTGTCTTCAATTTCCAAATATAATTTGCCGGCATCGTCATTCAGGAAGCGGACGTCAACCCTGGTTGCGAACGCATCATAGGAGTTCTTGACTAACTCTATTATTGCAACTAGATCGCTTGTAACAAGATCTTTACCGAGGGCGGCAAACACGCGAGGGTGCATCAAAAAAGGGATAGGTTCAAACCCGTTCGTTTCAGTCTTTTCTTCGGTCATTGTTTTGTTCGGTTTGGCCTACTAGCCTTGGGGGGAAGTGCTAAAGAACGTTCACCTGACAGGAGGAACACGCCAGCTCGCTCTGCCAAGGTGTCGAGGGCTAACTCGCGGACCGTTCCCCTTTGCCGAAAACTACACTCCCAAATGGTAATTACTCTCCAACCCATTTCCAGGAGTTGGCGATTAACCTTTCTATCCCGCTTCCTATTACCTTCTAACTTCGCTTGCCACCACTCGCGGCGCGTTTGAGGCAGGTCTGAGAGATGACAGCCGTGATGATGCCAGAAACAGCTATGAATGAAAATGATTGCAGAGTGTTTTGGAAAAACCAGGTCGGGTTTGCCAGGTAGGTCTTTGCGGTGAAGCCTGAAACGAAACCCCATTGCGAATAAACGACGGCGGAAGGCGATTTCAAGCTTAGTGTTCTTGGATCGAACCGCCGACATCATTCGGCTTCGCACTTCTTTACTCACAGTGTCGGTGATGCTTCTATTCTCCAGCTACTCCAAAGTATGAGGCCAGAATCCTAATACTAATGCGTTGCCAGCAGGAACGACTATAACGCAGAGATAGCATTCATATTCCTGTAATTAGTTGCATCTCCCTATGAATCAGCCAGAAACTATTCTTGGCAAATGTATCAGAGTATTAACCACGTGGCTCTGTCGCCGCACAATGCGGAAAGGCTCAGCCTTTCCGGCAGGAGCTTTTATTTCTTCCTGAGGCTGAGCCTCAGGATAATGATTGGAGAGTAGCGGGACGGAAAGCCGGAGGCTTTCCGCACTGTGCGGCGGCAAGCCGCGGTTACGATCTTCAGCGGGCGTTATGAGATCGGAACGCTCCTATCCGAAAAATCAGCCGACTGGCTCCCATACATCTGCAATTAGAAGTCAGCCCCCCTTTAACCAGCTCAACAAAAGCGGCTCTGCCGCAGCACAGTGCGGAAAGGCTCAGCCTTTCCGGCACGATCTCTTACCTCTTCTCCTGAGGCTGAGCCTCAGGATCATGATTCGGGAAAAGCGGGACGGAAAGCCCGAGGCTTTCCGCACTGTGCGGCGGCAAGCCGCGGTTTGATCGTTGGTGGACGCTATAAGATCGGGGTCAGTTTGGCATATCAGCCATCTTGCATCTATTGCTTCGGCCTAACTGAAGCGGAGTCATGGCACTTTGGCTCCAGTCTTTTTAGACTGGTCGCCGATGCACATCATTTCCAGAGACTCCCCTTGTTATTGCCTTACGTGTGTGCCTGTTCATCGGCTTCCCGTCTTCGGTACGGATAATCAAGGTTGTGACCTGCAATGCCCTTGATGAGGCGCGCAATTCCGCAGGCTTTGCTTTGTACGCCTATGTCATCATGCCGGATCACCTTCATGTGATTACGGATTCCGGTCGCAGCTCTGCCGACACGTTGCGTTTTATCAACGGAATAATTGGTAGGCGAGTAATCAACTACTTAAAGGAACATGGTTTCGAAGCATCCCTGCAGAAGCTGAAACATGAACCGAAGAAGAAGGACTATCGGTACTCGGTGTTTGATCATCATCCCAATGCCAGATTGCTGTTGACGGAGCGGATGCTGATGGAGCGGGTGCACTATACGCATCAGAATCCGGTGCGAGCGGGATTGGTGGAACGCGCTGAGGATTACCGTTGGTCGAGTGTACGCTGCTGGAACGGGAAGATGCTTGAGGATGAACCGCTGTTGATGAATCTTGATCGCATCCAGTGGCATCGGTCTTAGTGAGGCCCACCTACCTCTGGGACTTTGGTCCAACACTCGCTACGTTACCCACAGCTGGCGCGGTGGGCGACGGATATTCCGTTGGCTTCGCCAACTGCTCGACGATTCCCGCTAAAGTCGAGCAACGCGGGCGCATGGTTCGGAACGGATTATTCACTGCCAGGAGTTCTTTCGTGCAGTCGAACTACCTCACGGTCAGGCTACTGCGCCGCTTTCGCGTTCTCAAGTTCATAGTCTTCGTATAGAATCCCCCGGTTAAATTCGGATTCGGATTACGGCGGCATGCCGCTCTTCCTGACTGCAGCTAGTCATTCTTTCCAAAGTTCAATTTCAAGGAGAAACCCTGCTATGCGTTTCTTTGCCACGACCGCGTTCAAATCACTCCGGCAGTTTTCAGTCTTAATGCTGCTGGTCGTCTTAGTTCCCTTCGTATTGATCTCGCCGCTGCCGGCATTCGCCCAGGAAGAGAAGGCCGCGGAAAAGGCGGCGGCGGAAAAGGCGCGGCAGGACGCGATTGCCAGGCAGCAGGCTTCGCCGCAGCCGGCGGCATCGCCGAAGGCAGACGAAACCAAAACGGAGGCGGAGAAGGCTGAGGAAGAAAAGAAGCCGGCTGATCCAATGTCTACGGGGACGTTCAATGGCTTACGTTTGCGCGCGATTGGGCCGGCGTTTACTTCGGGGCGGGTGATTGGGTTTGCGGTTGATCCGAATAACTCCGCGCGCTATTACGTGGCGGCGGCTTCGGGGGGCGTTTGGAAGACCATCAACAACGGCGCCACCTGGACGCCGGTATTCGATCGGGAAGGTTCCTATTCGATTGGCGCGATCGCGCTCGATCCGAAGAATCCGCTCACGGTCTGGGTGGGTACCGGCGAGAACAATAGCCAGCGCAGCGTTTCGTACGGCAACGGCGTCTATCGCTCAGATGACGGCGGCAAGACGTGGAAGAACGTGGGATTGAAAACTTCCGAGCACATCGGACGCATCGCGATCGATCCGAAAGACTCGAACATCGTATACGTCGCGGCACAGGGACCATTGTGGGGACCGGGTGGGGATCGAGGGCTCTACAAAACTACCGACAACGGCAAGACCTGGAAAAAGATTCTTTCCGTCAGCGACAACACGGGCGTCACCGAAATCGTGATCGATCAGAACAATCCGGAGACTTTGTACGCGGCTTCTTATCAACGCCGCCGGCACATGTGGACGTTGATTAACGGCGGGCCGGAAAGCGCAATCTATAAATCGACGGACGCCGGCGCGACCTGGAACAAACTGCGGGCGGGTTTGCCGACCACGGAGATCGGGCGGGTCGGCCTGGCGATCTCGCCGGTGGATTCCAACGTCATCTATGCGACGGTGGAAGCGGCTGATCGCAAAGGCGGCATTTTTCGTTCCAACGATCGCGGCGGTAGTTGGGAAAGGCGGAACGAGTCTGATTCGACCGCGATGTACTACGCGCGGATCGTGGCCGATCCAAAGGACGTCGATCGAATCTACCTGATGAATGTGTTTCTGATGGTCTCCGACGATGGCGGCCGAACGCTGCGCCGGCTGGGCGAGAAATCAAAGCACGTCGACAACCACGAGATTTGGATCAATCCGAACAACACGGACCATTATCTGGTCGGCTGCGACGGCGGCGTTTACGAGAGTCACGATCGCGGCGCGAACTGGGACTTCAAAAACAACCTTTCCATCACACAGTTTTACGATGTCACTACCGATAACGACGCGCCGTTTTATAACGTCTATGGCGGCACGCAGGACAACTTCAGCGTTGGCGGTCCGGCGCGCACGCGCAGTGCTTCGGGCATCGTGAACTCCGATTGGTTCGTCACGGTTGGCGGCGATGGATTTCGCAGCCAGGTCGATCCGCAGGACCCGAACACGGTTTATGCGGAATCGCAAAACGGCGGCCTGGCGCGATTTGACAAACGCACCGGCGAGCGCCTGGGCATTCAGCCGGCGACGGCGCGCGGCGAAGATCCGCTGCGCTGGAATTGGGATTCGCCCTTCATCGTTAGCCCGCACCTGCACACGCGCCTGTACTTTGCCGCCGACAAACTTTTTCGTAGCGACGACCGCGGCGATAGTTGGACCGTGATTAGCGGACAACTCTCACGCAATCTGGATCGCGACAAGCTGCCGGTGATGGGCAGAGTGTGGAGCATTGACGCCGTCGCCAAGAACGCTTCGACGGCCTTCTTCGGTAATGCGTCGGCGTTGGCGGAATCGCCGCAAAAGGACGGCTTAATTTATGTCGGCACCGATGATGGGTTGATTCAAGTAACGGAAGATGGCGGCAAGAACTGGCGGCGCATCGAAAAGTTTCCCGGCGTGGCCGACATGTCGTACGTTAGCCGCATCATTACTTCAAATCATGACACGAACACGGTCTATGCGGCCTTTGATAATCACCAGAACGCCGACTTCAAACCGTATCTGTTGAAGAGCACGGACGCCGGCCGCACATGGATTTCGGTCGCGGGCAACCTGCCGAAAAACGGTCCGGTGTGGGCCATCGCCGAAGATCACGTGAATCCGAATTTGCTTTTTGCTGGCACGGAGTTTGGTCTTTTCTTCTCGATCGACGGCGGCCTGAAGTGGATTCAACTGAAGGGCGGCCTGCCTACGATCGCGGTGCGCGATTTGAGTATTCAGAAACGCGAAAACGATTTGGTCGTCGCCACGTTTGGCCGCGGGATTTACGTGCTGGATAACTACACGCCGCTGCGTTTGCTGAAACCGGAAATGCTGAAGCAGGACGCGGGCGTCTTTCCGGTGAAGGACGCGCTGATGTACATCCAGTCGCAACCGCTCGGCGGGCGCGGCAAAAGTTTTCAGGGCGAATCTTTTTTTACCGCCGAGAATCCGCCGTTCGGCGCGACGTTTACTTACTATCTGAAGACCGAGTTGAAGACGCGGAAGGCGACCCGGCAGGAAGCGGAGAAGGAAGCCGACAAGAAAGGCACCGGTACGATTCTGCCCTCGCAATCCGACCTGCGCGCTGAAGACGAAGAGGAAGCGCCGGCGATTATTGTCACGGTGACGGATGCGGAGGGACGGGTAGTACGTCGCCTGACTGGGCCAATCACGGCCGGCATGCAGCGGGTTAACTGGGACCTGCGTAATCCGCCGGCGTCTTTGCCGCCACCTCCGAATCCCGAAACGGAAGATATTTTTGGCGATCCTCCAGGTGGTCCACTCGTGATGCCCGGAACTTACAAAGTTTCGGTAGCTAAGCGAGTTGGTGGCGTGATGACGCCGCTGGGATCGGCGCAGGAATTTCGCGTGGTCGTGGCGGGCCAGGAGGGTATGTCGCCGGCCGATCGCGCGGCCCTGGTCGAATTTCAGCAAAAGGCCGCGCGGCTCCAGCGGGCGGTGCAGGGAGCGTTGGAAGCGGCCAACGCTCTGAAGCCGCGGTTGGCTTTGATCAAGCGCGCGCTGATGGACACGCCGGCGGTGGGAGACAAATTACTGGACGATGCGGCGGCGTTGGATCGACGCACGAATGAAATTCTGCGGGCGCTGCGCGGGGATACCGCCCTGCGCGCGCGCAACATTAACTTACCGCCTGCGATCACTGAGCGGGTGGGCGACATCGTCGGGGCGCAGCGAACTTCGACGGCGCGACCGACGCAGACGCAGATGAATCAATACGCGGCGGCGGCGCAGGAGTTTGAACAGACGCTGGCGCAATTGCGGCAGTTGATCGAGGGCGACCTGGCGAGATTAGAGAAACAGATGGAAGCTGCGGGAGCGCCGTGGACACCGGGGCGGATTCCGGAGTGGAAGGACCAATGAGTTGGAGGTGAGAAAGAAAAACCGATCTTCCATATATCATTTTTCATTTCTCATTATTTCTCACTTGTCATGTCGGAGCCGGGTCGAGCGCGTGAGTCCGCGGCTCTGCCGTCTGATGTGCGGAAGGGCTTCGCCCTTCCGGCCCGCGCCTTGACCAACTGGCTAGAGATGCCTATCGGAAGGGCAAAGCCCTTCCGCACATCAGACGGCATAGCCGCGACGATTGGCCCGCATCATCAGTCTACTACCTTGATGCGCACCTCCGCTCCATTGGTGCGGATTTCGGGAACGTACATCGCGTGACCCATCACTGGAAGCGCATGGAAAACGCCGGGACTCTCGGCCCGCATTTCGTAGCTCATCTGCCAGACTCCCTCCGGAAGATGATCGATGAAGAGCGCGACTTTTCGATCGCGCAGTTCCTGATAGACCCAACGGGTGCGGCCAGTGAAGTCGCTGGCTGACGTGTAGTTCATCAGGAGATTGCGACGGCCGGTGGCGGGTAGGGATTTGGTTGGAGTGACGGCAGGCAGGATGCCTGCGCTCCCAGCGACGGCGCCGGACTTCAGTTCTTTGATGTAGAGATTTTCGCCGCTGCGAAGTTGCACGGCTTCCAAACCAGCCGGTTTCAAATCTTCGAACAGCAGGTATTCGTAATTATTCTTTCCTTCAACCGTGATCACGGTTTCGACCCGCTCACCGCTCTTCACCGTGTCACCGTCGTCCAGCGGCACTCTTTCCGCGACAAAGCCTTTCAGCAATGTCGGATGATTGACCAGTTTGAAATACTGGCGCCGCACGAAGATTTCGTTGCCCGCCGGCGTGATCGGTTCTTCCAGACTGAAGAACTTTGCTTCGGCGGAAAAATACAGTGGGCCAGATCCATTGGTCCGGCGGATAGTCACTTCATTCGCGCCATCGCGGATGAATTCGCGCGGAACTTCGAACCGGCTGGGCGCGCCCAGCGCGTCATCGGCCGTGATCTGTTTGCTCGCCACGGAGTTTCCATTCACCAGCAACTCGTAACCAAGTTGTGGTTGCAGTTCTTTGCTCACCCGCAGGTAGTCGTTCAGCGTCAGCACCACGATGGCGGTATCGCGCGTGTTGCTCCACTGCGCGCCGCGGCGGTTCTTGATCAGCCAGTTCGTCACCGGTTCGACCAATTTGTTCTGCGGATCGATGGCCAACAGAGCGCGCAACGCAAATGACGTTGCCTCAACGCCGCCATCGGACCAGCGCCAGTAGATTCCGTCTTCGCCCCAGTGGGCCGTGCCCATGACCGACGGATCGGACGCCGGCCCACCCGCTTGCACGACGGACGTGTCAGGTTTCGTATCGATCTTGACGCCGTTTTCCAGATTCTGGATCAGCGTTTTCGCCTGCTCGCTGTAACTAAAGTTGTGCGCGGCCAATGCCAGCAGCGCGCGCGTGTACGCGTTCAGCCGATCACGGTTGGTCCAAAGATTGTTGAAGGCCTTGCTCTGGAACGGACTGATGCCGGCGGTTAGCGCTCCCTTACGGTCGTTACTCATCACCGTCGGTCCACCTGGGCCGGCGTGGTTTACAGCGAGCGCGTGCAGCATGAAAGCCTGCAGGTCATAGCTCGCTTCCTCTTCGACTAATTCTTTGTCGAGATAACTGGCGGCGCGGTCGACCACGTCGGGCTTCACGGAGATGCCGGCCTGACGGGCCAGCGCCATGCCCCAAAGCACATAAGCAGTCATGAAGTGATCGCTCTCGCCTTCTTTCCACCAACCCCAACCACCGTCGGCGTGCTGGAAGTTGTAGAGCCGTTCCAGGCTTTCTTTCGTAATGCGATCCAGTTCCTTTAGATCGTGTTTGCCTTTCGGATGTGTGGCGGCGGCGCTGGCCGGCTCAATCCCGCCGAATATTTTGTTCATCGCGGTCTCAGGTTTTAAGCCCAGATCGCGCAACGTTTTGGCGGTGATCGCGGCCGGGAGAAAGCGGCTCATCGTCTGTTCGGTGCAGCCATACGGATAATCGATCAGGTAAGGCAACGCGTCGAGCATTGTTGTGGCCATGCTCGGCGCGACCTGGACCGTCAGGTTGGTCGACTCCGGCCGCCGCTCTCTGGGAATGTCGAGTTTGATCGCGACGCTGTCGCTGCGCATCTTGCCCGAGCGGGAAACAAACTTCTCGATGCCGTGTTCATAGACGGCGAAAGTCTTTTCCATTGCATCGGCGTATTTATCGCCGCGCGCTTCGACCTTGAGCTTCGCTTCTCCCGCTTGTTCGACGGACAGCAGCCAGTCGACCCGCTGTT